>Ga0224508_10002970_pt1 | contig 14191 bp, 13 predicted proteins | sample SF_Jan12_sed_USG_4_FD_170157 | JGI IMG/M metagenome (GOLD analysis project Ga0224508, IMG submission 170157) | Sediment microbial communities from San Francisco Bay, California, United States - SF_Jan12_sed_USGS_21 | ecosystem: Environmental > Aquatic > Marine > Sediment | place: USA... | reverse complement strand
TTATTACTATTACCCGGGCTGGCAGGAACCCGGGCCGACGCTCGAGTGCATCATCAATCAAGCGGCCTGGGACTCTTTACCGGACGACCTCCAGGCAATCGTCGAAGTGGCTTGCCAGGCCACCAACCAGGACATGACGTCCGAATACATGGCCCGCAACGCGTCGGCACTCAGGCAGCTCGATCAGAACCCTGACATCGAGATTCTGCGCTTTCCAGAGCCTGTACTGGAGAGCCTCAAGGGGCTGACGACGGAGGTCATTGAAGGGCTGGCCTCAGCCGACGAGCACGTGGCCCGCGTCTGGAACTCCTATCGCAGCTTTTTGGAAGAATCGGCCACCTGGCAGCGGGTCTCGGAGCAGGCCTATCTCGCGACCCGTGGCTGATTGCGGCAATTCGCACTACCCCTCGGCCCGCGATTTGCTAACATTCTGGTGACTGAACGGCGCATTCCCGCCGTATTTTTTGAAAGGACATGACACCATGAGATGGATCTTGGGTATGGCTCTGGCCGCGAGTCTCTCCTTTTCGGGCGCCGCCTGGGCGCAGGACTGCGCGGCTACGGTCGAAGGCAACGACGCACTTCAATTCCTGCAGCAGGAAATCACGATCAGCTCGAGCTGCGACTCATTTACCTTGACGCTCAAACACGTCGGGACGCTGGCGAGAACGATCATGGGCCACAACGTGGTTGTGACCAGAACCGCCGATTACGAGTCGGTTGCACAAGCCGGTTCCAGTGCCAGTATCGATAACGATTATGTTCCGCCGAACGACGCGCGCGTTCTGGTCGCAACAGCAATCATCGGTGGCGGCGAAGAAACGTCGATCAGCTTCGATCCGTCAGTTTTCGAAGTCGGCGGCGACTACACCTTTTTCTGTAGCTTTCCAGCTCACTATGTCCTGATGAAGGGCAAGCTGGTCGTCGAATAAGAATTCCATGGAATTAGCAGCGAGCGCCGCACGTTCGCTGTCGTAGGGGAGGGTTATGCCTGTAGCTTTAGCCGTAGTGATCGCCTTGTTGGTCATCGGCTCACTGATTTTTCATTTCGCCAGTCCTTGGTACTTCACCGAGATAGCCTCCAATTGGGGATTGATCGATCTGACGGTCGACATCACCTTCTGGGTCTGCGGCATCGTTTTCGTGCTGGTCAATCTGTTCACAGCCTACTGCATCATCAAGTTCCGGCATCGGCCCGGCCACAAGGCGCATTACGAACCGGAAAGCCATAAGCTGGAAGTGATCTTGACTGTCGTCACGTCGATCGGCGTCGCGGCGATGCTGGCGCCGGGTTTGATCGCCTGGGGCGATTTCGTCAATGTGCCCGAAGACGCCATGCAGGTCGAGGCGACCGGCAAGCAGTGGAGCTGGAGCTATCGCTTTCCGGGCGAGGACGGCGAATTTGGCAATACGGACGTCCGGCAGATGACGCCCGACAACCCGCTTGGAGTAGACCCCGAGGATGCGGCCGGCCAGGACGACGTTATCGTCACCGAGCCGATTGTGCATCTGCCGCTGAATCAGGCGGCTCATGTGCTGCTGCGCTCGACCGACGTGTTGCACAATTTCACCGTCCCGCAATTCCGGGTCAAGATGGACCTGGTTCCGGGCATGATCACTTACCAGTGGTTCGAACCGATTGTCGCCGGAACCTACGAGGTGCTTTGCGAGGAACTCTGCGGCGTGGGCCATTTCGCAATGCGCAGCAAAGTTGTCGTCGAGCCCCAGGCCGATTTCGATGCCTGGCTCGATGCACAGCCGACCTTCGCTGAAACGCAATCCGGACCCGTTGGTGACGCAACCCGCGGTGCGACGTCTTATGCCGTCTGCCTGGCCTGTCACGGCGCGCAAGGCGAAGGCAACCAGGCACTGAACGCGCCCAAGCTGTCGGGCCAGGAATCCTGGTACATGCGCCGCCAGATCGCCAAGTATCAGAATGGCCAGCGCGGCACAGAAGACAACATCGCCGTGCAGATGGCCGCGATGTCAGCGGTCCTGACGACGCCCGGCGTCATTGAAGACGTCATCGCCTATATCGGGACCTTTCCCGATGAGCCGTCCGAGTCGACCATCGTCGGCAACGTCGAGCGCGGCCGAGACCTCTACACAACCTGCGGCCTGTGTCACGGGAAAACCGGGCAGGGCAACTGGAGTGCCAACGCGCCACGGCTGGCCGGCATGAGCGACTGGTACCTGGCACGCCAGCTGAACCTGTTCCGCATGACCGACGCGGCCCAGCGCCGAGGCGGGCACCCGGACGACATCTACGGCGACCAGATGAATCTGCTCGCTACAATGCTGAACGACGAAATCGCGATCAATGACGTCATCGCGTACATTAATACGCTGCCTTAAGGAAATTTAAGCACATGGCATACGTTGCAATTGCCGACCGGGACCACGAACAACACGCTCACGACCCGGAAACGTTTATAACGAAATACGTCTGGAGCCAGGATCACAAGGTTATTGCGATCCAGTACGGCGGCCTTGCGATTGCGATGGGTGTGATTGCGCTCGTCCTTTCGCTTTTCATGCGGCTGCAGATCGGCTTTCCGGGCACTTTCGATATAACACCGTACGAGTACTACCAGTACGTGACCATGCACGGCATGATCATGGTGGTTTACCTGCTGACCGCGCTGTTTCTCGGCGGCTTTGGCAATTACCTGATACCACTCATGGTCGGTTCCCGAGACATGGTGTTCCCGTTCATGAACATGCTGAGTGTCTGGGTGTTCCTGCTGTCGTGCATCATCCTCGGGATCAGCTTTTTCGTGCCTGGCGGACCGACCGGCGCCGGCTGGACGCTGTACCCACCGCAAGCCATTCTCGAAGGCACCCCCGGCGTCGACTGGGGCATCCTATTAATGCTTTTGTCACTCGCGGTCTTCATCGTCGCCTTCACGATGGGTGGGCTGAACTATGTGACGACGGTTCTGCAAGCCCGTTGCCGAGGCATGACGCTGATGCGGATGCCGTTGTCGGTCTGGGGAATCTTCGTCGCGACGATACTCGGCCTGCTGGCGTTTCCGGCTTTGCTCGTCGCCGCCATCATGATGCTGCTCGATCGCACGCTTGATACCAGTTTCTTCATGCCGTCACTGTTGTCGATGGGCGAAGCATTGGACACCGAAGGTGGCAGCCCGATTCTGTTCCAGCATTTGTTCTGGTTCTTCGGCCATCCCGAGGTCTATATCGTCGCTTTGCCGGCTTTCGGTCTCGTATCGGATTTGCTGAGCACGCATGCGAGGAAGAACATCTTCGGTTACCGGATGATGGTCTGGGCCATCATCGCGATCGGCGCACTGTCGTTTGTTGTCTGGGCACATCACATGTATGTCAGCGGCATGAATCCCTATTTCGGATTCTTCTTCGCAACGACGACACTGATTATCGCGGTGCCAACGGCCATCAAAGTTTACAACTGGGTGCTGACGCTGTGGCGCGGTGACCTGCACTTTACATTGCCGATGCTATGGGCGACCGGTTTCATCTTTACTTTCGTCCATGGCGGCCTGACCGGGCTGTTCCTCGGTAATGTGACTGTCGACCTGCCACTGTCGGATACCTATTTCGTCATCGGACACTTCCACATGGTGATGGGCGTGTCACCGGTCATGGTTCTGTTCGGCGCGATCTATCACTGGTTCCCGAAGATGACCGGCAAGATGCCGAACATGACGCTCGGTACGATTCACTTCTGGATGACGTTCTTAGGGACTTACGCGATCTATCTGCCGATGCACTACATCGGGATACTCGGCATGCCGCGGCGCTACTACGCCTACGGCGATACGGATTTCATTCCAGCTTCTGCGACCAGCGTTAATGAGGCGATTACGATCGCGGCAATTTTTGTTGCCGTCGCTCAGGTCGTCTTTTTCATCAACATTTTCTACAGCATGTACAAGGGCAAGGCTTCCGGAGGGAACCCGTGGAGATCGGCTTCACTCGAGTGGCAGACGCCCGACACCCCGCCCAAGCACGGCAACTGGGGCGCGGAGCTACCGGAAGTGCATCGCTGGCCGTATGACTACAGTGTCCCGGGCGACGACGAGGATTTCATTCCTCAGAATCATCCGATCAAACCCGGTGAATCAAGCGTAGGTAGCTAAACGAGTCGTACGATGTTTACTCTGCTTTTCATTGCGATGTGCTTTTCGATGGTCGTCGCGTTTTTCCTGATCCGGCGGCTGCAGGAAAAGCCGTGGACTCAGCATGGCATCCTTGAAGGCACCCACGACAAAGACGGCCTGACCTCATCGGCGCCGAAAGTCGGCCTCTGGGCCTTTCTCGGCGTTGTCACGAGCGTCTTTCTGGTATTTATCGGCGCTTATTTCATGCGTCTGGATAACAGTCACGGCGGCATCTCGGCCGGTCAGATGCAGGGTTGGGTCCCGCTGGATGAACCCGGCATCCTGTGGATCAATACGATTGCATTGATCCTTGCCAGCATCGCGATCCAACTCGCGCATGGCTTCAGTTCGTCGCCCGATGGGCGCACCAAAATGCGTCGATACTTTAATGCCGCAGGTCTTCTGACCATGGCGTTCCTGGTCGGGCAGGTTTTCGCCTGGCGCGAAATTTACGCTACCGGCAACTTTAACGTTGCGAGCCCGGCCTTCGCCTTCTTCGTACTGCTGACAACCGTTCATGGCCTGCATTTGATTGGCGGCCTTGTCGCCTGGAGCCGCGCGGCCGCGAGAATTCGCCACGGGCTCGAGCAGGCCGAGCTACAAGAAGTTGCAGCACTACGCCAAAGCGTCGCACTGTGCGCAACTTACTGGCACTACCTGCTGATGATATGGATAGTGCTGTTCGCCATATTGCTCTCTACTTAACTCGCTAGGAATCGCTGATACATGTCACAAGAAGGTTCAGCCACCGCTGTTCAGGCGAATTCGAACGAATTCGTCGACGACTGGTCCGCCGATCGGCAAACGTTCCACGTTCCGTGGGGCAAAGCCATGATGTGGATCTTTCTGTTAAGCGACACATTTATCTTTACGTCGTTTCTTGTTGGCTACGGCCACGACCGAATTTCGACCGCCGCTGTCTGGCCGAATGCGAGCGAAGTCTTTTCGCTGGTCATCTTCGGCCAGAACATGCCGCTGATCCTGATCGCGATCATGACTTTCGTGCTGATCACGTCGAGCGGCACGATGGCGATGGCCGTCAACTACGGCTATCGGGGCAATCGCTCTCGCGCCGCTGCGTTGATGCTGATTACGGCGGCTTTCGGCGCCATCTTCGTCGGCATGCAGGCCTTTGAGTGGACCAAGCTCATCCAGGAAGGTGTCCGGCCCTGGGAGAATCCCTTCGGCGCTGAGCAATTCGGGGCGACGTTCTTCATGGTCACCGGTTTCCACGGATTGCACGTCTCCGCCGGCGTAATCTATCTGGTCATCGTGGCCAAGAAAGTCCTCCGCGGGGACTACGAACGCGGCCCTCGCGGCGGCAATTACGAAATCGTTGAGATCACCGGCCTGTATTGGCATTTCGTTGATCTCGTCTGGGTTTTCATTTTCGCATTCTTCTATTTGTGGTGAGGAACGACCAATAATGGCAACCGACAGCCAACAACACCCGCTCAAGATCTACTTTCTTATCTGGGGTCTGCTGTTTCTGTTCAGCGCGTTCTCTTACGCGACTGACTTCATCAACGACGGCTACCTCCGTTGGGGACTGATCCTCCTGTTCATGTTCCTGAAGGCGGGATTCATCATCGCGATCTTCATGCACATGGCTTGGGAGCGAGTCGCGCTGATTTGGGCCATCCTGGGTCCACCGGTGCTGCTGCTGTTCTTGATCGGCTTTATGGTCTACGAAGGCGAATACACCGAAATGACGCGTATCGATGCGTTTACCGCACCGCCTGAGCCCGTAGGCCTTGAGCACCACTGATCATGTTGTGGTGGCTGGCATCCGTTGCTTCATGCGTGTTGATCTGGGGACTCATCTGGAAAAAGAACCTCAGCATGGCCGGCGGCATTCTGCTCGGCGTTCTGTTCGCCTGGCTCGTATCCTATTTTCTTAAACCTTATGTGACCGGTATGGAAACTGTCCCCCTCTGGCTCCCGCCATTACCTCTTGCAACCATCGCCATTATTCTGCTGGTTTATGGCGCTCTTGTATGGGTCCGAGGTGAAGCGGGACTGCCTAAGCCCAAGTCCGACGACTCAGACCACCATCACTAAAACGGTGTCCACTACGTGGGGCCAGACCCCATTTGGCAGAGACTCTGTTTAGCTGGTTTGCCGGAAATGGTTTCTGACGCCATTCTCACGTTCTCTGATTCCTTGCCGCGCCTGCTATCCGAGCAGCAACTCCGGTAACCAGGTCGCCAGCGCCGGCCACGCGGCAACAATCGCGAGCGCGACAATTTGAATCAAAACGAACGGTATGACACCACGGTAGATGTCACCGGTTGCGACTGAATCCGGCGCGACGCCCCTCAAGTAGAACAGAGCGAATCCAAAAGGCGGCGTCAGAAAGGACGTTTGCAGATTGATGGCGATCATGACACCGAGCCATACCGGATCCACTCCCATCGTCAACAGTATCGGTCCGACGATCGGAACGACGACGAAGGTAATCTCGATGAAGTCGAGGACGAACCCCAGCAGGAACATCAGCAGCATGACCGCGACCATCGCTGCGAATACGCCGCCGGGCAGGTTTGTCAGCAGATCCTGCACCAGGCGATCGCCGCCATAGCCACGAAAAACCAAAGAGAACAGCGACGCTCCAATCAAGATTAGAAAGACCATGCTGGTGACACGAATCGTGCTGCGCATGATCTCTCGCAACCGTTGCAAGTTGAGCGCCCGACGCAGTGACGCGAGCAACAGCGCACCGACCGCACCGACTGAAGCGGCTTCCGTTGGGGTTGCAATGCCGCCGATGATCGACCCGAGCACGGCCAGTATCAGCAACAACGGCGGCACCAGTGCGACCAACAGAGCGATCCAGTCGGTCCTGCCGGTATCGCGCGGCGCCGGTGGCATGGCCTCGGGCTTGAAGATCGCGACACTGACCAGAAAAGCGATATAGAGAAGGACCAGCAGCAGCCCCGGAATCAACGCGCCGGCAAAGAGATCGCCAACGGATACGGTGTCGGGACTGAAATTGCCCATCGAAGTTTGCGCGCGACTGTAGGCCGCCGATAACTGGTCGCCGAGCAATACGAGCACGATTGAAGGGGGAATGATCTGACCGAGAGTCCCAGCGGCGCAGATGGTTCCGGTCGCGATCTTTGGGCTGTAGCCCCGCCGAAGCATCGTCGGCAGCGACAACAGCCCCATCGTCACAACCGTCGCGCCGACGATTCCGGTACTTGCGGCGAGCAGCATGCCAACGATTGTCACTGAGATGCCCAAACCGCCGCGTAGCGAACCGAAAAGCGCACTCAGGTTCTCGAGCAGGTTTTCGGCAATTTTGGCCCGCTCCAGCGTCACACCCATGAACACAAACAAAGGCACGGCTAGAAGCGTTTGATTATTCATGATGCCGAACAATCGATTCGGCATTGTCTGCAAGAAAGCCGCATCAAAACTCCCGCCAGCCATTCCGACCAGCGCGAAAATCAATGCGACACCTCCGAGGCTGAACGCCACGGGATAACCAGCCAACAGCACCAGAATCGCGGCCCCAAACATGACAATTGAAACCCACTCCATCGTCTGTTCTATGACCTTTCCGGCTTATTTAGCGACGCGGGTTCGTGACCGAACAGGATACTGACGTCGCTGATCAGATTGGCAATGCCCTGAATCAATAACAGAAAGGCCGACAACGGAATCAGGCTCTTTAGTAACGGCACGAACGGATAGGGCAAACCGCCCGCTTCCCGCGAGCCTTCCTGAATATCCCACGATACGTAGACGTAGTCCCAACTGGCGACAATCAGGAAGATCACCACGGGCAGAAGCAGTATCAGCGTGCCGAGAACGTCGACCCAGGCGCGGCCGCGGCGATCGAGCCTGCTGTAGAAGATATCGACTCGCACATGCTCATCGCGTTTCAAGGTGTAGGCAGCCGCTAACATGAAGACGGCCGCATGCATCCAAAGGATGCTCTCCTGCATCCAGATCCAGCCGATACCGAACTGGTAACGCAGCACGACAACCGCGAATTGAACGACGACCATTGGAACCATCACCCAGGCGATGGCGTGGCCGGTCCACTCGCTAAAACGTTTGAGTCGAGCCGGCAGACTCATTCGGGTTCAGTTACGCCGACGGTTTTCTGAGCTCTTTTCAAGAAGACGCGCATTTCTTTTTCTACTTGCCGGTCTCCTTTACTTTTCGCCACCTCTATCCCCCGCAGGAAGGTTTCGATGGCGTCACTCTCTTGGCCGGCCGAGACCTGCGCCTGGCCAAGTAAACGCCAGGCGGCTGAATAGCCAGGGTCGAGCTCAGTCGCAACACGCGCATGTTCGATTGCACGGACCGCATCATCCTGCCCGAAGTATCCGTTAGCCAGCGCAAATCTGAGGCTTGCGGAATCCTGACCATTCGCCAGTATCGCTTCAAGTTTTTCGATCAAGCCATCTTATCCACGCCAGAACATCGGCGTTATCAGGACCAACAGGGTGAAGATCTCGAGCCTTCCGAGCAGCATGGCGCACACCGCGGCCCATTTGGCGACTATGGAAACGTCACCGAAACCGGTTGCAACTTCGCCGAGACCCGGACCGAGATTATTGAGCGTCGCAGCGACGGCCGAGAAGGCCGTTGACTGATCCATCCCGGTCATCATCATGATCAGCAACAGCACCGCAAACACGACGACATAGACGGCGAAGAATCCCCAAACTGAATCGACAACGCGCGGATTGACGGCCTTGGTGCCAAGCTTGACCGGTATCTCCGCGCTCGGATGGACGAGACGCTGGAATTCACGCATTCCCTGCCGATACATCAGCGCCCAGCGAACCACTTTCATCCCACCAGCGGTCGAGCCGGCACAGCCACCAATAAAACTGGCGAATATCAGAATGACCGGAAGTGCGCCCGGCCACAGCGAAAAATTGTCAGTGGTAAACCCGGTCGTTGTTGCAATCGAGACGGCCTGAAATACCGCTCTCAGCATGAGTTCGGCCGGGGTCAAATCCGGATCGCCTTCCATCATCGCGGGCATCTGCCAAACGAGATAGGCGATAACGATGACGCAGAGCCCGACCAGAAACCGAACATAGGCGGCAAATTCCGGGTCCAACAGGTAAATCCTGATTCCTCGATCGCGCCAGGCCAAAAAATGGAGCGCGAAGTTGATACCTGCAATAAACATGAATAACACGGCGATCATCTGAATCACCGGCCCAAAGTGAGCCATGCTGTCGTCATAAATAGAGAAGCCACCGATTGCGACCGTACTGAAGCTGTGGCAGATGGCTTCAAAGTAATCCATGCCTGCCGCCCAATACGCAAGAAAACACACGACGGTGATTCCGAGATAGACGTACCACAGTGCCTTGGCCGTCTTGGTGATCTTGGGTGTCAGCTTCGCGTCTTTAACCGGGCCGGGAGACTCGGCCCGATACAGCTGCATGCCGCCGACGCCGAGCATCGGCAATACCGCGACTGCGAGAACGATAATTCCCATGCCGCCCAACCATTGCAATTGCTGCCGATAGTAGAGAATCGCCTTCGGCAGATTTTCGAGGTCAGACAGCACGGTTGCGCCAGTCGTCGTCAGACCGGACATCGACTCGAAAACGGCATTGGTGAACGTCATGTCCGGGAAACCGATGTCTGCCCATTTCGCCAGCAGGAAGGGTGCCGATCCAAATACGCCGAGCACAATCCAAAACGAAGCAACAATCAGAAAGCCGTCGCGCAGCCGGAGCTCTCGCTTGCTGTATCTCGCCGGAAACCAGAGCAAGACGCCGACCGCCAGGATGATGAAAAACGATTGGAGAAATACCCACTCGGTTCCATCATCGAAGACGAATGAAAAAATGATAGGCGGCAGCATGCTGAGACTGAAGCTCGTCAGCAACATTCCGAGCACCCGCTGGATTGGTGAATCCGCCATGCGCCTGGCCTAGCCCGACCCGCTATCCACCTCAAACAGACGTTCGACCTCGTCGATCTGGCGCCGATCGGCGACGAACAGAATGACGTGATCGTCCTCTTCGATCAGCGTGTCGTGATGCGCCATCATGACCTGATCGCCACGAACGATTGCGTTAATCGCCGCACCGCGCGGTAACCGAATCTCCTCAATCGTGCGGCCGACGACTTCGGATTGCAGCGAATCGCCGTGAGCGACGGCCTCGATCGCCTCGGCTGCACCGCGTCTGAGCGAGTGGACCCTGACGACATCACCGCGCCTGACATGTGCCAGTAGCGTGCCGAGCGTAATCTCCTTCGGCGAAATCGCGATATCGATCGTGCCAGCCTCGACCAATTCGGCGTAGGCCGGCCTGTTGATCAGCGCCAGCACCTTGCGTGCTCCAAGACGCTTGGCCAGCATTGCCGAAAGGATGTTCGCCTCTTCAGCATTGGTTACAGCCACAAATACATCCGCGCTGTCGATGTTTTCCTCGAGCAGCAGCTCTTCGTCTGCCGCGTCGCCGTGCAGGACAAGCGCGCGATCAAGGTCTTCGGAAATCCGTCGCGCCTGTTCAAATCCTCGCTCGATCAGTTTGACCTGATTGGTATTCTCGAGCGCGCGGGCCAGTCGAAACCCGATATTTCCACCGCCGGCGATAACAATTCGTCGCACGGGATCATCGAGCTTTCGCATCTCGCTCAAAACCGTTCGGATGTCTTTGCGCGCGGCGATGAAAAAGACTTCGTCACCTTCTTCGACAACTGTATCGCCGTCTGGAATGATCCCGCGACCACCACGGTAGATCGCAACCACGCGGCAATCGACGTTCGGAATATGGTGCGGCAACTCGCTGAGCGGGTGTCCAATCAGAGCGCCGCCCTTTTCTGCCCGAGTTGCGACCAACCGAACTCGACCCTCGGCGAACTCAAGCACCTGCAGCGCGCCCGGGAAATGCACCAGCTGCTCGATATGTTTGGTAACCAGCGCTTCCGGGCTGACGGTGACATCGACCGGAATCCCGCCGTCATGAAAAAGCTCAGGGCAATCGGCATAGGCGCCTGCTCTGATACGAGCGATCTTGGTTTGAATCGAGAATAACGAATGCGCGATCTGACAGGCGAGCATGTTGCTTTCATCGCTATTGGTCAGAGCGATGATCATGTCGGCATCGCGCGCGTTGGCACGCTCAAGCACTTCGGGATAGGCGCCATCGCCAACGACTGTCCTGACATCGAGGCGATCCTGAAGCTCGCGGAGAACTTCAGGATTGCGGTCCACGATCGTGACTTCGTTAGCCTCATCGCGCGCGAGACTATAGGCAGCGGTTGTCCCGACTTGGCCCGCACCCAATATCAAAATATTCATGAAGTTTAAGAGGCCGCTAGCGGCGGCGCTATCTTACATCAGTTCCAGGTTGGCGTACGCCATTACCAACCACTTGGTACCGGCCCGCTCGAAGTTGACCTGGACGCGCGCATGCGCGCCGCTGCCCTCACTGTTGAGAATGACGCCTTCACCAAACTTGGTGTGCCGCACTCGCCGGCCAAGCGAGACGCCATTGACGGTTCCGCGAGGCGCTCGGCTTGCGTGAGCGACCGGTCGAGCAACCCGCATTTGAGGCCGGATCTCCTCAATCAACTCTGACGGAATCTCGCGCAGGAAGCGCGACGGCGTCGAGTAATTTTCCATGCCATGTAACCTGCGCTGCTCTGCATAGCTCAAGTAGAGTAATTCTCGCGCGCGCGTTAAGCCGACGTAACAGAGTCTGCGCTCTTCCTCCAGCCCATCCGCGTCGTTCAGCGATCGCTGATGTGGGAACAGCCCGTCTTCGAGGCCGCAGAGAAACAGCAGCGGAAACTCGAGACCCTTGGCCGAATGCAAAGTCATCAGCTGCACACAATCCTCAAACTCGCTGCCTTGTGACTCGCCCGACTCGAGCACCGCATAGGAAAGAAACTCCATTAGCGGTGACAACTCGGATTCTTCCGAAACCAGTGCATCCCTGGCGGCGCTGACGAGTTCCTGCAGGTTTTCGATACGCGCTTCGCCGCTCGACGTCGTGTCTTTCAGGTGATGCGAAATCAGGCCGCTGTGCGCGACGACATGCTCCACCTGCTCGTGGAGCTGCATGGAGCGGGTGCCCTCGTCGAGATCTTCGACCAGTTTTAAAAACTGCCAGAGCGCGTTGGCAGAACGCTTGGCGAGTGTGTTTTCTGCAATGACCTCGTTTGCCGCGCGCCACAGACTGACACCGATTTTCCGTGCGTGTTCGCGAACGGCATCGACCGTGCGGGCGCCGATTCCGCGCGTGGGCGTATTGACGACACGCTCGAATGAAGGATCGTCATCGCGATTTGCGATCAGACGAAGGTAAGCCAGTGCATCCTTGATCTCGGCGCGCTCGAAAAATCGCTGGCCACCGTAGACCCGGTAGGGGATGCCGGCAGCCAACAAGGCCTCCTCAAAGACTCGCGACTGCGCATTCGAGCGGTACAGCACTGCGGAATCCGAACGGTTGTGACCAGTCTTAACGAAATCGGTAATGCGGTTGATGACGAATTCGGCCTCGTCGCGCTCATTGAATGCGCCGTACAACCTGATCGGCTCACCCGCGGATCCGTCGGTCCACAGGTTCTTTCCCATTCGCCCGCTGTTGTTAGCGATGACAGCATTGGCTGCATTCAGAATGTTGGCTGTCGAACGATAGTTCTGCTCGAGTCTGACGACTTGCGTGCTCGGAAAATCCCGCTCGAACTGAAACAGGTTTTCGACCCGTGCGCCGCGCCAGCGATAGATCGATTGATCGTCATCGCCGACGACAAACGGCTCGCCACCACCCTGGGCAAGCAGCTTGAGCCACAGATATTGAATGGCGTTGGTATCCTGAAATTCGTCGACCAGCAAGTGCCGGAATCTTCGCTGATACATTTCACGAACTTCGGCGTTGTCACGCAGGAGCTCCAGTACTCGCAGCAGCAGTTCACCGAAATCGACCAGCGATGATTGCTCGCATTGCTGCTCGTAGCGACGATACAGATCGATCATCTGCCGGCGGGTCGAATTGTCCTCGTCGACGACGTCGGCGGCCCTAAGACCCTCGTCCTTTTGCGCATTGATAAACCACTGCAGCTCTCTGGGCGTCCACTCGCCGTTGTCTAACCCGAGCGATTTCAACAACCTGCGAAGCATGCGCTGCTGATCGTCCGAATCCATGATCTGGAAGCCGGAGGCTAACCCGGCTTCGCGCCAGTGACGGCGCAGCAGGCGATGTGCAAGCCCGTGAAAAGTACCAATCCAGAGGTGCTGCGTCGGCATGCCAAGCAGCGCTTCGATCCGCTGGCGCATCTCGCTGGCTGCCTTATTCGTGAACGTGACCGCCATGATTTCCTGCGGCGCCACGCCCTCGACCTGGATCAGCCAGGCGACTCGATGCACCAGAACGCGCGTCTTGCCACTACCGGCACCAGCCAATACCAGCGTCGAGCGCGCTTCGGCCGAAACAGCCGAACGCTGAGCATCGTTCAAAGGATCGAGGATTTCTGTAACGTCCATGGGATTAAGTGCGTTTAATTAATGGATATTCTACGATGATTGGGTTCGCTCCGAGTGCCCGCAAGCGGCACGACTCGCTCCCGCAGTGGTATATTTCGGTGGGCCAAGAATAAGGAATAAGAAAATTCTAGAATTGCTGTTCAATTGGAGCGACGCCCTGAATTTCGGCGTGGACGTCGTCGCCTATCTGATCATGGCACTCGTCGGCACCATATTCTTCCTGCTCAGGCTTGTCCTGGCGCTGTTCTTCGGCGGCGACGGTGACGTCGATGGCGACCTGGCCGATATGGGCGACGGCGATTCAGCCTTCAGCATGTTTTCGATCTTGTCCATCCTCGCATTCTTCATGGGTGCCGGCTGGATGGGACTGACCTGCCGGCTTGATTGGGGTTTGAGCAGCATGGTTTCGGCCATGGCCGCGACCGGATTCGGCCTGGTACTGATGCTGATGGCGTCCGGACTGATGGCCTTCGCGCGGAGCCTTAATCGGGTCGTCGAATACGACCTGGAAACTGCGGTCGGTAGGATTGCCAGTGTTTATATGTCGATTCCGGAGAAAGGCCAGGGACGAGGCCAG
>Ga0224508_10002969_pt1 | contig 14192 bp, 15 predicted proteins | sample SF_Jan12_sed_USG_4_FD_170157 | JGI IMG/M metagenome (GOLD analysis project Ga0224508, IMG submission 170157) | Sediment microbial communities from San Francisco Bay, California, United States - SF_Jan12_sed_USGS_21 | ecosystem: Environmental > Aquatic > Marine > Sediment | place: USA... | reverse complement strand
TACGTGTTTTGGGGATAAGAGAAAAGGTAAAGCTGACTTCCTGAAATCCCTGGAATCTGTGATTGTGCAGCGCAAGGAAGGAGCTGATGCATCTGAAAGTTATGTCGCCAGTTTGTTTAACTCAGGGATACAAAAAATTGCCCAGAAAGTTGGGGAGGAAGCTGTGGAATTAGTCCTGGAATCTAAGGACGGCAAAGATGAGGACTTCCTGAATGAGGCGGCCGATCTGCTCTTCCATTACCTGGTCTTGCTTCAGGCACGAGACAAAAGCCTTGAAGACGTGAGTTTGGTCCTGCAAAGGCGACATAAACAATAGCGTTAAGATTTCGTAAAAAATCCTGAGCAGCCCGTAAAAATAGGTACATTTATGTGATGTCCATGAGAACCCGAAAAGGATTTAAATTCACTGAATATCAGGCAGCAGATCTCTCGCCTTTTGATAAGCTATTTGATATTTTCCAGGAATTGGTAACTCATACCAGTGGTGATGTTGAAGAAGCCCTCGATTGGCTGCGGGAACTGGATAAAGAATATGAGCTAACAGATGAGTCTTATACCATTGACGATTTTATCGAAGATCTGAAAGCCAAGGGATATTTACGCGAAGAATTCAAGGACGGTGGTGCTGACGGAGATGGCGTAGAAGGAGAGGAAGGCAGACCCGGACTTTCCATGACATCAAAGATGGAGCGCTTACTTCGGTTACGCGCCCTGGATCAAATTTTTGGCAAGCTTAAACGCAGCGGATATGGTAATCACAGGACTGGTAAAACAGGCCTGGGAGATGAGCACACCGGCGATTTCAGGTCTTACCGCTATGGCGATACACTCGATAGCATTTCCATGACGGAGAGCCTCAAAAATGCCCAGATCAATCACGGTATCGATCAATGGTCCTTTACAGAAGACGACTTAGTAGTAGAGGATACTTATTTCAAAGCCCAGATGAGCACCGTGCTTATGATCGATATCAGCCACAGTATGATCCTCTATGGGGAAGATAGGATAACGCCTGCAAAGAAAGTGGCCATGGCCCTGGCAGAGTTGATCACAACTAGATATCCTAAGGATACACTTGATATTCTGGTTTTTGGGAACGATGCCTGGCCCATTTCTATTAAGGAATTACCCTATTTGAAAGTAGGCCCTTATCATACCAATACCGTTGCCGGACTGCAATTGGCAATGGATGTTTTAAGGCGAAAGCGGAATACCAACAAACAGATCTTTATGATCACGGATGGGAAACCCAGTTGCCTGCGATTGCCAGACGGACATTATTATAAAAATAGTGTTGGCCTTGATGATTTTATCGTAGAAAAGTGCTATACCATGGCACGGCAAGCACGAAAATTGCATATTCCCATTACAACATTTATGATCGCTCAGGATCCCTATTTACAGCAATTTGTCAGGCATTTTACAGAAGCTAATAAAGGCAAGGCATTTTTTACCGGCATTCAGAATCTGGGTGAAATGATATTTGAAGATTATGAACAAAACAGACGCAAACGATTAAAAGGATGAATCCAAAAAATATACAAACCCTCGGCGATCTAAAGAAAGCTGGATATCAGTCTAAAAGTATCAAAGACGAATTGCGTGATAACTTACGAGAAGCTATTAAGAACAATGTGCCTGTTTTTAAAGGCATTTGGGGCTTTGAGAATAGTGTTATACCAGATGTAGAACGCGCAATTTTATCCCGGCATAATATTAATCTGCTCGGCTTGCGCGGCCAGGCCAAGACGCGCATTGCACGACTTATGGTAAACTTACTGGATGAGTATATCCCATTCGTAGCTGGATCTGAGATCAATGATGATCCGCTCCAACCTATATCACGTTTTGCAAAGGAGCGCATTAAGGAAGAAGGGGACAAGACCCCGATTGAGTGGTTGCATCGGGACGAGCGTTTCTATGAGAAACTGGCCACACCTGATGTTACGGTTGCCGACCTGATAGGTGATGTGGATCCGATCAAAGCAGCCAATTTGAAATTGTCTTATGCAGATGACAGGGTAATACATTTTGGTATGATACCGAGGGCAAATCGTTGCATTTTTGTTATCAATGAGTTGCCGGATCTGCAAGCTCGGATTCAGGTATCCCTTTTTAATATCCTGCAGGAAGGGGACATCCAGATCCGAGGCTTTAAATTGCGACTTCCCTTAGATGTTCAGTTCGTTTTTACGGCCAATCCTGAAGACTATACGAACAGGGGCAGTATCGTTACACCTTTAAAGGACAGGATCGGTTCACAGATCCTGACGCATTATCCGGAATCCATTGATATTGCTAAAAAGATAACAGATCAGGAGGCACAATTAGATACCCGGCAAACCGAGGCCATCTATGTGCCTGAGTTGGCCAAAGACCTATTAGAACAGATCAGCTTTGAGGCGCGTGACAGTGAATTTGTGGATAGAAAGAGTGGCGTCAGTGCCAGAACAAGTATTACCGGATTTGAAAACTTATTGAGTACTGCCGAGCGACGTGCCCTGGGGGCCGGGGATGAAAAAACCTCTGTGCGATTAAGTGATTTCACTGGGGTAATCCCGGCTATTACTGGAAAAATAGAATTAGTATATGAAGGGGAGCAGGAAGGCGCAGACAGTGTAGCACTTCAGCTCATAGAAGAAGCGATCTCAAGTCTTTTTCCATCATATTTTCCGCCTATCAAGAAATTGGAACACAAAGAAGCCGAAGGCCCATATGACGAACTCATTCATTGGTTCTTTGAAGGAGAAGGCTTTGAATTGCTTGACGATCTGACCGATGAGGAATACCGAGATCGGATAGATGCAGTAGCACCCTTAAGGGAGATCATCAAAACCCATGTCGCTGATCTGGACGAAAAAGACAGATACTTTTTATCAGAGTTTTTGCTTTGGGGCCTGGTGGCCCACAAGAAACTGAGCAAACAACGCTTCAGTCAGGGCTACGAGATAAAGGACTTGTACGGCAGTTATATTAGCCGACTTTAAAACAGTTGGATTTTTACTCAGACATGTCTGCCGGAGACCAGTTGTCCAGGTCTTCCGTGCTATTTTTGAAAGAAAAGGAGCCAAAAAGTGCTTTTCTGTGTAGAAAAGTTCGCAAACTTAAAAGCATGAGCAAACCATAGAGCACAATCATGCAATAGCTTCGTACGAAAAAGGAGTCGGCCACAATATAATTTTTCAGGTCCCGTGTTTCCTGAAGCCCTATAATGACATCTACCATTAAATAGCCATAACCGAACCAAACAGCATACATGATCAATTCCATTTTGCGTATGCGTTTATTTGAAACGCCATGGTCATTTAATCGTCGCCATAAATGGCGCACATACCAAATATTTAATAAAGCCAGCCCGGTAAACACATAATTTTCAGGGATACCAAAATAAAATCGATCGGTATGCATACCGTAAAAATTAAATGCACTTAGCACAACCAATATGATCAACGTAAATGTGATCTCAATTTTTAGTTCTAAGGCTCTGGGAAGAATAAATTTTAATGCTTTGGGCCATTTCAGATTGCGCAAAAAAGTCGGTACTATATTACCGCTCTTAGAATTAAGGAAGGCAGAAAAGGAGTTTAGGAGTAATCGTAATTGTGTCTTCATGTTCATTGATTAAAAAGACCTGGTTACTTTTACTTAGGTATTCACGATGAGTAATTCTATAACGCAAAGCACGTATGTATTAGTATACATTTTTCGATGAAATACACAACTAGTAAAGAAGCGTGTAATACCCATAAACATTGGGTACACAGCCAGCTGTTAAAATTAAAATTCGGCTATTTATTCTCTTTTAGAAGCGGGTACCATTTGCCATGGGTAGCACTGCGCCAAAGCCATTCCAAAGGTCCATACTTGCATTTTTGCAGCCATAACTTACTGATCCACATTTGAAGGGAAATAATAACGAAGCCCATTAGAAAGGTATATCTATTTGGGATCTTACCCAGGTAGCCTAATCCCCAACCGTAAAAAATCGCTGCGCCAATTACACTTTGCAGGATATAATTTGTCAGCGCCATACGACCATAGGGCGCAAAAAGGAGTAGTAACTTTTGCCAACGGCTCCTGGCAAAAAGCCAGACAAAGAAAGCCAGGATCAATAGTGTTAGCGAAATATTTGCCAGATCCATTCCTGTAAGTCCGAACATAGTCCACCAACTTTTCAGGCTGAATTCTTGTCCCATTTGCGAAAAGGCAGCGATAGTAATCCCAAGCGCTACAACCAAACCAATTCCGCCCGCCCAAAACAGGTTGGATAATTTACCAAGATGTTTTTCAAATTCATGTAAGAATCTATATCGGCCTACTAGAAGACCCAGAAGAAAAAATGCGAATGTCAGAAAACCTCGATAAAAAATGCCAAATTGAAACTCCATCTTCATCAGTTGACCTTCTGTACTATTGTCCAATCCTACTTCCCAAAAACTACCGCTGCTAAGCAGTTCAAAATACGTCTCAATAGCAGCGGCATTTGGAGTCATTTCATAATCAAGAAATAGAAGTCCATCCGGATTTAAAGCAAAAACCAGATACCGCCCCACACCGAGGAATATGAGCGCTACAAGGATCAGCAGTGTTTTTGTATTCACTTTGTGAAAAGGGATCAGAAAAATACCGAGCAAGGCATAGATACTTAAAATATCGCCTCTATATATAAAATGATGCCCCAGTCCAATTAGAAGAAGAAGTAGCACGCGCCAAAGGAATCGCAGCGCATATTGTTTTTCTCGTTTGGCCCCGCTATCCATTTGAATAAAAAATGAGAGCCCAAATAAGAATGAAAAGAGGGCAAAAAATTTCCCTCTAAGGAGAATCTGCACAATTCCATCTACTACATAATCAGCAGCACCTGCGTGCGTTCCGGCCATATAGGCCTCATGCGGTGGGGCTCCAGTATAATTCTCAACCATATGCACTAAAACAATCCCAGCCAGGGCAAATCCCCTGAGGGCATCAATTATGGCTATTCTTTTTGAAAAAGTAGACATTTTCATTTGGATAAAAAAAAGGAAAACACCGTGCCTGAATCGGTGCTTTCCTATGTTATAAATGGTTAGTTAGAATAAAATCAAGTTAGCCATCCTTTTCGGATGCTTGATTTTGCGAATAAATATAAGCCAATTCCAATGAGAATTACAAGCGCAGGTAGCACAATACCCTGAACCGTTCCAAATGCTTCAACAGCAGATGTCATAAACCATAAGTAACCCATCTGACCCAAAATACCGATCAAAGAGACCACGAGTATAGGCTTTGCCCATTTTTTACGAAGTAATAAGGCTATGCATCCTAGTACACCTCCCCAGACGGCCAAAGCGAATGCCCCGGTCACCCAGGCAGGGGTGGCTTCAATAATAGCTAACTGTTCTGCTGGAATTTCAGCTTTATAAGCGTCACTCATACTGGTTTGAGCAAGATAATTCATGGCACCCATGCCATTCCATATCAATCCTACAACACTGATAATCCAAAACCACACATTGGGTTTGGTTGAAGAATTCTCCATCTTTTATGTATTTTATTGGTTACTTAGTGAGTTCAAAGTACAAAATTTTGATTTTGTAAAATAAAACCAGGATGTAAGTCCCCCTATGAAACCAAATTTTCAATACTTGCTGCATGTTCAATTCCTGGGTTTTAGATTCAGGGGATGGCAGCACCAACCAGGTCAGCAGACGGTGGAAGGTATGCTAAAAAAGACCCTGATATATGTACTCCACGGCATGCCGGTCAAGCTGCTGGCCTCGGGGCGAACAGACGCTAAAGTTTCTGTGGAAGCCCTACCGGTTAGTCTTATACTCAGAGAGGCCTTGCCATTTGAAGAATCTGATTTTATAAAAGAAGTGAATCGCAACCTTCCTCCGGATATACGTATTTTGACCCTTCGCGAAGTGCCCCAGGAGTTTAATGTGATCCAGGATGTACAATGCAAAGAATACCACTATTACTTCAGCAATGAAGCTAATTTTCATCCGTATTCAGCTCCTTTTATTGGCCATTTCCGGGAAACCATTGACATAGATAGAATGCGAGAGGCAGCACCTCTTTTTGAAGGCACTCATAGCTTTGAATCCTTTTGCAGCCGCTCTCGAGGTAAAGCCTCATTTGAACGCAACGTGCAGTTGAGTAAAATTGAAGTCAACACGTATATGACTGCCCCTCACATGCCAGAAAGTTGCTATGCATATATTGTCAGATCTAATGGTTTTTTGCGATATCAGGTACGTATGATGGTGGGTGCCCTGGTAATGTTAGGCCGGGGGGAAATACACGAGACAGATATCCTTAAAGCTTTAAGAGGGGAGGAGCAAGTGGGCATTACCACTGTGGCGCCTGCGTCGGGATTGCTTTTAAAGGAAGTATCTTATAAATAAATTGTAACTTCAGCCTAAAGACTGCAACTATGCCGGGGTGGCTTACAACCATACTATTAATTGTCGCCATATATCTTGTCATCAGTATCGCATTATATGTGGTTCAGGACTATTTTCTTTTCAGGCCTGAAAAATTACCGGAGGACTTCCAGTTTTACTACGAACACCAGGAATTTGAGGAATATAATATTGAAACCAGGGATGGGGCAAATATTAACGGACTGCGTTTTAAAACATCCAATCCTAAAGGGGTAGTATTCTATCTTAAAGGGAATTCACGCAGTATTAAGGGCTGGGGAAAATTTGCTGTGGACTTCACACGTCACGGATATGATGTGATCATGGTAGATTACCGGGGGTTTGGTAAAAGCACGGGCAGGCGGTCTCAAAAGGCAATTAAACGCGATATGCAAATGATCTATAATAAGATCAAAGAGAATGTTGCAGAAAAATATATCATTTTATACGGTCGTTCACTTGGATCCGGATTTGCGGCCAAACTCGCTTCCATGAATAATCCACGAATGCTGATCCTTGATGCACCCTATTATTCTCTGAGCAAGGTGGCTAAAAAATTCATTCCCTTTATGCCCTTGTCCCTGCTGATCAAGTTTCCCATGCCTACTTATAAGTGGATGCGCTACGTTCAATGTCCTATTCATATTATACACGGCACCGACGATGCGTTAATCCCATATAAGACCAGTGTGAAGCTCTCCAAAATTAAACCAGGTCTCACTACTTTGCACACCGTGATTGGGGGGGGACATAAGAACTTAAATAATTTTGAAGCCTATCATCAGATGCTGAGCCAGATCGTCAATTCAAAACCGGCATCAGTAAATTTAGATGGGAGCAGTTTTCCGGAAGATAAAAAAACTAAACAGGTGAATGCGTAAGATCAGGCAATTTCTTGTTCTCCTGATCGGGGCGCTTATCTTTGCAGGAATTCTACTGTATATGTTCCAGGAGCGTCTCATTTTTCTACCTACAAAATTACCGGATTCATATACGTACTCATTTGAGCACTCATTTGAAGAATTTACGCTTGAAACCCCAGATTTAGCACGTTTAAATGCCTTGCATTTTAAAGTGACCAATCCTAAAGGCCTTATCTTATATTTTCATGGGAACGCCGGGAACTTATCCAGATGGGGTGAGGTTGTTTCTATCTTTCCCGCACAGGGATATGATGTAATTGTGATGGATTACAGGACATACGGCAAAAGCACTGGTAAGCTTAGTAAACAAGCTTTGCTGGAAGACGCAGCTCGTTTTTATGAGCATACATTAACGATATGCCCTCAAGAAGATATTATCCTCTATGGCAGATCCCTGGGCTCGGGGATCGTATCTTATCTTGCGTCACAATACAAGCCGAGACAAATTATTCTGGAATCCCCATTTTACAGTCTTGAAGCCATCGCCAAAAAGCGTTTCCCCATTTTTCCCATTTCCAAATTGTTGCGTTACAACCTCGCCTCATTTGAGTATCTGCAGGAAGTGACAACCCCTATCAGCATTTTTCACGGAGATGAGGATAAAGTAATACCTATAAGTTCCGGTCGTAAATTATTCGAAGCCATTCCTTCCTCATCAAAGTGGTTTTACGAAATCCCCGGAGGCGGACATAATGATCTCGATACATTTGCCGAGTTCCACGAGGGGTTGATACAGAGTTTGGAGCGACACACGCATGTGGAATAAGTCAAAATACTTACCTTTAATTCTCATCCTAAAGTCAATCAGATGTCGGCAAATACATTATCCAAGAATGTGCTGGGATTCTTATCCCGTTTAAAGAAGAACAACAACCGCGAATGGTTCGGGGAGCACAAGAAAGAATTCAAGGAAGTAGAGTCTGAAGCCAAGACGTTCTTTAATGCCTTGATGGAGAAATTGAAAGAACACGATGATATTGAAAAGCTGAAGCTGTTCAGAATCTATCGCGATGTGCGATTTTCAAAGGACAAAACGCCCTACCAACCCCATTTTGCTGGTTCTTTTTCCAGGGCCGGTGCGCACTTAAGAGGGGGGTACTATTTGCGGATCCGACCGGGGGAAACATTTATAGCTGCCGGGTTCTGGGAGCCTAATAAGGAAGATATCTTTAGAATACGAAAGGAATTTGAAGTAGATGCGGCTCCTTTCAGAAAAGTGATCAACAACAAAAAATTCAAATCCATCTGGGGTGATCTCGTTGGGGATGCCGTAAAGACAGCCCCCAAAGGTTTTAACAAAGAAGATCCGAATATAGACCTGATCCGGAAAAAGCAATTCATATTTGTCAGGAACTTCACTAACACTGAAGTCAACGCTCCGGGATTTATAGACGAGGTTAATAAATCTTTTAAGGCAATCCGGCCTTATTTTGACCTGATGAGTGAGATCCTGACTACAGACCTAAACGGAACGTCTTTATTGAAGTAATGCAGCTTCCTCAAAGAGCTGCATCTGGTCTTTAAGCCTGTTTATCACCATTTGCATCATACGTTTGTTAAGCGCAGAAGAATGTTGCTGGTAAAGACCGTATTCTTCCAGTGTAAACTGCCCGATGATCATACCTTTTAACGCATTTCTAAACTTGATGTCTTTTTGAATGGCATTTTCAATATAAACTTCCCGAGCTCCGGAATCAAGGGCGTAATACGCATTTTTATGCTTGCTGATATAATGCCTGAAAACGGCGAGGAAAAGGTTATTCTGTGTTTGGAGGATAGGGCGGAGGGTGGTGTTTTGGAAGCGTTCTTCGTCGGACATCTCCGGATTCAACCTGGCTGATGGAACATCAGGCCTGCTCTGCAGCAGGGCTTCAGATCTGCGCATCATAAACGAGTTTTTATAAAGGTAGGAGAAAGTAAATTGTGCCTCAATTGATATTTGGCAAGTTGTTAACTTGCTTATGAACACAAATTTATGCTCTAATCAGCTGGATACCACAAGGGAGAACAGGTCAGATTTTTATCATTAATTAACTTTAAGTCAGATAATGTATCTATTATTGTATCAAGCATTTGCGTTTCTAATTGAGAGTGGCTCCAGTCTGTAATGCCCAGCCATTCTTGAATGTCTTCAATGGATTGATCATAGCGATTGCTAAAGGTGCGGTCTATACTTGGGATGTATCTGAATTCTGCTGTATACGTATTGATCACTTCTAAAATATGGGGAATAAGTTTAGCTTTTTTATTGATAAAATCCTGAGAAGCTGCTATGACAAAACAGGGCCAGGGCGTGGTACAGTCATCGATGCGACGAAATATTTTTTGGTCTACTAAAGGTTTAGTCGTAAAATGCTCCCACATAAAGTAGTCGGCTTTCCCATTGCTTAAGGCTCCCACAGCCCCTTGCAAGGTGCCAATAAGCTCAAATTCCAACGCATCTGTCTTCCAGCCCATTTGTTTGGCGTGCACATAGGCCATTAAATGACTGCCGCTGCCATACCTGCTGATAGCTGCTTTTCTACCCTTTAACTCTTCCATGGTGTGGTATGGTGAATCATAACCTACATGAATACCCCATAATAACGGGCTGCCCACATACATTTGGATTATTTGGGCAGGAACCCCGTCATAAATGGCCTTACAAATTCCTTCGGTAAGTACTATGGCAATGTCGGCCTCCTGATCCTGGAGCATTTGACACATTCGACCCGTCCCCTGGGGAATATCTTCCCATACCAGGTCTATATCCCGGGCCCCAAAGGCGCCTTCTTCAATGGCAAAATGCCATGGCATATTAAAATGTTCCGGAACACCAATAATCTTTACCCGTTCCATGCCGACCTGATTTTCTGAAGTGCAAATTCGATCAATTTATCGACAGAGGCCGCAGGATCCGGGGAGAATTGTCCGTTGGCACGATTCGCCAAAATACAATTGATAGAATACCCATGGTGGCCAAGGAGGGCTGCAAGTCCGTAAATAGCAGATGTTTCCATTTCAAGATTCGTAATGCGTAATCCCTGGTATTCAAATTCTGCAAGCTTTTTAATGAGGTTTTGTTCTCTTAAGTCGACACGCAATTTTCGACCCTGTGGACCATAGAATCCTACATTGGTGCCAATGAATCCATCGATCAGCATGGGATCGGCAAAAAGGGCCTTCATCTTTTCACTGCCCTTTACAACATAGGGCCTGGATTGGCGGGAGGGCCAATTGGTGGCCTTTATAAAGGCTTCTTGTATCTCGGTTTCCTGCACGTGCTCGCTCTCGTAATAGTGAATTACATTGTCGAATCCTATGGCATGGCTGCTCCCAAGGATATCGTCTACATTTATATGTGCTTGTATTGAGCCCGAAGTGCCGAGTCGCACTAAATTCAAAGGGGTATGTTCCTCTTTTACTTCACGAGTGCTAAAGTCAATATTGACCAGGGCATCTAATTCATTGATCACAATGTCAATATTGTCTGTTCCGATACCTGTAGAGAGTACGCTTATTCGTCGCTCTCCTATATATCCGGTATGCGTGATGAATTCCCGCCTTTCTTTTTTTATTTCGATCCGATCGAAATGCGCGGAGACACGGGCAACCCGGTTTGGATCCCCGACAAGAAAAATGGTCTCGGCAATATCTTCAGGTAATAGATGCAGGTGATAAATGCTGCCATCAGCATTTATGATAAGTTCAGAAGCTCCTAATGGCATGTTATAATTTGAGGATGCGTTCCGACTCAGTATTGTAGAGGTAGCTATACATAAGGGCCCCACCGAGGTAGGTGTCGCCATCTCTTAGTTGAGAGTAGAAATTCGTCTTTTGGTCCAAAATATCTTTTCCTTTTTTGGAAAGCTTTACAGGATTAAAGGAAGAATACAGCGGCTTCAATTTGCCAAGAACACGCTGGTACTGGGTATCGCCAAAGCCATAAACTCCCTGGTTTTGAAGAATTTTACCCAGCAAGGCCTTCTTAGAAGAAGGTTTTTCATTTTCGGAGATGGAGAGTATATTATTTTCAATTGCATTGAGGCCATTTTTTATGCTTGGGAACCGTCGCAAATGGGCCTGGATTGCTTCAGATAGATATTCGAATTCATAATTATCAAAATCCGCTAGGTTCTCCAGGCGGATCGGATTATCACTACAATAAAGCTGCCACACATAATCGGCGTATTCGATGTCATTCTGGGATAGGCTAACGCGTTTTTCATACAAGTTGAACACCTGCTCGTCAGTCAACTCACTTAAGCCGTACATACGATCAGACGCATCTTCATCACCGCTGCATACAAGCGAGATCTCTGCATGCCTTCGAAATGTTTTTAACCAACTTAAAACGGCGAGCATATTGATCTGGCAAAACAGATCGTATTCAAACCATAAGATGATCTGATCCTGTTGTTTGTGATTACAAAGTGATCGGTATTCTTTAAGGGTTTTCTCTACGAACCAGGTTTTAGTAACCTTATAATTTTTGCTGAGAAATTCAAAGCGGGTCTTCCAGAAAGATTCACTACCCACATTAGATTCGGTTTTACCTTCACACAGCATTTCACGCCATGTAATAATATCACCATCAATATTTAAAGATTTTAACCGTTCGGTAAAACTATCCCCGTTTGTTATGTGCAATTGGGAACCCATATAGGCAGTAGTTTAGGTTATGACGACTAAAAGTACTATTTACTCGTAGAAATCAAAAAAAAATTAACAGAAATTGACGCAACCAATTTTAACAGTTTTCCTCCGGGGCTGGCCAAGTCCTTAGCCACCAACCCTTTTAGTAGTAAATCCGAGCTCTTGCAATAGCTGAATTATCTTATCTCTAAAGTCGCCCTGGATCAAAATTACATCCTTTTTATAGGTGCCTCCAGTGCTAAATCTGGATTTTAGGTGTTTGGTCAGGGTTTTAAAGTCGCGATCGGCTCCTTTATAGCCTTCGATCAGGGTGATGGGCTTCCCCTTCCTTTTTTCATATTTACACAACAGAGGTGCCTCCTGCATCCAGAGTATAATATCCTTTTTGGGGGATGACACTGCTGGTTCAGGCTTATGGTCCGGAAAAAGATTCTTTAGCTGATCCTGTAGATCCATTCTTATTTTTTGATTAGTCCCAGATCAATAAGTCGCTCATGAAGAAATTCCCCGGCGGTGATATCCTCATACAATTTAGGATGCGCCTCATCAATACAATCTTCCAGGCAATTCAGAGGCATATCACTGATAGGATGCATAAAGAAAGGGATGGAGTATCTTGATGTTCCCCACAATTCAGGTGGCGGATTAACGACTCGGTGGATCGTTGATTTCAAGGAGTTATTTGTAAGTCGGGATAGCATATCACCTACATTGATCATCAATTGATCCGGGCTGGCAATGGCGTCTACCCATTCCCCTGTGTGATTTTGGACCTGCAGGCCTTTCCCATGCGCACCCATTAATAATGTAATAAGGTTGATATCGCCATGGGCTGCCGCCCTTACTGCTTTCTCAGGTTCCTGGGTAATGGGAGGGTAGTGGATGGGCCGCAAAATAGAATTCCCATTATAAATGTAGACATCAAAATAGGTTTCTTCCAATCCCAGGTGAAGCGCGAGCGCACGTAACACATACTGGGCCGTCTTTTCCAGCATTTTATAAGTTTCCTTGCCTACTTTATTAAAGTCAGGCAATTCAGAAACAGTGACATTATCCGGGTATTCTGCTTCCAAAGCAGGATTGTTTTCTACGTACTGACCAAAATGCCAAAACTCTTTTAAGTCGCCCTCTTTTCTACCTTTGGCATGCTCTTTTCCAAAAGAAGTATAGCCTCGTTGTCCGCCAATACCTTCTATTTCATAACTATCCTTCACTTCCTGAGGTAGGCTAAAGAACTGTTTGATCTGGTCATACAGGTCATCTACTAATTGATCGGAAAGAAAATGTCCGCTTAAAGCTACAAATCCGATCGATTCAAAAGCCGCTCCTATTTCCCTGACGAATTTTGCCTTCCTTTCGGGATCATCTGATACAAAATCGCGTAGATCTACGCTGGGTATTGCACTCATAATTCCATTTTTTAGTCTCTCAAAGGTACAAAATTATGCCTGTTACGCCCTAGGACAGGGACTTTCATATCAATTCAAAATACTTACTTTTATGGTTGATAAAGAACGGGAGACCAAGCCAACTATGATCAAGTATCCAAAAAATGCGCTGAGTAAAAAGCTTACCCTGAAGTTATATAAAGCGATGCTGAGACCTCGTTTGATCGAGGAGAAGATGTTGGTCTTACTTCGCCAGGGCAAAATTTCCAAATGGTTTAGCGGCATGGGCCAGGAGGCTATCTCCGTTGGGATTACCATGGCCCTGGAACAGGATGAATATATCCTCCCAATGCACAGGAATTTAGGCGTATTTACGACCCGGGAAGTGCCATTAGTCCGACTCTTCTCCCAATGGCAGGGTAAGGCCCGCGGATTTACAAAGGGTAGGGACCGCAGTTTTCATTTTGGCACACAGGAATATAAGATCGTGGGTATGATCTCACATCTGGGTCCGCAACTGGGTGTCGCCGATGGGATCGCCCTCGCCGATGTACTAAACGAGCGAAAGAAAGTCACAGCCGTCTTTACCGGCGAAGGCGCGACAAGCGAAGGCGACTTCCACGAAGCGCTGAATGTTGCTGCGGTATGGGATCTGCCCGTTCTGTTTTGTATCGAGAATAACGGTTATGGCCTTTCAACCCCGGTATCGGAACAATTCAAATGTGAACACCTGGCTGAAAAGGGTATTGGTTATGGGATTGAATCTCATATAGTAGATGGTAATAATATTATCGAGGTATTCAGCCTGGTAAATAAGCTCTGCAAAAGCATGCGGACCACCG
>Ga0224508_10002968_pt1 | contig 14194 bp, 13 predicted proteins | sample SF_Jan12_sed_USG_4_FD_170157 | JGI IMG/M metagenome (GOLD analysis project Ga0224508, IMG submission 170157) | Sediment microbial communities from San Francisco Bay, California, United States - SF_Jan12_sed_USGS_21 | ecosystem: Environmental > Aquatic > Marine > Sediment | place: USA... | reverse complement strand
TGAGGCGCGCAAGCGGATCGGCGTCGAACTCGCGCGCGAGCACGCAGTAACCGCGGATGTCACCGTCCCGGTACCGGATTCGGGTGTGCCCGCGGCCATCGGCTATGCCGCCGAAGCAGGGATCCCCTATGAACTCGGGATCATCCGCAACCATTACGTCGGCCGCACCTTCATCGAGCCAAGCGATGAAATCCGGCATTTCGGCGTCCGGCTGAAACACAATGCGAACCGCGCGGTGATCGAGGGGAAACGGGTCATCCTGGTGGACGATTCGATCGTTCGCGGCACGACATCGCGCAAGATCGTCGAGATGGTGCGCACTGCCGGTGCAAGCGAAGTGCATTTGCGCATTTCCAGCCCACCCACCACGCATTCGTGCTTTTACGGCGTCGATACGCCGGAGCGTGACCAATTGCTCGCCGCTCATCATGATGTCGAGGCCATGCGCGAACTGATCGGCGCGGACAGCCTCGCCTACATCTCGATCGACGGACTCTACCGGGCAATGGGAGAACCCGGCCGCAACAGCGATACGCCGCAGTTCTGCGATGCCTGCTTCTCGGGCGACTATCCGATCCGGCTGACCGACCGCCTCGGCGGCAACGGCACTCGGCAACTCTCGCTGCTCGCCGAGGCTGGTTGATGGCGCGGCTCGATGGCCGCATTGCCCTGATTACCGGTGCCAGCCGTGGCATCGGCGCCGCGGTCGCGCGGCGTTTCGCCAAGGAAGGCGCGCGCCTGATACTCGCAGCGCGAACGGTCGGCGGCCTCGAAGAAGTCGATGACGCGGTGCGCGCAGTCGGCGGCCAGGCCACCTTGGTGCCGATGGATCTGACGGACGGCGCGGCCATCGATCAACTCGGCGGCGCGATCCACGAAAAATTCGGCCGTCTCGACATCCTCGTCGGCAATGCTGCCGCCCTCGGCACCTTAGGCCCGGTGTCGCATATCGAGCCTGCGCAATGGGACGCGGTGGTCGCGCTCAACCTGACCGCCAATTACCGTCTGATCCGCAGCATGGACCCTTTGCTGCGCCAATCGGATGCGGGCCGCGCGATCTTCGTCTCGTCGGGGGCGGCGCGCGGCAGAAATCCGTTTTGGGGAACCTATGCCGCGACCAAGGCCGGGCTGCAAGCCCTGGTGAAAACCTACGCCGTCGAAATGGCGGAAACAAACGTGCGCGCCAATCTGGTCGATCCGGGCGGCCAGCGGACGGAGATGCGCGCCGCCGCCTTCCCCGGCGAGCTTCCGGAATCGCTGCCCCACCCGGACGAACGCACCGGCGTCTTCGTCGATCTCGGCGAAGCGGCGTGCGACAAGAACGGCGACCTCGTCCCGGCGTATGGGTGAGCCTGGCCGGTATTGCGGCGTGGCGCAGGGAATGCCAAGGTGCGGCAACGCCATACCCGACTCTCTTAACCGTTGCGGACAACCGCCCATGCCAAGCGACTGGACTGATTCGAATGCCGGCCGCTAAGCGCCCCTGGGCGGCGGTCACCGCCACCGACGATTTTCCCGTAGCCCTCGGCCCCGTACGCGAGGCGCTCAAGGGGATCGCGCCGGTCAAGGTTGTGCCGCTTCCCTTCAGCCCGCTGAGCGAGTCGCAGGAAAAGCGCTTCGCCAAAATGCTGCAGGGCGCCGGGGCGATGCTGCTGCGCCCGGGATATGTGACCCCCACCCTGCTCGACCAGCTACCCGATCTGCGCGTGGTCAGCGTCCATGGGGTCGGCGTCGATCAGGTGGATGTCGCGGCCTGCACGGCGCGCGGCGTGCTCGTCACCAACGCGCCGGGCGCGAATGCGGATGCGGTGGCGGAACTGACCATCGGGCTGATGCTCGGCCTGATACGGCGGATCCCGCAAAGCGCCGCGCGGGTGCACAGCGAGCGCGTCTGGGGCGAAGCGCGGCACACCGGTAGTGAACTCAAGGGGAAGACTCTCGGCCTTGTCGGCGTCGGTCAGATCGGCGCGCGCGTCACCGGCATCGCAAAAGCTTTCGGCATGAAGGTTTGTGCATTCGATCCCGGACTCTCCGCCAAGGAGGTTCGCGACCGCGGCGCCAAGCCGATGAAATTCGAGGCCCTGCTCGCCGCTTCCGACTTCGTTTCGCTGCATGCGCCGCACATTCCGGCGACCCACCACATCATCGGCCGGCGGGCGTTCGCGACGATGAAAAAGGGCGCGTATCTCGTCAACGCCGCGCGCGGGCCGCTGGTCGACGAAATTGCGCTGGCGCGCGCACTGAAGTCCAACCGGCTCGGCGGCGCGGCGCTGGACGTCCTCGAAGGCGAACCGCCCGACCCAAAAAGCCCGATTTTCGATGCGCCGAACATCATCCTCACGCCGCACATGGCCGGATCCACGCGGGAATGCCTGGACGCCATCGCACGGACCGCGGCACAGGACATGGCCCGGGTCCTGCAGGGCAAGCGCGTGAAGTTTCCGGTCAACAAACCGGCTCGGCGACCCGTCCGCTAGCCTCCGCAGTGCGCAGAGCTTGAGCACGATTGAGCATGCCATTGACCTTTCGCGCGACGCATTCGATGCTTCTTTCGACTCCTATGGACGATTGGCGACGCGATGACGGAAGCACAGATCATCCCCTTCGATCACCCGGCGGCCTGGAAAGCCACGGACTTCGCCTCGAAAGACGCGCTCGCGGTCGACCTCGACCGCCGTCACCTGGATGCGTTGATGGCGGCGACAGCCCATTTAAAGGGCGCTACCGCCGATTTCAGCGCCGTCACGCCGACGGACTTCCCGCTCGGCGCCATCGAGGATGACGTTGCGGCGTGGCGCCACGAAGTCCGTGAGGGCCGCGGGATTTTGCTGTTGCGGGGACTCCCGGTGGAGGCGATCGATCTCGAGGATTTGCGGCTGCTGTATCTCGGGCTCGGCAGTCATTTCGGCCGGCCCGTCTCGCAAAGCGCGCTTGGGGATTTCGTCGGCGACGTCGTCAATATCGGCGACAAGGACAAGCGCGAGCGGGCCTACCGGAACAGCCGGGAACTCAATTTGCATACCGATCGGTGCGATCTGGTCGCCATGCTGTGCATCCGCCCCGCCGTCGAAGGCGGGTTGAGCGGCTATGCCAGCGCGTTGACGATCCACAACGAGATGCTGCGGGAGCGGCCCGACCTGCTCGCCCATTTGTACCGAGGTTATTTCCATCACCGGTTTGGCGAACAGCCGCCGGGCGAGCCGCTCGTGACGACGGAGCGGATCCCGACATTCTCGATCGCGAATGGCATTCCCAGCGTCATTTACATTCGGGGATATATCGACCTCGCCGTCGAAGAAGGGCATGTCTCCCTTAGTGATACGGAGTTAGAGGCGCTGGATTATTTCGACCAGGTCGGAAACCGGCCGGACATTCGCCCCAACCTCCGCCTGGAGCCCGGCGAGGCGAGTTTCACCAACAACTGCCTCCTGCTGCACACCCGGACCGCCTTCGAAGACTCCGGCGACCCGGCGCTGAAACGGCATCTCCTGCGGCTCTGGCTGCGCGAAGACGGCCGCCCCATGGCACCCGGCGTCGTTCTCCACAAGGGCAGCGCCGGAATCGAGAAACGCGCCCGCAAGGGAACATATTACACGCCGCAGCCGGCATCTTGATGTATCGGCGGCACGGCACGATCGGCAGTTTTGCAAAACTCTCCTCCCGCGTTTTATAACAAACAGCAAAAAAACCGAGGGAGACTCCGCCCATGCCCGCCAAGGGTCCGTCCGGCGCAAACGCCAAACGCGTATTTTGGTTCGACGACAACAAGACGCCAAGCGTCGCCGACGCGCTCCAGGAAGAACTGGACATTGCCATGCACCGCCTGGAATTCGACGCGCCCGAGGCGGAAAACTGGCCGGTCATCGAATCCTGCCACGCCTATTGCATCACCAGCGCCCGCGACGAAGTGCCGGACCACTTCAAGGCCAATGCCGCCCTGATGGCGCGATGCCCGGATCTGCTGGTCGTTTCCACATCCGGCGCGGGCTACGACCCGGTCGATGTGGACGCCTGTACCGAGGCCGGCGTGCTGGTGGTCAACCAGACCGGCGCCAACGCGGAAGCGGTGGCCGAACACGCAGTCGGCATGCTGCTGGCACTGACCAAGAAAATGGTCGAGACCGACCGGTCCCTGCGCAAGGAACGCGGCGTCAACCGGGAAACCTTCAAGGGCTGGAACGCCCAGGGCAAGACCGTGGGATTGATCGGCCTCGGCAATACGGGCCGCCGAGTCGCGCGCATCTGCGCCAGGGGCCTCGACATGACCATCCTGGCGACCGACCCGTATATTGAGCCGGCCGATTTCGAGGAGCGCGGCGCCAAAGCGGTTGGCCTCGACGAGCTGATGGCCAAATCCGACTTCGTCAGCGTCCATTGCCCGTTCAATCAGGAAACCAAGGATATGATCGGCGCACACGAACTGGCGTTGATGCAGCCCGGCGCCTTCCTGATCAACTGCGCGCGCGGCGGCATCGTCAACGAAGCGGCGCTTACGGCGGCATTGGAGAAAGAACAGATTGCGGGCGTCGGCCTCGACGTCTGGGACGTGGAGCCGCCGCCGCTCGACCACCCGCTGCTGAAATTCGAAAACCTGATCGCCACCTATCACACCGCCGGCGTCACCTTCGATTCCCGGCGCAACATGGCCGCCTGGAACGCCGAACAAATTGTCGGCACGCTGCGCGGCGAGCGGCCGCCCCGGCTGATCAATCCGGAAGCCTGGGACAAATACGCCGCGCGGTATGAAAGGGTCTTCGGCAAGAAGCCGGGCTCATAATGGAAAATTTCGCGGTTAGGTCACCGCAAATTTCGTGCGACACAGGAGACACTTGCGCTACGCTGGCATAGTTCGGGGAGGGGCACTCGAACACGCAAGGACTCAAGAATGAAGGGACTTCCTGTATGCCTGATTCTGGCGATCTCGTGGATCGGCGGCGTCGCAAACGCGGCGGAGCTGGTTTCGCCGTTTGCCGGGAGCAAGCTTCTCGGCGAATACAAAACCGATTTCGACCGTTTCCAGTATCTGTCGACGCGCGGCAAGAAAGACGAAACCCTCACGGTTGAAGGCCGCATCGTCAGCCGGCTCTACACAAAGCCGTCGAAAAAGAGCACCTTCGAGGTTTTTCGCAGCTACGAAAACGAGCTGAAGGCGGCGGGATTCAAGATGTTCACCGCCATCGGCAATGGCAAAAGGCGGGTCCAAAGAATTACCCGCCGGCTCGGCCGGAAAAAGGGGAACCGTATCGAAGATCGGGCCTATACGAAACGCGGCAAACGGATCCCGGCTTCCCCAATCAGCTATGTCGTCACGTTCGGAGAGCACTATATCGCCGCCCGCAAAACCGTGGCGGGAACCGACATCCTGGTTGTCGTGGTCATCGCCGACCGGAAGGATGCCTACACCGTGGACGTCGTCGAATCCGCCGCCATGGAACAAAACACCGTGGCGCTCAGCCTCGATTCCCTGCGATCACAGATGGCGAGCAACGGCCGTGTCGCGGTCTATGGGATCCTGTTCGACACCGGCAGCGCAAAAATCCGGCCCGACTCCAATGCGGCTTTGAAGGTCATCGCCCAATACCTGCGCGAAAATCCCAAACGGTCGTTCTACGTGGTCGGCCACACGGACGACAAAGGCCGCCTGTCCGGCAACATGAAACTTTCGGAGGCACGGGCGGCGGCTTCCAAGAAAGCATTGGTCAAACTCGTCCCCGCAGCGGCAGCGAAATTATCGTCCTACGGTGTCGGGCCATTGTCGCCGGTCGCCGCCAACAATGCGCCGAAGGGACGGCAATTGAACCGGCGGGTGGAACTCGTCGGCGCCTTGAAGTGAGGGACTATCCCATGATCGTGAACAAAATTCCGATGACCCTGCGCGCCATGGTGACCGGCGTTACCCTCCTCGCCGCCCTGATCGGCGCAATGCCGTCGCAGGCTGGCGAAATCTACCGCGACGCCGCCCTGATCGGTTCGATGCCGATTGGGGGGGTGACGTTGAACATGACGCTCAGCCAGGCCGAAGCGCGTCTGCGGGCAACCGGGTTCACGGAAACGGACCGCTCAACGCCGCAAAATGGAAGCGGTGCAATTAGCTTCAAGAAGGGAATCGTCAATATCTCGCTCGGCTATCGGGGAACGGTGCTCGAAAGCATCGGCGAGAACAGCCAGCGACTGGATGGCTCGCGGTTCGATCTCGCCGCGGAAATCGCCCCGCCGCGCGCGCATTTTGGCATCGCCGACGGCGAGCGAGAATGCCGCTTCAACAAGCGGGGCGCCGTCTGCAGCGTGTCTGACAAGCGCCAGACGACCATCGCCTACTCCCTGCAGGTGCGGCCGACCCTCAAAACGGCCCAACTCGTCCGCTATCCTCCCAGGTAGGGCCAAGGACGGCGGCGCGGCTCAACGGTCATTTGATCGCCGCGAGCTGCGCCTCCAACTCGACAATGCGCACCTGCAGCGGCGCGACCACCCGCGCGATGACCTCCTCGGTAAAGCGCGGCGTAATGTGCTGCGGGCAATTGACATCCCAGGCCGCGATATCGAAGACCACCACCTGCTCCGGCGTGCCGGCATAATCCGGATCGGCAAGGCGTGCGAGCAGCGCCGGGTCGTCGTCGACCACCCGGGCGCGGCCCCAGATTTTGATGCGGCGGCGATTCGGATAATCCATCAGGAAGATATATGCCTTGTCGTTCTCGGTCAGATTGCCGGCCGAAATGTACTGCCGGTTGCCCTTGAAATCGGCAAAGGCGAGGGTTTTCGCATCGAGTACCTTTAGGAATCCGGGCTTGCCGCCGCGGTGCTGAATATAGGGCTGGCCATCCGCGCTGGCGGTGCCGAGGTAAAAGGAATCCCGTTCGCCGATGAAGCCGGCAAGATCGTTCGTGACGGTGTTCCGCCACCCGCCCTTCGCTTCCATCTTGGCGTAACCCTTGCGTGAGCCCTTCAATTCCTGGACGCGTTTGACCGCCGGGGTGAAGGCGATATCGCTGATGGTGTCGGTCATGTCGAAATCTCCTTGCGGTGTCGGAAGCGGGAAAAGGCCGGAACGCGACTACGGCACGCAATCACGCCCCGGCGGTTAAGTCACGAGAGGTTGGCGGCGAGGAAGCGGCGGATATGGTCGGCGATGACGCCGCCATCCTCCTCCAGCGCGAAGTGGCCGGTATCGAGCAAATGGATTTCGATATTTTTCAAGTCGCGCTTGTAGGGATGCGCGCCGGACGCCGGGAAAATATGGTCATTCTTGCCCCAGACGACCAGCGTCGGCGGCTGGTGGCGCCGGAAATAGGCCTGCCATTCCGGGTACAGCGGCGGGTTCGATCCATAGTCATAGAACAGCTCCAATTGAATCGCCTTGTTGCCCGGCCGGTCCTGAAAATACTGGTCGACGATCCAGCTATCGGGGTTGAGGGCTTCAGGGTTCCGCGTGCCGTGGGTGTACTGCCACTTCGTCGCCTGCAGCGTCAGGAATCCCTTCAGCGGCTTGGCGTTCGCCGCGTTGCGGTCCTTCCAATAGGCGCGGAATGGTTTCCAGAATTCCTTCAGCCCCTCTTCGTAGGCGTTGCCATTCTGGACGATCAGGGATTGCACCCGCTCGGGATGCCTGGCGGCCAAGCGGAAGCCCACCGGCGCGCCGTAATCCATGACATAGAGACTGTAGCGATCGAGGCCGAGCTTCTGCGTGAACGCGTCGATCACATTGGCGAGATTTTCGAAGCTATAGTCGAATTCCGTGACCGGGGGCATCGAGCTATTGCCGAAACCGGGATAGTCCGGCGCGATCAGGTGAAATCGATCCGCGAGCGCCGGGATCAGGTTACGGAACATCTGCGACGAAGTGGGAAATCCATGCAGGAGCAGAATGGTCGGCGCATCCTTTCGGCCCGCCTCGCGATAGAAAATATCGAGCCCCTGCACCTTGACGGATTTGTGCAGCGTTTGGGCTTGGGCGGTTTCGGCCTGGACCGCGCCCGGGCCGCCGCCGAGTATGAGCGCCGCCGCAACGGCGGCCGCGAGACCGAGCCGACGGGCAAATGCGATTGGACTGGTTTGGGTCAACATGACAACTCTCCCTTTAGGTGGTGGATGAAGGAACGACGCTTGGCGGGTGACCCGCCCGGCCGTCAATCTGAATATATAGATAGACTGATCAGTCTATTTTGTCAATACCACACCGAACCTCATAGTTTCGCCATATTTACCAGCATTGTCAGATATATGAGATTTTCTCCCACGCCATTCTAAATTTGGAGCATTGAAAAAAATAGACCAATCGATATATATTGGCGGTGAGAGGAGACCCTATGCGCCCCAGCAAACGCGATAAGATCGTCGAAACCGCGCTCGAGCTGTTTTACCAGCACGGCTTCCACGCGACCGGAATCGAAAAGGTCCTGAGCGGCGCCGACGTCGCCCGGATGACGCTCTACAATCATTTCAAATCGAAAGAGGAACTGATTGTCGCGGTGCTGCGCCGGCGCGATGAAAATTTCCGGGAGTGGGTCGTCCACTATGTCGAACAGAAGGCCGGGACGCCGCGCGACCGTCTGCTGGCCCTGTTCGATGCTCACGCCGAATGGTTCGCGGAAAAAGGCTTCCGCGGTTGCTTGTTCATTAACGCGGCCGCGGAATTTGCCGGCAACAGCGACTCCATTCACCACGCCGCGGCGGAGCACAAACGATTGATCATCAGTTTCATCCGCGGCCTCGCCGTTGCCGCCGGCATCCAAAACCCCGACGTCGTCGCCGATCAACTCGCCTTGCTGCTGGAAGGCGCCATCGTCAATGCGCAAATGTCCGGTGACGCAGCGTGGGCCGGCAAGGCGCGGGATACCGCCGAGACCCTGCTCGACCGCGCGTGATCCAATCCGATCCGCGTTGCCTTGTTACGGCTGCGCCCCATCCTGATGGAATTTAAGCACGGCGCATATGAATCCGTGTACGGGCGTCGGCACGCCGAGGTCACCGCCCAGCCTTACGACCGCTCCGCTCAGCCAGGGCAGTTCGAGGCGATTGCCGCGGTCCAGATCGGTCGCCATCGAAGCCCGCCCTTGCGCGGGGAGGGTATCGATCCAGGCCATCGTCCGGTCGACGCAATCGTCGTCTAACGCCACCCCTTTGGCCACGCCCACTGCCGCCACCTCTGCCACCGCGGCGCAGAGCAGGGCGCGGGTATCGGGATCCGACCGCACGGCGCCGAAGGTTCCCCGCGTGGCACTGGTCAGACCGCTCACCGCCGCCAGCATCAGGAACTTGGTCCAAATGGTCCGCTCGATCGTGCGGGTGAACTCGGATTCGATGCCCGTTGCCCGAAAGGCGTCGTCGAGCGCCCTGCCCCGCGGACTGTCGCTGCCGTCCATTTCGCCGAACCGGATGCGCGTATAGTCGGATACCTGGCGGATAACGCTGGGCGCGTGGATGGCGGCGGCGATTTCGGCGATTCCGCCCATCACATGCTCCGGCCCGATCAGGCGCCCGAGCCGGTCTTCGGCCTCGACCCCGTTCTGCAGCGCGATCACCGCCGTGCCGTCGCGCAGCATCGGCAGAATAAGTGCGCCCGCTTCCTCGACCGCCCAGGCCTTGACGGCGAGCAGCACCGCATCGACCGGTCCGACCGATGCGGGCGTATCGGTCGCCCGGACCGGATGCGCGTGGACGTCTTTCGCGCCGTCGATCCGCAACCCGTCCTTCCGGATCGCATCGAGATGCGCGCCGCGCGCGATCAGCGTGACGTCATGCCCCGCGACGGCCAGCGCCGCCCCGATCGGCCCGCCGACGCCACCAACGCCCAATACAGCAATCTTCATGGTCACCCGCCCGTTTGTGCGCCAAACGGATGACAAATCGGCGGCGCCGCGTCAACGCCGATCGAAGCGAATCGCAACAGATAGCGGCTAGACCATTTCTTGTTCAAATTGACTCAAGTGAAATGGTCTATCGCTGTGTTTTTCGCAAATACGTCGTCGCGAACCGTTTCGGTTCGCTCGGGATTTGCTCTAGGCGGCCACCGGAACCGGACTCGGAATTTTCATGATCATACGCCACAGAACGACAAAAGCACCGACAACGCCAACCGACCCGACCATCTGCCAAAGATCGAAGGATTGGCTGGAAAAATTGACAATGACGTTAATCAACGCCGCCCCGCCGAAGGTGAACAAGACCATCACGACGAATACAATGACTTGCTGAATCCAGCCTTGCCGCAACCATGCCGGCGGCGCCGGAGCGTTGTTCCGTCTCGTAGCATAGGCAAGCAGCAAGACGCCAGCGCTACTCAGCGCCAAACCATACAATAACCACATCCGATTTGTCTCCGAAGGGACGCGCTGCTGTCGCCGCTCCGACCTGATGACAATCATCGTTAGGGGACCGGGCGTTTGCGCACCACGTCACCATATGCGCCTGTAAATGCCGCATTGGAAAGAGAATAGTGAAACCCCCGACGCGGAGCCGCCCTGGCCCCGAGGGACATATTTCGTCAGGCAGGGATGCCCAGTTCTTCCGGCAGATAGAACCCGGTGCGCTTGTGAAACCGCGGCTGATCGGGCGGGAAGTCGTTTCGCCGATGCATGACCGAAGTGTTGTCCCACATGAGAACGTCGCCCGGCCGCCATTCGTGACAATAGACGTGTTCGGGTCTGATGGCGTGCGCGGTGAGGTCGGCGAGCAGCGCGTCGCTTTCCTGTTGCGGAAGACCGCCGATCGCCTTGATGTGATTGGGGCTGAGGTAGAGCGCCTTGCGGTCGAGATAGGGATGGGTCCGGACCAGCGGATGGGTGACGTCGGGAATTTCCTCCAACTGGTCGGCACGCAACGGCGCACGGCGCTCATGTCCCGGCTTGACCGGCGAAAAGACGGCGGTCAGGCCCTCGACCCGCCGGCGCAAATCGTCCGGCAGGCTGTCATAGGCGGCCGAAAGATCCGCAAAGAGCGTTTCGCCGCCATGATCCGGAATTTCGATCCCATACAGAATGGTCCCGAAAACCGGCTTCGGCGTATAACTCTGATCCGTATGCCATTCGAGGACACCCCGAACCGGCGCCTTCGTCTCCCGGTTGGTGGCGTACATGACCTCCTTGTGGTCGGGCGACACGAGTTGCGACTGAACATGGACGAACAGCCGTCCGAAACGGCGCGCGAGGGCGAGCAAATGGTCGTCTTCCAGCGATTGATCGCGAAAAACAGCCACCTTGTATCGCATCCATAGATCGCGCAAGCGGTTGAAATCCGCGTCGTCCAGCGGTTGTGAAAGATCGACGCCGTCAATCCTGACGGCAAAATCCGACGCCAACAGGGTCATATCCATTGAACGGGTCCTTTCCTCGTATCCGTGTATTCCGGCATGATCCCGGCCAGACCGCAAGAGGCCGCCCTTACGCCGCCGGCACGATTACGCCGGGATTCAGTATTCCCGCCGGATCGAGCCGCGCCTTGGCGGCCGCCAGGACGTCTCCGAACAAATCCGGGCGCTGGCGTTCGTACCACGGCATGTGATCGCGGCCGACCGCGTGGTGGTGGGTGATGGTGCCGCCCTCGGCGATCACCGCGCCGGACGCCTGCTGCTTGATGTGACGCCACTGTTCGATCAGCGCGCCGTCGCGGCCCATCCCCTGGAACGTGAAATAAGGCGCCGGGCCATCGGGATACACATGGGTGAAGCGGCAGGTGACGTTGCCGGGCTGGCCCGTCGCCTCCTCGATCGCCGCCAGGGTCGCCGCTTTCACCCGGTCGTGGAAGCCGCGAAACCGGTCCCAGGTGATCGAGGTCTCAAACGTATCGCCGATCACGCCGAGCGAAATCAGCACCTCCCTGTAATGCGGCATGCGGATGAAGGCGTTGCGCCACGCCCCGGCCGCGCCCGACCGGTGCGCCTCCGGGTCGGACGCCGCCGCGTCCTCGTACACACCACCGTGATCGCGGCAAATCTCCAGCCCCCGCGCGGTCCAGGCATCGACCGGGTGGTCGGCGGATTCGAAGGCCAGCACCAGCACCGACTGCGCGCCGTCGCCGAAACCGTTGTTGTAAGCCTCACCGGAGTCGAGCAGCCGCAAATTCGACGGGAATAGCGCCGATTGCGACAGCGCGCGCACCGCTTCGGCCGCCTTGTAGAAATCGTCGAACAACACCGCCGCCGAGCCGCGATGGACCGGTCGGTCCTGCAACCGCATCCAGGCTTCGGTAATGATGCCGACCGCGCCCTCGGAGCCGATCATGAACCGGTCCGGGCTCGGTCCCGCGCCGGAACCGGGCAGCCGCCGGCTTTCCAGGATGCCCTGCGGCGTGACCATGCGGAGGCTTTCGACAAAATCGTCGATATGGGTATAGAGCGTGGCGAAGTGGCCGCCCGAGCGGGTGGCGATCATGCCGCCGAGCGTCGCCATCTCGAAACTTTGCGGGAAATGCCGCATGGTGAGCCCCTGCGGTTTTAGCGCCGCCTCCATTGCGGGCACCCGGATGCCGCCCTGGATACGCGCGGCCCGGCTCGTCTTGTCCACTTCGATCACCGCATCGAGGCGCGTGAGATCGAGGCTGACCGCGCCGTTGAAACCGCCGCCGACGACCGGCTCGACGCCGCCGACCACACTGGTGCCGCCACCGAACGGGATCACCGCCGCCTTCGCGCCGGCCGCCCAATCGAGCACCGCGGCGATGTCGTCCTCGTCGCGCGCATAGGCGACGAAATCGGGCGCGTTGTCGAACCGGTTGTCGAAGATATTGACGTATTCGGGCAGCGACTTGCCATAGGTGTGCGTCGCCCGGTCATAGGCATCGACCGAGCAAAAGGATTTCAACGTCTCGGGCGCTTCCAGCTTGGGCTTCGGCAGCGACAACGCGTCCATCGGCGGCGGCGGCCGGCGTTCGGCCGCGCCAAGATCGTATCGGTCCGCCAACCGCCCGATCAGCGTCTCGGTTTCCGCATCGCTGAGCCCGTCATCTTCGTAGCCCCAACCGCACAGCTTCAGCCGCCGCTCCGCCATCGCGCCCTCCTGTCACAGCAGGACACGATCTTGGCGCTCCGGAAAGGACGCTGCAAGCCCGGCGTCACACGGTGCCTATGTATTTTCGGGTTTTGCTTTCATCCTCGGCCGCGCCGCGCGCTTGCCGCCGCGTTTCGGATTGCTTTTGGAACTGTGCTTGATTTTACCCTTCGTGCCGGTCGTTTCCGGCGCATAAGGATTTTTGCCCTTGCGAAATTGCAGGCGCAGCGGCACCCCTTCGAAGCCGAAATCCTCGCGCAGCCCGTTGACCAGATAGCGCTGATAGGAATCCGGCAGCTCTTCGGGACGCGATGCCCAGATCGCGAAGGTCGGCGGGCGCGATTTGACCTGGGTCATGTAGCGCAGCCGAATTCGGCGGCCCGAGCCGGCGAGCGGCGGCGGATGTGCCGCGATCATCAGATCGAGCCAGGCGTTGAGGCGCGCCGTCGAGACGCGCTTGTTCCAGATATCATAGATCGAGAAAACAGCCTGCATCAGCTTGTCGAGGTTACGCCCCTCAAGCGCCGAGATGGTCACCACCGGGATGCCGCGCACCTGCGGCATCGATGTCTGCAGCCGGTCGCGCAGCAAGCGAAGCGCCGCGTCGCGGTCGACAACCGCATCCCATTTATTGGCGGCAATAACCAGCGCGCGGCCCTCCTCGATCACTTGCCGGCCGATCGTCAGATCCTGCTTTTCCAGCATGACCGCGGCATCCAGCATGAGCACCGCGACATTGGCGTAGCGGATGGTCCGCATCGTGTCGACGGTCGACAGCTTCTCCAGCTTATCGCTCACCCGGGCCCGGCGGCGCAGCCCGGCGGTGTCGACAAGCTGTAGGGGCCGGCCGTCGAACGTCCAATCGACCGTGATCGAATCCCGGGTGATGCCGGCCTCGGGTCCGGTGAGCAGCCGATCTTCATCAATCAGCCGGTTGACCAGGGTGGACTTACCGGTATTCGGCCGGCCGATGATGGCGAGCTGCAGCGGCCTCGACGCGTCGTTTTCGCCATCGTCATCGGGCGCCTCATCGGCGGCATCAAGGTATGGCAACAGCGCGACCAACAAGTCGGCCATGCCGTCGCCGTGTTCGGCCGACAACGCAACGGGATCGCCAAAACCAAGGCTGTAACTCTCGTAAAGCCCGGCATTGGCCGCGGTGCTCTCGCATTTGTTGGCGCCCAGAATGACCGGCCGGCCCCGCTCGCGCA
>Ga0224508_10002967_pt1 | contig 14195 bp, 13 predicted proteins | sample SF_Jan12_sed_USG_4_FD_170157 | JGI IMG/M metagenome (GOLD analysis project Ga0224508, IMG submission 170157) | Sediment microbial communities from San Francisco Bay, California, United States - SF_Jan12_sed_USGS_21 | ecosystem: Environmental > Aquatic > Marine > Sediment | place: USA... | reverse complement strand
CCTTTGCCGGAAACCGCGCCTACCGCACTTATCCAAAATAAGTAACGTCGGGTGCCCGGTACCTTTCGCTGCGGTACCTTTCGGTGCCCGGTACCTTTCGCTGCGGTACCTTTCGTTCTACGGGATTGTCAGCGGATTATCTTGATGGAATCGCCCGGTTGCGGCTCGCCATCCGGGTACAGCCCGTTCAGCAGACGTAACAATGCAACCGGATCATTGACGTTTTCGATCTCGAACGCCGACAGATCGCTGTCTTCGCTAACCTGAACGATACGCACGGCTTGCGGTTGAGCCAGTTCGCGGTCGGGGCCGGCCAGTCGACGGGTGCTCTTGATTATGCTGTCGAACGCGCGATCGTATTTGCGTTGACGATCGTTGTCCTGTGTGACCCCATTGAAAATGAACGCATTGTCACCGTGGAAAATCACCGCGATCCGCCCGGTCCGCACGCCGAAAGGGGAACCCATGTTTTTCGCCGTGGCGATAAACCCTTCCAGGCCGTTGATATCAACGACCCGGGCATTCTGCCAGCGTCTCAGGCCGGTTACCTTCTGCAGGAACTTGTCGACCGGAATTTTCCGGCGCTTGCGGTCAGCGCGATCTACCAGAGTGATCTGCATCATTCCTGCCCGTTCAGGGGCCCACGCAAGGAGACGGTCAGGCAAATTCTGAATGGTCCATTGTTCAGGAAAGCTGAGCGCGAAATCGAGATCGTTGTGCAGGAACCGGCTGTCCCGTATGACACCCTGCGCAGCGCTGCCGGCCCAGGCGATGCCATCGATGTGACGCAGAAATTCGTTCCGACCGTCATCGCGAGTGATAGCACCGGACTCCCTGGCTTCTGTTGCCAGCTCCAGCAGCCGCCGATCTTTATCCGGATGCGACGCGAGCATTGCATGATACGGATCGCCGGTCTCTTTCTCTTTGCCGGTCGAGTCGTACTGATCGCGTGCTTTCAACAACTCGATCACTTCCAGCATCGCGTGTGGATCATAACCAGCATCACGGATCATCTGGGCGCCACTCTCATCGGCTTCCAGTTCCATTTCCCGGCCATAGCCACGCACCAGTCCGGCACCAAACAGTGTGCCCAGGCTGAAACCGGTCGTGGGGCCAATTGAATCGGTGACCTTGCCGACCACGCGCGCAGCCGTGTATTGACGTGCCGCATGCCGCGCCGTGATATGCCCGACCTCATGACCGAGGACAGCGGCCAACTGCGCCTGGGTGTTCAGATGCACGATTAGCGCTCGAGTGACGTACACGTAACCACCCGGCGTAGCAAATGCGTTGATGTTTTCGTCGTCGAGGACAGTGAAATGCCAGGTGTACTTTTCGCCGGTCGCGTGCGCCGCAACTTCACTGCCGATCTGCTGCACGTATTCAGCCAGGCCGTTGATGTCGTACTCGCCGTATGTGTCGACGATTTGTTGGTGATACTTGCGACCCAGCGCCGCATCGCCAAACTCAGTTTGCTCGGCGTTGTTTTCCTTATCTTGCTTCTTTTTTGCCCACGCGGGATCGGAGGCGGTGATACCCACCACGATAAGAAGGGCCACGAATATTTGCCAGATTGTAGTCAACCCGTCGGCCGGGGGAGATTCGGTCAGGTCGACATCCCGTACTTGCGGCGGAACTTGTCCACGCGGCCACCCGAATCGACAATCTTCTGTTTGCCGGTGAAAAACGGGTGGCATTTCGAACAGACTTCCACGTGCAGGTCTTCGCATAATGTCGATCGGGTTTTAAAGCTGTTGCCGCAGCTACAACTTACCGTCATCTCTTCGTATTTTGGATGGATATCATGCTTCATGGTTCGAACTGCGTCAGACTGTGTCGAAAAGGGCGCGCAGGATAGCCCGTTTGGGGTACACAGGCAACCGGGTTTAGCCCCTCTTTCTTAACACTTGGCTTTAAGACTTTTTAGTTAAGCTGAGGTTATTCCGGCAGTTTTTTGTTATCCACAAATTCTGTGGATAACTCTGTGGACGGCCGTTGTGCTCAAGCCTGAATCTCCTTGTTTCTCCAAGATATTGTCAAATTGGCGAAAACCGCAGCAGCTGGCATAAATGGTAGAAAAATCAATAAGCTATTTTACAGAAGGGCAGGTAACGCGGGGTGCATGGGGTGAAATTCGAGCCACTGGCCGGCTGATTCGCCCGCTTGTGCATAAATTGGCCAGGGCGTGCCCTACGCATTCCCCCGGATGCTGCATCGCACTATGGTTCTGCCGGTTGGCTCGTAGCGGAATCCGCGGGTAAAAACAGGCTTTGCAGATCGTCCAGGAAACGACGGCCGAGTGGTGTCGGCCGGCACCAGCCCTCCTCGAATTCCAGTAGTTTGCGTGCCTGTGCTGTCCGACAGAGCGGCAGGATTTCCGCAATGTCCCGGCCGGTTCGCGACTGGTAGAGATCCTGAGGAAAACCATGATTCAGCCGCAGTGCATTCAGCATGAATTCGAAGGGACGTTCCGCCTCGCCCAGCTGATGCTCCGGCCAATCGCAACGGGTGACAGCAGCCATGTAGTGGCCTGGAGAGCGTGGCTTGTGTCGTCTGGTGATTTGCCCGTTGCCAGTCAGCTTGCCATGCGCCCCGGCGCCTACACCCAGGTAATCGCCGAACAGCCAGTAGTTGAGATTGTGGCGGCAGCGATGCCCGGGACGGGCCAACGCCGAAATCTCATAATGACGATAGCCGGCAGCTGCAAACACAGCCACACACTCGAGCTGCATGCGCCAGAGACTGTTGTCGTCCGGCAACGGCGGCGGCGACTTGTGAAACACAGTCCCCGGTTCCAGTGTTAGTTGATAGTGCGAGATATGTCCCGGATCCAGCTCACAGGCGATGCGGGCGTCAGTCGCCGCCATCGCCGCTGTTTGCCCCGGCAAGCCGTACATCAGGTCCAGGTTCACCCGGCTGAAGCCGGTCGCCATCGCCATCTCGACGGCTGCGCGCGCGGTGCCGGAATCGTGGATGCGTCCTATCGCCCGCAAACAACGATCGTCGAAGCTCTGCACGCCGACCGACAGGCGCGTGATACCTGCGTCGCGGTATCCGGCAAAACGACTGCTATCGAGGGTACCTGGGTTGGCTTCCAGCGTTACCTCAGCGTCGGGATCCAATCTGCCAGCCAGCCGTTCCAGCACACGCGCGATCTGTTCCGGCGATATCAGGCTGGGTGTGCCGCCACCGATAAAAACCGAAACGACGGGCCGTCCGGCGCTGCGTGACAGTTCTTCATCCAGATCTTTGAGCAGGGCATCGACATACGTCTGCTCCGGCAGTTCTCGCCGCAGCGTGTGCGAATTGAAGTCGCAATAGGGGCACTTGCGCACACACCAGGGAAAGTGCACATAGAGTGATAATGGCGGCTGCTGTTGCAGACTCATCAGTTCCAGGCTGTCAGGTGGTGCGCCAACAACGATAGCGCCCGGGCCCGATGGCTCACGCGATTTTTTTCTGACGGCAACATCTCGGCGGCGGTGCGGTCGCTGTTCGCCGGTAAAAACAAAGGATCGTAACCAAAGCCGTTGTCGCCAGCCGGCGTGATGCCGATGCTCCCTTCCCACGTGCCTTCGCAGATCAACGGCGCCGGATCCCCGGCATGACGCATGAATACAGCGACACAGCGATAACGTGCCGTGCGCTTGTCGGTTCCGGCAAGCGCAGCGAGCAGTTTTTGGTTGTTGTCGGTATCTGAGGCGTTTTTACCTGCATACCGAGCGGAATAGATCCCGGGAGATCCTGACAATGCATCGACTTCCAGCCCGGAGTCCTCGCCGATTGCAGCATGGCCGGTGTGTTGTGCGGCATTGCGCGCTTTCAGTATCGCGTTCTCGACGAAAGTCAGTCCGGTTTCATCGGCTTCAGGGACATCGAATTCTGACTGGACGGTGAGTTCGAAATCATCGCCAAGCAGCGCGCGTATCTCCCGCAGTTTGCCCCGATTGCCGGTGGCCACGACTATCTGCCGCATCGGTTCAGCCGGCCAGGGCCGTGCGTTGCAACTGCATAATGGTTTCAATACCACCGGCGGCGAGATCGAGCATGACGTCGAGCTCATTGCGTCTGAACGCGTGGCCCTCGGCGGTCCCCTGAATCTCAATGAAGGCGCCGGCGTCGTTCATGACGACATTGAAGTCAGTTTCAGCGGCGCTGTCCTCTGCATAGTCGAGATCGAGCACCGGCATGCCGCAGTAGATTCCCACCGACACCGCCGCGACCTGACCGTGCAGTGGATTGTCCGCCAGCTCACCCTTGGCGAGCAGGTTGCCGGTGGCACTTGCGAGCGCCACGTAGGCGCCGCTAATTGCCGCGGTGCGGGTGCCTCCATCGGCTTGAATAACGTCGCAGTCGAGGGTAATGGTGCGCTCGCCCAGTGCTTCGAGATTGACGATTGCACGCAACGAACGACCAATGAGTCTCTGTATTTCCTGGGTGCGGCCCGATTGTTTGCCACGCGCAGCCTCGCGGTTCATACGGGTATTGGTCGATCGCGGCAACATGCCATATTCACCCGTTACCCAGCCTCTGCCGCTGCCACGCAAGAACGACGGAACACGATTATCCACGCTGGCAGTGCAAATCACCCGGGTATCGCCAAAGCAAGTAAGCACCGAGCCCTCGGCGTTCGGCAGGTAGTCACGCGTCAGCGTGATGTCGCGCAGCGCGTCATTGGCGCGCCCGCTGGGACGAGAAGTTTGCTGATTCATTCGATTTTGCTAGTCAGTTCCACGCCAGATCATGGCGGCCGCGGTCGTATTATCGCTGCCAGGCGTGTTATTCGCCACAGCGAGGTCGACCAGCTCTTCCAGTTTCTTTTGCAGATTGAAATTACCGCCGGTAGCGGCAAAAGCAGCAGCAATGTCGTTGTCCGCCAAGCCACCCCAAAAACCGTCGGAGCACAACAACAGCGTGTCATTTTCTTGCAGCAGATAGGGTTCGGAAACAGTTGCCGTTGGTTTGGCACGGTCGCCGCCGAGGCAATGTTCGACAAAACTGCGCATCGGGTGATTGGCTATTTCTGATTCTTCTATCAGGCCTTCCTGTAACAACAGTTCGACGTGGGTATGGTCACGGGTTCGCTGCACCACCCGGTTGTCGCGCAGGTGGTATACGCGGCTGTCCCCAAGATGAGCCCAGTAGGCGATATCCTCCTGAACCAGACAGATCGCGCAAGTAGCCCGTGGTTTTGCATCGAGGTGTTGGTCGCGGCCAAGAATCACCAGCGCCTCGTGCGCGTCGCCAATCGTGCGCGACAGGAATCGTTCGGGGAATGGCAGTGGCTGTTTGCTCATGCGGAATTTTTCCGACATCGTCGCAATGGCTGTCATTGCCGCCTCGGCGCCGGCCGAATGTCCACCCATGCCGTCCAGCACCATGGCCAGCACACTATGATCGCCAATCAGTATCTCGACCCGATCCTGATTCTCTTCGCGATTGCCGATATGGCTGTATTTTGCGATCTCGATCTGCAATCAGGCTTCCAAATCGGACAGGAGTTGCTTTGCCGCTTGCACCAAACACGGTACATTGCGGCGTGAAATCAGTAAATGCCAGAGCGACATAATGATTCGCAGTATGACAGCCTTTGCGCGTCGCGGTCGCCGCGCCGACTGGGGCGAGATCGTCTGGGAGATCCGGGCGGTAAACCACCGGTATCTGGAGATGGGCTTTCGCCTGCCCGAGGACCTGAGATCGCTGGAGTCGGCATGTCGCAAGGCAATCAGTTCCCGACTGCGTCGCGGCAAGATCGACTCCACCCTCAAAGTGAATTTTTCAGACTCGGCCGCCAGCGACATCCAGGTCAACCAACGTCTGCTGGACAGCGTGATTGCGCGATCGGCCGAGGTGGCCCGCCAATTGGATGCGCCATCGCCTCTGAACCCGTTGAGCCTGTTGCGCTGGCCTGGGGTCGTTGCCGAGGCTGAGAGAGACCTCGGGCCAGTCGAGCAGGCCGCCGTTGAGTTGCTCGATGAAGCGCTGACCGCACTCAGTGAGTCGCGTGCCAATGAAGGCGCGCGAATCCGTGAAATGTTGCTCGAGCGTTGTGACGCGGTTGCGGCGCACGTCAAAACCATTCGTGGACATTTGCCTGACGTACGGGCGCGCATACGCGAAAAACTCACCACGCGTTTGGCGGAACTTACCGCTGATTTCGATCGCGACCGGGTTGAGCAGGAGCTGGTTATTCTGGCGCAGAAAATGGATGTGGACGAAGAACTCGACCGACTCGACAGCCACATTACCGAAACGCGCAAAGTGCTGGATCGTAACGACGCGGTAGGCCGCCGGTTGGATTTCCTTATGCAGGAGTTCAATCGTGAGGCGAACACGCTGGCATCGAAATCCAATGATCCCGAGACCACCCGACTGGCCGTTGATATCAAGGTGCTGGTAGAGCAAATGCGCGAGCAGGTGCAGAACATCGAGTGATGCTGGGTTGGCTGCGAAAACTCTTCGGCGCTGATCAGGGCCGGCATGGCCGACTATGGATCGTGTCGGCACCATCGGGCGCCGGCAAGACCTCCCTGGTTCGCGAGTTGTGCAAGCGGCAACCCGAGCTCGAAATGTCGGTCTCCTACACAACCCGGCGACGGCGGCCGAGCGAGGTCGATGGTCGGGATTATCACTTCGTCGACAAACAACGATTTCAGGCGATGGTGGCTGGCGGCGATTTCCTTGAACATGCTGAAGTGTTCGGCAATTTCTATGCCACGGGGCGGGCCGATGTTCAGGCAATACTCGACCAGGGCCGGAATGTGGTTCTGGAGATCGACTGGCAGGGGGCCCGCCAGGCGCGGGCGGCGATGCCCAGGGCGGGTTCGATATTCGTATTGCCGCCATCTTTCGAAGAACTCGAGCGGCGCCTGCGTGGCCGTGGCTCGGACACCGAAGAGGTCATACAGCGGCGGCTGGCTGAGGCGCGCGACGATATGTCCCACTGGCATGAGTTTGGCTATGCCGTCATCAATGACGACTTCACTACGGCCGCTGATGTCCTCGAGGCCATCCTGGCCCGCCAGGCGGACAGCTACCGTACTTCCCATCCTTCGCTGCGTCAGCAGATCGCCCGGCTTCTGGCCTGAGGCGGGGATTTTGATAGACTGATCGCTCCCCCCGCGAAAACGCGGGATGACCTGTAGGAAACGAAATGGCACGAATTACAGTAGAGGATTGCCTTGAGAGGATCCCGAATCTCTTTAATCTGGTCCTGACCGCGGCGAAGCGCTCGCGACGCCTCGCCAACGGCGCCGAAGCAATGGTGGAGTGGGAAAACGACAAGCCAACTGTTGTTGCGTTGCGTGAAATAGCCGATGGACATGTGAACGAGGAAATACTCGAAGAAACCGAACAGCAGCAACTGCTGGAGTCGGTTTTCGAAGACGAGACCCCACAACCGGAGACTCCGCCGCAGACGCCGGAGAGCCAGACCATTCCGCCGACCGCCACTCCCCTGGAGTAACTTCGCAGTGACCGAGCGCAGGCGACATCGGCGAGCCGAAACATGTCTACCGCGGCATCAATCCTGAGTCGCCTGCCACGCGGTAAGCAATTTGCCGATATAAAGGAGTTGCTCGTCCGGCTGCAGGAGTACCTGCCCGAGGATCAAGTCAACACAGTCTACGAAGCGTATCGCTTCGGGGCGGATGCGCACGAAGGACAGAAGCGTCTGTCGGGCGAGCCGTACATCACTCACCCGGTGGCGGTCGCCGGCATACTGGCCGATCTCAACCTCGATTATCAGAGCTTGTGCGCCGCACTGTTGCACGATGTCATCGAGGACACTGCCGCGGACAAGGCGCTCATCGCTGGCCGTTTCGGCGCAGACGTTGCCGAGATCGTCGACGCTGTCAGCAAGCTCGATCAATTGCGTTTCAAAAGTCGCGCTGAGGCCCAGGCGGAGAGTTTTCGCAAAATGCTATTGGCGGTTGCGAAGGATATTCGCGTAATCCTGGTGAAACTGGCTGACCGGCTGCATAACATGCGCACGCTGGATGTACTGCCTTCCGAAAAGCGCGGACGCATAGCCCGCGAAACACTGGATATCTACGCGCCTATTGCCAATCGGCTGGGCATTCACACCATGCGGGTGGAGTTGGAAGATCTTGGATTTCAGCACCTCTATCCACAACGATACAAAGTCCTGGGGCGCGCGCTCAGAAAAAATATCGGCAACCGCCGGCAGGTTTTCAAAAAGATACTCGATACGGTAGGCGCTGCGCTCGAGGACGCAAATATCGATGGCCGGGTTAGTGGTCGCGAGAAACATCTTTACAGCATTTACCAGAAGATGCGCCGCAAGGGCCGTTCCCTGTCTGAAATCGTTGATGTTTATGGGTTCCGAATTGTCGTCAATGGGGTCGACACGTGTTATCGCGCACTCGGTGTGGTGCACAGGTTATACAAGCCAATGCCGGGACGCTTCAAAGACTACATTGCCATTCCACGCATGAACGGTTACCAGTCGCTGCATACAACGCTGTTTGGCCCCAAGGGTGTGCCAATCGAAGTGCAGATCCGCACCGAAGACATGGACAAACTGGCAGAGGCCGGTGTGGCGTCGCACTGGTTTTACAAGTCGGGCGAAAAATCCAGTTCCAGCGCTCACGCCCGTGCCCGCGAATGGCTCGAACGCATGGTGGAAATGCAGGCCACCGGCAGCTCCGAGGAATTTCTCGAAAGCGTGCGTATCGATCTATTCCCGGAAAAAGTCTATGTATTCACACCCAACGGCGATATCTTGCGTCTGCCGCGTGGCGCTACCGTGGTGGATTTTGCCTACGCTGTTCACACCGATGTTGGTAATCGCTGTGTAGGCGCGAGAATCGAACGCCTGCCCGTGCCGTTGCATACGCCCCTGCGTAACGGTCAGACCGTCGAGATAATCACCGCCCGCGGCGCCAAGCCAAATCCTGCGTGGGTAAATTTCGTCGTAACTGCGAAAGCACGTGCTGCAATACGTGCGTATCTCAAAAAGCTGCGGCATAGCGAGGCAGTCAGGTTAGGCAAACGTTTGTTGAGCAAGTCGCTGGCAGAACTTTCCCTGACCATCCGCAAAGTCAGTCGTAACAAGCTCAAGGCCACGCTCGCGGATTTGGGCCTCGATAACACCGATGTCTTGTACGCGGAAATTGGCCTCGGCCGTCAACTTGCACCGTTAATGGCCCGTCGTCTGATGCCTGACAGTGTGAAGGACCAGGCGGGTGACGGTGACGTTATTGCGCCGATGGCAATCGCCGGAACCGAGGGCATGCTGGTGACTTACGCCCGGTGTTGCTATCCGGTACCACCGGACAACATCATGGGCTATCTCAGTGCCGGTCGTGGTCTGGTCGTCCATCGGGAAAGTTGTGGCAATCTGGCCGATTACCGCAAGCAACCGGAAAAGTGGATTGCTGTCGAGTGGCAGAATGAAGTCGAGCGGGAGTTTCCGATCGAGATTCGGGTCGATGTAATTAATCGCATGGGTGTGCTTGCCGCAGTATCAGCGAACATTGCCAGTTCGCAATCCAATATAGAAAACGTACAGGTAGTAGAGCGCGACGGAGACAATTCCACGCTCACCTTCCTGATCCAGGTAACTGATGGCGACCACCTGATGGGTGTCCTGCGCGGTATTCGTGCCATGCCCGAGGTGCATCAGGTACACAGGGTTTGCGCATAGGGGGAACGATGCCTAGAGAAGCCATAAACACCGATACCGCTCCTGCGGCTATAGGCACCTATTCACAGGCAGCACGGCATGGTGGCACGGTGTACTTGTCCGGACAGATCCCGCTGTCACCAGAGACCGGTGGCCTCGTTGACGGCGATATGGCCACCCAGATACAGCAAGTGTTCAATAATCTCGCCGCCGTGGCAGCAGCGGCAGGTGGCAGCCTGTCCGATGTAGTGAAACTGAACGTCTATCTCACCGATCTCAGTGACTTCCCCACGGTGAGTGAAGTCATGCCGGGATTTTTTTCCGAGCCTTATCCGGCGCGCGCGGTAGTTGGTGTAGCAGCGTTGCCCAAGGGTGCCAATGTCGAGATTGACGCCGTCATCGAACTGGCCTGATTGCGCTGTCCGTGAGCGCGCGGCATTCCAAAACGAAGAGCATGTTGCGCCCGACGACGCAACTGCGGGGAGTCGGGCCGGCGCTGGCTGAACATCTGAGCCGCATCGGTATAACGCAGGTAGCCGATCTACTCTTCCATCTGCCGGTACGCTACGAGGATCGCACGCAGGTGCGTCCCATCGGCAGCCTGCAGACTGGCGACAAAGCAGTTTTCGAGGGCGAGATTCAGACTGCCGCCGTAGTTTATCGTGGGCGGCGCATGCTGATCGCGTCATTGGCCGACGGCACGGGCCAGATCACGCTGCGGTTTTTTCATTTTTCCCGGTATCAGCAAAAGGCACTGGAGCGCGGAGCGCGTTTGCGTTGTTATGGCGAAGTGCGGCGTGGCCGCGGCGGTATGGAGATCGCGCATCCAGAGTACCGCGTGCTGCACGACGAAGCCGGTGGTCAGAACGAAGAGAATCTGACAGCAGTCTATCCAACGACCGAGGGTCTGCAACAGGGGCGACTCCGTATGTTGATCGGCCGTGCGCTCGATGAATTGGTTGCGGCTGAGTCACCGGAGTTACTGCCGCTGAAGTTGACTGCAGACATGGATTTTCCATCGTTGCGCGACGCTTTGTTGTTTGTCCATCGCCCGCCGCCTGGGACCGATACCGGCCAACTCATGTTGTGCCGTCATCCTGCACAACAGCGCCTGGCCTTTGAGGAATTGCTGGCGCATCACCTGAGTCTGAGACGTTTGCGTGAGAACGTGCGTGTGGAGAAAGCCTTGTCACTGCCTCGTCAAGGAGAATTGCAGAGACTTTTCATTGCCGCTTTGCCATTTGAATTGACCGGTGCGCAGCAGCGGAACCTGCGTGAGATCGGCGATGATTTGGCGCGCGACAATCCGATGATGCGCTTGTTGCAGGGGGATGTAGGCTCCGGCAAGACGGTCGTTGCAGCCGGTGCCGCGTTGTGCGCTGCGGATGCGGGTTACCAGACAGCAATTATGGCGCCAACCGAACTGCTTGCCGAACAACATCTGGCGACGTTCAAAGACTGGTTCGAACCGCTGGGTCTGGATGTCGTGTGGCTGAGCGGGCGACTGAAAGTGTCAGAACGTCGTGCAGCACTGACTGCTATTGCCGGTGGTGCACCGATAGTGGTCGGCACGCATGCGTTGTTTCAGGCGGGGGTGGAGTTTGCCAGGCTGGCGCTGGTCGTTATCGATGAGCAACACCGTTTCGGTGTGCATCAACGCCTGGCGTTACGCGAGAAAGGAGCGCAGGGTGCGCATGTACCACATCAATTGGTCATGACGGCTACACCCATACCCAGAACGCTGGCGATGACGGCCTACGCCGATCTGGACTCATCAATCCTCGACGAAAAACCGCCCGGGCGTCAGCCGGTAGAGACCGTGGCGATGGCTGCGACACGGCGCGCCGAGGTGGTGCAAAGTGTTGCCCGGGCGTTGCAACAAAACCGGCAGGTTTATTGGGTCTGCCCGCTCATCGAAGAATCGGATCTGCTCGATGCGGAAGCGGCGGAAGATACAGCCGGCAAGTTGGCCGAAGCTTTGCCGGATTATCGTGTCGAGTTGGTGCATGGCCGGGTCAAACCGGAACAGCGTGATCGAATTATGACCGCATTCAAGTCCGGCGAAATTGATGTACTGGTTGCCACGACAGTAATCGAAGTCGGTGTCGATGTGCCTAATGCAAGTCTCATGATTATCGAGAATGCTGAACGTATGGGACTGGCGCAATTACATCAGTTACGCGGTCGCGTTGGGCGCGGTAGCGACAGCAGCAGCTGTGTATTGCTTTACAAACCACCCCTGACGCAAATGGCGCGTGAGCGACTTGGCGTGCTACGTCGCACAGATGATGGTTTCGAAGTCGCCCGCAAGGATCTGGCATTACGTGGTGCCGGCGAGTTGCTTGGTACCAGGCAAACCGGCCTGATGCAGATGAAAGTTGCCGACCTGGTTCGGGATGCACACTTGATAGAGACTGTGCAATCCGTTGCATCGGATCTGCTGCGCGACCAGCCTTCGATCGTACCGCGGCTTATTCGCCGCTGGGTCGGCGAGGCCGGCAGCCACTACGGCAAAGTCTAATCACCGCGTCTGGACCAACCGCGAGTCTGAGACAGAAACTTGCGCGTGAATCGCTTGGTGCCTGCCCTCGCCCCTTCAGGGAGGGGGGAGCTCACGCGCGCTGATGCGAAGAAATTCAAATTGTTCTATGTTCTGTTGGTTAAACACTATTGGGGGATTGATCATGCAACGCAATATTTCACGCGTTCTGGTAGCGGCTGTCATTGTAATGTTTACGACTCCGCTGTTTTCAACAACGGCATTTGCCGATGCCAAGACCGAAACCGAAGTACGCAAAGCAGTAGAAGCTGGTTACGCATACGCTAAAAAGGAGCTGAGAGACCAGGACAACGTAGTTCCACGTGATGGCGCACTACATTTCTGGTCCAGTGGTGGATTGCTGCAGCGAGTGCCGGCTAACGCTCCGGTGTCCGAGTACGACTACAACTCTGTCACGCCGAAGCACATCGAAGTTATTACGCTGCAGCCTGGCAAGAGTGCAGTAGCGATGTATTACGCAGAAGGATCGTTCAAAGAAAAGGGCCGGGATGCAGTCGGCCACTACATGACCCGGGTCACCGAAGTCATGATTAAGGAAGGCGGAACCTGGAAGATCACGGCTGCGCATTATTCAGCAATTGCCGGTGGTTCCGGTACCAATCAGAACGCGTTGGACTAGGATTCAAGCTGCCGGCCCCGGTCGGGGCCGGCTTGTCTTTGCCCTGGCGTTGGCACGAGCCATCGGGCTCGTTAGCAGCTACAATAAGTACTCCTTTCAGGTTGCGGGGGTCAGGTGGCACTGATCGAGCCACAATACGAACAAACCGGCAATGTCGAATGGCGCCCGATGGCCGACGCGCCGAACCTGTTTGTCGATGCACGCCTGCAAGATCTGGTTGCGGTTACCGGCTCGTTGACCCGGCGTTTGCGCGACTTGTGTGGCGACGCATTTAACTTGCGCTTGCTCGGTGAACGACGACGCGAAGAGTCCCCTGCTCTGATTCGCGAAGTGCTCATGTCGTGCGGCGACCTGCCATGGGTATTTGCACAAACCGTCATTCCGCAAGCCACATTGATCAAAAACCCCTGGCTCAGCCAGTTGGGAAACCGGCCACTGGGCGATACTTTGTTTGAACGCCCCAATGTTACCCGCAGCGGTTTGTATCTGGCGCAACTTTTTCCGGGCCACAGACTGTATGAAAGGGCAATCTGCGATGTCGAATTCGGTGATCGGCCGGAATCGCTATTGGCGCGTCGTTCCCTGATCGGGATACTCAATTCCGAGTTGTCGATTAACGAAGTATTTTTTCCAGCCGCTGGTGCCTGCGCAAAAGCCTGAAACCTGTGACGGCACTGTTCGAACGTCTGCGCCAGTATGCTCTGCTGATCCGTCTCGATCGCCCAATTGGCACGTACCTGGTGCTTTGGCCGATGTTATGGGCGTTGTGGATTGCAGGCGCGGGGAAACCTGATCCGTCAGTTCTAATTGTTTTTGTCGCGGGAGCCTTCCTGATGCGTTCCGCCGGTTGTGCAATCAACGATTTTGCTGATCGCGATTTTGATCCGCATGTAGAGCGCACACGCGATCGGCCCCTGGCAGCAAACAAAGTTCACCCCGCAGAAGCGCTGTCCATTTTCCTGGTTCTCGTGCTGGCCGCATTCGGCCTGGTACTGAGTACAAATGCACTAACAATCAAACTGGCAGTCGCCGGGGTATTGCTTGCGGCCACCTATCCATTTCTGAAACGCTGGACCCACCTGCCGCAATACTATTTAGGCGTGGCTTTCGCCTGGGGCACGCCGATGGCCTTCGCGGCACAGACCGGACGCGTGCCGCCGGTTGCGTGGCTGCTGTTTGGCAGCGTTGTCTTGTGGACTGCGGCCTTCGACACTATTTATGCGATGGTCGATCGGGCCGAGGACAAGAAAATCGGGGTGAAGTCGACAGCCATTCTTTTTGGATCTGCCGATCGAGTCATCGTCGCCGTGATGCAGGTTTTGACCCTGGCAGGTCTGTGGAGCGCCGGACAGCTTGCCGGTCTGAACGGC
>Ga0224508_10002966_pt1 | contig 14196 bp, 5 predicted proteins | sample SF_Jan12_sed_USG_4_FD_170157 | JGI IMG/M metagenome (GOLD analysis project Ga0224508, IMG submission 170157) | Sediment microbial communities from San Francisco Bay, California, United States - SF_Jan12_sed_USGS_21 | ecosystem: Environmental > Aquatic > Marine > Sediment | place: USA: California... | reverse complement strand
CACCAACACCGCCACCGTCAGCGCCGATCCGACCGTCGTCGACGCCGTGCCCGGCAACAACACCGGCACCGATACCGACACCACGGTCGATGCGGTGGCCGATGTCAGCCTCACCAAGGCGGTCAATAACGCCACCCCAGCGGTGGGCACGAACGTGATCTTCACCTTAACGGTGGATAACGCCGCCGGCTTCAGCGATGCCACCGGCGTGGTGGTCACCGACGTGCTGCCCACCGGCTATGCCTACGTCAGCGATGACGGCGGCGCCGCCACCACCGTGGTCGGCAACACCGTGACCTGGACCGTGGGTAACCTCGCCCAAGGCACCAATGCGGTGTTGAACATCACCGCGCAGGTCTTGGGCGCCGGTGTGTATCAGAACGATGCCGAGGTCACCGCCGCCAATGAGACGGATATCGACTCCACGCCGGGCAACGCGGTACCGGCGGAGGATGACTTTGATTCGGCCACGACCACGCCGGGAGCGCAGATTGATCTGTCGCTCACACAGGTCGTCAACAACCCAACACCCGTAGTCGGTAACAATGTGATCTTCACCTTAACGGTGGATAACGCCGCCGGCTTCAGCGATGCCACCGGCGTGGTGATCACCGATACGATACCAGCCGGGTACGCCTATATGAGTGACGATGGCGGCGCGGCCACCACTGTGGTCGGCAACACCCTCACTTGGACACTCCCGGGCCCACTTGTGCAGGGGTCGACGGCAACGCTGAATATGACCCTGCAAGTCCTCGGCACTGGGCCCTACAACAACGATGGCGAGGTCATGGCCGCCAATGAGCCCGACATTGATTCTACTCCAGGTGATGGTATCGGCGACGATTTCGTCAGCACGAGCACGACCCCGCAGCCGGGTGTCTCCTTGCAACTGACCAAGACCGCCAACAAGCGTGAGGTCACCATCGGCGATGTCGTCACCTACAGCGTGGCGCTCGCCAACACCGTCGTCACGGACGTCGTCGGGGTCGATGTCCGTGACCAGCTTCCGCCGAACTTCAAGTATGTCGCAGGCAGTGCGCGCCTAGACGGGGCCCCGCTGGCCGATCCCACTGGCAATCGACCCTTAGTCTTTACCATCGGCACGGTACTGGGGCTGGTCGACACCAATGGCAATGGCGTCGCCGATCCGGGTGAGGTGGGCTACCGGCTCTTGACCTATAAACTGGTGGTCGGTTCCGGCGCCACCCCCGGGGATTATGACAATACCGCGACCGCGATCGACATAATCGGCAATCCGTTTTCCAATGCCGATACGGCGCGGGTCAGTGTCATCCAAGATACGTTATTCGATCTTGGCACCATCATCGGTAAGGTGTTCGAGGATAAGAACGAAGACGGGATCCAGAACTTAGATGAGCCAGGCGTCCCCAATGTCATGGTGGCGTTGGACAACGGCACCTATGCGCTCACCGATGCCTATGGGCGTTATCACTTCCCGGCCGTGAACCCCGGGCAACGGCTAGTGAAGATCAACCTGCAAAGTGTGCCCGGCAATGCCAGGGCCACCACCGACGTGTACAAGATCCTGTCCGTCACCGAGGGCCTGCTCGCCAAGGCCAACTTCGGCATCCGCTATGAGCACACGATCGAGAAGATCGGGGAACCGGCCAAGCGCGGGCTCGCCGTGACCACTGAAATCAGTGCCGAGCCCATCCGTATCTTGGGCAATACCGAGTCCATGACCGTGCTCGTCAACGACGCCATTGCGGCGCTGCCTAAGAGCAGTATCCAGTTTAAGACGGCGTCGTTGGATGACTCGCTTGAGTACAATGCCAATGGCTTAAAGGCGCCAGTCGGTTTCGATCTCAATGTCGACAGCCCGAAACCAATCGCGAGCTGGCAATTATTCATCCGCGATGCCAGTGATCAAATCATCCGCACGCTCTCGGGCGCGGGGTCACCCCCACGCACGCTGCCCTGGGATGGGCTCAATAAAGACGGTACGCCGCTTGACGCCGGTGATATCTATCGATACCAACTCGTGGTTACCTTTACCGATGGCGTGCAGTCCAAGAGCGCCAGCCAACTCTTCGGGGTCAACCGCGCCACCGCCGTGTCCCTCAACTTAAGTGGCGGTGCGTTCGAACCCGGTTCCCACGGCTTAACCCCGCGGGCACTTAAGTTGCTCAAGGACACCGCCAAGGTCATTCGTCAGTTCCCGCGCGAGAAGATTGTGATTGAGGGGCATACGGATGCGCAGGGGTCGGCAGATTTCAATCTCGATCTCTCCAAGCGTCGTGCACTCATCGCGTTGAAGTACTTGATCGAGGTTGAACGACTCCCGGCCAGCCAATTCATCGTCCGTTGGCACGGTGAGTCCGAGCCGGTGGCCAGTAATGCCACCGACCAGGGTCGCGAGCTCAACCGGCGGGTAGAGATCACCAGTAAGTTAACCAAGGTGAAGCGGGCCAAGCTGCACGATCAGATCCACGATCAAGATTCACGAGTGGTGATCGATGACATCGCGCAGGCGGTGACCGACGAAGGCCGGTTTGCCGCCGAAGTGGCGGTCAACGGTCAGAGCCATATGGCGATCGAGGTCAAGGACTCTCAAGGCGGCCTTGTCCAAGGCGCGGTGCCGCTGCCCACGGTCGAGATTCTGCAATTGCAACGGCAGTTGTTGGCAGCCGGCGATGCGACCAGCCTATACCAGGTGCACAACCTGGCGCAGGGTGCATCCACCCACAAAGACGCCATCATATTGTCCCATACCCTGGTCGGGCGCACCGATCCCAACAATGTGGTCGAAGTCGATGGCAGGCCGTCACCGGTCGATGCCCATGGCTTCTTTGTCGACGAGATCGAACTCAAACAAGGCGTCAACACCTTCGGCCTGGTGGTGCGCAATCCGGCCGGTTATATGCGGATTGCCAATCTGCGGGTCATGGTCGCGGATGAAGAAGACGGTCGACCGGTGCTCGCCACCGAGCCGGTACCCAATCTGGCCGTCAAACTGCCGCCGCGGGGGGTACCCCTGACCACCGCGCAATTGGTCATCCCCGGGGTCACCGATCCGGATAATACCATCAGCGTCAATGGGCAGCCGGTGGCGGTGCAGGCCAATGGCGAGTTCTTTGCCAACGTCACCCTGCCCGTGGGCGAGAGCCGCGTGGCGATCACGGTCACCGATGCGAATGGACACACCGGCACCATCGAGCGCGTGGTGGTGCGTAAACAGGGGCTGTTCTTCATGGCCTTTGCCGATGCCACCGTCAGTCGCTTGACGGCCGATGGCTTTATTCAAGGGGCGGGGCTGACCGATGACGCCGAGACCGTCAAGCAAGGCCGTGTGGCCTATTACTTAAAGGGCACCATCAAGGGCAAATACCTGATTACCTCGGCCTTTGATAGCGGCACTGATGAGTTCGATGAGCTGTTCAGTGATCTCGATGAGACCGAGAACGATAGGCTCATGACCAATCTCGATCCCGATAAGTTCTACCCGGTCTATGGCGATGACAGCACCATCGTCTATGACAGCGAGAGCCAGGGCAAATTCTATCTCGCCCTGGATAGCGATACGCTGCACGCGTTAATCGGTAACTATGCCATCAATCTGTCCGACACCGAGCTGGCCGCCTACCGACGCACCCTCTACGGCGGTCAGGTGGCCTATGAGTCCTTGGCCCAGACCGCCTACGGGCAACCGCATACCCAAGCGCAGGCGTTTGTCGCCGAGGTCAGGCAGGCGAGCGTGAGCGATGCGCTAAACGCCACCGGCGGGTCGCTGTATTACTTGAGCCAGCGTGAGGTCATCGAGGGCAGCGAGCAAGTCAGCGTCGTGGTGCGCGACAAAGACACCGGGCTTGAGCTCAGCCGTACGCCGCAGCAACGCAATATCGATTACGCCATCAAGTATGAAGAAGGGCGCCTGTTGTTCAATGCCCCGATTGCCAGTGTCAGCAGTGATAACCAGCTGATCGACGGCAACCTGCTGGCCGGCAACCCGGTATCCATCCAGGTCAATTATGAGACCCGCTTGGATGCCTTCGAGCAAACCAGCACCGGCGGTCGGGTGCGCCAGCAGCTCGGTGATCACTTCGCCCTCGGCACCACCTATGTGAAGGACGAGCAAATGAGCGGCGATTATGAGCTCGAGGCGGTCGATGCCGAGATCCGCTTCGGCAAGAATAGCCGCATCGTCGCCGAGGTGGCCGAGAGCAGTGGCACCGATGCCACCAGCTTTATCAGTACCGACGGCGGCTTTACCTATACCCAGGCCGCCGCGAGCGCCACCCAGAGCGGCGACGCCTACAAGCTCGCGGCCGAGCTCGATGTGGGCGAATGGTTCGGTAAGCCCGATAAGCTCGCGGTCGGGGCCTATGTCAAGCGCCTGGAGGATGGTTTTTCGTCCGACGGCACCGGCTCAGAACAGGGCACCGAGAAGCAAGGGCTGAACTTCCGCTACCACATCAATGACCAGCAGCTGGTGCGCGGCAGTCACGATCAGCAAGAGGCCCTAAGCGGGCCGGTGGAAGCGACCGAGACGATGCTGCAGTGGCAATACGCCCACCCCGGTTGGCGCGTGACGGCTGAGGTGCAAGACCTGGTGTCTACCGATAGCGCCAATGTCGAGACCGATTCGACCACGGCGGCGGCCCGCTTTGATATCGATTGGACCGAGAAGCTGGCGGCCTTCGTCGAACACCAAAATACCCTAGATGGGCCCGATAATGACCAGACCACGGTCGGGGTCGACTATCGGCTGCGTGACCGGCTAGCGCTTAAGGCCAGCGTCACCGACGGTTCCAATGGCGAGGCGGCCGAGGTGGGGCTGGTCTATGACCTCGATGGACATCGGCTCTATGTGAGCGAACGCGTGGTCAACGATACGACCAGTGGTCGATCGACCGCCACCGTGCTCGGCAGCGAGAGCGCCCTCGGCGAGGACGGCAGCGTCTATACCGAGTACCAGTGGGGCCGCAGCGGCGGCGAAGATACCAACCAGTCGTTGGTCGGGGCGCGCAAGCGTTGGGGGCTCACCGACGGCCTGAGTGTGCTGCTGTCGGGCGAATACAGTGAGATCGATACCGCCCCCACCGTGACCACCCGCTATGCGTTGGCGGCCGGGGTCAGTTACGACAATGGCCGCGGACTGAAGCTGTCTACCCGTAACGAGGTCCGGCGCGAAGAAGGCGGGCGCGATCTCGACCAGTTCCTCTCCACCAATCACGCCGAGTATGCGTTTACCCCAGATCTCAAGATCCTGGGGACCGCGCGCTATAGCCTGACCAGTGACAGCGCCCTCGGACCCACCGAGGCCGAATTCGATGAGCTCAGCATTGGGCTCGCCTATCGCCCGGTTAATAACGATGATTTCAACCTGCTGGCGCGCTATACCACGCTCTTAGATGGGCCCAGCCAGTTCCAGGCCCAGACCGACGATTTAATCGCCGAATCTGAGGTGTTATCGGTGGAGTGGTCGCACCAAGTCACCCCCGATCTCGAGTGGGTGGGCAAACAGGCCTTTAAAAATAGGGTCGAAACGACCCCCGGGGCGGGCGAGGTGGAGACCGAAACTAGCCTCACTATCCAGCGTTTGAACTACAATTTCTATAAGGATTTTGAGTTGGGGGCGGAATACCGCGTCCTCGCCCAGCAAGACAGTGACCAGCGTGACGGCTGGTTGCTGGAATTCATGTGGCGCCCCATCGATCACCTACGCATTGGCGTCGGTTATAACTTCACGGACTTCTCTGACGATGAGTTCTCGAATAACGATTACTCCGTCAAGGGCTGGTTCCTGAGGTTGCAGGGGGCGTATTGATCTAACGGAAATATGAACATGGCAGCCGTCATTCAAAGGGAGCAGATGTCAGCGTTGGCGAGCGACGAGCAACGCCCAGTGCGTCGTATTGCCACTGAATTTGGCATTGCCTTGCTCATCCTGCTGCTGTTCTTCTTCGTCGTATTCGGAATCATGAGTCTGTACTTCCCTATCGGTACGAGCTTGAAGGGTTTGGCCCAGACTATAGGCACATCGGTGTCGCCCACGGGCTCAAAGGACTTGTTTATCGCCGGGACAAATAACCCACAAATCATGGCGATAGTCACGGAGCTTGGCAATAAGGTCAATGTGAAATCGGCAAATACCATCGCCTGGTCTAAAGCACAATTGGGCATGGCGCTTGCTGATCGTGATGCAATACAGACCTATGCCAAGGGGCGGGCATTAATCGAATTCGGCGGCGATAACTACTTGGATATCGGTGAAAACTCGCTTGTCGTCTTGCAAGGTATGGAAGCCGATCTATTTGTCAACAAACTACGCACGTTTCGAGTCGAGGCAAAGGGAGAGCTAAGGGGCAAGCTACAAAGATCTAGCGACGGGCTCACGAATCTACAAGTCGCCTTACCTGGCGCGGACCTGAAGATGGTGCCCGGTGAAGGTGAGCAAAGCCCGGTGGAGTTTAAGTTAGCCGTCAATAAAGACAAGTCATCGACGTTGTCAATATCTAAGGGTGGTGCGGAGGTTATGATAGGCGGGAAAAGCGTCTCGCTCGGAGAAAATTTTGGTGTGACCATCGGTGCTGATGGGAAAACATTAGGCCCCGTTGCCTTACCAGCACGGCCGATACTGAAACTGCCCGTCGATGGCAATGCCGCTTACTTTCGTAAACGGCCACCGAAGATAAGGTTTGCATGGGAATCAGAGAAGCCAGTATCTGCCTATCGATTCATGCTGTCGCGGGACCCTGAATTTCGTCAACTCTTGGTTGACGAACGAGTAAAGCGAGCATCGTTTACACACGGTAATCTGAAAAAAGGCGAGTACTACTGGCGCGTGCACTCGCTGACCGATGATATTGAAGGTATGCCGAGCGAGGTACGAAAGTTACGTATGGTTCAGGATCGTACTCCGCCCAGGCTGAAGCTGCAGAAACCGCCGACGATCATACGGCAGCCGACGATTACGTTACGCGGTAAAACTGAACCCGGTACCAAAGTCTACATCGAGGGTACAGCTGTAAGAGTAAGTGCACAGGGCGTATTCACGCATAAGCTAAGCGTAAAGCCTGGTGCCACATTGGTTGTTGTCGAAGCGGTCGACCCCGCCGGCAATATCGCTTACGCGACCAACTTGTTAAACGGGAAATTCTAGGTGTAACGGCATTACGATGAGCAGTAGATTTCGTTTTCCTATTCGCCTCAAGATTCTGATCACATTCTTGTGTGTCATCACCGTGGTCGTGAGCCTAATCATCGTCACCATGGCGAAGCTTTTCAATACTGACAAGACTACGTACATCCGCGACCTTGCATCCGTGATCGCCCTACATGTTGCGGCGGAAGCAAACTCTCTGCTGCGGGGTTATCATCAAAAACTACGTGTCTTCACCGAGGTTGTCTATAACAAGAAACTCTCCGCCGATCGCAAGCGTGATATCGTCGCCGGTCTCTTCAGGAATTTCGACGAGTTCGTGGCTGTGAGCGTACAACAAGGAGGCGCGGAACCGTTGATGGTGTATGACGGCAAAGCACTGAAGGCCGCCGGTCTAGAGAAAAAGGATCTCACAGAGTATTTAAAGGATAACCCGTTATCGCCAGACCGTATCAACGCGGTGCCGGTCTATGTGGAAAATGCAACGATTACGGCACAATTGCCACTGCTGTTGGTAGCAACAACCGATGTTTCCCCCAACGATAAGACACCCGTCGTAATCACAGCCATGGTACGGCTCGATGCATTACTAGGCTTGGCCAGCCGGCCCTCGGCATTCCAGGCCTTTATCGTAGACTCTGAAGGCGTACTCATCGCTCATAGCGACATCGATCGCGTGGTACAGCGAGCATCGGCCGATTGGATACCCAACCTCGAAAACCTGTCGGCCCAGAATCAGCTGTTGGGCACCACCATGGAGTACGAACACGAAGGCAATCGGATGATTGGTGGGTTCGCAGGGATCAAGAGCAGCGGCCTGGTATCGGGGGTGCAGATTCCTAAGGCGGCCGCTTACCTGACGGCGAAGGCGCTCCTCAATGACCTGGTTTTGCTATCGCTAGGGTTGTTGATCGCAACCGCGGTGGTCAGCGTTTTTCTGGCCCACAGACTTACGCGTCCATTAGAAAAACTGACCCACGCCGTTCGTCAGGTCGGTAAGGGGCACTTTGATATCTTCGTTGAGTCACCGTCCAAAGATGAAATCGGTGTGTTATCGACGTCATTCAATCAAATGGCGGTTGAGCTCAGGCAGCGATTACAGGAGCTACGGGGGGCACAGGCCGCCCTGGTTCAATCCGAAAAGCTGTCGGCATTTGGCCAGCTTAGTGCCGGCATCGCGCATGAGGTCAAGAATCCGCTTGCGGGAATTCTGGGTCACGCCCAGCTATGCTTGCGAAAACTGAGCAAAGATGATCCCATGCACAAGCATATCAATATTATTGAGCATGAGACCAAACGTTGTACCGAGATCATCACCAGCTTGATGAAGTTCGCACGTCAAGAACAGGTGGCGTACGCGCCAACTGACCTAAATGATGTGGTTAAACATGCCATAGCCATCGTCGATCACCAGTTGTCGCTCAACCAAGTGCAGATACAGATGCACCTGGCTGACGATTTGCCAGAGATCGATGGCAATGCCAATCAGTTGCAGCAGGTACTCATAAACTTCGCGATTAATGCACAGCAGGCGCTCGACGGAAAACCCGGGGTCGTGCGTGTGACCACCAGCAAAACCGATGACGGAGACGTGCTGCTGGTGTTCGCAGACAATGGTCCAGGAATTCCTGAGGATATTCGGGAGAACATCTTCGACCCATTCTTTACTACCAAGCCAGCCGGTAAGGGTACAGGATTGGGCCTGTCGATAAGCTACGGAATTATCAAGGATCATAAAGGCGAAATCACTATCGAGAGCGAGCTCGGTACGGGCACCGCCTTTGTCATGAAGTTTCCCGGAATTGTGGACGATATAGTGGTAGAAAGCTCCGCCGCATAGATTGAGGCAAAAACGATGAGTCAAGCTCCAGCACCAGCACCAGCACCAGCAACTAGACCGAAACCACAGACGGTCATAATCAGCAAGCGCGCCTTAATCGTAGACGATGAGGAATCGATCCGCGGCATAGTGGCACAGGTTCTGGCCGATGAAGGTTACCAGATTGGCCACGCATCGAGCGGTGAAGAGGCGCTTGCAATGTTCCAAAAGCAACCGTTTCCGGTGGTGTTTACCGACATTCGCATGAGCGGTATGAGTGGGCTAGATCTGCTAAAGCGACTCAAGCAGTTCAAGACGGACACCTATGTGATTATCATGACGAGTCACGGCACCATGGATGTCGCCGTCAATGCGTTGAAGGCCGGTGCTTACGATTTTCTCCATAAGCCGTTCGACGACCTTGAGTTAATCGCTAACGTGGCCAGGCGCGCCATGCAGAGCTATGTACTTTTGCGAGAACGACAGAAGCTGGTGGCGAGCCTCAAAAGCAGAAACGAAGCCATGGCAAACCTCAACAAGGCTTTTAAGGCACTCACGGTTACCCTGAAGAATAAAAACCAGGCCCTCGAAAACCTTAACGAGGCCTTCAAGGCCATGGCTATTCGCGATGATCTGACCGGCCTATTCAATCGCCGTTATCTCGACGAGGCGATCGCCAGCGAGGTTGTTCGCGCCACGCGCTACAATCGCGACCTATCTCTGATTTTCATAGATGTGGATCACTTCAAGAATTTTAATGATGAATTTGGTCACCAACTGGGCGATACGGCGCTTAAGAAGATCAGCACGATTCTGAAGGACCTCGTGCGCGAGACTGATATTGCGACACGTTACGGGGGCGAAGAGTTCGTAGTGATCTTGCCGGAAACGTCTAAGGAGGATGCTCGCGCCGTGGCGGAGAAGGTCCGTGAAACCATCGCAAACACCGCTATCGAAGGCGCCTCAAAAAAGATCACGATCAGTGCGGGGGTAGCCACGCTCGGGCAAGATGGGAACAATACGGCTGAACTGATTGGCAGAGCCGATCAGGCGTCTTATCAAGCCAAGCGTGATGGCCGCAATCGGGTGTGCGTGGCGAGCTAACCCTTGCTATATCCGCACCGCAATAGCGTAACGTTCAAACGCGGTAAAACACGCTGCCTGGCGCCGCCCCTGCCCGTTCACGGACTTCGCTGGCGATGAGTTCTCGAATATAACGACTACTCGGTCAACCGCGGGTTGATAAAGAACAGGCGCCGAGTAGAGGCGTGACTAGAACGGTATATCGTCGTCAAACTCATCCACCGTCTCTGCCATCTTGGCACTCGCCGCGCGCTCGCCTGCTGGCCCACCGCGTCCACCTTCCGACTCACCGGGGGGCTCTTGGCCGAAATCGTCGGGGGCACCGGCAGCGCCACGTGAACCCAGCATCTGCATGTCGGCGGCTACGATCTCCGTGGTATAGCGATCATTACCTTCTTTATCCTGCCACTTGCGTGTTTGCAGTCGTCCGCCCACGTAAATCTGCATCCCCTTCTTCAAATATTCACCAGCAATCTCGGCAAGCCGACCGAAGAATACGATCCGATGCCATTCGGTTCGTTCCTGTTTATCGCCAGTGTTCTTGTCCTTCCATGATTCGGAAGTAGCGAGCGTAATGTTAGCGACGGCTTGCCCGCTCGCGGAGTAACGGACGTCTGGGTCCCTCCCAAGGTTTCCAATTAGCATAACTTTGTTTACGCCTCGAGCCATGGTTGGTTCTCCATTGATGCGCGCCACGAATGTTCGATCCGTGACAGTGGTGGATAGGCTATCTTAGCCAGATTCTATTTAAGGCTCAATGGACTAACGTAATCACGGTATTTTGCCGGCTTATACAGCCTCTGGAGGACAACTGAACCGGCTCAAAGCCTCTTCATCGAGGATGCTTACGTCTATCTTTAGATAGGCGACACCTTCTTCGGCAATGACCACAGCCTCCGTTACCCCATCTATACTACCCAGCTCATGCGCTAGTTCACGCGCCCTAGCTGGCGGCTGTGGTCCCACCCGCACGAGTCGGGTTGCGACATGTTCCGGCTCCTGCATTTTTAAGGCAATCAGGAACCAGAATATCAAGACCGCAAATGTAAAAGCAAAGACGCCCACCGCATCGAATTGTCCGTATAACCACCCTCCCAGTGCGCCGCCGACGAATGCGCCCATGAATTGGAAGGTACTGTACACGCCGATTGCCGTGCCCTTATAGTTGATTGGCGCCGCTTTCGAAATCAGGGAAGGTAGCATTGCCTCTAACACATTGAACGCCGCAAAGAAAAGAAACAATGTTAAAGCGACCTCCAAAAACGAAAGCCGACCTTGGAATAGGGCAAGCTGGGACACCGCCAAAATCAATACGGCGCCCACTAGCAGTTGTCGGATGCGGTGCTTTCGTTCCGCTAAAAGCATTGCCGGCAATACAATGGCTGCGGATAGCAATACGACTGGCAGATACATCTGCCAATGCTGGTAAAGGGGTAAACCTACTTTCTCTACCAGTATGAACGGCACCGCCACGAACAGCGCGGTCAACACGCAATGTAAGACAAATACACCTATATCGAACCGTAACAATTGAGAATTGCCAAGCACTTGAATGAACTGTGCCGGCATGGATTGTGTATCCACATGATGCACGCTGCGCACCGGTGTCGGCACCCACACTAACAGTACACCGATACCCATAGCGGCAAGGGCTGCGGTTAACCAAAAAATGCCGCGCACACCAATGAACCGTTCGAGCACTGGACCAAGGAGTATGGCGACAATAAACGATACGCCAATGGTCACGCCGATTATGAACATCGCTTTTGTGCGCTGCTCGTGGCGCGTAAGGTCAGCCACCAGCGCAAGTACCGCGGCCGCGATGGCCCCTGCCCCTTGTAGCGCGCGACCAATGATGACACCAACCATCGAGTCCGCCATGGCTGCTATAACACTACCAATAGCAAATAACATGAGCCCCGCCACAATCACGGGTTTGCGACCCACCTTATCCGACAAAAGACCAAACGGGATCTGAAAGATTGCTTGCGTTAGCCCGTAGATTCCAAGCGCCAGCCCAGCGAGAAAGGCGGTGTATCCCCTTAAGTCTTCAGCATACAGCGCAAACACCGGCAGGATCAGAAAAAGGCCCAACATACGCAGACCAAAAATAGCGGCCAGGCCGACAAGCGAGCGCCGTTCGAGGGAATTCAGGGGGTGGGATTTAGCTCGCACGCTCTGGAATGTATGACTAACGGCCGGTGATGCTCTATTACTTATTGATTCGGGATAGGCTTTGCCTAAGAGATCAAAGGCATCGTATAGTAGCAGGTTAGCCAAAAGTCAGAAACACGCATGGACACGATCCGAATCCGCGGCGCCCGCGCACACAATCTACAGAGTATCGATGTTGACCTGCCGCGCGATCAATTGACGGTGATTACCGGGCTGTCGGGTTCCGGCAAGTCCTCATTGGCCTTCGACACCTTGTATGCCGAGGGCCAGCGACGCTATGTAGAGTCTTTATCGACCTACGCGCGCCAATTCCTTTCCCTTATGGAAAAACCTGATGTCGACTCGATCGACGGTCTCTCGCCTGCCATCTCAATTGAACAGAAGTCGACATCCCACAACCCACGATCCACGGTTGGCACCGTCACCGAGATTTACGATTACTTGCGCTTACTGTATGCCCGCGTGGGAGAACCACGCTGCCCAGAACATGGCGTCACCCTGGAAGCACAAACCGTGAGCCAAATGGTCGATCATGTGATGGCCTATCCCGAGGACACGCGCATTATACTGCTCGCACCTTTGATTCAAGACCGCAAGGGCGAACATGAACACATCCTCGAGGGACTGCGGACGCAGGGATACATCCGTGCCCGTATCGATGGCAGGGTGATGAATCTGGATGCGGTACCGAAATTAAAGCGGTATTACAAACACACGATCGAAGCGGTTGTTGATCGCCTCGTTATTCGACCAGGTCAGGAACAACGGTTGGCAGAATCTTTCGAAACTGCCTTGAACCTTGCCAATGGACTGGCAATCGTTTGCACCATACCGGACGACGAACGGGAACTACAGGAACAAATATTCTCGGCGCGCTACGCATGCTCATACTGCGGCTATAGTCTCTCGGAGCTAGAGCCGCGTCTGTTTTCTTTTAATAACCCAGCCGGTGCTTGCCCGCGCTGTGATGGATTAGGAGTCAAAGAATTCTTCGATCCTAATCGAGTCATCAAGGATAAGACTTTGAGCCTGCCTGGCGGTGCCATAAGAGGCTGGGACCGTCGCAATGCCTTTTATTTTCAAATGTTGGAATCGCTCGCTAGGCACTACAAGCTCAATCTTGATCAACCCTTCGAAAAGCTACCCAAGCGGATCCGCGATATTATCCTCTACGGTAGTGGCGACGAGGCCATCACTTTTACCTATGCGAATGATCGTGGCCTCAAGTATCGCCGCAAACACCCGTTTGAGGGCGTCATTCCAAACCTGGAACGACGCTATCAAGACACCGAGTCGCTGTCAGTGCGGGAGGAAATTGCCAAACACATAAGCCAACAACCGTGTGAAGAGTGTGGTGGCAGCCGCTTACGTATCGAGGCACGTAATGTATTCATCGATGACAAACCGCTGCATGCTGTAACGCAGATGACGATCGGTGTAGCACGTGACTTTTTTTCTAGCCTAAGATTAGAAGGCAAGCGCGCAGAGATCTCTACAAGAATCATCAAGGAAGTGCAGAATCGTCTGGGATTTCTAGTCAATGTCGGACTTGAGTATATCAATCTGTCACGCTCGGCTGAGACCCTCTCTGGTGGTGAGGCACAACGCATTCGACTCGCCTCTCAGATTGGCGCAGGACTGGTTGGGGTGATGTATGTGTTAGACGAACCTTCGATCGGGTTACACCAACGGGACAATGCCAGACTGCTGAAGACATTGCATAGCCTGAGAGACTTGGGCAACACAGTTATCGTCGTTGAACACGATGAGGAGGCGATTCGAGCCGCCGATTTCGTTCTCGATATGGGCCCCGGCGCGGGTGTTCACGGTGGCCATATCGTAGCCCAAGGTACACCAGAGGATGTCATCAGAACCACTGGCTCAATCACTGGACAGTACCTTAGTCGCCAACAGGAGATTGAAATCCCCGTTTCTCGAACACCCCCTGATCCGGACTCCCGGCTCATTGTGCGCCAGGCGCGCGGCAACAATC
>Ga0224508_10002965_pt1 | contig 14198 bp, 13 predicted proteins | sample SF_Jan12_sed_USG_4_FD_170157 | JGI IMG/M metagenome (GOLD analysis project Ga0224508, IMG submission 170157) | Sediment microbial communities from San Francisco Bay, California, United States - SF_Jan12_sed_USGS_21 | ecosystem: Environmental > Aquatic > Marine > Sediment | place: USA... | reverse complement strand
GTCGTTGAGGGGTAACGATGTTCAGTCGCGAGCCCGCTTTGCCGGCCTGCGACTGCCGCACCGCTTGAGCAGGTCCGGCGGCCGGGTCCATGCGATCCAGCAGCCATTCCTCGATTTCGGGCCCGTCCAACGGATGGCCTGGCGCCAGGTATTCGGCGCCGGCGGCATGGTCACCCAGTCGGATCCCGCTGAAGATGTCCGCCCGCAAGTCAATCGCCGCTCGGCTCTGCGGATTGTAATGAATTGCCAGATTCACATACTTCAACGCGCGTTGCCCGTTACCCAGCGCCCAGGCCCGCTGTGCCTTGAGGAAATAGTTGTGCGCGATGCGTCGCTTGGCCAGCGGACTCAACTTTTCGAACTGGACCGCATGTCGATGATGAAATTCCATGGCGGCATGGTCGCCTTCCTCGTCCAATTCGGGATTACCCATAATGTGCGGAGTGATCACGACCAGGATCTCACGGCGATCCAGTGTTTCAATCTTCTGTCGGAACAAGGGCCCGACGGCAGGCAGGCTGCCCAGCAGTGGAATCTGTGATGCACTCGACGCGATGTCGTCACGAATCAAGCCGCCGATAATTACGGTCGAGCCGTCGTAGGCGATAATATTGGTCGTCACTTCCGTGACTTCCTTGTCGGGCAATGTGAATCCGCCTTCAACACGAACCGAGCCGGTCGAAAGTTCCGGATGGATTTCCATACGGACCAGACCGTCACTGGAAATGAACGGCCGGATGCGAAGCTGCGTGCCCACCTCCAGAAATTCGACCGATTGCGTCGTTGCCGTTTCCGTAACTGTCGAACTGACGTAGCCCAGTTCGGCACCGATCAGGATTTCGGCCCGCTGCTTGTTCAAAACCAGCAGTCGTGGCGTGGCGATCACGTCGGTATCGCCAACGGTCTCCAAGGCATCGAGAAAAAAGCTGACGTTGCTGTTCAAGAAACCGACTTTGAGTCCTCCGTCGCTGAAATCGAGCTGGCCCAGCGAAAGGGGCGGGTTGCCGGAAATGATCCGCACGTCGTTACGGTCCTTCAACAATTCAAAATCCACGCCCAGACGATTCGAGTCGTTCAATTTGACGCTGAGGATCATGGCTTCGATCGCTACCTGCAACGGTCGCACGTCGACATCCTGGAAGACCTGATCGATCTGCTGCAAAACCGAGGCGTAATCACGTACCAGCACGACTTCCGGATCGGCGTAATCGTCACCTCCTGCATTGACCGAATCCGCAGGGATACCGCTTTCGGCGGGAGCGCTGATGCTGATCGCACCAATGGACGGTGTCAGCAGGGGTGTGATCAGTGCTTGCAGATCAATGGCTCGTATGTAGTTCGGCCGGTATATCTGCGTAACAACTTGTTCCACCTTGGCCGGCACCGTTTCGAATTCTTCGGACGTGCCGACGTAAATGATATTTCCTTCGCGATGAGCCACGTATCCGGTCGATTTCAGGATTCCTCGCAATGCAGTCTCGAACGATACATCCTGCAGCGTCGCGCTGACGGTCCCGTTCACGTTCTTGGTGGCCATGATGTTGCGACCACTGCCACGGCCTAACAACTCCAGTACTTCGCGAATGTCCGTGTCTTTCATTTGCAACGAGAGCCGATCCCGGCCTTCGTTGACCAGTTTTTCGTTGACCAGTTTCTTGTGCGACGTGGGGGTTGCCGACGTGGGGGTTGCCGACGTGGGGGTTGCCGGTCGTGTGGGTGCCGACAGAGTTCCACCTAGCGGATGCGTGGGCGGACGTGAGACCGGCGGCGCGGGATTAACGTTTTTTGCATCCTCGGCTTCTCGGCGCTCCAGGACCTTATCCAGCAACTGCATCATCGCGGAAACAGGCAGTGACGGTTCGCGATTGTCGACGGCCACTTGCGCGCGAACCGGTGGCCGCAGGGTGGCGAAGTTGGGCCCGCTGGCGGCAAAGGACGGAGTGTCGGCAAGCGCGGGACGCGACGGACCGGTCGCCGCGGCCTCGGTCACGGTCGGCACGCGAGCCGTTAGCTGGGTGGTCGGCGTATCTGCCGAACCGGCAGGTTTCGACAAATCGCGCGTCGGTGTCGCGGCGGCTTTTGGCTGTTCGGCGGTCAAAGGTGCGGACGGGCTGGCGGCGTCGATTTCCGCCTGTGCGGCCTGTTCAACCCTTTCGTCCTCGTTACCGGCATCGGCGACGGCCGGCTGCTGGTCCGCATCGGTGCCTGTCAACGTCGCCTGATCGGCAATTGCCGGCGGATCGATCGCGGCGACCGGTGCCGCGCCCGGCGACTGAGCGAACGTAAAGGCTTCCAATGACGACAGATCGCCCGACGTCGAGAGGTATACGGCGGCAGCAACGCCACCGCCGGCAAAGATTGACAGGAATAGGATGCGACCCAGGGTGTTCATATGCCTTCCGTGGCTGACAAGTTCGTGGCGTGGGCTCTGCGGTTACACGGATGCAAAGCCAGATCAAACCGGTCGAACTAATTGTTTCCCGTCAAGAAATGAATCCCTTCATTATCGTTCAATGTTGGCAGGCTGACAGTCAGCACGAACTGCTGTCCGCCACGCGCCAGCACTAATCGCCCCGAACGGGCCGACACGATCTCAAACTCAAAGTCACCGCGGTCAGCACGGTAAATTAATTTTCTGGTTGAGCGATCCGCAGGGACCGCGTGATCCGACGGGAAGCTGTATGTCTTGCCGCTGATCTTGACCACGGTGACCCGCGGCCCGACCAGGGTGCTGGTCAGCGTCATGCCCAGCTGGTCAGGCGTCATGTTGCCGTCGGCGACAACCGTTACGCCGTCGTCTTGGTCGTTGCCTGCATGCTCTGGCTGCCGGATCGCGTCCAGCGGTGTGAAAGGATCACCGTCGCGGTCAGGCAACTCGGCCGACTTCATCAGCGGTTCGCTCTGGATCGAGGTCATCAACTCCTGCCAGTTGTTCGTCGCCAACGGGGCATCTGTTGTTTTCGTGTCGGGACCGGCCGCGGGTGTCCCGGCCGCCACAGGCGCCGGATCGACCGACGCCACGGACTGCTTGTCGGCGGCGGGAAAAAATCCCATGATGGCCGGAATCCAATAGTAAACGGCGACCACGATCGCCATTCCCAGGAAACCGGCTTTCCCCTTGTTGGCCGATATTTCTCGTTTAAGTTGTCTCGTTAGTTTGTGGAGCATGGTATTTGAATTCACGTCCGGACGAGCCGGCCTCAGTTGTATCGGTAATCGTCAGCGGCAACCTAATCGGAATTATTTTGATTAACGGCAAAAACCACCACACTTGTCTCGCTTTCCAGCAAATCACCCTTCTTCGCCGGCGCTCGGATGGTCAACCGATCGATCCATAGCGTTGCTGGCAATGCTTCCAGCCGTCGCAGCATCTGGAATAGCTGAGTGAAATTGCTGACGGTCCCCAGGTGCAGCGGTGACTGTTTGATGGCCTGCAGCCTGGTGGTGGGTTGTGGATCAAAGCGAATGGTTTGGGCGCCCGATTCCTGTAATTGTTGGCTGATCTTGGCCAGAACCGATGCGGCATCGTTGTCGTTGCGCTGCATCCAATCGGCAACAAAGGCCTCTACCTTTTCCAGTTTTTCTTCCGTTTCGAAGACGGCAATTGTCAGCGGTCGCGATCGATCAATTTCCGCCTTGCGATTCTCCAATTCCGCGCGTCGCCGAGCGATCTCGGCTTTGGCCGGCAGGAAGAAGAAATACAAATACCCGATGCCGATCGCGGCCAGCGGCAGCGTCAACAGCCAGTTTCCGTGCTGCAATCGTCGGCTCATGACGGATTCTCCACGTGTTTCTCTGGACGGCTGTCTTGCTGTGCCTGCTGGCCGACGGCGGAACTTCCGGGCATTCCGTAACCGGGCTGCACAACCAGGTGAGCCTCAAAGCGCGCGATCGATTTCTGGCCATCGCGGCTTGGCTCGCTCTCCATGGAATCGAGTTCGACCTGCGTAAAAAGTTGATGGCGCCCCAAGCTGGAGAGGTAGTCGTGCAACTGTCGGCTATCCACGGACAGGCCTGTTAGTCGCACGACCAGCCTGCCTTCCGCTTGTTTCTTGAGCGTCTGCAGATCTTCCGCGGCAGGCAGCATGGTCGTGGCGGCTTTTTTGCCGGTGCCTTTTTCGGTCGCAGGCCCTTTAGTCGCAGTTTTGTCGCGATGGATGATGACCTCGTCCAGGGACATGGACTCGGGCAGGGGTTCAATGATCGCGGCAAGTATCTGGGTATGCGGCCAGGGGTGTTTCAGGAAGACGGCCAATTGTGCCATGGCGTTCTCTTCCGACAGCTTGCCGTTCAGGCGGGCCAGGCGCAGCGCGTCCGCTTGGGATTCGGAATGGTGCTGATCGATTTCCGCAAGCTGTCGATCGACCGACAGGCGCAGACGGTACTGATACAGCGACGCCGTGGGCAAGGCGGCCGCAAAGATGCAGATCACCAGGATGCGCGAAGCCTGCGTGCGGCGACGCGCGTATTCTTCGTGATAATGGGCCGGCAGAAAGTCAATCTGCTGGACACTCGTCTGTTTTTTCCGTTCCCAGCGCATCGGTCAGCTCTCCTCACGCAGTGCCAGGCCGGTAGCAATCGACCACTGTGATCGACGCCGCGTCTCGCCACTGTCTTTCAGACCACGGAACGGATCGCCCAGTTGGCACGGCAGGCCCAGTCGGTGACCCAACCACTCCACCAGTTCCTCGCTCGCCTCGCCGCCGCTGATGATCACACGCGACAGCGGTTGTTGGCGAAAGGTGACGCCGTAGTAACGAACGCACAAGGAAAGCTCGCTGCAAATCCGGTCGTAAACCGGTCGCAACGCTTGTTGGATCGTTGCAATCATTTCGGGATCCTGTTGATCACGACGACGGTCGCCGTTGTGCAACCTCAGCATGGCGGCTGCCGGAAGGTCCATATCCAGCCCGCGGGCCACCGCTTCGTCCATCAAACCGCCGCCCAAGTCCAGATACTTGACGAACAGCGGCGATTCGCCTCGCGCGATCACCACCAAGGTCTCACTGGCGCCGATATTGACCAGCATTGAGCAACAATCCTGGTCGTGGGACCTCCGAAATTGAGCAGTGTAGCTGCGCAGCAAGGCGTTCGGTTCGGTGTCCACGGCAATCGGTCGCAGCCCCACCTCGAAAATCGGCTTCAGAAAGGATTCCAGCCGCTGGCGATGGCAAGCCATCAATATGATTTCTCGCCGCATCGAGTCGCCATGACGCACGTCGGCGGCCTCCAGATAACGCAGCTCGGCCTCGTCCACTGGAAACGGCAGTTTTCCCTGAGCCTCTTGTCGCACCGCGCCGGCCAGATCGACATCCGGCGAGTTGGCAAGGCGAATGTTCTGCACAAACAGGTTGCCGGCGCCCAGACAGACCACCGCGTCGCGACCGTAGAATCGCCGGCTGTCCAATCCTTTGCTCAACGCGTCCAGCACGACATCCGACTCCTGCACAGCGTCACCGTCCGCATCGTGACCGTGCAAGTCCCAGCGGGCGGCGTGCACAACGGTATTTCGATCTCTGCTCATCTGCACGAACTTGATCGAACTACTGCCGATATCGACGCCGATCGGGCTGTATCGTTTGTTGGCCAGGCTGATCATGAGATTGTCTTTTATCCTGGTGGGGTTGACGGTGCGTCGATTCCGCCGGTTGACCCGTCCGGCAGGTTGCTCTGCGGATCGTGCAACCGCGCCACACCCGTTACCGGATTGATTTCAATGGCCAGGTAGCGCCGTGCGTCCCCAGCACCGGCAGTCAACCACAGTGTCGTGGGAACGCTGCGGGACGTTTCTCCCAGCGGGCCGAATGTGACGTTGCCGACCACTTGCAGCGTTCCACCGTCCTGTCCGGCGGTGGCGCCGCGCATCGAGACGGCTTCACGGATGCCCGGCAACGATGCGAGACGCAGAATCTGTTGGTCCGGAGGATCAGACGGCGAACGGTTGGGCGACGGCGGCAACGCGTTCAGCGTCGTGTCGCTGCCCGTGTGCTGAATCACCAGTTGGTTCAGAGATCTATCAAAGGTGACGCGATAATCGCTGTTGAACGTGACGGCCAGATTGCGAGCATAGTCCAGCTCGGCGGCCGCTACTCGACCGGCGGCGCGCAGTTGTTCGGCAATGCCCGGGCGCATATCGGGAATCACCAGAGCTGCCACGGTGCTGAGCACGACCAGCACAATGAAAATCTCCAGCAGCGTAATACCGGAACGTCTCGAATCAGGATTTCGCATTGCTAGCTTCAGCCAGGTCGCTCATCGCTGATCGAGATCAGGCCGGCGCCGCTGGCAGTGCCGCTGCTGGCCATCACCGCGCTACTTTTCGCGCTGCGGGGCCACGACGACCGCTAGCTTGCCGCTGCTGAGCAGCGCGTTCTGCTGCTTCACCAGACGATTGAGCTGTTTGAGTTCCTCGATGATTATTTCACGTTGTTCGGCGGGATTGACAAACGGAATTTGTTTGCCGGGTGCCGCCGGACTAGTCCGGTAAAAGCTTAGCACGCACAGACATAGCACGTTGGCCAGGATCAGCGCCGGCCAGAAGTTGCGTTTTCGCATCATCAGGACCCTCCATGGTGTTGGCAGTGATAGCGACAGGCCGTCACAGCAGGAAAAGGCGTGCCACCTAAGTAGAATCGTTACAGATCGTCCATCCACTGGACCAAATCCCAGCGAAGTGCTCCGTCGTTCGGATGGGGCACGAAAAGCGGATTGCTCCAGTCCTGCCAGTGATACGTGACCGGCTGCCCCGCCGGCTTGATCTGCAGCCGCGGTTGGACGACCAGACCCTGGTTCGATTCCACGAATTCAGGAAAGTACGTCAGCGGGTTGGCGCCGGCCAGCTGAACGAGGAAGGCATTGGCGCGATCACGCCACCATGATTCGGATTGGTCCCACTCATTTCGCGTAAGCACTTCCAGTGCGCCGGTTGCCAGCCGGCCCTGGAAATCACATCCGACCGAATCCGAGCCCGTGCTGATTTCGAATTCGTCCCAGACCGTCATCATACCGCGGAAGACCGAGTCCGAACCGTTTTGAATTCGCACATCGTCATAAATCAGCGCCGAGGGCAGTTCGACGGCCGAGCTGGAATTGAACAATGGCGGAATCACGGCGGGGGAGATTTTCACGTTTTGCCCATAGACGTACAAATCCGCTCCGCCACCCGCCGCAATAAATGTGCCTTCCATTGTGACGTTGTCGTACACGTTGAGGTCGCCACTGCGGTAGTAGAAGCCCAGGGGGTTCGTCTGCATGTCGGGAGCAAACGACGCATTGCTCAAACTGCTATCGGTAATCTGCGTGGCCGTGTACACCGGGCCGCCGGCGTACAACTGGTAGGTCGGTACGACTCCGGGGTGACTGAACGGCGCGGAAGTATTGCTGGCAACGTCGTTCAGCGTAATCTGTTGATCGTCCTCCAGCAGCGATAGATCTTCGTCGGAACTACGAAACCGGGGCAGGTCGACCGGACCGTCAAAAGTGCGGTAATCGCCGGCACCCGCCTGCTGCATGGCTGTCAGGTCGCGCAGGTAACGGCCTCGCGTACTGCCCGGCGGATTATCGCCGATATAAACCGGCACGTTGGGATTGCTGGCGATCGTCCCCGACTTGCTGGTCGTGCCAACTTCATCACCGTTCTTGTACAAGGTCATTGTCGAACCGTCATACACGGCCGCGGCAAAAACCCATTCGCCAGACGAAATGTTTCCGCTGGATGCGGTCAGGGAAGTCGTCGAGCTACCCGTACGGAGCCGAAACCGCAGTCGTATTTTGCTTCCGGACTTAATAGTGCTGAGCATCCAGTAATGGTCATCGTTGGACGGACTGGTGGCTTTGGAAATGATGCGCGCGTCGTTGTAGTCAAAGTCATCGGCGCGGAACCAGGCCAGAATGGTCATGGCCGAACCGCTAAGATCGAGGTTGCCCACGTCGACGTAATCGTTGACGCCGTCAAAGCGGGCCGCCAGATTCGCGGCGCCGTTAGGTCCTACGCTGGCGACCGCCGCGGCTCCCTGGTATGTTCCATGATTGCTGCCGGCCGTGTCGGCCGCGGTCGTCGCACCGGCAGCCTCGTTAAAACGCCACCAGGCCAAGGGGCTTTGGGCCGCGTACTTATTTCCCAGGGCGTCGCTGCCCGACGAAGCGTTGAGGCCCACGTTATAAATCGTGCTGATTTCGTTCGATTTTAACGCTTGACTGAACAGCGCCAGTTCGTCGATCACGCCGTCAAACGGTTTGCTCTTGTACGGATAGTCGTCAAACAGTCGCAGCGGGCCCTGCAGGTGCACCGGCCCTTCTGCGCGAAACGGCATTTCCACGTAGACGTTTTCATTTTGCCACTGATAAATCGTGTGATTCTGTACGTCGCTCCAACCGGTGATCGCCGGCGACATTTGGCGGCGGACCAGTTGGACAACCGCCAGCGCCCGGTGGGAGGCGCGCACGGATGGATTGGCCGGGTCGGCAGAATAACCGGTGCTTACCAGCGTCACGCGATACGGGTACTCCAGCCAGTCGGGGTGCGAGGCCGTGATGGTGGTATCGCCGGCAGTGAAGCTGACCTGGTAGCTGTCCGTGGTACTGAGCTGTCCATACAGCACCGTACCGACGCCCGTCCAGGAAGTGGTGTGCATTTTCTGCATGGCGGCGCTCAGTCCCGCATTGGCCGCTTGTCGAGCAGCTGAGCGCCGACCGGCATTGTTCTGCAGTACCATCGTCGTGGTCTGCGTGCGCATCATGGCATACGAAACCGCCAAGGCCAGGCTGATCACGCCCAGGACGATCACCACGGCGATACCGCGCCGTCTACGGCCACAACCTCTTTTTCGACAGTTTGTAAAGCTTTGCAACGTAGTCATCAGCGTGGCAGTTGGTAGTACAAGGCGCCTGAACCGAAGAACGGGATCACGACATCTGAGCTGACAGTGGTGCCGGGTTCATCGGCGAGCAACTGTAATTCGATGTGGCACATCGACTGTCGCAATCCATAGTCGGCTCCGTGGATATCCTGGACCCACGCCAGGTCGTTCCAGGCGACCGAGCCCGCCTGGTAAGCGGCCCATTGGCCTGGGGAAGGCAGGATGCGTTGAGTAAAACGGACGACTCCCCGCCGGATGCCGGCGTTATCGATCTCGGCGGCGCGCAGGGTTTCAATTAGCACCGATCGATCGACGTCGGGGTTTGCCTTGATCGCGGCCAATTCCGTTAGCCAGGTGGAAATGTTGCTCAACGGCGGCGTGCTTCGATTGTCTTGTGCCGCGCGGATCTCTAGAAATTCGTGGGGCGACGCCGGGTCCGGGCAATAGATCACCAATTCGCGGTACAGCGGCGGGCCGGCGGGATTCGCTGCCGCGACCAGGGGGCTCCAGACGACCAGAGTGTCGGGGAAGTCCCAGCCGTTCACGGTTTCGCTGAATACCACGAAACCAGGGAATTCGGCAGTGGCGGTCGCCGTCGCCATGCGGTTCTGCATCCGCAAGAGAGCGACCCGCGCCTGTTGCGTTGCCGCGGCGTGCCCAAAGGTATATTCGCTGCCCGATTCGACCGCGGACGACAGCGCGCCAAGAGATACCGCCACGATGCCCATGATGGCAATCGCCATCATGGTTTCCAGGACGGTCAGTGCCCTCTTACGGTTTTTTTTATTGCGGTGCTGGAACATAAGCATAAACGCGGCGCAGATTCGCCAGGTCTCGTTGGGTCCCGTCCGGATTGTCGCGCAGAATGCGGACCTCTACCGCGCGATAGTCGCTGGTGACGCCAGGATCGAGACGAATGGAGTGGTCGGTGGCGTCGACGTAATACACTTCGATCTCCTCACGCCAGGCCGAAAAATAGCCGGCCGGCAACCGAAAGTTCGGGGGTCGTGAATAACCGCCGGGATCCCCCTGCCCCAGTTCCTGGCCCTGAATGTTTTCGACAGGCTGAGCGGCGAAGCCGTTGTAATCGTCGGTGTCGTCGTAACGCTCGCGGCCCTGGCCATCCAGTTCCCAGGCGTTGGCGGTCAGCGGATTCTGGTACGGTCCCGCGCTGGCCGCCGCGTAACGTTGGCCGATCACTTCGTCAATCAGCTGCTCGGCAATTCCCATGGCGATGCTGGTTTCGACCGAAACCTGTGTCGTCTGTACCGAGCTGGTCAGGGCGAGCATGATGGCACCGCCGGCGATGGCCATGATGGAAACGGCCAAGAGGGCTTCCAGCAGCGAGAAGGCAGATCGTCGTCGATTAATCGGTCGCGTCATATTGTTGCCTCGCCGACGCCGTTGAGACGGATCCATGGACGCGGACCTGGACGACGAGAGTGGATCAGCAGGCAAGAAAAAAAGTGACGCGGCGGGGTCCCCTAAAGCTCCCAGCGTTCCCCGCCGCGCCGCGACACCCGCTCCCCTCCCCAAGGTACGGGTGCACTTAACTGTAGGTTGGCGGTTCGCCGAGTCAAATTGCGGAAATATACCGGCCTGCGGACGGTTCTTCGCAGTGATTATTTCAACCGGCACGTCTAAAGAAGATGGTCTTTTCAGACAGATGTTGCCAAAATGCAACGCCCAGCCGTCCGGAAGCACGAAGGGGTCGGGAGTCTTTTTTCGTGACTTGGTTGCGGCGCCGGTAACCGGCAAACGAGGACCAGCGTTTTACCGAGCCAAAACTGGTTGCCCGACGCCGTCACGAAAAAAGAATCCCGACCCCCTCACGTCGAGCCCTTCACACAGCCGGCGCCTATCCTGCCGGCGAAGCATCGCCCGCTCTCGCCTCCGCTGGGGCCACGTCCTCAGCAGGCCGCTCATAGAACTTGTACTCCGGGTTATCTCGCTGGAAATCCAGATCCGTTAGTCCCGGATTCAGTTGCAGATCCAGGTAGGTGTATTCTTCCCGCAGCGGAGGCGACTGGCCTTCCGCGGCTGGCCAACCGTACGATTCATAGCGCAGCGGCAGGGGCAGCTTTTCGTCGACGAAGACCCGCGCCAGATGAAATCGCAACTCAGGACGCTGCACAGGAAAGCGGACCTGGATCACTCGGCAACTTCGACCGTCGACCTTCGCGCCATTACGAATCTGCACTTCGCACTCGCGCCGCTGGCGATCCGCCTGCAGGGAATCATAGCCGATTTCGAGCAATCTTTCGCCCATCGTCCGGATACCGATCTCGGTCAAGGGATAACGATAATTGCTCATGGCACGCGGACTGCGCGGCACCAGTGACATGGTCACGTCTTGCAGGTTTCCTGTGCCACCGTTGCGAGCCAGCAATTCGCCATTGTTACGGCCGTCGACGTACAGTATCTCACGACCCTTCAGGCTCTTGGGGCCCAGAAAACGGATGTAAACGCTGAAGGGAACCGTCGCCATCTGATCGCCTGTCTGCGGACGACGCACCTTGAGCAGCATGAATTCGTATTTTTTTAGTCTTCCGTTAATGCGTTCGCGAGCCACCAGCCGGCATGTGTAGTCGCGAACGTGCTGATCCAGATAGCGGACGCCGTCATGGGCGATTTGCAGCGCCGGCACGAGCGGATGGTCGCGGTCTTCAGGCAGGAATCGTTCATTCAAATTCAGCTTGTACGCCTTGCGCTCCTCGCGCTGCGTCTCAGCAGATTTCTCGCTGGGCGTCTCGGCCCAGACACCGGCGACCAGCGCCAACTTGCTGAGGGCCAACGTGCACAGTACCACCATCAGCGCGGTGCGGCGATACATTTTGTGGGTAAAAGTCATATCAAGCAATTTACACAACGACCTTTTTGTCACCCCATTAGAAGTGCTGGGGTAGAAAATGTCGAGTCATTCCGGCACCAATGCAACAGCTTGCATCAAGATATCTGCTTTCATCGAACGATCGTGAGGCTGAGGTCAAGCTTGAGGCGACTGGCAGTCAGTACGCAGGACAACCCCTAAAGATTGCCCTGACCGCACAACTTGGCATTACTTGACCCTCACTCCAGCAGAATCGCCGGCGGCGCGGCACCGATGTGCTATCAGATATCAAGCGGGCGTTTGCGGTCGGCGTATCCAATCCAGGCCGATGTCCAGCGCCACGGCGGAACGCGTCAGTGCCCCGACACTGATGCGATCAACACCGGTGGCCGCAATCTCGGCGACCGTATCCAGCGAGACCCCGCCGGACGCCTCCAGCTGAACATCACCCGCGGACGCATTCCTGATCTCGACCGCTCGTCGCAACTCGCCCAGCGACATGTTGTCCAACAAAACGATATCCGGAGCCTCTGGCAGAACGTCGGACAGTTGTTCCAGCGAATCGACTTCGACTTCCACGATCATATCCCGCGCGATGTCGCTCGGCACGTGTGCGGCCAGATACTCTTTCGCGCGGCGCACCGCCGAGGCTGCCGCTAACGGGCCGGCACCGGCGGCCAGATGATTGTCCTTGATCAATATGGCGTCAAACAGACCCGTACGATGATTCCTCGCACCGCCACAATGCGCTGCATATTTTTCCAAGCGCCGCCAACCGGGCGTGGTCTTGCGCGTATCGTAAATACCGACCGCGTGTCCGCCCACCGCTTCGACAAATCGATGCGCCGTGGTCGCGATTCCTGACAAGCGACCTAACATATTCAGAACAATTCGTTCGCAGGTCAGCATGTCCCGTGTCGCTCCCTCGATGAGGGCCACGGTCTGGCCCGCTCGAACGGATTGCCCATCCACCGCTTGTGGCACAAACTGCACCGCGACATTCATTTCGTCGAGGACCAATTCAGCAGCCGGTAGCCCGGCCAACACGCCATCTTCCCTGACCACGACCGCCGCCGTTCCGCGCGCATCATGCGCGACCAGCGCGACAGTCGTCCAGTCCTGCCAGCGATCCAGGTCCTCGCGGACCGCCAGCCGGACGATCTGGCGACAGTCGTCCGCCAACAGATCGTCCCACTCGATCTGATGAAAATCGCTCATGGCCACGTCCACGCCTTTCCTCGCCTGCTTGTCGATGATGCCGATTCGGCAGCCACCGTACGCTGTGCGCATCATCATCATACGCAATTCGCATCGTCATGTCGCGGACATGATGGTGAACCGTTTGCGCCGCGCGACCGGACACGTCGATCCCCTGCTCTTTCCCCTGCACAGCCACCCGTCGCTCGAAAGATCGCGCTCGTCCGGATGACCGCCGGTCACGTGTCGGGTACGTTGACCAAACCCGCTGGCGAAACTACGATCGTGCTGAGCTGATTTATGTTATGCGTCTGAGGTGCAAGCGCCTTGCCGGATCGGTCATCTGCATTTTGATGAGCTATTGGAGCGATAAAGTTGCCGTGGTCACGGGCGGTTCTCGTGGCTTGGGACGTGCCGTAACGTCTGCTTTTGCGTCCGCCGGCGCGCGGGTCGTGATCGCCGCACGTGATCCGGATGTGCTGGCGCGCTGTGCGAGTGACCTGCGCGCCGGTGGCGCGGACGTGACGACCGTCGTGACGGACGTCACCCAGGCAGCGCAAGTCGACAACATGGTGCGCCAGGCCGTCGACCGTTACGGCCGGCTGGACGTGCTGGTCAATAACGCCGGCCGCTCGACACGCGGTGACATTGCCGCCACGACAGCCGAGGCTTTTGAGGAATTGATGCGCGTCAATTTCCTGGCGACCGTCCGCTGTACGCGTGCGGCGCTGCCGCACTTGCTGTCGTCGCGCGGACATCTGGTCAATATCGGATCGATCGCCGCCAAAATTGCTGCTCCCCACCTGGGTGCCTATCCGGCCACCAAGTTCGCGGTGGCGGGCTATTCACAGCAGCTGCGCCTGGAGTTGGGACCACAGGGACTGCACGTCCTGCTGGTTTGTCCGGGACCCATCCTCCGCACCGATGGCGGGTCGCGCTACGATCACGTGGCGACCGGCCTGCCAGATGCCGCGCGCCAGCCCGGCGGCACGAGTCAACTGAAACCGATTCCAGCGGCGCGCGTTGCCGACAAGGTCCTGCGTTACTGCGAACGACGGAAACCCGAACTGGTGATGCCGGGCAAGGTGCGCTTGCTGCTGGCCGTCGCTCAACTCTTTCCGTCGCTGGCCGACAAGGTCATTCGCCGGAAGCCGTGAAGCTGATTGGTTGCCCCGTCACTTGCACAGCCGCAGCGGATTTGGCACCATAGTCGATTCGAACGCGAAATCTCGACTCCCGACACAGTCCCCTGGTCCCCTGGTCCCCTGGTCCCCTAGTCCCACGAGAATCTGTCATGGCCGCTTTTCCTGAGA
>Ga0224508_10002964_pt1 | contig 14203 bp, 12 predicted proteins | sample SF_Jan12_sed_USG_4_FD_170157 | JGI IMG/M metagenome (GOLD analysis project Ga0224508, IMG submission 170157) | Sediment microbial communities from San Francisco Bay, California, United States - SF_Jan12_sed_USGS_21 | ecosystem: Environmental > Aquatic > Marine > Sediment | place: USA... | reverse complement strand
TGAACCCGGAATTCCTGTTTTTCCTTGAGACCGTGATCAGTGGGCTGATGGCGGGGGTGATGTATGCCCTGGTCGCGATGGGTTTTGTGCTGATTTTCAAGGCGTCCGGTGTTTTTAATTTTGCACAGGGAGTGATGTGTCTGTTTGCGGCCTTGGCGTTGTACGACTTCATGGCGCCGGGAGGCTGGGTGGATCGATGGTTCGGGTTCACATTTCCGGTGTGGATTTCGATCCTCCTGACCATCGGAGTCATGATCGTGCTGGCCTGGTTGATCGAGCGGTTGGTGCTGCAGCATCTGGTCAAGCAGGATCCGATCATTCTATTCATGGCCACGCTGGGCTTGGCCTACATACTCGAGGGTTTGGGCGACATATTGTTCGGTTCGGACGTCAAGCCCCTGGACTTGGGAATCCCCCAGGGCGCTCACGACTGGGCCTTGGACAATTTGGGTTTGTACATGGAAAAGCTCGAGCTCTTTGCGGCACTCACTGCCGCAGTGCTGGTTACCGTGCTCGCGGTGTTTTTTCAGCGCACCCGGATCGGACGTGCGCTGCGTGCCGTGGCCGACGACCATCAGGCCGCGCTGAGCGTTGGGATTTCGCTACGCAGCATCTGGGTGATCGTCTGGTCGGTGTCCGGCGTCGTCGCCCTGGTGGCGGGGGTGATGTGGGGTAGCAAGTCGGGGGTCCAGTTTTCGCTCTCGCTGATCGCCTTGAAGGCATTGCCGGTCTTGATTCTGGGCGGTTTTACGTCAGTCCCCGGCGCTATTGTTGGCGGCTTGATCATCGGCGTCGGTGAAAAACTGGCGGAAGTATATTTGGGTCCATACGTTGGCGGGGCGATCGAAAACTGGTTCGCATACATGCTTGCCCTCGTCTTCTTATTGTTTCGCCCTCAGGGGTTGTTCGGGGAGCGCATTATTGAACGGGTATAACCAATCCGCGCCGGGCCGCCTGGAATACGCCGAGTTTTGCCGTGACCCCGAGTCAGCGTTGGGCGCGACACCGAGGCCGGCTTCAGGTGAGTGTAGGCTCGGCGTTTAGCCGCGATCCGCAATGATTTATCGCGAAGCCGGGCAATTCAAAACCAGTTATTTTGCCGATCAGGCGATCCTGCCAGTGTTGCAGGACCGCGTGTTCGTATTCGCGGTGCTTGCCGCTGCGTTTCTGGCAGTACCCTGGTTTATCAATGACTATTGGGTAAATGCCATATTTCTGCCGTTTCTCGCGTACGCCATGGCGGCGCTGGGGTTGAACTTGCTCACCGGTTATTGTGGTCAGGTCTCGTTGGGCACCGGCGGGTTCATGGCGGTTGGCGCGTTCGCGGCATTCAAGCTGGTCACTTTGTTCCCCGAATTGAACTTCGTGTTGGTGATCTTGTTATCTGGCTTGATCACCGCACTGGTGGGTGTCATTTTCGGTATCCCGAGCCTGCGTATCAAAGGGTTCTATCTCGCTGTCGCGACGCTGGCGGCACAGTTTTTCCTGGTGTGGATGTTCAATAAGGTCGGATGGTTTTTCAACTACAACGCCACCGGGCAGATCACGATGCCGCCGTTGGAAGTATTCGGCAACCTGGTAACTGGTCCCCGTGCTTCGCCGGCGGCGCGCTATCTGTTCTGTTTGAGTTTCGTGGTGGTTTTCGCGTTGGTCGCGAAAAACATCGTTCGGGGGCGCGTCGGGCGTGCATGGATGGCGATTCGCGACATGGACATCGCCGCCGAGCTGATCGGTATCCGGCCCCTGGGCGCAAAATTGTCTGCCTTTGCCACCAGTTCTTTCTACGTTGGGATGGCCGGGGCGCTGTATTTCGCAGTGTGGCTGGGTTCGGCCGAGCCGATTGAAGCGTTTGGCATTGAACAGTCTTTTTTGGTGTTGTTCATGATTATTATTGGCGGCTTGGGTAGTATTCTCGGTTCGTTTCTGGGCGCCGCGTTCATGGTGCTGATGCCGATTGTGCTGAAGAACTTCATGGTCGACGCACTGGGTGTCGAGGTGGTAACGGCCAAGCACGTCGAAATCACGCTCATGGGCGTGCTCATCGTGTTTTTCCTGATCGTCGAGCCCCATGGACTGGCGAGGCTTTGGCAGATCTTGAAGGAGAAACTGCGCTTATGGCCGTTCCCGTATTGAAAATTGACTGCACGGTTACACGATTTATCACTACCGAGAGAGGAGACTAAAACAATGAGATCTATGAGAGTTTTTGGCGCCGCGGCGGCTATGGCGTTGACCATGCCGGCAATGGTGTCCACCGCTAACGCTTATGAGTTGGTGATTCCGTCGCTGGATTACCGCACCGGCCCCTATGCACCCAACGGAATACCGTTTGCCAATGGATACTACGATTACCTGACGATGCTGAACGAGCGCGACGGCGGTATCGAGGGCGTCAAAATTAAGATAGTGCAATGCGAGACGGCGTATAACACCAAACAAGGGGTTGAGTGTTACGAGAAGACCAAGAACACGGAGCCGTCGCGGGCCCTGGTGTATCAGCCGTTGTCCACCGGCATAACCTATCAGATCATCCCCAAGGCATCGGTAGACAAGATTCCTGTGCACTCCATGGGTTATGGTCGGACGTCGGCCGCTAATGGAAAGGTATTCGAGTGGATCTTCAATTTTCCGGCCACGTATTGGGACCAGGCCGCGGTATTCCTCAAATATATCGGTGAGAAAGAAGGCGGTATGGATAAGCTCAAGGGCAAGAAGATTGCCCTGGTGTACCACAACTCCGCATACGGTAAAGAACCGATTCGCACCCTGGAAAAGGCGGCGGAAAAGTTTGGTTATCAACTTCAGTTGCTGGCGGTCGATCATCCCGGCCAGGAGCAAAAGGCCACTTGGCTGCAAATACGCCGTGAGCGGCCCGATTGGGTTCTGATGTGGGGCTGGGGGGTGATGAACCAGGTGGCGATCAAGGAGGCGTCATCGATCCGTTATCCCATGGATCATTTTCTGGGCGTCTGGTGGTCGGGTTCGGAGAATGATGTGCTGCCTGCGGGAGAAGGGGCGCACGGTTATCTGTCGGGAGCGTTTCACGCGCCGGGTGACGGTTTTCCGGCGCATGACGCGATCAAGAAACACGTTTACGATAAAAACAAGGGCGCCGGCGATCACGGTCGTATCGGTGAAGTGCTCTACAATCGCGGTTTGATCGCAGCGGTTTACGCGTCGGAGGCGATTCGCAACGCCATGGCCATCCACAAGACCAAGGACATCACCCCGGAGATGGTTCGCGACGGCTATGAGAATCTGGACCTAACCGAAGCCCGGCTGACTGAGCTGGGATTGCCCGGCTTCACGATTCCGGTGAAGATTACCTGCGCCAATCATGCCGGCCCGCGCAAGGTGGCGATTCAGCAATGGGACGCGAAAGCGAAGAAATGGAGTTTCGTCAGTGAATTTTACGACACGATGCGCGACATCGTGGATCCGCTCATCGAAGAGGACTCGACGGGTTTTGCTAAGGAAAACAGTATTACTCCGCGCGACTGCTGACATCGGCGGTTGACCCGGGTGGCGATCAAGGCACCGGGGGAAAAAGCGAGCGCGCCCGCCGCGCAGACGGGCGCGCTGCTTTGCGTCAACAATATCGAAGTCATCTACGATCATGTGATTCTGGTTCTTAAAGGGGTGTCCCTGGAAGTCTCGGAAGGCCAGATCGTTGCTCTCCTGGGCGCTAACGGCGCGGGAAAATCGACCACCCTGAAAGCGATCTCGAATCTGCTCGGCGCGGAACGCGGAGTCGTCGCCAAAGGTTCGATTACTTTCCGCGGCGAAAACGTGCACAGTCTGTCGCCGAACGAACTCGTCAACCGCGGGATCGTGCAGGTAATGGAAGGCCGACACTGTTTCGAGCATTTGACGGTGGAGGAAAATCTGCTCACCGGCGCTTATACTCGCCGCGACGGCCGCACCGCCGTGCAGGCGGATCTGGATCTGGTGTATGAGTACTTTCCGGGCCTCAAGGAGCGCCGCAAATCGCAAGCCGGTTACACCTCTGGTGGTGAACAGCAGATGCTGGCGCTGGGCCGCGCATTGATGGCCAAGCCCTCGGTAATTCTGCTGGACGAGCCGTCAATGGGGTTAGCACCGCAGTTGGTGGAAGAAATATTCGTGATCGTAAAGGAGCTCAACCAGAAGCAGAAGGTGACGTTCTTGCTGGCCGAGCAGAACACCAATGTGGCGTTACGCTACTCACACGAAGGTTACATCCTGGAGAATGGGCGCGTGGTGATGGACGGTGACGCGCACGCCCTGTTGCAGAACGAGGACGTCAAAGAGTTTTATCTTGGCGTGAGCGGTGAGGGACGCCGCAGTTTCCGGGAGGTCAAACACTATCGCCGGCGCAAGCGATGGTTGGCGTAATTGGCTCGCGTAAAGAAGCCGCCACTTACGCGTTGTGATCGGAGCCCTTAAGATATGAGTGAGCCTGATCATTACGATGAGTTGGAGATTCGCGCCCCCGATGAGCGGGAGCGCGAATTGTTCCTAGCGCTGCCCGCGCAGATCGCCCACGCACAGGCGCAGACGACCGCCTACGCCGAATTGTTGCATGACGTTGACCCCGATCGGGTCATTTACCGGGACGCGCTGTCGCGTTTACCGATTACGCGCAAATCCGAACTGATCGAATTACAGGAAAAGACCCCGCCGTTCGGCGGATTCGTCGCCGATGAGGCTCTGCCGGGAGCTAAAGTATTTGCGTCGCCGGGCCCGCTCTACGAGCCCGAAGGCGATGCTAGTAATTATTGGCGTTTGGCGCGCGCCTGTTATGCAGCCGGATTTCGCGCCGGGGATCTTGTCCATAACACGTTCTCATACCATTTCACCCCCGCCGGCTCGATGCTGGAAAGCGGTGCCCGAGCGCTCGGATGCACGGTGTTTCCCGCGGGTACCGGCAATACCGAACTTCAAGCGCAGACTCTAGCGCGGCTTTGTCCACAAGCGTACACCGGGACGCCTTCGTTTCTGAAGATTCTTTTGGAAAAAGTTCGCGACTTGGGCCTGCACTGCGGATCGTTGACCAAGGCGTTAGTCAGTGGCGAGGCCTTACCCCCCAGTCTGCGCGCGGATGTAGAGGCGTTGGACGTTCATGTCCTGCAGTGTTACGCCACCGCGGATCTGGGGTTGATTGCTTACGAATCCCCAGCCAAAGAAGGCATGATCATCGACGAAGAGCTCATCGCCGAAATCGTTCGACCGGGGACCGGTGATCCGGTACCGGATGGTGAAGTGGGCGAGGTGGTGGTAACGACGTTCAACAAAACCTACCCGTTGATACGCTTTGCGACCGGGGACCTGTCGGCGGTCATGTCCGGGATCAGTCCCTGCGGCCGCACCAACATGCGCATCAAGGGATGGATGGGACGTGCTGATCAGGCTACAAAAGTGAAGGGGATGTTCGTGCACCCGAGTCAGGTCGACCAGGTGTTGAAGCGACATCCGGAGGTGTTCAAGGGGCGTTTGGTGGTAATGAACGACGGCACCAAGGATCAAATGACGCTGTTCTGTGAGGTCAAAGACAAGGACAACGACGCTTTACGTAAAGCGATTAACGACAGCCTCCGCGAGGTCTCTAAAGTTAAGGGACAAACCGAACTTGTCGCGCCGGGCTCGTTGGCAAATGACGGTAAAGTCATCGATGACGTCAGAACCTACACGTAGCCCATGGGCCCGCTCTTAGAGACGTGGCCGCGCCGGCGCGCATTTTTCGGGAGCGGTGTGGACGGAGCATGAGACACAGATCGAAGCTCATCAGATATGGGTAACTCACTGAGTGCAATAAGAAAATAGTCTGATTACGCTATGACTACCAAACCAATCAGCCGGTTTCCGGTGCCGAAACTCGATTCCCTGCCGCAAGATATTCACGAACGCATCCGAGAGGTGGAAGAGAAAGCGGGATTCATCCCCAATGTCTTTGCCACGCTTGCGCATCGCCCGGATGAGTTCCGCGCGTTCTTTGATTATCACGATGCCTTGATGCTCAAGGAAAGCGGTTTGTCCAAAGATGAAAAAGAAATGATCGTCGTCGCGACGAGTGCGGTGAATAATTGCCCCTATTGCGTGATCGCACACGGCGCGATACTCCGTGTATATGCCAAGAACCCATATACCGCCGACCAAATAGCGATAGATTTTCGTAAGGCGGATATCACTCCCCGGCAACGGGCGATGCTGGAGTTTGCGACCAAAATTGCTGGACAGTCGCCATCGATCGGTGGCGACGATTATCAGGCTCTATATATGCACGGATTCAGCGATGAAGATATTTGGGATATCGGAGCAATTACTGCGTTTTTCGCGCTATCGAACCGGATGGCCAGTTTGATTGAGATGCGGCCGAACGACGAATTTTATAATCTGGGTCGGACCTGATGTGTGGCGAGGGAAAATGTCGCCATGTCCGAATGCTCTGAACAGCGGACTTCGTATTTGGTCCACCATGACGGTTGTAGAAAAATAATATTCTGGTATAAATACGTGGCGATCGATTCAGGGGTCGATGGTCATCGTCAAGATTTCTGCATTTGAGCGTTTGATTGACAATGCGCTTGTGTTCGGCAGCGTCTAAGCCGGACCGCTCAGGACCAAATATTCAATGGAATAACGACACCCTTGTAGAGTCTGTCCGGTGGCGAGAGTCCGTCGGCGCACTCAGAAAAAATGGCGTGCCGCGGTTTCAATAATAATAAATGCCGCGGTTTCAATAACAAAAATAACGCTGTCCGCGATTCAAGGGGCCTTTAAGGCCCCTTATTTATTTTTCTCCCTCGCATACCGACCATCGGCACTTTACCCCACCTCCGGTTTGTCATTAATCTTGCGGTTATGATTAAAGTCGGAGTTATTGGCGGGACAGGTTATACCGGGGTCGAGTTATTGCGGCTGCTGGTAATGCACCCGCAGGCAGAGATCGCCGCGATTACTTCGCGGGGCGAGGCGGGGGTGCCGGTGGCCGATTTATTCATGAGTCTTCGTGGCTACCTCGACCTCAAGTTCGTTGATCCTGGGGCCGCCGACCTGAAAAGTTGCGACGTCGTGTTCTCCGCGACCCCGAATGGGATCGCCATGACCTACGCGCGGGAATTACTCGGCTCGGGGACCCGCCTCATTGACGTAGCCGCGGATTTCCGCCTTAAGGATGTGGATACCTGGGAGCACTGGTATGGCATGAAGCACGCGTGTCCCGAGTTGCTCGTGCAAGCCGTCTACGGACTGCCTGAACTGTATCGCGACGAGATCCGCACCGCGCAACTCGTGGCCAATCCCGGTTGTTACCCCACGGCAGTGATCCTCGGTTTACTGCCCCTGGTGGAAGGCGATCTAGCAGATCCGGCCACGATTATTGCCGATGCCAAGTCTGGGGTCAGCGGGGCCGGCCGCAATGCGAAGGTCGGTAGCCTGCTGGCGGAGGTCAGTGACAGTTTTAAGGCGTACGCGGTACCCGGGCATCGCCACACGCCGGAGATCAATCAGGCGCTCAGTTTCGCCGCCGGGGGTAAGGACGCCGACATTCTGTTCGTGCCCCACCTGACGCCGATGATACGGGGGATCCACGCCACCCTGTATGCCGACTTGAAGAACTCCGCAACCGGCCTGCAGCAACGCTACGAAGAGCGCTACGCCGACGAGCCTTTTGTCGACGTACTGCCGGCGGATTCTCACCCGGATACGCGCTCCGTCCGCGGGGCCAATCTGTGCCGGATCGCCGTACACCGCCCCGGCGGTGGGGGTCGCGCGGTGGTGTTGTCCGTGATCGACAACCTGGTCAAGGGTGCCGCCGGTCAAGCGGTCCAAAACATGAATATTATGTTTGGTTTGGACGAGACTGGGGGCTTGGTCACTCCCGCTTTGTTGCCCTAGGAGGCTGGCATTTGATTCGCAACAACACTGAGGAGATCGTCATCCGGCCACGGCTCTCGAGTCCCGCGAAAGCCGCGCTCACCCTGGTCGCGTTGGTTCTGGTTGCCGGGTCAGCCGTGGCTGCCTATTGGCTCGGTACGCGCGCAACCGACAGTCAGGAAATGGCCACGCAATTTAAGCAGGACTTGGAGGCCGAGCGTCAGCGCAACCAGCGACTGCAGAGGAGCCTGGCCCAGGTCGAACGTCAATTGCGGATCGATAAGACCGCCTATAGCGAATTGAGTGCAGCACTAACCGCCTCTAATGCGCAGATGGCGGAACTTGATTCTGAACTCAAGTTTTACCGTAGCATCATCTCGCCCGCTGATAATCAAAGCGGCGTAAAAATTCAGGACTTCAGTGTAGAGCGCGGGGACGAGGCCGAGCAGTACCGGTACAAACTGGTATTGATCCAGGCTCTGAAACACAATCAAACTGTACAGGGAACCGTCAACATCGCAATCAAGGGAACGCAGGATGGGGATGAACGGGTGCTCAACGCCCCCGCTGGGGGCGAAAAACCGATCGCGGTGAAATTCAAGTATTTCCAGAATTTGCAGGGCGTGATCAGCTTGCCACCGGGGTTTCACCCTGCGGAGGTCACGGTAACCCTGGTGACCGGAACGAAAAAGCCACAAACTACCGAGCGCAGCTATCCGTGGCCCGCAGTGTGAGGGACTCGGGCTGGTCTACACTGATAGGAAGTCCCCGCTGGAGAGTGCCGGAGCCTGCAGTTTGAGCTGGCGCGTAACCGGGGATTGGTATAATTACCGAAGCGAGGAGGACAGCGATGTTGAGTCGAAAATCATCTGCCCAGACGGGCGCGGAAGGTAAGCCGGTGGACACAATCGATACTCTGGTGGGGCAGAATAGCATGTTCAAAGGCGACCTGGAGTTTGCCGGCGGACTGCGTGTGGATGGAAAGGTCAAGGGCAACGTCATCGCCACCGATGACAATTCGAGCACATTGGTGTTGAGTGAAATGGGAGAGATCGAGGGTAACGTTAACGTGCCTCATGTAATCATCAACGGCACGATCAAAGGCAATATCAGTTCCGGCGGCCGCGTCGAACTGCAGGCGAAGGCGCAAATCATCGGCGATGTTCACTATCGGGCAGTTGAAATGGAACTCGGCGCCACCATAAATGGGAATTTGGTATGTGATCCGGGAACCAAGGCGGCACATCTGGCGCCGGTTGCGGATGAGAACCCCGCGGAATCCGAGTTCGTCTCAGCGTCTTAGGCGGGGCTGGGGCGGTTGACCCGACAGGTCCACGTTGCAATAATGGACTGAGTCTAATTTGTGATTGAATTTATGACAGGAGGTGCGCGATGAGCGTCCCAGCAGCGGAGATGCCGTCCCCGTTGGACTTTACCGACAGCGCGGCGTCAAAAGTGAAAGAATTGATCGAGGAAGAGAGTAATCCGGATCTGAAACTGCGGGTATTCGTCCAAGGTGGCGGATGCTCCGGATTCCAATATGGATTCACCTTCGACGAGGAGCAACATGATGATGATACTGCAGTGGAACGCGGTGGGGTGACTCTGCTGATCGATCCCATGAGCTTTCAGTATCTGATGGGGGCGAAGATCGATTATCGCGACGATCTGGAAGGAGCCCGCTTCATCATCAACAATCCCAATGCATCCACCACTTGCGGATGCGGATCGTCGTTTTCTGCCTGATTCGCTTACAGACGACCGATCGATTTGCAGCAATGGGGAGGCGCGGACTCCCCATTTTTTATTTATCCCCGTTTCCTTCCCACAGCGCGCCGAGCACGGCTTCGTGACGTGCGCCGGTGACACTCGGGAGGTTCCCGGGGCGGTTGTGGAGTCGGCGGTGAGCGAGCCAGGCGAACGCCACTGCCTCGACCCAGTCCGGATGCATTCCCAGGGCTTGAGTGTCGGCGATGCGCCGCCCAGGCAGGTGATTTCGTAACGCTTGGACCAGGGTTTGGTTGTGGACGCCGCCGCCGCATAGATAGACGGCCGCTGTATCTGGGGCAAGCGCCACTAGTGCGTCGGCGATCGTGCGCGCGGTGAAACGAGTGAGCGTGGCCTGAACGTCCACCGCCGAGACTGCGGTATGCATTTTTAACAACGATTCAAGCCAGCCGAGGTTGAATCGTTCGCGGCCGGTGCTCTTCGGCGGCGCGGCGCGGAGATAAGGATCGCGGAGCAAGGTGGCGAGCAAATCCGTATCGACGGTTCCCGATTCCGCCCACTCACCTTGCGGATCGTAACGCAGCCCGCGTTCGCGGCGGACCCACGCGTCGAGCAAGGTGTTGCCGGGCCCGGTATCGAAGCCGATGATGGTCGCCGCCGGATCGCTGGGTAACAGCGTGAGGTTGGCAATACCCCCTATGTTGACGATGACCCGGGTTTCGCTGTCGGAACTGAACGCTGCACGGTGGAACGCCGGAGCGAGGGGGGCTCCCTGGCCGCCGGTCGCCATATCGCCCATGCGGAAGTCCGCAACCGTGCGAACTCCGGTTTGCTCGGCGATTACCGCTGGACACCCCAGTTGCACCGTAACCGGAAACGGCGGTTCGGGAAAATGGCCAACGGTTTGTCCATGACTGCCAATCGCCGCGAGGTGTTTCGGTTTCACCTGATGTTTGTGCAAGAGTGCCGCGGCGGCCGCGGCAAACTCAATGCCGAGTTCCACGTCGAGGCGGGCGAGATCGTGCAGGCTTGTTGTGCTGCCGGAAATCACGTGTTCGACCTTCGCAGTGACCGGCGGCGGGTAGGAGTGACGATGGGTAGCAACGACGGTGATTTCCTCCCGCGCGTCTATGTTGACCAACACCGCGTCGATGCCATCGGCGCTGGTACCCGACATCAATCCGATGTAATACACGATGGCGAACGGCGATCTGTGGTCGTGGAGCTCACCAGGGCGGTGGTCCGCTACGCAAGCTATTCGTTGCTGGCGACTTCGGTGTTGCTGTACACCGAGATCTTATCGATCCATTCCCGTGCTTGTGTGAGGAAGGTGTCCCGATACCGTTGTTCGATTCCGCCCTCCTTTGGAAATCGATAGGTGAGGGGGTTTCGGTGCTTGCCATGCACCCGAAATTCATAGTGAAGATGCGGCCCGGTAGCCAGCCCCGTGCTTCCGACGTACCCGATCACGTCACCTTGCTTCACCATCGTTCCCTTACGCAGGCCGCGTTTGAAACGCGACAGGTGTGCGTACAGGGTGCTGTACGCACCACCATGATTCAAACGCACGGTCTTGCCGTATCCGCCGTTACGTCCCATGAACCGCACCCGGCCGTCGGCGGTCGCGAGTATCGGGGTTCCCGGCGGGGCTCCGTAATCGACCCCTTTGTGAGCACGCCACTTCTTCAACACCGGGTGGAAACGGCGCTTCTTGAATCCCGACGTTACCCGGCTGAAGCGTACCGGGGTACGCAAAAACGTGCCGCGCAGGCTTTTCCCGTCTGGGGTGAAATATTGCGGGCGACCGTCTTCGTCGGTATGCCGAACCGCATGATGAGTGCGACCGTTGTTGACGAATTCCGCCGCAACGATTTCGCCGCGGCCGATCTTCTCGCCATCGGTGGTAAACAGTTCTTCGTAGGCGACGACGAACTGGTCCCCTTCCCTCAAGTCCAGAGCGAAGTCTATGTCCCAGCCGAATATGGACGCGAGTTCGAGAATCTGGCGATCGGCCAGACCCGCCTTGGCGCCGGCTTGAAACAGCGAGCTGCGAATGACACCGGAGACGAACTGGTGCTTGATATCGAGTTCGCGGAGTTGTTCTTCGACATTGATCTCGTCGCCGTCCACATCGATCTTGAGCACCGACCGATCGTCGAGACCGAATTCCAGCGACCGGGGTTGGCCCTGGCCGTCGAGGCCGATATCTAATTCGCGCCCCGGTCGCAATCCCCGCACCAGATCCCGTGGCAGCTGGCTGGCGATCTTCGCGGTCTGTTGTCGTGTGACGCCGGCGGCTGCGAATATCTTGGCCAGTGTGTCGCCGCGTTTAATGCGATGCGAGTGCCAGGTCAACGGCGGCTCGGACTCGGGCAGGTTCTCATCGAGATCCGGGATCGGTGTGAGCGGCGCACTCTCGGACAGCGCCAGCATGATTGGGGCTTCGGACGTCGCGGCCGGCGCCGAGTAAGCGGACGGCGTATCGTTTTCCTGCGAGGCACTGGTCGCGCCGCCGAGCCACGCGGCCAGGATCACAGTGAACGTGCTCGCGCCAGCGGCCAACGCCCGGCGTCGTTGCCGACCGCGTACTTCCGCAGCGGAGAAGCCTCCCAGGCGCTTCAGATCACGCGCAAAAATATTGGTATCTTGGTGGTTTCCCAAAACTGTTAATGTTTTACTTTTAAAGTTTTGCCTTAATTATAGCCCGCGTTTCAAAGATAGCCCGCATTTCAAGGTATGAGAATGAGGCCATCACGGGCCGGGTCGGGTGACCTTCCTAAGTTGACGCCGGGTCGCTTGTAACCGGAGGGGCGACCCAGTACGCTTCGCCCTTTTCGCGGGCCAGAGTATAAGGGTTACCGGTGTCGAAGTCACTTCAAGAGGCCATCCAGGCGCTGCGCCGCGGCGCTCATGAACTGATCAGTGAGGCCGAACTCCGCAGCAAGCTGGAGTTCGGCAAACCGCTCAAAATTAAAGCCGGTTTCGATCCCACGGCTCCCGATCTGCACCTCGGTCACACCGTGCTGATCAACAAATTGCGCCACTTCCAGGAGCTTGGACACGAAATTATCTTTCTGATCGGTGATTTCACCGGCCTGATCGGCGACCCCACCGGTAAAAATGTGACCCGACCGCCGCTATCCCCGGATGAGATTGCCGAGAACGCGCGGACTTATGAGGAACAGATATTCAAAATTCTGGATCCTGATAGCACCCGCGTAGAGTTTAATTCGGTATGGATGAACCAGATGGACGCCGCCGGCCTGATCAGACTGGCCGCGCAGCATACTGTAGCGCGCATGTTGGAACGGGACGATTTCGGTACTCGGTACCGTAATCAACAACCCATCTCTATCCACGAGTTCATCTACCCGTTGGTGCAGGGCCACGATTCGGTAGTGCTCGGCGCCGATGTGGAGTTGGGCGGCACCGACCAGAAATTCAACCTCCTGGTCGGACGCGAACTCCAGAAACACGCGGGCCAGCCACCCCAGGTAGTTCTGACGATGCCGTTGTTGGAGGGGCTCGACGGTGTACAGAAAATGTCGAAATCGTTGGGTAACTATGTCGGAATCACCGAGCCGCCGGAGGAGATGTTCGGCAAAATCATGTCAATTTCCGATGACTTGATGTGGCGTTGGTACCAGCTCCTCTCGATGCAGCCCATGGCTCGGATTGATGTGTACCGCCAGGCGTGCGCTGCCGGCGAGGAAAACCCGCGCAACGTCAAGCTTGAGTTGGCCAAAGAAATCGTGAAACGATTCCACGGCGATAGCAGCATGCACAGTGCCGAGAAAGATTTTGTTTCGCGCTTCCGCCGGGGCGAGATGCCGGAGAATATGCCGGAGGTCGAATTGAAAGCCGATGGGTCCGGATTGCCGCTTGCCCAAGTCCTGAAGTTCGCGCAGCTGACCACCAGTACCTCGGAGTCCCTGCGCATGGTCAAGCAAGGTGCGGTCCGTATCGATGGCGAGCGGGTGGAGGACGGCCACCTCGAAATTCCAGCAGGCCGCACCCACGTCTTCCAAGTTGGAAAGCGCCGATTTGCTCGGGTTTCGGTGAGGTAAACTTCGGGGACTGGCGCGCCCGCAGACACCTGGCGAATAGCGCGGGAAACGATGGGACCCGGCGCCGCATCAAGGTCGGAAGACAATCGTCATCTGACAGCGCCAGGAGCGCGGGCGTGGGCTTGGATAATGAGACCGAGTACTCGCCCTGGTGGTGCCGTGTGCACAACTGAGGCGCCGGTTGAGGTATCGCATCGATCGAATCGAAGCACCGTAACGTGTATCGACACCGTGAGCCGGCGCCGGAGGAACGGGTCGCGGCGGGTCCCCGGGGCGGGGTGCCCGGTGGCGGTGTCGGCGCAAGGAGGGATTTTGGAGCGCGCGTCAAGGTGCAAGCGGGTTTCTCCACGACGGTCTTCGTGACCAGACACGCCAGCGTAATAATGCGGCGACAACTCTGTTTTTTGGAAATTATGGGCGTATAATAATTAGTTCCCTGTATTTAGTTGACCGGGGCACCGAGGCGCGTATAATTCGCGCCCGCTCAAGGCCCTGCAGGGTCTTTCGCTCTTTTATAATTTGGACCAAGCAATTTGTGTGGGCGCTTCGTCGAT
>Ga0224508_10002963_pt1 | contig 14206 bp, 9 predicted proteins | sample SF_Jan12_sed_USG_4_FD_170157 | JGI IMG/M metagenome (GOLD analysis project Ga0224508, IMG submission 170157) | Sediment microbial communities from San Francisco Bay, California, United States - SF_Jan12_sed_USGS_21 | ecosystem: Environmental > Aquatic > Marine > Sediment | place: USA: California... | reverse complement strand
GACGCGCTCGACGAGCCCAATACCGACGAGCAGCCCGACGCGCTCGACGGGCCCAGAACCGACAAGCCGTTGCCCGAGGCCGGTGGCGAGGTCAGCGGCGATGGTGCGGAACCAGCCGACCAACAGCCCGACGAAACCGAGCAACCGACCGACGCCGAGCAACGGACCGACGCCGAGGAACCAAGCGACGACCCCGGCGAACAACCGACCAGCGACTCCGACGACCCAAGCGAACAACCGACCAACGGCGGGTCCGGTGGGGACATCGAGGCGCTGCTCGCCGAGCTGATCGAGCCCGGGGAGCCGGACGACTCCGATCTCGAGACGGCGGCCGCCGGCCCGACGGAGCCGGCCGAGATCCGAGCGGACGCCACGACCATCGCCACAGGGCCGGCGGTCTCCGGCGCCTCGGAGACACCGGTCGGTGGGGCAAGGCTTCAGTCGGTTCTCGTGCGGGTGGCGGTCGTGCTGGTCCTCGCTGGTGCCATCGGCTACTCGCTCGGGCTGGCCCGGGGTGGCGAGGAGATCGTGCGCCGCGAGTTCGTCTACACCCTGGACGAGTCGGTGCCCGACAGCTTCTTACGGGAAGATCGTCGGCTGCTCACACAGATCGCGACCCTCGAGAGCGATGCGGTGCTCACGCCGGTCGCCGTCGAGTTCGATCGGAGCGTCGACGACCTGCGCGACCGCATCGACGTCGAGACCGTCGACCTCTCGGAGGTGCTCCGTCTCGACGTCGCCGATGGCGACCGGGCCACGGCCGCTGCGATCAGCGATGCGGTGATCGCCCAGTACCTCGTCGTTTCGAGCCGGCCGCTGGCGTCGGAGAACAACGAAGCGCTACGCGACCGCCGAGTCCAGGTCCTGGCCGGTCTGGCTACCGCCGACGCAGGCCTGCTCGCGATCGAGGAGGCCCGGCAGTCCGATGCTCAGCTCCTCACCACCGAGGAGAGCCTGCAACGACAGATCGACCTCACCGACGAGCAGCTCAACCGGCTGCAGGGCCTCCTCGACTCATCGTTGACATCGGCGATCGCAGCCAGCCGTCGCTCGACGATTGAAGCCGAGCTCGCGGAAGCCGGCACGAAGCTGACCGAGCTCGAGAGCCAACTGGCCGACGTGCGAGCCGAGCGAGCCGAGCTGGCGGCGGCGACACTGGCGGAGCCGGCGCTCGTCCGGGAGGTCGGGCGGCTCGAGGCCGAGCTGGCCACCATCGATGAGGAGCTCGCTCGCCGGGAGCTCGGGCCGCTCGTTGCCTCTCCGGTTCGTATGCTCAGCGAGCCGACCTTCATCAGCCGCTCCGCTCACCGCCGCGGGCTGCAAGGGCTGGCGGTCGGCCTCCTGGTCGGCGTGCCGATCGCTGCTGCCGTTGCGCTCCGGGCTCGGAACCGGCAGCTCTGGCTTGCCTGAGGCGGTCATGACGGGGCCAGACGTCACCGGCCCGGAGGTCGACGGTGCCGGGAGCGACTCGGCTGCGGCTGGATCCGATCGTTCCACGGGGGGAGGTGGCCTCGGCGTGACGAGCCGAGGTCTGCTTCGGGACTCGTCTCTGATCGCCGCCGCCGCCGGCCTCAGCAGGGTGACAGGCCTGGTTCGCATCATCGTCGCGGCGTCGGTTCTCGGATCGACGGTCCTGGGCGACCTGTTCGTCGCCGTCAACGTGCTGCCACTGACGCTCTACGACGTGGTCGCCGGTTCGGCGATCTCGTCGGTGCTCGTCCCACCCCTCGTTCGCCTCCTCGATCGCGGTGACCGGCCCGGTGCCCGCCGGCTGGCAGCCTCGGCACTGGGACTGGTCACCGTCGCCATGGCGGTCGTCACCGCCATCGCCATCGTGGGTCGGGGCTGGATCGCGTCGGCCCTCACCTCCGGCGTCGAGCACGCCCTCATCCCCGATGCCGCTCGCGTCGCCGGCCTGCTGGTCGCGATCATCGTTCCTCAGCTGCTGCTGTACGCCGCCATCGGCGTGTTCGTCTCGATTCAGCACGCCCACCGCCGGTTCCTCGTGGCGTCGGCGGCCCCGATCGTCGAGAACGTCGGGCTCATGGTCACCGTCGCGGTGGTGTGGAGCCGGTATGGAGGCGGACGGGAGGTGACCGACGCTCCTCCGGGTCTCCTGCTCACCCTCGGGCTCGGATCCGGCTTGTCGGTCCTGGCTCACGCCGCCGTCCAGTACCTCGGCGCCCGGCGAGCTGCCGGCTCGGTGACGATCGCGCTCCGCCCCGGCGATCCGGCGGTGAGGGCCCTCGCTCGGCCCGTCGGCCACTCGTTCGGCTGGTCGAGCGTGATTGCGTTGCGGCAATTCGCCCTGATCGTGGCGGCGAGCTATGCCGGCTCTGGCGGCGTGCAGGCGTTCGAGATCGCGACACTGGCTTACTTCATCCCACTGGCCCTGATCGGGAGGCCGGTTGCCTCCGCTGCACTGCCGCGACTGGCCAGGGCGAGCACCGGGCCTCCGCAGCAGCTGGTGACGGGCTATCTCGCCGCGCTTCGCCTTGCAGCGTGGGCCGCGGTCCCGGCGGGCCTGGCGCTCATCGTTCTATCCGGGCCCACCGCCGACCTGTTGGCCCGAGGCCGCTTCGACGACCCCGACACGGTCCGGATGCTCGGCTTCGGCCTGACCGGGCTGGGGTTGGGCGCTGCGTCCGAGGCCCTCTTCGAGGTCGCACGCCAGGCGACGATGGCGACCGGCAGCGGCGACGGACTGCGGCGCTCGACCTGGATCCGAGCGGTCACGGCCATCGTCGGCCTCCCGCTTGCCGTGCTCCTGCTCGACGGACCAGCCGTGCTGCTCGGCCTCGGACTCGCCGTTTCCGCCGGCGATGTGCTGGCCCTCCTCGCCGCCCACCGTGGCCTCCTGTCAGGTCGGGAGCGTGCCCGGTCCAGCATTCGCCACGGCCCGCGGATCGCGTTCGCCTGCGCGCTGGCGCTCGGACCTGCCTCGCTGGCGATCGCCGCCTTCGATCGATCGAACGACCTCGTGAGCTTCGGGGTCCCGGCTGCGACCGCGCTCGTGCTGTTCGTGGTCGCCGCCACCGTCATGACCCGGCGCGGCCGGTTGATCGGTGAGCTCGGCACGACGCTCGACAGCTCGGCCGGCAACAGCTCGGCGGGCAACAGCTCGGTCGAAAACGGGGGGTCGGCATGAGCGCCACCGCACGGGTTCCGCAGCGAGCAGCAGCTTTGGTGGCCCTCTTCGCAGCCTCGATGCCGTTCCTCGTCGGCCTGCCCCGTGGCACCGGAGTCCCATTGCTCCGACCGAGCGACCTGGTGCAGGTGATCGTCACGGTTGCCGCGATCGCGTTGACGTTCATCGCGCTGTACGAGGGGCGCCGTTGGCGACTCCAGACCATGGCGACCGACCGATGGTTGCTGGCCGTCGTCGCCGCCGGCGCGGCGCTCCCCCTTGTCTGGTTGCTGGCCAGGGCCCGCCCGGTCGGGATCGACGATGCCTTGGCCGCGCTTCCCTTCGTCAAGTACGCCGGACTCTTCCTCCTGGTCCGAGCGGCTGTCCGCACCGAGGCCGACCTCAGGCTCGTCTGGCGGGCCACGGTGGGAGCGGCCGTGGTCGTGGCCGCGATCACCCTGTCCCAGTCGCTCGGCGTGCAGCCCGTGCTCGACGTGCTCGGGCGGTACTTCGTCAGCAGCAACGCCGATGTGGTCGACGCCGGTCGAGGGACCTCGACGATCGGCTCGTCGATCGCAACCGGGAGCTATCTCGCCATGGCCTGCGCCGCTGCGCTGTCGTGGGCCTTCACGAGCGGGCAGCGTCGGTGGTACGGGGTGGCCACGCTGCTGGGAGTCGGTGCGCTGGCCAGCGGGCAGGCGGGAACGGTGGTGGCGCTCGGCACGGTGCTCGTCGTGCTCGGCCGTCTCCACCGACGGACCCGTGCGCTCGTAACCCGGGGGCTGCCGCTGGCGGCGATCGCCGTGGTCGGCCTCTGGCCGATCGTCGCCGCCCGGCTGGCCGACCTCGATCGCAGCTCGGGACTGCCGGAGAGCTGGATCATCCGATGGACCAACATCACGAAGCTCTACTGGCCGGATCTGGCCGACGGTGGCTGGCTGCTCGGGGTCGAACCGGACGCGACGATGGCCCCACCCGATGTCTGGCGAGACATCGTCTACCTGGAGAGCGGGTATCTGTGGCTCTTGTGGGTCGGTGGGGTTCCGCTCTTGGCAGCGGCGGTCGGCTTCCTGAGGGCCGCTTACTGCGATCTCGGGCGGTCGGGCCCCCACGGGAAACCCGACGCCGCGCCGCCCGATCGCTCGCTGATCGGGTCGGTCCGCCTCGCCGGTAGGGCGATCGTGGTGATGCTCGCTGTCCTCAGCATCTTCGATCCGCATCTGACGCTTCGGGCCGGGGCCGACGTGTTCTTCGTGGTGCTCGCGCTGGGTCTCATCGGCTCGCCGGTGGCCGAGCCGGTAACGCCGGCCCATGAGCGCTGGCGTGACCTGCTCGGGTCGAATCCGGCGGGCCAGGCCGCGCGACACGTCAGGCTGCAGATCGCCGAAGTCGCTCGGCCAACACTCGGCGGCCGGAGCGCACCGAACGCCGCTCACCAGCGCGGCCCGGCGGAGCCCACGATCGCCGTCGAAGCCCGTCTGGTCGGCCACACGCTCGGCCGGGCAGAGTTGCAGCTGGTCCGGCGAGGCACCGACCTGCACGGCGTCGTCGTGGGACCGGCCACGACGATCGACACGGTAGATGCGGTCGCCGCGTCGGTCGTCTGGCGAGGGGTGGCCCTGTGTGCCCGGTCGGTGCGGCTGGCGTCGCTGACGGCGACGGGCCACGACGAGGTCTCGCTCCGCTCGGAGCTGACATGGGCGGGCCGCCGGGCCGCGGCACTGGAGGTCGAGCGGGCTCGCCGCACCGCGCCGCCCGGGCCCGCTTGGTCGATTCGCCGGCACCGCAAGCCGTCCCGGTCGAGGGTCAGCGGCTCCCAAGCCAACGCCCGCGGTCACCGTCCAGCGATCCGGCTCGAGGTCGGTCACCGGGCCCCTGGCTGGAAACGAGCAACCGACCTCGTCCTCGGCCTCGGAGGGCTCGCGGTCACCGCTCCGGCGTTGGCGGTGGGCGCAGCGCTGGTCCGCCGCTCGAGCCCCGGACCGGTGCTGTTCCGCCAGGTTCGAGTCGGCACCGGTGGGCTGCCGTTCCAGCTCTACAAGTTCCGGACGATGTACGTCGGCAACGACGACGCCGCGCAGCGGGCCCAGAACGAGCGGGAGCTCCTCGGCGGGGCCGAGGCCGCCAAGGACGGCGACGATCCGAGGATCACGCCGATCGGCCGATGGCTCCGACGGCTTTCGCTCGACGAGCTCCCGCAGCTGCTCAACGTCGTCCGGGCCGAGATGTCGCTCGTCGGCCCCCGACCAGCGCTGCTCTGGGAGGTCGAGCTGTTCGAGCCGAGTCGGCGGCGACGCCTCGCCGTGCAGCCAGGCATGACCGGTCCGTGGCAGATCAGCGGGCGGGGGGAGGTCTCGATGAGCGAGATGTTGGAGCTCGATCTCGACTATGTCGCGTCGATCAGCCCGACCACCGACCTCAAGTGCCTCGTCGGCACAGCACGGGCGGTGATCAGTGGGGACGGTGCACGATGACGACGGCGTACGTCGCCACCATCGGCGGGCACATCACCGAGTTGGTCGAGCTGGCCGCCAGGTTGCCGGATGACGGTGACCAGGTCTGGATCACGAACGGGAACGCTCAGACCCGTGACCTGCTCCGCGGTCGCCGGGTCGAGCTGGTGCCGTTCGTCGGCGAGCGGGACGCTGCCGGGGTCCTTCGCTCGATCCCTGCGGCTTGGCGTCTCCTGCGTGACAACGACATCAGCCGGGTGGTCAGCACCGGGTCGGCAATCGCCCTGAGCTACCTCCCGGTAGCGGCCTCCCTCGGCATCGACGCCCACTACATCGAGAGCTCGACAAGAGTCGCGACGTGCTCGATGACCGGGCGCATCCTCGCTCGAACCCCAGGGGTCGGGTGCTGGTGGCAGTTCGACGACCCACCGCCCCGGTTCCGCCACCTCGGCGGCGTCTACGACGGCTTCGCCACCAGCGAGTCGGCTACCGAGCCCGAGCTGCAGCGGATCGTCGTCACCGTCGGCACGACAGACCGCGACTTCAGACGGCTCATCGAGCGGCTGGTGACGGTCGTGCCGAAGGGGGCAGAGGTGCTGTGGCAGACGGGCAGCTCCGACCTCTCCGGGCTGGGCGTCGACGGCCGCGAGCTGGTCCCCGAGGCCGAGCTCGCGGCGGCGATGACCGAGGCCGACGTGGTCATCGCCCACGCAGGAACTGGTTCGCTCTCGCTCGCCCTGCGGGCCGGCAAGGTGCCGGTGTTCGTGCCGCGTCGAGCCCGTTTCGGCGAGCAGCTCGACGACCACCAAGTGGAGCTGGCCCGGTGGGCCGGCGCTCGGGGACTGGCCGTGCCCGTCGAAGCCGACCGCGTCGACCGGTCCCATCTCGAAGCCGCAGCCCGCCGGAACGTCACCCTCGAACCCGTAGGAAGGTTGTTGCTTCGATGACCATCGACGACGCCACGGCCACCAACCCGAGCCTGAGGACGGGGCCGCCGACCGGGCCCCGACCGGCGGCGATCCACGAGCGGGACGAGCCGACGCTGTTCCACAGCGAGCCTTGGCGGCGAGCGGTCGAGGCGACGTTCGGGGTGCGGATCGACGAGTTCGTGCCGACGAGCGAGCCGGCTGGTATCGCCTACTACTCGTTGCTGTCCGACGTTCGGGGCGAGCGCATCGTCTGCACACCGTTCAGCGACGTCTGTGATCCGTTGCTCGGTCCGGTCGGCTGGCGCGAGTTCGCCGATCACCTCCAATCGATGGAGCTGCCGATCACGATCCGACCGTTTCGGTGCCAACCGGCGATCACCGACCACTCGTTCGAACGACGCCACGAGCTGCTCTGGCACGGGATCGACCTCCGGGAGGGGCACGAGCCGGTGTGGGACGGCTTGAGGAGCAAGGTCCGCACCGCGATCCGGCGGGCGCCGAAGCAAGGGATCACGCTGCGGGCCTCGTCGCGTCTCGACGACCTGAAGACCTTCCATGCGATGCACGTCGAGCTGCGCAAGTCGAAGTATCGACTGTTGGCCCAACCGTTCGAGTTCTTCGCCGCGCTGCACGACGGCTTCGGCCACGACCTGCTGGTGATCACCGCCGAGGATCACAGCGGTCCGGTCGCCTCGATGGTGTACCTCGCCTGGAATGGCGTGTGGTACTACAAGTTCAGCGCGTCGCTCCCCCGCGGCTACCGACCGAACGCGGCGATGATCATCGAGGCGTGCCGGCACGGGGCCGAGCGAGGACTCCAGCTGCTCGATCTGGGCCGATCCGATCGCGACCAACCGGGCCTGGTCAGCTTCAAGCAGCAGTTCGCAAGCGAGGAGCTGCCGCTCACGACGCTGCACTGGCAACCCGACGGTCCCGCCGATCCAGCCGGCAACGCCGCCGGCGAGCTGTTGGGGGCCGTCACCGAGCTACTCACCGCCCCCGACGTCCCCAACGAGGTGACAGCCGCCGGCGGCGACCTGCTCTACCGCTACTTCGCCTGACGGCCGGGAGACAACCAGCGGGTGTCGGCGGGGCACGACCGTCGCTCGATGGGCGGGCGTTCAGGCGCGATAGCTCTCCCACGTCCGCGCTTCGAGATGGTACCGGACCTCCCCCACGTAGTCGTTGGCGGGCTGATCCCACCAGTTGCCGGAGAACCACGCGCCGACACAGCCGAGCTCGTCGCCGGCCTCGTAACCCTGGTCGTCGAGCCAGGTGAACGAACCCTCGAAGCAGGCCCGGAGCCAGGCCAAGGCGTAGTCGACCCCGAAGGCAGTCGATCGGACCGACGCCGGATACGTCCCCTCGTGCACCGTTCCCTTCACCTGGAGCAGGCCGAAGCTCTGGGCGCACGGCGCCAACCGGCCGAGCAGGGCGCACGCCTCCCGATCATCGGTCTCGTCGCCTTCGGTCGCCATCATCCACGAGCTCTCGGTCACCGCCCGGGCCCTGGTGAGATCCTCGTCGAGGCCCCACTTGCACGCCCCCCACCGCAGGATCTGGTCGGTCGTGCCGGTGAAGTCACCCCTGATCCTGGGTGCGAGCGCGTCGTTCCAGCGCTCGTCGGCCCCGTCGATCACGATGCCGCCGTCGACCTCGACCGTGGTGGCGTTGGCCTTCGTGTTCTCCGGTCGAACTTCGACAGCCCCGGCCGGCACATCGTCGTCGAGGACGAGCTCGGCGCAGGTCGCGCCGTCCGGTAGTTCCCCACCCGTCGGGATGGTGGCGAAGTACACCCGATCGGGGTCGTCGGTCGTCCGGGCCTGGTCCGACGCCGCGCTCGCACACCCGGCGGCAACGAGGAGCAGCACGAGGAACAGCCCCAGCGGCCGCGACAGCAACGAGCGCATGGCACCTCCGTCGGCGCCCTGGCCCCGGTGTTGAGGCCCTCACACCGCTCCCGTCGACAGGCCGGGCCGGCTCAGCCGCCGGTGAAGCTCGGCGGGCGCTTCTCCCGGAGCGCCCGGAGCGCTTCCCGGTGATCGTCGGTGCGCAGCGAGGCGCGATGCGTCGCCTCTACCTCGGCGAGGGTCAGCGAGCCAGATGCGAGACCGTTGACCGCGGCCTTGGTGGCAGCGACCGCCGAGGGCGCAAGCGCCGCCACCGCCTCGGTGATCGCGTCGATCCGATCGTCGAGCTCCGACCCCGGGACGACCTCGTGGACGTAGCCGATGCGGAGGAGCTCGTCGGCCCCGAACGGCAGGGCTGTGCAGAAGATCCGCTTGGTCTGAGCCGGGCCGATCTGCTCGACGAAGCGTCGCAGGCCCGAGGCGTAGTACTGGATCCCGAGGCCGGCTGCCGGCATGAGGAGATGCACGCCTTCGGCTGCGATCCGCAGGTCGCAGGCGATCGCGAGGTCGGTCCCGCCCCCGTGGATGTTGCCAGCCAACCGCCCGATGACCGGAATGCGCAGACCCTCTATCCGGTCGCAGAGATCGCCGAACGACACCTCGACCCTGGTCCCCTCGGCCAAGGCGCCGAGGTGATACCCGGAGCAGAACGACGGGCCGGACGAGGTCAGCACCGCCACCCTGACGTCACGATCGGCCTCGATGTCATCGCACAGCTCGATGAGGCGGACGAGGTCGGTGGGCTCGATTCGGTTGCGCTTGTCCGGCCGTTGGAGCCTGATCGTGGCGACGGGGCCTGCGATCTCCAGGGTGGGTTCTGCCATGAGCGTCGAACCTAGTGGTGCTTGCGACGCACCACTAGCTGGTCTCCCCGGGGGACGGTATCCCGCCACGAATGGCCTCGACCGGCCGCGGGATCGAGATCCTGACCCCAACCCCGGGCGAGTAGTGCACGAGGGGCTCGCCCGTCGGGGTCGGCAGTCCCGACGCCGCGACCAGCTGGTCGTCGACGACGGCGGTGGCATCGGCGAAACCACCGAACCGGCGGCCGACTTCTTCGCGACTTTGCGTTACCGACCTGCGTCAAGCACTGCGACACGATCGTCTCGGACACGACTGAGGAGACACGCAATGGCAGCAATCGCGACCATCGAGGGCATCGGGCCGTCGTTCGCCACCAAGCTGCGAGCAGGAGGCATCCGCTCGACCGGGCAGCTCCTGTCGAAGGGTGGCACGAAGAAAGGTCGCAAGACCATCGCCGACAAGTGCGGGATCAGCGAGAAACTGGTGCTGGAGTGGGTGAACCGGGCCGACCTCATACGGGTGAAGGGCGTCGGCGAGGAGTACTCCGACCTGCTCGAGCACGCCGGGGTCGACACGGTGAAGGAACTTGCCAAGCGGCGACCCGACAACCTCTACGCCAAGTGCGTCGAGATCGCCAAGGCGAAGAACCTCGTGCGGCGGCCACCGTCGACCACCGAGGTGGAGCGCTGGGTCGCTCACGCCAAAACCCTGGAGCCCGCTGTCTCCCACTGACCGGCGCATCCCCGGTTGGCCGCTGGACCGATCAGGGCGCACCGTACCTTCGCGCTGGGGTGCCTCTCGGCCATGGAGTAGATTCGCTCCGATCGCTGACTGAGAGGACCCCCCGGCCGATGCTCACGCCGTACCGCGTGCTCGACCTGACCGACGACCGCGGCCACTTCGCCGGCTTCCTCCTGGCGCAGATGGGCGCCGACGTCATCGCGGTCGAGCCCCCCGGCGGGTCGCGGGCCCGGCACCAGGGTCCGTGGGCCGGCGGTGCCCCCGACCCCGAACGATCGCTCGGGCACTGGGCCTACAACCGGGGGAAGCGGTCGGTCGTCGTCGACGAGCCGGAGCTCATCGCCGAGCTGGCGGCCGGCGTTGACGTGCTGATCGAGTGCGGCGCCATCCCGGTCGATGTCGCTGCGCTCCGCCAGGCCAACCCGGCCCTCGTCACCGTCTCGCTGTCACCGTTCGGTGGCGACGGACCCAAGGCCGACTGGATCGGCACCGACCTCACCCTGAACGCAGCCAGCGGCGAGATGGCGTTGAACGGCTACCAGGACCGTCCTCCTGTGCGCATCTCGGCCCCTCAGATCTGGGTGAATGCCGGAGCAGAGGCCGCCTGTGCCGTGCTGCTCGCGCTGACCGACCGCCGGGTGAGCGGTCTGGGTCAGCACGTCGACGTGTCGGCGCAGGAGGCGATGATGCTGACCGCCCAGGGCTGGCTGGCACCGGCCCTGTGCGACAACCCGCCGGCCCAGCGCAGCGGCGGCGGGCTCGAGCTGCTCGGCGTGATCCGGTTCCGGTTCGTCTACGAGTGCCTCGACGGGCACGTCACCCTGACGTTCCTCCCCGGCGTGCTCGTCGGCGGCTTCACCAACAAGGTCCTGAGCTGGGCCAACGAGGTCGGCGCGCTATCCGACGAGCTCGCCGCCATCGACTGGGTCGATCTACTCGAGGGCCGGGAGTTGGAGGAGGTCGCCGACGTCGTCGACCGTACTTCCGAAGGGGTGGCGGCGGCCCTGCTCACCCGAACCAAGGCCGAGCTGTTCGAGATGGCCCAGCGGGATCGGCTGCTCCTCGTGCCCGTGACCACTCCGGCCGACGTGCTGGCCAGCGAGCACTACGGGGCGCGGGACTTCTGGGATCGAGTGAACGTCGATGGGTGCGACGCACCGGTGCGATTTCCCGGCCCGTGGGCCCACATCGACCGAGCTGCGCTGGCCCGCCTCGGTCCGCCGCCGAAACTCGGCGAACACACCGACGAGGTGATGGCCGAGCTCCGCCAGGCGGTTGCCGCGAGCCGCCGGACCTCGCCGTCGTCGGGGTCAACACCCGGGGCTGCCCGGCCGGATCGTCGACCGCTCGACGGCGTGACCGTCGTCGACTTCACCTGGGTCTACGCCGGACCGTTCGCAACTCGGATGTTGGCCTACTACGGCGCCGAGGTGATCCGGATCGAGTCCCAGACCCGTCCCGACCAGGTCCGGACCTCCGGCCTCTCCCGAGTCCTGGGCGACGACGGGCCCGAGGCCAGCCAGCAGTGGCACTCGATCAACGCCGACAAGAAGAGCTTGCAGATCAACCTGAAGGTGCCCGAGTCACGCCAAGTCCTGCTCGACCTGGCAGCGAAGGCCGACGTGGTGATCAACGCCTTCTCGCCGGGCGTGCTGGAGCAGCTCGGCCTCGGCCACGACGACCTGCTCGCGGTCAACCCTCGCCTGATCGCGGTGTCGACGACCCTGTTCGGCCACAGCGGTCCGCTCTCCCCCATTCCCGGATTCGGCAACATGGGGGCGGCGATGGGCGGCTACTACGAGCTGACCGGCTGGCCCGACCGTCTCCCGGCGGGTCCGTTCCTGGCCTACACCGATGCGACCTCGCCCCGGCTGACCGCGGCGGTGATCCTGGCCGCCCTCGACTGGCGGGAGCGACACGGCGGGGGCCTGAGCATCGACTTCTCCCAGGCCGAGGGCGGCATCCACTTCCTGTCGGAAGCCATGCTCGATCAGGAGGTGAACGGGCACGGGCAGTCGAGGATGGGCAACGAGGACCGCTGGCTCGCCCCCCACGCCGCCTACCGATGCGGCGATCCCGAGGGCGACGTGTGGGTCGCGATCGCGTGCGAGACCGACGACCAGTGGCGCACCTTGGCCACCGAGCTGGGCCGCACGGACCTGGCGGACCTGACGGCCACCGAGCGCTTGGCTCGGCGGGACGAGCTCGACGAGATCATCGGGGCCTGGACCGCCGGCCGGGACCCGGTCGAGCTCCACACCGAGCTGCAAGCGATCGGCGTGCCCGCCCACCATGTGCAGAACAGCCCGGAGGTCATCGCCGACCCCCAGCTCCTCCACCGCGATCACTTTCACGAGGTGCCCCACGACACCTACGGGCACACGTGGGCCGAGCAGTACGGCTTCCGGCTGTCTCGTAGCGACGGGACACCCCGCCGTGCCGGACCGCCGTGGGGCGAGCACAACTACGAGATCCTCTCGGAGCTGCTCGGCTACGACGGCGACCGGATCGCCGAGCTGGCGATCGCCGAAGTGCTGGAGTAGCGCCCGAACGCGGCCCATGCGGCCTCGCGACACGGATCCCACTACCGTCGGGGGATGACCTCGTGGGCCGATCATCCGATGGTCTCGGCGGCGACCGAACTGCAGCCCATGATCCGCCGGCTGGGCGACCGGATCGACGCCGAGCGCCGGCTCCCTCAAGAGCTGGTCGATGCGCTCACCGAGGCCGAGGTGTTCCAGATGTACCAGCCCAGGTCAGCGGGCGGACCCGAGGTCCACCCGCTGACCGGCTTCACCGTCTGCGAGGAGCTGGCCCGGGTCGACGGTTCGGTCGGGTGGTGTGCTCAGGTGTCAGCTGCCGTCACGGTGTTCCTGGCCTGGCTCGACCCCGACGCGCTGGCGGAGATGCGAGCGATGTCGGATCGACCGCTGCACGTCGCCGGCTCGGCCCGGCCGCTCGGCACCGCGGTCCGCACCGACGACGGCTACCGGGTGAAGGGGCACTGGAACTACGCCAGCGGAGTCCGCCATGCCAACTGGTTTCTCGCCACCTCGTTCGTCGAGGGCCGCGACGGGGCAGCGGTCCCTCGGTCGATGCTGGTACCGGTGACCGACGGCGAGATCGTCCCGAACTGGAACGTCGTCGGGATGCGGGGCACCGGCAGCGACGACTTCGTCCTCGATGACGTCGAGGTGCCACGGGGACGGACCGCGTCGCGGCACTGGATCGGCTTGCGAACCGAACCTCTCTACGACCCGCGCTTGGCGATGGTGGCAACCTGGGCGCCGACGGCTGGGGTGGCGGTTGGCCTCGCCCAGGGCGCGCTCGATGCCCTGGTCGAACTGGCCGACGTCGGCTCGACCGGTTCACCCCAGCCGCTCGGTGAGCGAGGGTCGGTGCAGCAGGCGGTGGCCGAGGCGGAGGCGATCACGAGCGCAGCTCGGGCGTTCTGCGTCGACGCGATCGGCGGCGCCTGGCAGGCCCTGGAGGACGACCGCACCGATCTGGGAACCGCGGTGGCCCGAGCCCAGCTGTCGATCACCCACGCCATGAACGAGGCGGTACGGGTGGCCGACCGATGTTTTCATGCGGCCGGGACCAATGCGATATCGACAGCCAATCGGCTCGAGCGATTCCTCCGCGACGCCCACACCGCAGTCCAGCACGCCGCCGGCCAGTCGATCCACCTCCGCGCCTCCGGCCGAGTCCTCCTCGGCCTCGAGCCCGTCGAGGTCGCTCATCCCCGCATCGGACCGAGCTCTTAGCTGACGGCCTGCCGCACTAGCCGACGTTGCGTGAGTTGGCCGCAGCCTCGGCGGCTGACTGCTCGGTGTGCTCGCCGAGGCGGGGAGCACGGCCGAGCTGCCACCAGCCGGCGTTGGTCCGGAACGGTGCTCCCGGTATCTCGACCGTGGCCCCGGACGGCAGCTCGGTCGTGTCCCAATAGCCGACCGCCTGGAGGTGGGGGTCGCTGCGCAGCGACGCGATCGTGTTGACCGGGGTGATCGGTATCCCCCGCCGCTGGCCCTCCCGGAAGAAGTCGAGCGCCGGCATCGACGTCGTCAGCTCCTCGACCCAGCTGTCGACGAGCTCCATCGTCTGGCCCCGAACCGTCATGTCAGCGAAGACCGGATCGATGATCGACTCGTTGTCGCAAGCCTCGTGGATCCACTCGGCCAGGGCCTCCCAGTGACGCGGCATCAGCACCAGGATCGACACGTATTCATCGGCGCACGGATA
>Ga0224508_10002962_pt1 | contig 14210 bp, 7 predicted proteins | sample SF_Jan12_sed_USG_4_FD_170157 | JGI IMG/M metagenome (GOLD analysis project Ga0224508, IMG submission 170157) | Sediment microbial communities from San Francisco Bay, California, United States - SF_Jan12_sed_USGS_21 | ecosystem: Environmental > Aquatic > Marine > Sediment | place: USA: California... | reverse complement strand
TTTTTTGACCTGCACATCGGGCTCCTGAACCTGATGCCCGATGCCGCACTGCGCGCAACGGACCGCCAGTTCCTGCGACTCGTCTCCGCGCATACCGATGCGGCAAACCTTCACGTATACCCGTTCACCGTAGCCGCCGAATATCGTTCCGGGCCGGCCCGCGAATACGTAGACAGCCATTATCAGGACTTCTCGCGGTTGCGTCACGCCGAACTCGACGGATTGATCATCACCGGCGCAAACCCGGCGCGGGCCGACCTGCGGGAAGAAACCTTTTGGACGCCTCTCGTAAGCGTAATAGAGTGGGGGCGCGAGGCCGTGCACTCCATCGTCTGCTCCTGCCTGGCAACCCACGCGGTCCTGCTGAACTACTACCAAATCCAGCGGGCGCGCCTGCCGCAAAAGCGGTGGGGCGTCTATTCTCATGACTTGCTCGTGGAAGGACACCCGCTGCTCCGCGGCGTCGACTCACCGTTCGACGCTCCTCATTCTCACAACTACGACGTCTCGCGCGTAACGATGGAGCAGGTGGGGTTGAGCGTGCTTGCGGAAAGCGAGGAGGCGGGAGTGCACATGGCGGTGAGCGAAGACCAGTTCAGCTTCGTGTTCTTTCAAGGCCACCCGGAGTACGATGCCATCAGCCTGTTGAAGGAATACAAGCGAGAGGTCGACAGGTTTCTCGCCGGGGAACGGGACTACCCGCCCTATCCGGAACACTACTTCGGCGAGGCCGCGGTCGAACTGCTCGAAACCCACAAGAAGCTTCTGACGCGCGAAGAGAGTTGGCAACACGAGCTGCCGCAGCTCCCTGAGAGTGAAATCGCAAAAGACATTACGAACACCTGGTATCAAGCCGGCGGTCAAATCTACAGCAACTGGCTCAGCGAGCTCAGCCGCCGAAAATGAGCGCTGTACCACCAACCAAGGACCTGAAGATTGTTTTTCTTACCAATAAGAGCGTGTTTGGCGCTGAGATACTCCGAAATTTCAAGCAGAAAAACATAACCGTGGCGTGCATTCTTATTGAGCAGCCAGAGTCTGGCTATTTTTTGCAAAAGCTAAAAGGCATTGTCAACCGCTACGGATATCTGGCCGCAATCGAGATAGTGGCGGAGTGGCTCTGGCGAAGGCTGTTTCCCAGAGAACCTGAGCCTTGGAGGGATAACGACTTCTACGCGCCATTCACAGACGAGATTCTTGTGGTCAATGATTTCAACGGCCATGAATCGGAAAAAAAGTTGAGAAGCCTGCAACCGGATATTATCGTCTTGGGTGGTTCTGGGGTCATTCGCTCGAACATTATCCGCATCCCAAGCATCGGCATTCTCAATGCCCATCCAGGTTCGCTGCCAAAATACCGTGGTGTGGAGGTGATTGCCTGGGCAATATGGAATGAGGATCCCATTGGAGTTACCGTTCATTTTTTGGATGCGGGAGTAGATACGGGGCCCATCTGCGCACGGGAACTTCTGCCTTTGCCTCAAGAAAATTGCGACCTGGAGGATCTGCGGATCAGAGCTTCCAAGCTGGCGGGAAAACTCATGCAGCGAGTAGTGCTGGAGCTAAGCGAAAGAGGGACTATAGAAACAACTAAAAATCCGCTGGAGAAGGGACGACAATACTATAGGATGAAAAGAAGCCAATACCGAGAAGCTGATAAGAAACTCAAGCAAATCGTTCGGACCACAATACAGTAAGTACGATCACGAGAAAGTTGCACCCCCGTGCGCTATGTTCTAAGCAGCTGTCTCACTGCGGCATGGGCCGGTCGGTGCGCACGAACATTATCAGCACTGCCCCGCTGATTACGCAACTTCTTCGACCATCGGCTCGTCTGCGCGGATGAATAACCAAAGCAAGGCGCCGACAAGAGCAAACAGTGAACCGCTGATGATCGCAGCAGACCAACCGAGCCATCCGGCGATGAGCGGCACCATCACACCGCCGATAGCGCCGGGAATATTTCCCCCCGTGTTTAATACTCCGGTGGCAACTTGCGAATGTTTGCCAGCCACACCCATGGTGGCTACCCACATCGGCGCTTCGGTAAGCTGCGTGAAACCGAAACTGAAACAGAGCGCAATGACCGTCAGCATCACGTTATTGGAAGTTGCACCAACGCACAGGAACACCGCGGACAAAATAAGTGCCGTCATCGTCTGGTAACGGGTGCCGCGCCGGATCCCGAGTTTCCTCACCAGCATATCGCAGCCGAATCCTCCAACCGTTGCGCCAACTGCTCCCAACAGCCATTGCGCCGCCGTAAACATCCCCGCATCGCTCGCAGTAAACTCGCGCACATTGACCAGGTAGAAGAAGAACCAGTTAAAGAACAGATAGAAAACGTAGTTCATGCAGAAGTAGCTCGCGGCAATTAGAATCACGTTTCTGTCTTTCAGCGCGAGCTTCCACGCACCCTTCTCGATGCCGGCTTCCGCAGGCGGCCGATCTGAACGAATAAAATCCAGCTCTTCCCGCGTCATGCATGGATGGGCGGCGGGATCGTCTGTGACAAACGACCAGAACATTAGTGCAGCAACAAGCCCTGCCGGCGCCACAACCAGCAACGAACCTCGCCACCCGAGATCTTCCATAAGCCAAACAACGAGTGGCGCGGTTGCAGCGGCTCCCAGGGTCAGACCCGCACTCGACAACCCGTTCGGCAGTCCCCATTGGCTGGCCGGAAACCATTGTTCGATCGTCCCGCCAATCGTTGCGGGGAAAAACGGGCCATTTGACACTCCCACCAGAAATCGGGTCAGGACCAACGCGGCTACCGTATAGCCAATAGGCCAAACATCTCCGCCTGGAATAAGCGCAGTAACGACGGTGAGTATTGTCCAGACAATAGCAATCGCCGTAATCGTCTTTCGAGGACCGAATTTGTCGCCGATCAAACCGCCAGGAAATTGGAAGAGTGCGTACCCAATAGCAAAACCCGAAAACACGAGTCCGAGCTGGTATTCGTTCATGCCAAGGTCATGCATCATCGTTTCGCCAACGATGTTGACGTTGGTACGCAGCGTGTAGGCAACAAATGAAGCCAGGATAATGACGGCAAGGATTACCCACCGGTAACCTTTCATGGCGTTTCCTCAACGACCCCGCTGTATTCGCTCATACCATACAGGTTGATGACTCAGGGCGTGCCGGATTACGAGATGCGCTTTCTGCGCTGGTTCACTCGGCCTCGAACACCGGCACACCGCCGACGAAGGTCTTCAAGACTTTCACCTCGCTGATCTGCTCAACGGGAATCTCGAACGGGTTCCTGTCCAGGATAATGAAATCGGCCGACTTGCCGGCTTCGATGCTCCCTGTCCTGTCCGCGAGACGCCCTACTCGCGCGCCGTTGCGCGTGAATATCTCAATTGCGGTCTGGAGATCGACGGCCTGGTCGGGGCCCAGCTCGCCGGGCCTTTCTCCGTAGGGGTCGCGGCGCGTGACCATGGCCTCGATGCCGGGCCATGGACTCGGGTCCGGCACGACCGAGGGCCAGTCCGAGCCGTAAAACACGAGTGCGCCGGCGTCCCCCAGTGATTTCACCGGCCAGAAACGATCAGCCCTCTCTTTGCCGATCACCTGCTGCATCGCCTCCACCAGGGGCGACGGATACCACAGGATCGGGCACATCTCGGCGGCGACGTTCAGCTCGGCGAATCTCGGCAAGTCGTCGGGATGGATAAGCTCCGCATGGGACACCTCGTGGATCTGCCCGGAATCGCCATTTTTTTCCCGCGCGGCCTCGAACGCGTCCAGCGCCACGCGCAGCGCGCGGTCACCGGTCGCGTGAATCTTGACCGCCAGTCCCTGCGCATCCAGTGATACGACGTCGGCCGCCAGGTCTTGTGGCCTATGTATCAGCTTGCCGCGGAAATCGTCGCCGTGGGCCTCGTCCGGCACGTAGGGGTCCAACATCGCTGCCGTTCGGGTCGGCGGTATGCCGTCCAAGAAGATCTTGATGAAATCATTGTCGACGTTGGTCGACTTGTACTCGGCACGGCGATCGATGTTGTCGAGCTCCTTCTCCCGCGGCTCGCTCCAGGAGGCGTTCCAAGCCAGGCTGGCAGCAACCTTCATGTTCAGCCGGCCGTTCTGGTCCAATGCGTGATAGGCCCTCATCGTGCGCCCGTCGACGAGCGCATCCTTCATTGCCGTCACGCCGACTTCGTTCATGCGCCCAACCGCATACTCGACGGCGGCTTCGTACTCCTCGGGCGCGTAAGGCGGTAGCTTCCGCATAGCCATATACACCGCGTTGTCCAGGAGGATCCCGGTCGGTTCGCCGTCGGCACCCTTGAGAATTACGCCGCCGTTCGGCGCGGGCGTGTGCCGGTCTATGCCCAGCAGCTCGAGCGCTTTGGAGTTCAGCCAGGCGCCGTGCACGGCGGAATCGCCGAGAAAGACCGGATGAGCCGTCGTCACCGCGTCGATAAGCGACCTGTGCGGCGCGGTCTCCGACTCCATCAGCTCTGTCGCCCACTGTCCGCCGCGGATCCACTCGCCCTCGGGAACGCCCTCGACGCAGCCTTTCAGCTTCTCGACGATCTCGTCGATCGTCAGCGTGAAAGGGAAGCTGCACTGATAGAGGTCCTTGAGTCCAGCCTCGATCGGGTGCGCGTGCATGTCGTGGATGCCGGGCATCACGAAACGGCCCGCCAGGTCGGTGACCGCTGTTATTGCACCGGCCTGGGCACGCAGCGCCTCGTCGCTGCCGACGGACACGAACTCGCCGTCCGTGACGGAGAAGGCGCTAGCCCAGGTGCTCTCCCCGTTGACGGTGTAGACACGGCCGTTGACATAGAGCGCATCCGGAGGCGCCGCCCCAAGCTCGGAGACCGTTCCCTGGTCCGAGGCGTTCTCTCCGCAGGCGCAAAAACACAGAACCGCCGCAGCGGGCAGGAATCTAAAGCTAAGCATGGCCATTGTCTTTCTTCCTCTGGTCAGACGGGCTGAGGTCTTACTCCGCGATACGCGTTCTCGAGCAGGGCTCTGACACGCTCCCTGCTCACTGGCTCCGGGTTGCTGCATGTTTTTTCGGTCGCGACTATGGCGGCCTCGTCGAGATCCGACTCGCGCACACCCATGTCCTTCAGGGACGTCGCCACGCCGAGCGCGGTCGCCAGCTCGAAGATGCCCAGCGCCGCATCGTCTGCGCCGATGGCCTCGGCCAGTCTGCGGGTCTCAGCGGCGGTCGCCGCGGCATTGTAGGCGACGCTGTGAGGCAGCAGGACGGCATGCGTTTCGGCATGGGGCGTGGCAAACATGCCGCCAAGCGTGTGGCACAGGCGATGATGAAGCGAAGTCGTGCCGGTGCCGAGCGCCGCGCCTGCCAGACACGCGCCGTACAGCACTTCAGTACGCGCGTCCAGGTTGTCTGGTTCCGCAATGATCCGCGGCAGACCGCGGGCGAGCACTCGCACCGCTTCCAGCGCCATGAGCGACACCATCGGACTCACCTCCGTGGTAGTCACGTTCGCCGTGGCCTGAGCCATGGCGTTCAGGCCGCTGGCGGCGGAAAACTTCCGCGGCAGGCTCACGGTCAACTCGGGATCGTAGACGGTGAGTGTCGGCAGCACCGCGTCGTTCCGGCCGGTGACTTTCCGCGCGTTTTCTGTCATGCCCCAGATGTTGGTCATCTCCGAGCCCGCGTAGCTCGTGGGGATGACGATGTTGGGCAGCGCGATCTTCAGCGCAAGCGCCTTACCGAGTCCCGTCGTGCTGCCGCCACCAATCGCTACGCTACAATCGGCTTCGAGGCGTTGCGCCCTTGCGACTGCCTCGCCGACTGTCTGCAGCGGCACGTGCATGACGGCTCGATCGAAAAGACCCACGGACCTGGTGTCCAGCAGCTCACAGATCATCCGGCCTCGGTCCCTCCGGGTAGGCGTGCACAGGACGAGCGCACGAGAGAAACCCAGTTTGTCCAACTCGCCGGGCAGCCCCGCGAGCGAGCCCGCGCCGAACACGATGTTCCACGGCAGGCCCTGATAGCGGAAGTCGATCATCGGACGAGCGGCAGGCTCGTATCCTTATATGTCTAATCGACGATGCGTCCGATAATATCCAGCAGCTCCTCCTTGCTACCCTCGAGTTGCGGCGCAACCATGACCTCACTGCCGAGGGATTCTACCGGCTCATCGCAGGAGAACGACGGCTGGTGGGAGCAGCAGGCTTCGAACAGCGCACCGGAAGGCGTGCGCACATACATCGAGTCGAAGTAGCCTCTGTTCTTGACGTCCGAGCAGTCGGTGTAGCCCAGGCCCTCGAGAAAGAACTTGACCTGATCCTGCTGCTCGCGAGTGTCCACGTTGTAGGCCATGTGGTGTATCGTCCCCTCGCCGACGATCCAGCTTCCGGCTTTGCGATCTGGTTCCACCTCGAAGTCCGTATAGGTGCCGGTGCCGCCTTCGCCCATGCTGTAGCGGACAAGGTTGCCGTCCTCGCCCTCCTTGCGCCCTCCCCAACCGATCTCCATGAACTCACTCATGAATTCCATGTCCCGGGTGGACACGCCGACCGAATGGGTACCGCGAATCATCATCTCGGCCGGAATTGGACCGTGGCTGCGCGGCGCGCGGGTGTCGTCGCTCACGCCGACGATCGAATAGCATATGTTGTGAGGAGTGCGGAACTCCAGGTGCCGTTCACCGAAGCGCTCCTTCTCCATGACCTCGAGGTCATGGGCCTCAAGCCTGTCCTTCCAGTAGCCGAGGGCGGACTCGGGCACCGACAGGCTGACGCAGCTCACCTGGCCACTGCCCTCGGTGGCCTTCACCCCGATATGCGCCATGGGGAAGCAGGTCAGCAGCGTACTCTCGTCGCCCACGTCGTTGCCGTAGTAAAAATGATAGATGGGTGTCGCGCCGTCATAGAACAGCGTCTTCTTGACGTTCTTGAGTCCCAGCACCTTCGTGTGGAAATCGTAGTCCTCCTGCGCGTCTCCCACGCCCATCGTGATGTGGTGGTGACCTGTGAGCTTGGTACCGGGTTTCTCTGGTGACATGCGAGGCCCTTCTCTTGTTGTTGGGCGGGTGCCCTATATATAAGAGTGTCGCAAGCCGTCGTGTCCTTTTCAAGCGAATAGCCCCGTCATTGCGAGGAGCGAAGCGACGAAGCAATCTCCCAAGCCCTCGCAACTTTCAAGAGATTGCTTCGTCGCTTCGCTCCTCGCAATGACACATCGAGAGAGCCCCTTTGACATAAGCCGGGTTGGTTTAACCACCAATTATGTGAGGTCCGTCACCCACGAAAACCCCCATAAAGTGACCGGCGTGGACGAAGGGTTTGTAAAAAGCTGTTGAAATCTCAAGCCTGTGGATTACCACGCAGGGCGGAAGGATACCGCTCCAACCGAATTGCATGAAAAGGGTAGACGTATGGAGCGATTGAGACTCTCAAGCCTTCTCGCCGCGAGCGCACTGCTCGTCGCATCGGCGGTCACTACACCAGAGCCATCGGTCGACCAAGCGAGCCAGACACAGTCTGCGCAGATCTTCATGGTGCAGGCCGAAACCATTGAGGCCGCCGCACTAAGCGTGCATGCCGTAGGTGGACAGATCACCGAACGGCTGCCGATAATCCGCGCCGTCGCGGCAGAGCTTACACCAGAACAGCTAACACGGCTCGACGGCGTGCGAGTATACGGCGACGCCAAGGTGGCTGTGAGCGGCAGGGCGAACAGAAAAACCTCGCCGAAGAAACAGGACTCCTCAACGTATTTGGTGACGTACTCAGAAGACACGGCTAGCACGACCGAAACGACCGCTACTTACGATGGCGGTAATCCCCTGGGGCAGGCCGCATCGAGCCACTACCCGACGCTGATCGGCGCTACCGATTTGATTGCGGCAGGGTTCGATGGCGAGGGCATCACCGTCGCCGTCGTGGATACCGGCATCTGGGATTGGGACTCCAAGAACGGCATCTGGGAACGGATCCTGCAGGAAGTCGACACCACCGGCTCGGGCATCAAAGAACGCCGTTGGATGGACGATCCGAACGGCCACGGCACCCATGTCGCGAGCGCTATTATGAGCAACGGATACCGGCCCGACGCCGAGCTCTACGAGGGTGTCGCACCGGGAGCCAGCCTGGTCTCCGTAAAGGCCTTCGACGAGCAAGGCTCCGGCTCCTACCTTAGCGTAATTAAAGCCATCGGCTGGGTCGTGGACCATGCCGACGAATACGGCATCCGCGTCGTGAACCTGTCGTTCAGCGCGACACCCCGGTCACACTACTGGGACGACCCCCTGAACCAGGCCGTGATGGAGGCCTGGCGGGCCGGCATCGTGGTCGTCGCCTCGGCGGGCAACTCGGGTCCGGATCCCATGACCATCGGCGTGCCCGGCAACCTTCCCTATGTGATCACCGTAGGCGCCATGACCGACGGCTACACGCCCCGCGACGCTACCGACGACCGGCTGACCTCCTTCTCTTCCACAGGGCCCACCCACGAGGGATTCCTCAAGCCCGAGCTGGTCGCACCCGGCGGCCACGTGGTCGCGCGCATGCCCTATTACGCCTACATCCCGAGCCTGCACCCGGATTCCATGCATCCCAACCAGTATCACTTCACCATGTCCGGCACCTCCCAGGCCGCGGCGATGGTGAGCGGCGCCATCGCGCTGATGCTGGAAGCCGACCCGGCGCTGACCCCTGACGACGTCAAGTGCCGGCTCATCGCCTCGGCCAGGCCGGCGGTGGACGCCGACGGGCTCCTGGCCTACAGCGTGTTCCAGCAGGGCGCGGGCGTAATCAACGTCTTGGAGGCCGTCAACAGTCCGGCCACCGGCTGCGCCAATCAGGGGCTCGATATCGCGAAGGACCTGGACGGGACCGAACACTACGGCGGCCCGGCGAATCAGGACGCGGACGGCAACTTCTATGTCATGGACCCGGAGAGCAATGATCCCGCCGAGGCCCTGGATGCCGACGGCTTCGTCTGGAGTCAGGGCTTCGTCTGGAGCCAGGGCTTTGTCTGGAGCCAGGCCTATGTCTGGAGTCAGGGCTACGTCTGGGCCCAGGCATACATCTGGAGCCAGGGCTACGTCTGGGCCCAGGGTTATGTGTGGAGCCAGGCATACATATGGAGTCAGTCCCTGCCCTGGGAGGAGCAGCCTGCCTGGAGCGACGGCCTCTCCGAGACCGCGTCGGTCAATCGCTGGGTCGAGCACGAATAGTCTGAGAAAGCACCCATGCACGGGTTGAGAAACACAGCGGCTTTGCTGGGGCTGATGATCATCAGCCCCGTTGCCGTTTATGGGAAGGCGGCACCGATGGTGTTCGACCACATCACGGTGCAGGAAGGCCTCTCTCAGAGCACCGTGCTCGACGTGCTGCAGGATTCTCAAGGGTTCATCTGGATCGCCACTGAGGCGGGGCTGAACCGCTTCGACGGCTACCAGATGCTTCGCTACACTCACGATCGCAGCGACCCGACGGCTCTGCGCAGCGATTTCGTGTGGGAGATCGCAGAAGATGCCAGCGGCGATCTGTGGCTGGCCACCAAGGGCGGCGGACTGGTGCGCTGGGAGCGCGCCGCCGATCGCTTCCATACTTACCTGCACGATCCCGCGGACGCGAAGAGTCTGTCCAGCAACACAGTGAGGGCCGTATTGATCGATGATGCCGGCAACATCTGGGCCGGCACCAGAGGCGGTGGCCTCAACAGGCTCGACCCCATCACGGGCGAGTTCACCCGTTTCCGTCACAACCCCTCGGACCCGGCCTCGCTGAGCGACGATTCGGTATTCGACATCGAGGCGGACCGCGAAGGCAGGCTGTGGATCGGCACCAACGCCGGGCTCAACGTGCTCGATGCCGGCAGCGGAGAATTCATCCGCTACCGGCACGACCAGAACGACGGCCAGTCTTTGAGCGACGACGTCGTCATGACGGTGTACGAGGACAACGCCGGCACGATATGGCTGGGTACCTATAAGGGCGGACTCAACCGTTTCGATGCCCAGCAGGGAAGCTTCGAGCGCTTCCGTCACGGCGTCGGCGATGAGTACAGCTTAAGCCACGACTACGTCTGGACCATACTCGAAGACGGCGACGGCAGACTGTGGGTGGGGACAGAGAACGGCCTGAACCTGCTGGACCGGGCTTCGGGCCACTTCGCCCGCTACCACAAGGACCCGACAGACTCGGCGAGTCTCAGCAACAGCTATGTGATGAGCCTTTACCAAGATGCCAGCGGCCTCTTATGGGTCGGCACCCGCGGCGACGGAGTCAGCCGCTGGAACCCACGCAGCTGGACGTTCGGCCACTTCAAGAACGAGCGCCTGAAGGACGCGCTGGTGACTTCCTTCGCCGCCGATGCATCCGGAGGCGTGTGGATCGGCACCCTCGGCGCGGGCCTGACGCACTTCGAACCGGAGTCCGGGACGATCGTCCCCGTCGAGGCCTACCTGAAGGGATCGTCGAAGCTGAGCGACGAACGGGCCATGTCTTTGCTAATGGATCGCGAGGGAGACCTGTGGGTCGGTACCATGACCGGCGGACTGAACCGGCTCAACCTCGACCGCGGAACGATAAAGACTTACCGGCACGACCCCGAAGACTCGAGCTCCTTAGGCGCCAACGGCATCATGTCCATGTTCGAGGACGGCGCCGGCGACCTCTGGATCGGGACCTTCGGCGGCGGACTTAACCACCTCGACAGGTCGACGGGCAAGTTTCGCCGCTTCCCCCATGACCCCGGGGATCCGTCGAGCCTGAGCTCCCCGCGGGCGACGGCGATCGTCGAAGATGCCGAGGGCAACATCTGGGTGGCCACGGACGATGCCGGACTGAATCTGCTGGACCGAGCCAGCGGAAAGTTTCGTCACTTCCGCCACGACGACAACAATCCCGAATCCTTGAGCTCGGACTCGCTCTACGCCCTCCACTTGGATGACAAGGGTGACCTCTGGATCGGCACCGCAGACGGCGGGCTGGATCGCATGCTGGGCTCTTCGAGTGACCCCCAAGACATCCGCTTTGAGAACCTGAGCCAGAACCAGGGACTCACCAGCAACGTCGTCTACGGCGTGCAATCCGACCGCCGGGGCCGACTCTGGCTCAGCGGCACGAACGGGCTCGCACGCTATGATCCCGGGCCCGGTGAAATCAAGACCTTTCACCGCAATCACGGTCTGCAGGGAGAGGAATTCAACTTCGGCGCCTACCATCGCGGTCCGGACGGGCGTCTCTACTTCGGCGGCACCAACGGACTGAACGCTTTCGACCCCCTCGCCGTCGCCGAGACACAGCAGATACCGCCGGTAGTGCTCACCGCTTTCGAGAAATTCAACGAGCCGGCGGACACCTCGCTTCCGCACCCGCTTCTGGACCGCGTGGACTTGAGCTACAGCGACGACGTGATCACCTTTGAGTTCGCCGCGCTCGACTTCGTCGCACCGGAAAAGAACCGCTATGCCTATCGGCTGGAAGGCTTCGACAAGGAATGGGTCGAACAGGGCAACCGCAGGCGGGCGACTTACACGAACCTCGACGCAGGCGACTACCTGTTCCGGGTCAGGGCCGCCAACAGCGACGGCGTATGGAACAACGACGGCCTGACTATACCGGTCAGCGTGGCCGCCGCGCCGTGGGAAACGCCCTGGGCCTACGCTGCATACGTGGCCGTGATGCTCTTAGCCGTAGGCGGCGTGATGAGCTGGCAACGCCGGCGGCTCCAGCAGGCTGCCCAGATTCGCCAGCTCGCCTACTACGACACGTTGACGGGCCTGCCAAACCAGCAGCTCTTCAGGCAACGCCTCGCCCAGGCAGTGAGCGATGCCGCCGAGAAGCAGGACGGTCTCGCCGTTTTGTATGCGGACCTGGACCGCTTCAAGCGCATCAACGATACCCTCGGTCATTCCATCGGCGACGAGATCATCAAGTCGGTCGCGGTACGGCTCTCCCAGTGCGTACACCGCCGGGGCGACGGCATTGGGCGCTACGAGCTGGCGCGCCTGGGCGGCGACGAGTTCCTGATCTTCCTGCGCCACCGGGAAGCCGAGGCCGAGGCGAAAGCCATGGCCAAAGACATAGCAGAAACCCTGTCCGAGCCCTTTACCGACGGCGGACAGGAGCTGGTGGTCACCGCAAGCATCGGCGGCGCCGTATTCCCCGACCACGGGAGGGACGGTGAGGCCCTGCTGAAGGCGGCCGACACCGCCGTGTATCAGGCGAAGGCATCAGGACGCCGGCACTTCCAACTGTATTCGCGCAACATGAGTGCGCGCGCCATGCACCGCTTGTCGCTCGAGAACGATATACGCGTCGCGCTCGAGCAAAACCAGTTTCAGCTCTACTATCAGCCCAAGTACCGCGCTCATGACCTCAAGATCGTCGGCGCAGAAGCGCTGCTGCGATGGTTCCACCCGACCCGCGGCGAGATATCCCCGGGCAGCTTCATTCCCGTCGCCGAGGAGGCCGGTCTCATCGTGGAAATCGGCCATTGGGTGACGGGCGCGGCGTGCGCTCAACTGCGGAGCTGGGCGCAGGAAAGCCTGCCGGCGGTACCTGTCGCCATCAACCTGTCTGCCGAGGAATTCTATCGCGGTGATCCCGTCGCGATGATCGCCGAAGCAACTGCCCGGGCGAACGTGAACGCGAGTGAGCTCGAAATAGAGATCACCGAATCGGCGTTGATGCGCGACACTTCCAAGGTCAGCGAGTCGCTGCAGGCCCTGAAGCGGCTCGGCGTCAGTCTGTCGGTGGACGACTTCGGCACCGGCTATTCCTCCCTCGCCTATCTGAAGCGCTTCCCGCTGGACACGCTGAAGATCGACCGCTCTTTCGTCAGGGAGATCGCCACTGATATGGACGACGCCGCGATCTGCTCGGCGATCATCGCTATGGCGCGCAGCCTCGGCCTCAACGTGGTGGCCGAAGGCGTGGAGTCGGACGCGCAGCTTCGAAGGCTTCGGACTGAAGGATGCGATCAGATCCAGGGATTCCTGCTGAGCCGGCCGGTGCCGGCGGATCTGTTCATGGAGCTGCTCCTGGCCCAGAGCCCCCCCGCCGCTGTCTCCCGCGACGGCGAACAGGACATCCCGATCGAGAAAATCATCCGGCTTGCCCAGCGCAAACCCTGATGGCCGTCATTGCGAGTCCCAACGGCGAAGCAATCTCCATGAGGTCGCCGCGTCGGCCTGTGGCCTCCTCTCTATGACCCTACCCTGCCAACAACCGCCCCAGGCGCGAGACGCCTTCCTCGATGCCATCGAGCGCGTAGTGCGCGAAGCTCAACCTCAGACACCGTCTAAGCATCGGGTCTACACCAAAAATGCTCCCTGGCTGAAAACCGACACCGGCCGATCTGGCCTTCGCCCGTAAACTCACGCAGTCGCTACCTTCGGGCAATGTGAGCCAGAAAAAATAGCCGCCGTCCGGGCGCGTCCATGTCGCTGCGCGACCGACATGACGGTGCAAGGCAGCTTCCATTGCCTCAGCACGTTCGGCGAGCGTAGACCGCACGCGCTCGAGATGGGTCGCCTGCAGCCCGAGTTTCAGCGCGCTGCGCACGATGCCGGAAGTAAATTGGTTGAGTGCCCCGCCGCTAATGACTACACCCGATTCCTCAAATTTTCGGATCACGGAAGGCGCGGCTTGAATCCACCCCAAACGCATCGCGGGCGCCAGGATCTTGGAGAAAGAGCCGATGGAGATGACTGTCTCGCCGCCCAAGCGGCTAGCCATTGTGCTGGGCGGCGTCCCAACGTATGAGAGCATGTGGTAGACCTCGTCGGCAACAATCATGAAGCCGTGCCGCCGGCTCAGTTCAACCAGACGTTCGCGCCGCTCCTCCGGCATAGTACGGCCCGAGGGGTTGTGATAAGTCGGGATGGTGTACAAGAACGCCGGGCGGTCGTCGCGCAGGGCAGACTCCAGCGCGCCCACGTCCAAACCGTCCTGGTCCATTGGGATTCCCCGCATCCGCAACCGGTGCTGTCCAAAGATGCCGAGCGCCAGAAAATAGGTCGGCTCCTCGACGAACACCGTGTCGCCGGCTTGGGCTAAGAGTGTGCAGCTCAAGTCCAGGGCTTGGGAGGCGCCGGCACTCTGAAACAGCGTCTCGGCGGTCACCGATTCCCCGTACCCCTCGCTCAGGAACGCGGCGAGCTCCTGGCGAAAGCCCTCGTCGCCCGCATAATCACCGTAGTTCAGCTCGGCAGGATTGGCTGTCTGGAAATAGTGTCGGCTCGCCTCTTCCA
>Ga0224508_10002961_pt1 | contig 14212 bp, 14 predicted proteins | sample SF_Jan12_sed_USG_4_FD_170157 | JGI IMG/M metagenome (GOLD analysis project Ga0224508, IMG submission 170157) | Sediment microbial communities from San Francisco Bay, California, United States - SF_Jan12_sed_USGS_21 | ecosystem: Environmental > Aquatic > Marine > Sediment | place: USA... | reverse complement strand
CGGTTATCGGATTTCGATGATCTTCGACGAAGTCTGGCGCATGGTGGAGACGTTTCCGGGCGCCATGACCTTTTACGTGGCTCATCACCAGGACACCGTCGCTGCTGCGGCCGTTTGCCTCCGACTCAACCCTCGGGTGCTCTACACCCTCTACTGGGGCGACATCCCGGGCTACGAACGTCACAGCCCCGTCGCGTTTCTCGCGGCGGGTGTTTACGCGGCCGCCCGCGAGCAGGGCTTTTGTTTGATGGACACCGGCACCGTACCGAGCATCCAAAGCGGTCCGGCGGCCGGACTCATCCGCTTCAAGGAAGGCTTGGGCTGCAAGGCAACCTTGAAACTCACGTATACGAAAGCGCTCTGACCCGTCCCATGCGAATTCGTGATTACTACGATCGCGTTGCCACGGAGCACACGCCGAATTACCAGAAATCGGACCGCCTGATGGACGCGCTCGTTCACCGTCCCAACGAGCGCTTCGTGCGACGGCTCATCCGGCTCAAACTGCAACACGTGGAGAGCATCGCGGATCTGGGCTGCGGGACGGGTGAGCACCTGCTCGGATCGGTCCCCAAGCTGAAGCGATTGTTCCTCAACGACCTTTCCCCGAACATGTTGGACGAAACGACCGCACGTCTTAGCCGGGTCTATCCGGATGCCGAGATCGAGTCGCACTGTTCGAGCATCGAGGAAATCCCCGCGAACACGCGCACGAGTGACACGGTCCTTTGCCTTGGTGTCCTCAACCACTTCAAGAACCCGCAATTGACGGAGGTGCTCGCGACACTCGCGCGGCTGGCCCAACGGACGATCCTGATCTACTACGCCCATGAAGGGTTCTTGCTCGCGAACAGGGTCGGTGTGACCTTCCGCGAGATGGACATCCACTACCGAGCGATCAAGCGTTCGAGCGTCGTCGAGACCATGGGCACGCTGAATTTCGACCTCGCTCGTTCCTCGTATGCCTTCAAGTTTCCGATGCTGTCACCCCTCGTGGTCCAGGAATATCGAAAAGTAGGATGAAGTCCGACTCCAGAGCCCTGCGAATCGCAATCGCGTTCGCGCTCCCATGCGTGGCGTTGTTGTGCGCTCACGCCCTGTTCGATCCGGTTTACCGAACCAGCGACGATCCGACGATGTTGCTCATCGCGGCCGGGGAGGCGTATGCCGACCAACCCAGCCCCTACCTGATTTTCTCGAACCACGTCTGGGGCACTGTCCTGGCTTTCTTCTACGCCTGGGTTCCCGCGGTGCCGTGGTACGGGCTATTTCAACTCGTGGTTCAGCTGGGGGCCAACGCGACGCTCGTGTACGTCGCGTTGGGGAAAAGGATTTCGGTGGGACGTCTCATGGCGATCGCGGGCTACCTCCTCGTTTTCGACATGCTCATGTCGGCTCGACCGCACTTCACCTTGACCGCGTCCATCGCGGGAATCGCGGCGATCGTCCTCTTATGGGATCGGTTCTCCGGCCCCGATGGTCTGGGCCCGGCCCGTTGGACGATGTTCGTCGTCCTGTGGGCCACGTCCGCCGCGATCCGGCACGAGAGCGCGGTTCTCGTGTACCTCCTCTCGGCCCCGCCGGCGCTCGTCCCGTTGGTGCAGGCGTGGCGCAGCGGAGGCATGAGGCAAGCAATGCGGAAGGTTGCCGCGCCGATGCTGGTCGCGGCGGGCATCGTCGCCTCGTTTCACGGTTACAACCTCGTCCGTTACCACACGCCCGATTGGCGTGAATTCATCGAAACCGGGCCGAGCATCGGCTCGATACTCGATTTCAGTTCCACCGGCTCTACTCGAATGCAGACCTGGCAACGCTTCCCGGATGGGGCGACGCGGTTGCACGAAGTCCGTCACCCACCGGAAGTTTACCGCGCAGCCGCCGACGGTCCGGGTTGGACCGAGAATGAATTGCACATGCTGATGGAGTGGTTCTATGCCGACGCCGAGTTGTATAGTCTCGACCAAATCGAGCGTTTCCTCAAGCGTATCGGAAAACCGCCACCGGACGGCTCCGCACCTTTCGCACCGCTTCGATCCGACCCGAATCTGTACCTCCTGGTGGCGGCGCTCGTCGTCGGGTGGAGTTCTCGCAGGTTCGACCCGCGTGACGCGGTCCAACTCGGTCTCCTTGCGCTGGCGGCATTGGGCATTACCGCGTATGTAGATTTCGGCCTCCATCGACTGGTGTCTTGGGTCTACGAGCCGATCTTCGCCATGCTGGGTTGGTCGATCCTGGCCGTCGGTCGTGAGCGTCCTCTCGTCTCGAGTGATCTCGTCTGGTTCGTGACGCGGGCCCTGGCGATGGGGCTACTCCTCGCGTTTCTTCTGCCGGCCGGAGTAAGAATCGCCGGCGAGTCGGCGACCACGACGGCGCACCGCGAAGTCTTCATGGAATCTGTCCGCGATCTGAATGCGAATGTCGAACACCTGTACGTTTCCTGGGCGACCAGTTTTCCGTTGGAACTGCTCGGGCCGTTCGACGATCTCGAGCCGTTCCGCGATCTGAACGTTTACTCCGCCGGGGCGGCGACGAATGGCGGCCACAATCGGAGACTCCTGCGGCGGTTCGGCATCACCGACATCTACCAAGCAATCTACCGGATCCTCGAGTCAGCGTGATCAGCCAACCCCGCCAAAACCGAGTGTTGAAGGGTTTCGTGCGCGAGCGTTATGGAACGGAGACCGTCGCGGAACGGATCGAATCGTATGCAACGGAAGGCCATCGGATGTTCGAGGTTTATCGATTCTCCGCGGTCCCGGCACCTGAGTAAACGCATGCGGCCACACCCGGCTTGTGTATGATGATTTCGGGAGGCTCTTGGTGGAAGTCCGTCGTGTCGTATCGGTCGTCATCCCGGTCTACTTCAACGAACATTCGTTGCCCGGGTTGTTTGACGAGCTGAAAGAGGTTGAGCGGCAATTGCAGTCGCGTGGCGTCGGCCTGGAGTTGATCTTCGTGGACGACGGTTCCGGCGACGTCTCCCTGAAGACTCTGTTGGATTACAAAGCGCGCCGCCCCCAAACAAAGGTGTTGAAACACACCCGCAATTTCGGAGCCGGCCAGGCCATCAAATCTGGTCTGCGTCACGTCACCGGGGACTGTTTTCTCTTCCTGGCGGCGGATTCCCAGGATCCACCCGACCTGATTGTGCAAACGGTGGACCGTTGGCTCGACGGAAAAAAGTATGTTGTGGCCACCCGCGAGAGCCGGCAAGATCCCTTGATATCCAAGTTCTTCTCCTGGATCTATTACAAGTTGGTCGCCATGTTCGTCATTTCCGATTATCCGCGGGGCGGCTTCGACGTCGCATTGATGGACAAATCGTTGCTGCCGCACATGCTCAAAGCGGGGAAAAACATCAACCTCAACCTGTTCGGTTACTGGTTGGGATACAAGCCCGAGTTGATCCCATACAAACGACTCCGCCGATCGCACGGCAAGTCTCGCTGGACACCCACCAAGCGGGTCAAGCTGTTCATGGATTCGCTGCTCGGTTTTTCGGTGGTCCCGATGCGGGTGATCTCGATGATCGGGTTGATCGTGGCGGTGCTCAGCCTGGGCTTCGGTGTCTCGGTGGTGGTGTCCGCGTTGTTGGGTGACAAGGCCGTCCCGGGTTTCGCCGCGCTGGCAACGATTATCTCGTTCCTACTCGGATTGATCGTCGTGATGCTCGGAGTGATCGGCGAGTATCTGTGGCGGATCGCCGACGAAACCAACCAGCGGCCGGACTCGGTGGTCGATGAAGTGTTCTGAGCCGGGAGAGGGGTTCTGATGTCCAAATTTGCGGTGGGAAACATCCTCCTGTTCGCATCGATGCTCTGCACGACCACCAGTCATATCTTGATCAAGCGTTTGGTCGATGAGGGTCCCGAAAATGGGCTCACGTTATCGGCCCTTATCGAGTTGTTCACCGGTCCGAGGCTGTTTCGCAGCATGGCGGCCGGCACGTTGCTCGTTGCCGGCTTTTTGTTCTGGGCGCTTTGCCTGTCGCGTTTGACCCTCAGTTACGCCTACCCGGTCGCATCGACCTCCGTGTTGCTGATCGCCGGTTTCAGTGTTCTCGTGCTGGGCGAGACGATTACGCTGCGGATGTGGGCCGGGACGGCGCTGATCCTCGTGGGGATCGTCCTCCTGCGCCCCACCGGATAGGAGTTTTGACGAAACCATGTACGTCGCGATGAACCACTTTCGTGTCGCCGCCGGCCGCGGCGCCGAGTTCGAGGACCGCTGGCGCCGGCGCAAGAGCTACCTCGATACGGTGTCCGGGTTCGTGCAGTTCCATCTGGTCCGTGGCAAGGACGAAGAGGACGGAACACACCGTTACGCGAGCCACGTCATCTGGGATGCGCATCAGGCGTTCCTCGACTGGACGCACAGCGAGGCGTTCCGCAAGGCGCATTCGAGCCGCGACACCCCCAGCGGTTTGATCCTCGAGCATCCCCGTTTCCAGGGTTGGGAAGCGGTCGAGCTGTAGAACGGCTAGCTCAACCAGCGGGGTTTGTCGCCGCCGACCGAATCGCACACGCGTTTCAGATAAGGCTTGACGACACCGGTCTTTTCGATCGACCGCATCACGTCGGGCATCGCGTCGTGGTACCCGGCCTGGATGAACAGCGAGGCGGCCGTCAGATCGGCCCGGCTCGGCCGCTCCCTTCCGAGCAGGAATGGACCGCCTCGAAGCTCGGTGACCAGCAGTTGTAGCCCGCGCTCGATTTCCGAGAACACGTCTTCCTTCTTGCGGCCGCCCGCACCGTGCAGCACGGCTCGGCGCACCTGTTTGGGCACAAACATCTTCTCGACCATCAAACGCTTGAACCAACCGGCCCGGCCCAGCAGCGCCGCCAGGAACCGCTCGCGACCCGGCTCGTCAACCCAGCGCATGTAGTACCCGCACCAGTAGTAGTACTCGTTGATCGCGTATTCCCAGAGTCTCAGGTGCGCCGCGTCCTGTTCCGACTCGACTTTCCAGGGAACGTCGTGACGGCGCTCCAATTCGTCGAGGATGCGGGTCGATTCGACGAAGAGTTCCCCGTCGATGTCAAGGGCAGGGAGACGCCCGGTGCGGCTGACCCGAGTCACGTCCCCGCCGCGTTGCAAGTCGCGACGCTCGAACTCTTCGCCGAGCAGGCGCAGCGCCATGTCCACACGGAGGCACGGGGGAGACACCGATCCGACACCATCGCCACCGGGGTACTGGTAGAGGATCATCGACATGCGCGAGCGGCTAGAGCCGCCGGAGCGGGAAGAACGGCGGCGGCGGCTCCGGCCGCACCTGTTCGTCCGCCTGAATGATTTCGATCTTCACGTCCTCGAATACCAGGTGGTAGAAGAAGGAAAAGATCGGCGGGATGTTGGACGTGTGTGGGAATACGTCGTCATGGAAGGTGAGGTGAACTTCCAGGTCGCCGGGTTCGACGACCCCCTCGGCTGCGCGCGACGGGTTGTAGATCTCTCCCGACAACGTGCGCACCGTGCCATCGGGGCGCCGCGCCCCCTCGGTGACCATCAGGTGGCCTATCCACAGTGGCCTTGGGAACTCGAACGGATTTTGGAACGGTTCTTCGTTGAGTGTGACCGAAGCCGGACCCCAGGTCGCGAGGTAAGTAAAAATCGTCGGCAACACCGGCTGCCCCGACGCCGTGTCGCCATGCAGGTAGGCGTTGTGCGAAATCGCTTCGTTGAGGATCGCATCGACCTGCGTGACCGACGAGCCGATCCGGGCACCGGATGGGTGATGGTCGGGGTGGGTGAAACGAACCTGCTTGTAGGTCCAGCGTCCGTTCCGATCGGTCCATTCGGCGTCAATGAATCCCGTGTTGGTCATCGGCTGGACGTCGATCACGAGAGTGCCTTCGATCGGTGTCGATCCGACCCCATTCCACACGAACGAATCGACCGGCTCCGCGGGGACGCCCTGAACGTCGCGTCGCGTCGGACCCATCAATCTGCGGTTGAGTCGTGGCTCGCTTGCGGTCACGCGATAACGCAACTCCACAGCCGCGTCCGGGTCGTCGATCGGGAGCGAATCGATCGGCAAGGAGCGCTCGGCGCCATCCCGGGGTAGCGCGTCACGGGAGGACTGACCGAAGGCGGGTGCATGCGCCGGCGCAAACAGGAGCCCGACGACAAGCATCGAAGATAGGTGTTTCATAACATCTTTAGTTACTACGATCCGGTGCCGGATGCCATGGAGAATGACCGGCCGCGACGAGACACTCTAGCTTTCTGACATTCCCGGCTGGGGTTTGGCGATGGTTCCGGGCCTGGGCCCAGTCTCCTTGACCTTCCCGAGCACCTCGGGAAGATCGATCCCGGCCTGTTCGGCCAACTCGTGAATCGGCGGCAAGGCCCCGATCAGGCCGCGCAGAAAACCGGCCGTCGCACCGTTGCTCCCGCCATCCGTTCCGGCGCCCGAGTCCCAGACGGTGACCTTGTCGATCTTGAGATTCTGGATCGCCTTGACCTGTTCGGCGATCAGGTCGGGGAGCTTTTCGATGATCAGCAACGATGGCGCGAGATCTTTCCGATCCCCGCAGACGTTGATCAGGTGCTCGTAACCGGATGCCTTGGCGTCGAGGACTTTGCGGATGCCTTCGGCCTCGGCCAGGTACTTGGCCAGCACGGCGTCGGCTTCACCCTTGGCGATCCGGCGCAGTCTCTCGGCTTCCGCATCGGCGTCGATCTCGACTTTCTTGCGCTCGATGATCTGCTGCGCGATCTGTTCCTTTTCCATGCGGGCCAGTTCGCGTTCCTTCTCCGCGATCAACACGTCGCGTGCGGAGTTGGCCAACGCCACTTCGCCGCGGCGCTTCGCGTCCGCGCGACGTTCTTCGAGCGTGGCTTCGAAATCGGCGATGTTCGCCTTGGAATCGTTCTCCCCGCCGACCGCCTCGGCTTCGAACTTTGCGACTTCGATCCGCTGGCTCCGCTCGGCGTTCTTTTGACCGGTCGCCGACTGCGCGCTCTGGTTGGCAACCTCGACCGTCATTTCGCGTGCCGCCGTCGCCGAACCGATCGAACCGCCGCGGTCGGCTTCAGCAACCTCGACCTTGGCCTGGTTGATCGCTTCCGAGGCGGCCTTCTGTCCCAACGCCTCGATGTAGCCCGACTCGTCGGTGATGTCGCGGATGTTCACGTTGATCAGCTCGAGACCGATTTTGTTGACCTCGGTGCTGACGTTCTTGTTGGCGAGATCGAGGAATTTTTCGCGATCCTGGTTGATCTCCTCGATCGACAGCGTAGCGATGACGAGACGCATCTGGCCGAGAATGATGTCTCGCGCCTGCGCGGCGATTTCGGCGTCGCCCAAACCCAGCAGACGTTCGGCGGCGTTGTTCATGATGTCCGGGCTGGTCGAGATCCCGATCGTGAACGTCGAGGGGACGTCGACGCGAATGTTCTTCTTGGAAAGCGCCGATTTCAACTCGATCTCGATCGTCATCGGTTCGAGATTGAGGTAGGCGTAACTCTGAAGCAGCGGGATGATGAACGTTCCGCCGCCGTGCAGACAGCGAGCGGCTCGCTCGCCTGTCACCTTACCGTAGACCACCAGGACGCGGTTGGATGGGCAGCGTCGATACTGCCGCACCAGCATGGTGACGACGAACAGGATCAGTAATACGACCGAACCGACAACCCCGAGGGTCGAAAAACTAATTGGGCTATCACTCATAACTCTCTCTCCAATCTTTGACTTAATCGAGGGGTTCGACGATCAACGTGCCGTCGTCCCGGGCTTCGACGACCTTGACGTCGGCGAATGCAGCGATTGCCTTCCCGGTGCTGACGGCGGCAACGGTCTTGAGACGTCCGGAAACGCTGACCTGGATCTGCCCGAGTCCCATACCTTTTGCGGGGATCTTGATGTACGCGCGCGCTGTGCTGCCGATCGCCGTTCTCGGATCGATTTCGACGTGACGGTTGAGCTTGCGTGTCATGGCCATCAAACCCGACGCCAGAAACATCATGAACAATCCGAAACCGACCGACAAGAGTGCGGACAACGGACGTGAAAGTCCGAAATCGATTCGACAAGCAAGACCCATCCAACCGGTCCCCATCACGAACGCCATGACGGAGAGCAACGAAAACAGGGTGAACGAGGCGTCGGTCCCGGCATCAACATCCGCGTCGAAGTCGCCGGCGTCCCCACCGAACAGTCCGATCACCAGGCGCAGCAGAAACAGGATGGTCCCGACCGCCGCCATGATGAAGTAGGTCACCGCATCGCCCCCGAGTTTGGAAAGCTCGGAGAGGTTAAAGACTGTATCCCACATGTCGGAACCCCCGTATCGCTCGACGCTATGCCACGCCGCGACCGGGCGTCAAGTCCTCGTTTACGGGATCGGCGGGATTGCCTCTCCCGACTTGCATGTGAGGATACACGGGCTCCCGGTAATTATTCGGGGCCGTAGGGCGGGGTCAGTCGGTTTGCGAACCTTCGGGCCATTGGGCGAACTCGCCGTTGACGAAGACGATCGAAGCGCTAAGGCTACTCGTCGGACCACCGACGTAGTTCAAGCTGCCGCCGTCGCTGCCGCCCGACCAGACCGTGTAGTCCGTGGCCACCGAATTGATCGTAAAACCGCGCCCCCAGCCGTCGCTTGCGGGCAACGTATCCAGGAAGACGGGCACCAGCGATCCACTGAGGCCGGCCATGCTCGTGGCGGCGGGGTAGGCGGAGTTGTCGACGTTGTAGGATTCGATGGCCGTGGCGATCGTCCGGAGGTCCGCCATGGTGCGTTTTTGCTTGCCTCGGTGGATGGCGTTGAGCAGGTTCGGGATGGAGATCGCCGCGATGATGCCGATGATCGCGACCACGATCAACAATTCTATGAGTGTGAAACCACCGTTCTTCGATCTCTCCATAACAGACCCTCTTTTGATCCAGTGTGGAATGCAATCGGTGGGCCGTTTGGACCCCTTCTCCGGAAGCCCCAAAAAACACAAGAAGTAGAAGCAAATCTCAGACTAGCTCCCAAGACCCCCACCGGCCTTAGCCGTTTTTTGTCAGTTTTGAGGGTCCAGACGGCGCTATCTTGTCATCCTGCATGCTGGCGCCGGACCCAGAATTCTTGAAAGTCTATCGATGAGCGATTCCTCCATGATCCCCGCCGAGGTGCTGGACCTCTTCGGCGTTGACGCGCGCAGGGCGGTCGTGGAACCGCTCGGCCGCGGGCACATCCATCGAACTTACCTGGTCCGAGGCGCCGTGGAACCGCTCGTCCTTCAGCGAGTCAACCAGTCCGTCTTCCCGAACCCGCAGCGGTTGACGGCCAACCTGGGCCGGGTCCTCGAGGCCTTGCGGGAGGCCAAGAGTCGGGGCGACTATTCGCTCGAATGGCCGCGCCCCGTGGAAGACCGGGAGGGAAGGGCTCTGGTCTTCGTATCCGGCAAGGTGTGGAGGGCCACGACCCACGTCGGCGGAACCTATGCCGTCGACGAGGCCGACAGCCCGCAACGGGCGAGAGACGGTGCGCAGGCGTTCGGCTGCTTCTGTGCCGCGCTCGCGCCCCTCGCGCCCGGGGCCCTCGACGAGTTGATTCCGGGGTTCCACGACCTCGACACCCGGCTGGCGCAACTCGAACGGGCGTTGCGGACCGACCCCGCCGGGCGCCGCGAGTCCGCGCAGCCGGAGATCGAATTCTGCCTCGGACAATCCCGACTCGTCGCGGACCTGCGTGCCGCGCTGGCCGAATTACCCCGCCGGATCTGTCACAACGACACCAAGATCAACAACCTGTTGTTCGACGAGACCGATCATCGCCCGCGCGCGGTGATCGACCTGGATACCTGCATGCCGGGTTGGTGGATGCACGACTTCGGCGACATCGTGCGTACGTTCTGCTCGGGAGAACCCGAGGACTCGACGCATCTCGAACGCGTTCGAATACGCGAGGACTTCTTCCGCGCGGTCGCCGACGGGTTCACCGAACCTCTGACGGCTCACGGATCCGTACAGGAGCGCGAGAGCCTGTGGCTGGGCGCGTGCGCGATCGGCCTTACCCTCGCTGTCCGCTTCCTGACCGACTACCTGGAAGGCGACCGCTACTTCGCGGTTTCCCGGCCCGGCCATAACCTCGACCGGGCTCGCAACCAGTTGGCGCTCCATCGGGATCTCGTCGCTCGCGAGAACGATCTGCGTCCCTGCCTCGCTTCGACATCGGGCTAGAACAGATCCAGGATCGCCGACAGTAAGCCGCGACGATCGAGAAACGTCAGCAACGCGTGGAGATCGCCGAGTAACGGCGGCGGATCGTTGAGCAGCGTATCGGCATCGAGGACGCCGTTCCAATCGATATCCTCGTGCTCGGTCTCCATACCGGCTTCGCGCAGGATACGCAGCACCCCCTGGGCCACGATCGCGCAACCCGTGATTGTCGGGTGCATGCCGTCGAGGCTGAATAACCCACCCTGAATCAGGCGGGTCGTTCCATCGAGCGTGCGTGTGCGCATGAAGCGCGTGTCCAGCGCAACGTGGCCATCGGCGTCGACCAGGTAGTGCAGGATCGGGTGACCTCGCAACGCGGCCACCAACCCGTCGGGGAAGGAGAACTCCACCGCACCGCGGCGGCGGCGAAATGCGAGTTGATCCAGCAGATCGCCGACGTGAACAAGGTAACGGTTCGGCGCGCTCTCGGCCGCGCTACGGATGATGTCGTTGTAGTCGTCCACATGGCGGTCGATCAAGCGGGCGTCGTCGCCGGTGAGTGCGTTGTGCCGCGTGGGGTCGAAGTCCTTGTCCCAGATCCAGGGTCGCGTGTAGTACTCGTAATACCCGTCCGATCGCACGCCGACGCCGCGAGTCACCGGGGGGATGGTCACGTGCGGCACCGTTCCCAGGAACACGCGCTCGGCGCCGACGAGGTCGACGGCCTGCATCAGGCGATCGTAGAGCGCCCGGAAGTGCTCCGGACGATAGAGGTTCACGCGACGGGCGTGAGGCGCGAGACCCAGATCCTCGGCGGTCGATAGCCTTATCTCGAGGCGCGTCATCGCGCCCAGCGCATGGTTGGAGCCGAGCATCACGATCAGGTTTTCGATACCGCCATCCGCGGCCAGCCGGCGGGCCACATCCAGCGCGCTCAACGTGTCCCACTCCGGTAGTGCCGAGGGGTTGAGCACGCGCCGCGCCGTTCGATACAGCGCACGTTCGGGAACCTGCGCCAACCAGTGGTCGCTTGCCGCCGGGATCTCCCTGTTGCATTTGTCGGATGTGAGGTCGAGCGCGTCACCGATCTCGTAACCCCAGACGGCCAGGTTGTGGTGGTACTCCGTCTTACCGGGTGACTGCGCGCCGGGTCCCCGTTCCCAGTAGTCTTCAATTTCGTCCAACGAGCGATGCACTTTGAAGATCGCCGCCGGGAGTTCGAACAGACTCACGCGTTCGCCGAAGCGCCGTCCCAACTTCCGGATCAACCACTCCAGGTTGAGCGGGATGCCTCCGGGTCCGCCGAATTCGGGTGCTCGAAAATGCGCTCCCATCGCGCGGGCCACCTGAGCGGGAAACGACCACTCCGTGCGGTGGACCGCACCGTTCAGGAAACCCTGGGTCAGGCTGTCGCCGATCGCGACGAGGCGATGTTTGGCCATCGCCTCAAGCCTATCAGGGGCGTGTTACGATCCAGCCTCGGCAACCTGAAAGCGGTGTTTCGATGGCAGTTTGGTTCGCACTGATCGCCCTGATCGGGGCCTTGGGTCTGTTCGTCTGGTCGGCGGCGCAGCGACGTCGGCGCCGCGCCGGGGGCGCGCCGGTCGAACGGTTGGAACGATTCGATCCCGGTCCACCGCCCGTCGATTCAAGCGCCGACCGTGAGAGCTTTGACGTCTGGGGATTCGAGGACACCCACTTTCGCGTCAACGAATCGAGCGAAGTCGAGATCTCCGGTTCCCGTTACGAGTTGAGCGGAAAACCGCTTCCGTCGTTGTTCCCGTGGTTCCAAAAGGTCATCGACGTCCCGCTCGACCCCAAGGACACACGCCCGTCGAGTTACGGTAAGGGCATTCCCGCGTCGCAAGCGTCGCGATCGCTGCGGGAAGCCCTCGGTGAGTTCCTCGCGGAAGATCAGATCAGCGATGACGACGAGCAACGCCTGCGGCACGGCCACGGTCACACGCAAGAAGAAGTGTATTCGATCAAATTCGAAACGATCCCACGGATCCCCGATCTCGTCGTCTGGCCCGCCGATGAGGACCAGGTGGTTCGCCTCGTGCAGGTCGCCGCCCAACTCAACGCTTGCCTGATCCCGTTCGGCGGGGGTACCAACGTGACCGACGCGCTGCGTTGTCCCACGGACGAACGCCGCGCAATCATCTCGGTCGACATGCGGCGCATGAACCGCATCCTGTGGATCGATCCCCAGAACAACATGGCCTGTATCCAGTCCGGTGCGGTGGGACGCCACATCATCGAACAGCTCGCCGTCCATGGCTTTACGATGGGCCACGAGCCGGATAGCGTCGAGTTCTCGACGCTTGGCGGGTGGATCTCGACTCACGCCAGCGGGATGAAGAAGAACCGCTACGGCAACATCGAGGACATCGTGCTCGATTTCAACATGGTCACGCCGGGCGGCAAGCTCGCGCGTCAAAATATCGCGCCGCGCGAGTCGGTCGGTGTCGACGCGCGTCGCTTCATCCTGGGCTCGGAGGGAAGTTTCGGAATCATCACCGAGGCGATTGTCCGGTTGTTCCCGCTTCCGGAAGTCCAGGAATACGGGTCTGTGCTGTTCCCCTCGTTCGAGCAAGGCGTTGGTTTCATGTACGACCTGGCGGCGACCGCTGACATCCCGGCGAGTGTGCGCCTGGTCGACAACTTGCAGTTCCAGTTCGGCGCATCGCTCAAGCCGAAAGCCGAGGGCCTGCGTAAACTGGTGGGTAAACTACAAAAACTCTGGGTCACGAAGATCCTCGGGTTCGAAGTCGACAAGATGGTCGTATGTACTCTCGTTTTCGAGGGGCGCCGGGAAGAAGTCCGGCGGCAGGAAGCGACGGTCTATCGCATCGCTCAACAACACGGCGGATTCAAAGCCGGGCCGGAAAACGGGCGGCGCGGTTATCAGCTGACGTTCAGCATTGCCTATATCCGCGACTTCGTGATGAACCACTGGGTGTTGGCCGAGAGCTTCGAGACTTCGATGCCGTGGGATCGTGTCCTCGATCTGTGCGAACGCGTCAAACGCCGCGTCTACTCGGATCATCAAGGACGCGGTCTCCCCGGCAAGCCGTTCATTTCCTGTCGCGTGACGCAGATTTATCCGACGGGGGTTTGCGTCTACTTCTACATGGCGTTTTACTATAAAGGTGTCGACGATCCGGCTCGGGTATTCTCCGAGATGGAGAAAGCCGCGCGCTCCGAGATCCTCGCCGCAGGCGGGTCTCTCTCGCACCACCACGGGATCGGCAAGCATCGCGAGAGTTTCCTGCCTGAGATCATGTCGCCCGCATTGCTCGACTGGAATCGCCGGGCCAAACAGGCTGTCGATCCGGACAACCTGTTCGCCGGAGCGAATCAGGGTTTAGGAAAAAAAGATGCCCGAAGTTAAGTTCACCGAGAATCTACGGCGCCACCTCGATACCCTCGAGTGCTCCGTCGAGGCAGCCACGGTGCGCGAGGCGTTGGACCGCGTTTTCGAGGCGCAACCCAGACTCCGCGGATACGTCCTGGACGATCAGGGACGGCTGCGCAAACACGTGGCCATCTTCATTAATGGTGACATGGTCCACGATCGCGACGGGTTGAGCGATGCGGTAGCCGCGGATGCCGAGTTGTTCGTCATGCAGGCGCTATCTGGAGGTTGAGGATGAGTAACCAGCTCTACCTGGCGACACGAAAAGGCCTGTTTACCGCGGAGCGAAGCGGTGCGGGATCCTGGGCCGTCACGGGCTCCGCCTTTGTGGGCGATCCGGTCACGATGCTGCTCGACGATGCTCGTGACGGCACGCTTTACGCCGCATTGAACCTCGGGCATTTCGGCGTGAAGCTGCACCGCTCGACGGATCGCGGGAAGACGTGGGACGAGTGCGCGGCGCCGGCGTTCGCCGGCGAGAGCAAGGAGAAAGACGATAAAACGGAGGGACCCTCCGTGCACCAGGTGTGGGAACTCGTTCCCGGTGGGGCGGATCAGCCCGGCAAGCTTTGGGCCGGGACGATCCCGGGCGCTTTGTTCGTGTCGGAGGATCGCGGAAGCTCCTGGAACCTGGTCGAGTCGTT
>Ga0224508_10002960_pt1 | contig 14213 bp, 12 predicted proteins | sample SF_Jan12_sed_USG_4_FD_170157 | JGI IMG/M metagenome (GOLD analysis project Ga0224508, IMG submission 170157) | Sediment microbial communities from San Francisco Bay, California, United States - SF_Jan12_sed_USGS_21 | ecosystem: Environmental > Aquatic > Marine > Sediment | place: USA... | reverse complement strand
CTTGCTCAGATCAAGCAATACAAGAAGAATGACGCTTACTTCGCCTACGAGTACTGGAAGACGGCTGTGGGCGACCCCCGCAAGGAGAAGGACTCGCTCAAACGAATTTCACCGTTGTACAACATCGAGAACCTGAACGTTCCCCTCATTGCGTTTCATGGCGAGAGAGACTGGACGGTTCCTGAGGAACAGGCCCTTGCCTTCAAAAAAGCGCTGGAGCGCACGAACAAGGATGCGGAAGTCGTCATCATCGACAACGAAGGCCACTCGTTCGGCAACAACAGCAATATTTCTTACGTTCTCGAGAAGACATTGCGGTTCTTTGCGAAGCACGAAAAGTAGGGAGTAGGGAAGCGCCCCACAATAAAGCCGCCACCGCCACAGCTGTGCGCGGAAATTCACTGGTCTGAATAAATCCCTGGTGACGCACCTACCTGACGTCAGGCCGGGCACTCTTGATCAGGTCATAGGCTGCATTGAGTTCGCGCGAGCGTTCTTCGGCAACGGGCCGCATGCTTTCGGGCAATCCTCGTGACGCCAGCTTGTCCGGGTGGTTCTGGCTGATCAGTTTGCGATAGGCGCGTTTGATCTCAGCCGGGCTGGCGTCTGCCGTGATGCCAAGCGCAGCATAGGCGTCTGCGAGTCTGCCTTGTTGGGGTGGGGCGCCGGCGGCCGACGGACCCCCGGTTGCGGCACGCAGCAGAGCCTCGAGTTGCGCAACATCGGCTTCCGTCAAGCCCAGTCGCTGCGCAATACGTACGAGCATCGCGTGCTCGGCGGGATGAACCTGCCCGTCCGCGGCGACTGCCATGCATTGCAGTTGGAGGAACAACTGCAACAGTGGCGCGCGGCGGTGACTGGCCTGTGCGAACTTGTCGACTTCTGCGTCGAGATCGAAGTCGGGTTGTTTGCCCCGGTTAAAGGCGGCCTTTGCTTGTTCGCGTGCCGCGCCCTGCAGCCTGAGCATGCCAAAGATCTTTTCGACGGCATTGATCTCATCGCGCGATACGACGTTGTCTGCCTTGCACAACGCTCCCATGATGGAAAAGGTCGAGTCGAGCAATGTCGATTGCGCGACCTGCAGGCTGCCAACGACGAACAGCCGAAACGCATAGCTGGCCAGATAACCGATGAAAGCGCCGATGAAAAGTCCGGCAAAACCGCCGAAGGCTGCGCCGAGCAGGGCGCCGATAAAGGTGAGCATACGGCTAGTCTAGCAATGAATCGTGCGGTGAGTTTCGCAGTTGGGACGACATTCTACTTTGGCTTCGCGCCGCGCAATCCCATCATGGCTGCATCAAACAGGTCGAGCGGTATGCTTCGTCGAATCTTCCGGATAACCGCCTTTCGGATCCTGCGCTTCGAACCCGCGTGCGCGTGAAAGTCGAGACCTTGCAGTTCCTCCGCACGAGCCCTTGCACGAGCCATGAGTTGATCCGGCTCGACCAGTTCATCAAAGAACCCGGCATCGAGCGCGGACTCCGGATCGAAGAACTCCGACAGGTTCACGGCACGCTGGAAGGCGGACGGATTGAGCCGGTAGCGGAGCGTTTCTGCGGCGACGCGCGGCATGGTCAGCCCGATAGCCACTTCATTGGCTGCGATCTTGAAATCGCCGCGACTGCCGATGATGTAATCGGCCGACAACATCAGGAAGACGCCCATCGCCATTGAATGCCCGGTGCAGGCGGAGATTACAGGATAAGGGTACGCCATGATGCGGGCGGGCAGGCCGTAGCCGGCGCGCAACATGCGAATCGCAGTCATGCCGCCACGCTTCATCACGTGCAGATCGAAGCCAGCCGAGAAGACCGACTCGCGGCCCGTCAGGATCACGGTCGCCCGGTCTGCTTCGGCCTGGTCGAAGGCCAGGTTTATCTCGCGCAGCACCTGCGGTGACAGGGCGTTGCGCTTGCCATCGTCGATGCGAATGGTCGCGACGTTGTCGCGAAGCTCATACTGAATATGTTGGTTTGGCATCGAGAGAATCCTACTTAAATGCCTGAAGTGTCATATCCCGTTCCCACTGCGGCATCTTTTTGAAGTTCTCTACGAACTGGTCCTGTAGATTCTCCGGGTACCCCTTGGCGGCGAGTCTTTCCCGGTAGATTTCTACCTGTGCCGCTAACTCATCGGTGACCTGTTCGTCTGGCAATGGGCAATGGTTCCAGCGCGACTGGCAATAGCTCTCACACTCCAGAAGCGCTTCCTCCTGTTCGCGCCGGTCGCACTCGCAGGTGCAGCGTTCGGCGATGGTCGAACCGTCGTAGTTTGCACAACCCTGCGCGAAGCCCATCGCCTTGATTTGTTCTTCGTCGACTCCGTACTCGCACAACAAGCTCGGAGAGGCTCCGGATCCCTGCACGATGCTGTTCATGACCTCGGTGCCAAACGGCGCCTGTTGCATCATTTGCTGGATCATCTGCTGCTTGAGCGGCTCTTCGGCCATCTGGTAGCGATCGTCATGCAAGAGGGGGGCAGGGACGAAAAAACTCCCGCTGATCCGCTTGGACACCACGGGGTTGTTCCGGGATTCTAGCTCGTCCTCATCGACGAGACCCGCGCTGAAGGTCCCTTCGATGGCCATCGGAGAGTACTGCGTAATGGTGACCTTGCCCGTGGGCGGTGCCCAGTAAGTTCGTGAAGCGGTCGCGACAGGCGGGCCATAGGCCTGGTAGTTGCGACGGCGCTTGCCGGCCTTGTAGACCTCTATGTGGGCATTGTCGAAGCTGCCGGTGAAGCCGTAGTCCACGAGCGGGATGCTGATCGTGATCTCCGACGCATCCATGCTTTCGAGCGCCTGCTCGGTTTCCAGGAACGCTCCGTAGTATTGATTCATGTTGCCCAGGGGATTGGATACGTCCACAGCCATGATATCGACGACTTCGGAGAAGAACCCTGTGGCCGGCGCTACATCCAGGTTGATGTCGAGCGGGCTGAGGGACAGCTTGATGTTGAGCTGCGGGCCACACAGGTTGAGCTGCCGTTCCGTACCCTGGCAACTGCCCTTGTCTTCCTTGCGCGTCACCTTGGTGACAGGCTCGAGATTCTCCGCCGGGTTCTCGAGAACTTTCTTGAGCTCTTCCTTCTGTTCATCCTTGCGCGTGGGTGGACGATCACGCTTTGGTGGCCTCTTCTTCACCGGGCGCGGCGGCAGTGTGATCATGTCCGCCTGCCAGTCGGACATGCTGAGATTAAAGGTCAGGTCAGCTGTCTTGGTCTCTCTGGGTGTCTCCGCCACATTGGTGACGATGTAGGTGCCATCGTTTGCGAAATAGTGCGGAAACGTCCAGAGAGCGAAATGCGGAGGCTGCCCGTTTTCCTGGCTGAGGACAACGGGCGGGCGAACGTCCGAGCCGTCGGGCAGACCAATTCGAAGCTGCCCCAGGACCGATTTGTCCTCGTGCATAACCTGCAGGTAAACGAATTTCTTGAGCGCTCCCGGTTCGACATTGACCTTGAAACACCGCGCCGCGATCGGCCGGATCGAAACCTTGTACGTGGACGACGATCCAGCGCCTACCGTGGCGGCGCTGTAGCAATTTGCGAACCCCTGTACCAGCCAGCCGTGGTTACGACTCTCATTGTTGCCGCCAAGCTTGTCGCTGATTCTTGCGTCCATGTAGTCGGCATAACGTGAGGCGAAGCGCGGAAAGAGATGTGCGAGGTTGCCCCGGATGTGCGTTTCGCCTTTCATTCTGCGGTCCAGCCAGTTCAGCTGTGCGACAGGGCCCCTGTGAATGTCGAAGGGCTTGTTGAAGAAATTCGCAAGATACTGGTAGTCCTCCCCGGTCTTGGCGGCGCCGACGAGGTCTTCACCATGCATTGAGGCATAGCTCTCTTCGGCCAGGTAACGCCAGAAGGAACTGGTCATGTAGTCATGGCTGGTTGACGAGTCGGGCAAATGCAGCGGCGTGGAATACTTTCGAGCGCCGACGACCTTCAGGATCTGGTTGTTTCCGGGTGTGTACTCGTCCTTGAACTTTGCATCCCTGAGTTCTTTCGCCAGGTAGATTCCGATCGCATCTGCCGTGCCCTCGTTCAGCCAGCGTGGGCCGGAGCAATGAAACCGCTCCATGTATTCGCTCGAATACTGCACGGCATGGAACAACTCGTGCGCCAGCGTCTGGTAGTTCATATCCGAGATCGAACCGCCTTTGGCGTACCAACTCGAATTGATGTTCATGATCCTTCGCGGATTCTCGGACTCTGTGCAGGGAATTCCGGAGCTGTACCAGGCGTAGGGCGTGTTGCTGAATGGTGGGTCGTAAAGGTACACGCGGATTGCGCGAGTGCCATCGTCACGAGTTACCACGGAATCCAAGTAACCGTTCGCCACTGGGTCGGCAAATTGCAGTTTGGATAGCTTACTCGCAACCTCCTGCAGGAACAGCTCGGTATCGTCCTTAAGGCTTTGCGTCAGCGGTACTACGGTGTACTCACGCTCAACTTCCAGCCAGTTGGCTTCCTTGCTGGGCTCACCCTGGAATAACTCGAACTCGGTAATCTGCCATTGGGCGAGCGCCGCAGGGCAGCAAGCTGCCCAGAGCAACAAGACGAGAAGCTTACTCAGGATCCCCCTTCTCACCGAAGCGGTCTTTCCACGCACTTCGCGTATTCGGGCGTCAGTTCTTTCTTCCACTCGAGCGCTGCGCCAATGCCATCGATATCATTCTTGAGCGTGTGATGCCCGTCGTTCCCATCCTGTACAAATTCCAGGCTGAGGTCCGTCCAGGAATCCGAATAGGTGAACACACTATCGGCGGCCGATCGCATCCACCAGGCCCCTACATCAGCCCACATCGGGCCTGTCACGAGGTAACCGTCGCAGGAGACAGCGACGAATACGGTCTTGCCCATGTCGTTGCTGCCGGGCTCACCGTAGAAACCCGTGAAGCGCTGGAGATCTTCTCGGCTCTTGCCACGGCTCTGCTGCTCCTGCTTCGCTGCCAGCTTCTGCTCTTCCTGGCGTTCCGCTTCTTCCTGGGCCTTCTGTGCGTCTTCCATCTGTTGGAGCTGCTGCATGTCCATGCCCGGCATGCCGTAGGCGCCGCCCGACGACATCATCTGCATCGTCAATTCGGCGGACATCTCGCCAACGGCGCTCCCGGCTTCCATGTTGCCCGCCTGCATGTAGGCGCTCATGAGCGAATGCAGCGCCTGGATCTCGGCGGTGTGATTCAGCGAGTCGGTTTTGAGCAACTCCTTGAATCGGGTCTTTGCAGCGTCCAGGCTGTCTTCGGCAATCAGTCGTCCAATCTCGGGAGCAATTACAGGCTCGTCCGCGGCGGCAGTGACGGTGATCGACAGACTCGAAAAAACGGCGACTGCCAGAGCAAATGTGCGTAGTCGATTCATTTCCATTCCCTTATTCTTATTGTTCCACTACGAGCTGAGTATACAGCCGCCTATCGCAAGACGTAGGTTGGCTCGTTTCCGGGCGTTGCGTTTGGCATCGTCGATTCTAGCGGCTCGAGACCTGAGCCGACACCCGGTTCTTATGCGGCCTGGCGGTGGCGGGGCAGCTCAAACTCGAATCGAGTACCGGCATTCACCTTGCTGACCACGGTAATGCGGCTGTCGTGCAGATCCAGGATCTTCTTGACGATGGCGAGCCCAAGCCCGGAAGACCCGGTGCGTGCATCACCGACATTGTCGGAGCGGTAGTACCGGTCGAAGATATGTGAGATCTCGTTGTCCGGAATTCCCTTGCCCGTGTCGGCAACAGCGACGGCTACCGATTGAGGACGCTCGGCTATGCTAAGCGTAATTTCGCCGCCAATCGGCGTAAAGCGGATTGCATTGCGCACGAGGTTTTCCAGAACTCGCTGAATCAGGCCAATATCGCCGATTGTGTATGCAGAACCCGTCTCCAGGTTGAGCGACAAAGTGATGTTCTTTTTGTCGGCTTGTAGCTGGAATTCCTGCGCAATGTCCTGAACCAGCTCAGGCACTGAAAATGACTCCAGTTGCGGTGTCACGCTGGCGGCATCGAGTTTGGACAATTCGAACAGGTCTCCGATCAGGCTTCCAAGTCTGATCGTGTGGCGCCGTGCGATCTTGAGGTAGTGCTGGCGATCCTCATCGGATAGCGTGTCGCCTTTTATAATCAGTGTCTCAAGATACCCCTGCATGGCGGATAGTGGCGTACGAAGGTCGTGAGAAATGTTTGATACGAGCTCTCGCCGAAGATCGTCATTTTCCTTCAGTTGGGCCAACTGCTCCTTGATCTTGGCGGACATTGAGACAAATGCGCTTGCGAGTTGATCGATCTCGTCTTCGCCGGTCCCAGCGAGTTCAACAGAGGGTCTCTCCACGAAGTCCGAGTCGGTGACGCGACGCACCTCCCCACTGAGTAACTTGAGACGCCGCGTCAGCAAGCTGAACACAAGAAGACCCACGATTGCCGCTGCCAGCACGATTGCGACTGCGATGTAGAAACTCATTTTTCCAACGTAGGAGCTGCCGATATCGCGCGACAACGTCTCGTAAGTCTGCCCGCCGAGTATGACGTACAGGTAGCCTTCGAGACGATCGTCGGTGCGGACTTCGAACGCCGAGAATACTTTTCGGGTCGAGCCGCTGCGGGGGTCATCACCGCGTATCGGCATGGTGGTGGAACCGTCAATGAGCGCCTGGAGCGGAGCAAGGTCGACGCGCTCGAGCATCACGGTATCCGGTGGCAGCCCATGACCGAGAATCTTACCCTCGGTATCGAGCAGATAAATTTCTGCGGTCGGGTTGATAACCATCGCGTGGCTTGCCAGTTCCCTGAGGCTGTCGAGGTCAGGTACGCCGTCAGTCATGAGGTCGCGTTGGCCCGTGACATACATTGCGATCGGCGCGTTGAGTCGTTGCGTCAATTCCTCGTAATAGAGCTGCGTATTGATACGCGCTGTGACAAAGAATATGGACCCCATCAGGATCACGATCACGAGCAACGCTGCAGATAGCTTGGCGAAAAGAGAATGCATGAAATCTAGACCGCTACGTCGATTGGGTTCTGGCCGGAGAATTTGTACCCGACTCCCCACACGGTCACGATCATCTCGGGCTTGGACGGATTGTGTTCAATCTTTGCCCTGAGACGGTTGATGTGGGAATTAACTGTGTGTTCGTAACCTTCGTGCCCGTAACCCCAAACCTCGTCGAGGAGATCCGCCCGGCGGAACACGCGTCCCGGATTGCGGGCGAAGTAACTGAGCAGGTCGAATTCCCTTGCCGTCAACTCGATCTGCTGGTTGCCGAGTTTTACTTCCCGTCGTGCGGGGTCAATCGATAGATCGCCTGCGACTACCAATTGCGATGGATCTGGCTCTTGTTGCAGGTTTTCTATCCGCCGGAAGATGGCTCGAACACGGGCGACGAGTTCCAGCACGCTAAAAGGCTTTGTAAGGTAGTCGTCGGCGCCTGTCTCAAGGCCGAGCACACGGTCGAGCTCCGACGATTTGGACGTGAGCATGAGTATCGGCAGGTAGGAACTGTCTCGTCGGATCGCGCGGCAAATCTCGAGGCCATCGGGGCCGGGAAGGCACAGGTCGAGAATTGCCAGTGACCAGTCCCCGGACGTTGCGAGCTGCATTCCTTCGTAGCCGTCGTTGGCGATGACAACTTCGTCGCACAATTCGCGCAGATGCAATGACACCAGGTCGGCGATGTCCTGCTCATCCTCAACGAGGAGTATGCGACGTTTTTTCATCGAGACTATTCCCTTGCGCGCAGTGACGTCCTTGCGGTCGGCATGCGAGTTGGAATAATAGACCGGAATTCTCACGTAAATATCACAGCGTGAGCGCGCCCAGTGGCGCGTCCCTGCGCCACGAGCTCACGGTTGGAATCTCGATCAGTCGGCGTAGGGCCGCACGACTTCGATCTCGATCTTGGTGACCGGGTCGCCCCATCCGTGCACTTCGGGAACCAGATCAATGCCACCGTTGACGCCGGCATGGGGAATGACGATGCCAGCCTCGGCAAGTACGGGATTGCTCATGCCCGTACCCATGTCTTCGGAGGAAACCCCGATCAGGCCCTGGCACGGCGGCACGATGTCGGCGAAGTCTTCCGTATTCGCCTCGGTCCTCGCGTCGTATGCACGAGCAAAGATGGTCGCTTTGCGGTTTGGCAATCGGAAGCTGTCAACGCCTGTGAAGCCGTCATTGGTGCAAATCAACATACTGGCAAAGGACAGGAACCGTGCGTTGCCATGGGCCGTTATCGTATAGGTCCCGGAACTCCCGAATCCCGTATTACCGGGGTCGTTGGCTGGAACCAGCGGAGCCATACCAGCTACCACCTCGTGCACGTTCGGGTCCTCAGCAAGCACGTCGAGCAAGGGCGCGCCGTTGCCGTTTTCGGCGATCTGCCGGATACCTTCGCTGGCTGCTTCGCCGACTTCGAATATTCCGGTCTTGCCGGTATGCGTCACGAGAATCGGTGGCGTAAGTGGCTGACCTGCGGTGAGGTTGGTAATAGTGACCTTGTACGTTTTGCCGCCTTCACTGCGCGCCGCTTCGGGAGCGAGCATCGTCAGCGCAAGGCCCAGGGATACTGCAGCAATCATTTTAGAGTTCATCATCTAACCCCCTTGGGTTTGGTCCGGTGAAAATCGTTGAAACACTCAACGACCAGGGGGAATCTATCGGTCAACCTTCACAGGAGTGTCACGCGCGCATTGTCATTTGGTAACCAGGTTGTCCTGACCGGATTCCTGTCGAAGATGGCGCAATGTTCTAGACTGGTAACATGGTCAGGAGGATAAGCATGACAAGAATCAAGAACTTGAGTTACATCCTTGCGGCGCTGCTGGTTGCCGGAAATGTTGTATTTGCAAAGGACCGCCATGCCGGCACCGCGATCATCCGTGTCAGTGACGGTGAGTACACAATCCCGATCGAGTGCGATGACGCGTCGAGGCCTGAACTTGGTTTTTCGACGGAGCCCAGCCGCATTACCAAGGAAAACACGGGGCGGACGAGTCTTGTAAGCCTGAGGCTCAGAAAGTGGAAGGACACCGACCACCTGGTCGTATCGCTCGATCGTTACGTGGCATGGGTGCCAACCCCTCGTTCAGTGGGTGGAACTCTGAATATGACGCTCGACATGAGCCCGGCAAGCATGGTGAGAGACAATCAGCCGGTTGCCCTGACTTACGATATGTGGATGGACGGAGATCGACCTGCAGGCATCAATGGCGTCAGCTTCGAAGCGCAGTGCAGTTACCGCGACCCCGCGGCACCCGCCTATCGCAAGATGTAGGTCGGCTCGTTTCCCGGCATCCACTTGATATTGCAGCCAATGCTCGGTAGCTGGTTCTCGTCAACCGCTGCGCCGGACAACACGGCATCGATCGCGTTTCGAATATCTTTGCCATCGACCGCTACGGCGTTGCCAGGCCGGCTGCCGTCAAGCTGACCGCGATAAACGAGTTTGCGATCCGCGTCGAACAGATAGAAGTCAGGAGTGCAGGCGGCCTGGTAGGCTTTGGCGACGTCCTGACCAGCGTCGAGCAAGTAGGGAAACGAATATCCGCGCCGGGCCGATTCCTCCCTCATCTTCGCAGGGCCGTCGGCCGGGTAATTTTCGGTGTCGTTGCTATTGATTGCGAACACGGCCACATTCCTGGCCTGGCAGTCAACTCCGAGCCGGGCGAGTTCGTCAGCCACGTGCTTGACGAACGGGCAGTGATTACAGATGAACATCACAAGGTAGGCCCGGCTGCCGGCGGCATCGTCGAGCGAGTGCACTGTACCGTCGGCGTCTGGGAGCTTGAACGAAGGCGCTGTGGTGCCCAGGGGAAGCATTTGCGAGGGTGTTTGTGCCATGGCGGTTTATTGCTCCATTGTTGTCTGCCCAGTTGCGCCAAAAGGTATCATGTAAGTCGGCTTTCGATTGGAGAATTCCCGCATGCCTGAAATTACCGCAATCGGCTGGTTTCACACCGCCATGGGGATCATCGCACTCGTCAGCGGTGGCGTGGCTTTGTTCAGGCATAGGGAAATCACGCTGGAGACTCGTTCCGGTCAGATCTACCTGGCAACCACGTTGATAACCGCGGGCACGGCGCTGGCTATTTTCCAGCATGGCGGGTTCGGCCCGGCTCATGGTTTGGCCGTGATGACGCTGGCGGCACTGTTCGTTGGCACAATTGCGTCAATAACCTACCTGTTCGGCAAATTGTCCCGCTACGTGCGAGCGGTCAGTTACACCGCGACGCTACTCTTTCACAGCATCCCGGCAGTGACGGATGGTTTGCTGCGATTGCCGGTCGGTGACCCTGTGCTTACGTCGATCGAAGATCCACTCCTGCGACAGTGCTACCTGGTGCTGCTGGTCCTGTTCCTGCTTGGTATCACCCTGCAGATGCGCTGGATCTACTCACGGCGCTCCGAACTTCGTTAGAAACCGATCCAGCTCGTTGGCGAAGGTCTGTTTGTCCCTCTGACTGAACGCGGCGGGTCCGCCGCCCATCTCGACGCCGCTCGAGCGCATCGTGTCGAGAAAGTCACGCATATTGAGCCGGGCACGAATGTTCTCGGTAGTGTGCATTTCACCCCTCGGGCTAAGTGCATGGCCGCCTTTCTCGATGACCTCTGCGGCCAGTGGGATATCGCTCGTGATGACCAGGTCACCGGCCGCCAGCCGCCTGACGATCTCGTCGTCGGCCACGTCGAAACCCCGTGGCACCTGCAGCGCATTGATGTTGGCGGAAGAGGGCGTACTCAGGGGCTGGTTTGCGACCAGTGTCAGTTGCACGCCGGTCCGATCGGCGGCCCGGTAGAGGATTTCCTTGACCACGCCAGGGCACGCGTCAGCATCGACCCAGATTTTCATACGTGGAACCTGCTGGCTTTGCATTGGGAAGTCAATTCTCATTCGCTTTTACATGCCCCCGCCGCTAGCAGTTCCAGCCCCCTCTACTATGCTTAGAGCAGGACAAGAAAGAGGGGCGACCCCATGAAATACGTATCTTCGATTCTCACGACGGCCCTGGCGCTGGTATTTGTTTCAGCTTGCGGGCAGAAAGCCGATGAACCGGCCCCGGATGCTGCCGACACAGGCGCAGCCGCGGATGCGGCGGCACCCGCCGATACTGGCGGCATGGTGCTGCCGGCCACGACCGAAAGTGCCGAGGCTCGTGCACACTACATGGCTGGCTGGGCCGATTTCGAGAACAGCCGGTTCAATTCGGCGCACAATCACTTCCTGGAATCTGTGGCCGCCGACGCGGACTTTGCCATGGGGCACCTGATGGCGGCGTTGACGTCCCCGTCGACCGAGGCCTTCGTAGAGAACCTCGGCCGCGCGACTGAGACCAAGATCAAGGTGTCAGGCGAAGAGCAGATCCTCATCACCGCGTTCGAGAACGCGCTCGCAGCTGATTCACAGGCGTTGATCTCTGCGCTGCAGGAAATGACCTCGATGTATCCGGACTCGCCAAGAGCCTGGGTCTTCCTCGGCAATGCACTCACCAACGTAAACAACGCGGCTGATTCGCGCGCAGCTTCAAGAAGGCGATGGATTTGGATCCGAAGCATGTGCCTGCGCACATCAATCTCGGCAACAACCTGCTGACACTGGAGCCCAAGGACTTTGCGGCGGCCGAAGAGCACTTCATGCATGCGGTGGCGCTCACGCCCAACGAGCCGAATCCTCACGATCTTCTTGGCGACGTGCATCGGGCGCAGGGCAATCTGCAAGCGGCCTACAACGACTACACCAAGGCGGCGGAACTGGCGCCGACGCTCGGTGCCGGATTGCAGCAACGCGGCCACGTCAATTCATTCCTTGGCAACTTCGATGAGGCCCGAACCGACTATTCGCGATCCGCCGAGCTTGAAACCGCACGCGGTGCGACGGGTGGCGGCTTTTTCCTGGTCTTCAGGGCCTACGTGAACCTCCACGAGGGCGATTTCGAAGCCGCCATCGACGAGCTCCAGGGCATCGCCGACTCGGCCGATGAGGATTTTCCCTCGGTTGCACTGGACCTGAAGGTAAACGCACTGACCAATATCGCATTGATTGCGACCGAACTCGGGGACAGCGATGTCGCAAGCAAGGCGATTGCCGATGCCTCCGCAGTATTGCTGCAGCAGGCTGACGCGGTCGAGTCTGATGACCTGCGCGATGCAGCTGAAGCAACCACGTCGTACATGCAGGGCCTGTTGGCAGCCCGTATGGGTCATGCAGACGGCGCGGCCGCAGCCGCCACGGCTTTCGAGGGTCACGTGGCATCGAGCACCAATCCAAGAAAGCTCGAACGTATGCATGAAATTCTCGGTATGGCAGCCTGGTACGAGGAGAACTACGCGGATGCCATTGAACACCTGTCGGCCGGCGACCACATGAACAACATGTACACGAAGTACTACCTGGCGCGGGCGAACCAGGAGGCCGGAAACGGGGATGAGGCGGCGCGGCTCTACGACGAACTGGCCGTCTACAACTTCAACGGGCCGGGTTACGCGATGTTCCGCAAGGATATCCTGGCAAGGGCCGCATCAGACTGACTGAACGGCTTGGGGGACTGAACGCCGCCCTGCGTCCTGCAGGGCGGCGTGTATCGGCTATGACCGATTCTCGCCCGTCACTGATAACCTTTTGCCTGTAATCTGAACAAGCTTGCGTACTGCCCGTTCTCAGCCAGTAAGCTCTGGTGATTTCCCTGCTCGACGATCTTGCCGTCGTGAATGACGATGATGCGGTCCGCGGCGCGTACCGTGGAGAAGCGGTGCGAGATCAGTATCGTCATCTTGGTGTGGCTTTGGGATTGGAAGTGATCGAATATCGCCGCCTCGGATGCCGCATCCATCGCGGCGGTCGGCTCGTCGAGTACCAGGATGTCCGCTTCGCTGCGCATGAATGCCCTGGAGAGCGCGATCTTCTGCCACTGTCCGCCGGACAATTCGCGGCCACCCTTGAACCAACGACCTAGCTGTGTTTCGTAGCCCTCGGGCATGTCGTCGATGAACGGTGCGGCCATTCCCGTCTCAGCGGCGGTTGCCCACCGATCGGCATCGTCGATGTGGCGGACGTCGCCGGCACCAATGTTCTCGCCAACCGAAAACTGGTAGCGACCGAAGTCCTGAAAAATGACGCCAATCCGCTGCCGCAGAGCTTCGACGTCCCAGTCCTGAAGGTTCAGTCCGTCGAGCAGGATGTTGCCTTCGGTTGGTCTGTACAGTCGCGTAAGCAGCTTGATCAGTGTCGTTTTCCCCGACCCGTTCTCGCCAACCAGCGCAAGACTCTCGCCAGGTATGACCTGAAAGCTGACATCGTCTAACGCTTTGGCCTGCGAACCCGGATAGGAGAACGACACCCCCTCAAATTCGAGGCCGCGTTCTGGTTCTGGCCCGTGCAGCGCTTCGCCGCCATGGGTCGGTACCGCTTGTCCGAGATAGTCGTACAGGTTGGACAAGTACAGGTTGTCTTCGTACATGCCACTGATGGCCGACAAACTCGCACCGACTGCGGCTTGACCCTGACGAAACAGCACCAGGTACATTGTCATCGCACCCAGCGTAATGCCGCCGTTGATTGTCGTGATGACGATCCACGCGTAGGCGCCGTAAAACGCGGCTGTTGATAACAGCCCGAGTACGAAGCCCCACCCATCGCGGCGCAGCGTGAGGCGCCGGTCTTCCACGAACAGCTTCTTGAAAATGTCTCGATAGCGTTGCAGGAGGCGTGGGCCGAGTCCAAACAACTTGACCTCTTTTACACCATCCTCGCGGGCGATGACCGTTTCCAGGTACATTTGCATACGCGTGTCCGGCGAGCGCCATCGAAACAGTCGAAACGCATCACCGGAGAATTTGGTCTCGGCAAGGAACGAAGGCAGCCCGGCGCCGATCAGGATCACAACCGCCCATGGTGAGAACGCATACAACAGCACGGCGTAACTGGTGAGGGAGACGGCATTTTGCGCCAATCCGAAGGTTCGGTTCACAAGGCTGAGCGGTCGGCTCGAAGCCTCACGACGAGCCTGGGTCAACTTGTCGTAGAACTCCGAGTCTTCGAAGTTTGCAAGCTGCAGAGTCAGCGCCTTTTCCAGGATCATGACGTTGACCCGCTGACCCAGCAGGGCGCGCAGTAGCGACTGACTCACCGATAAGCCGCGCTGGCTGGCGGCAACTGCAATGACGACCAGCGCCTCAAGTACGATCAGCCACAGTACGCGTGACGTATCCGGATCAGTGGCTGCCATCGCTGCGACA
>Ga0224508_10002959_pt1 | contig 14215 bp, 12 predicted proteins | sample SF_Jan12_sed_USG_4_FD_170157 | JGI IMG/M metagenome (GOLD analysis project Ga0224508, IMG submission 170157) | Sediment microbial communities from San Francisco Bay, California, United States - SF_Jan12_sed_USGS_21 | ecosystem: Environmental > Aquatic > Marine > Sediment | place: USA... | reverse complement strand
CGGTGGTCCGCCCTGGTGCTGGCCGCCCTCGTCTCGGTGGTGTCCGGTGTCGAACGCCGGGCGCTCCTCGCTCCTCGCTCGAACTGGGGAGGCGGCCCCGTCTCGATGCTGGCCACCGCCCTGGTCCTCTCGGCCGGGGTCAAGCTGTGGGCCAACCCCGATGTCGTGTTGCTCACGATCGGGATGGGCCTCGTGACCGTGCTGTGGCTCACCGCTCTCCGTGCCGTCCGACCGGGGTCCCGGGTGGCACTCACCGGCTAGGTGGCCCCCGACCGGCGGGCCCTGAGCCCGCCCGAGGCCCTATGGTCGGACCACGGCAGGGTTCACCACCATGCCGGTGGCGGACCCCACCCCTTCGGTGGGGGTGCTGCCAGCCGACGACCGCGTCGCTCGGCACGAGCCGATCCGAGGAGGCCGATGACGACCGAGCGAGACCACGGAGCCTGGACCACCGAGGAGGCCTGGATCGAGACCCGCAAGCCGCTCGACCAGACCTCGGGCCTCCCCGCCGAGTGCTACACCGACGCCGACTTCTTCGCCTTGGAGTCAGAGCGGGTCTTCGCCCGATCCTGGGTCTGCATCGGCACGGTCGACGAGCTGGAGGGCCGACCGGGGCCGAGCGACGACGGACCGGATCGACGGGCGATTCTCGCCCGTACGGTTGCCGGCCGGTCGGTCATCGTCACCACCGACGCCGATGACCGGTCCCGCGGTTTCCACAACGCCTGCCGCCACCGGGGAACGGCTCTGGTTGACTGCGACGGCTCGATCGGCTCGACGATCCGGTGTCCCTACCATCGCTGGGCCTACGCGCTCGACGGCCGGCTGATCGCCACCCCACGGTTCGACGACGTGCCTCTCGCCGACTTCGACCGCGCCGACTACCCCCTGCACACCGTCAGGATCGAGGCATGGGGACCGCTGCTCTTCGCCTGCCTCGACGACGACGTGCCACCGCTCGCCGACTGGCTCGGGGACCTGCCGGCCCGGCTCGACGGCTACCAGCTCGGTCGCTGGGCGGTTCGCGACCGGGCGACGTTCACGATCGACGCCAACTGGAAGCTGATCTCGGAGAACTTCCAGGAGTACTACCACCTCCCGTTCGTCCACCCGGAGCTGGCCAAGGTGTCACCGGTGGCCGATCACTACCGCTTCCAAGGTCCAGGCATGTACTGCGGACAGTGCACGACCCCGGTGAGCGGCGAGGATCGCGACGAGTGGACGGCGATGCCACCGGCGGACGACCTGTCGCCGAGCGATGCCGCCAGCGGGAGGTTCATCGCTCTGTTCCCCAACCTGCTGCTCTCGGTCCTCCCCAACCACGCGTTCGCGATGATCCTGCAACCGGTCGCCGCCGACCGCACGATCGAGACCGGCGTCTGGCTGATCCCACCGAACGCCTGCCCGACCGACGACGAGTTCGCGGCGACGAGGGACTTCTGGATCGAAGTGAACAGCGAGGACATCGCCATCGTCGAGCGAGGCCAACGGGGCCTCGGCCACGCCCACTACACACCAGGGCGGTTGTCTCCCCGGTTCGAGGAACCGCTCCACCGCTTCCACAACCTTGTAGCCGATCGGATGACCGGCATCGCCCGCATCCCCGGCGGCGACGGCGGCGACCACCTCGATCGCCACGGAAGCGGCGTGAACCCGCTCCCCTGGGAGCCGTAGAGCAAACCTCGTTTCGACTCCGGGTGAGGCGCCCCGCGCTGAACACAGCTGCTACAACTACGATGTGGAGCTGTCTCGTAGGTTCCACAACCCATTGGCCGGGCCCGGCCGGTGCCGTACCGTCGGCTCACGATGGCCGGTCCGGCCCGACGGGGCCGACGATGGGGGCGGATCGGATCAGCGGCGGAGGGCATGAGCGGCAACGGGACCATACGGGCGATGGGCATCAGCCTGTTCGTGCTGATCGTGGCCATCGCCGCGCTCGGCTACGGCCAGTCCTCGGACCCACCGGCCGATGCTCCGGCGATCGAGGCTGTCGCCGTCCCTGTCGTCGACGACCAGACGTCGAACTCCGGCGCCGGTTCCGGAGCACCCACGATCGACAGTCGGGCCGGATCGGTTCGCCCACCGGCGAACAGCGCCGAGTTCGGACCGTCGGCCGAACCCGACGAACGGGCCCCGCAACCGGCCCCACCGGAGGGACCGAGCGACCCGACCGTTCTGCGGATCGTGTACTTCGTCGAAGCCGACCAGGAGTTCGACCCGGCTGCTGTCGAGTCGATCGAGCGGCAGATGGTCGCCCTCCAGAGGTTCTGGTACGACCAGTTCGGGGGCACCTTCCGGCTGCCGGTGGGCGGCGTCGAGATCGTCTACGGCGACCACCCGGCTCGGTGGTACGACACGGCTCCCGCCGGCGACGACGAGCGGTGGTACCGGCTGATGAACATACGGGAGGAGGTCAACACCAAGCAGGGCCTGTCGCCCGGCTCCGACAACGTCCGCACGCTGACCTTTCCCGCCGCCCGGATCGACGGGCGGGTCGGCGCCAACCGGTACGAGGGCGCATGGATGGACGGCGACGACGTCAGCTGCATCGACCGCATCGTCGAGACGACCCCGTATACCCCTGATTTCCCGGCGAGCTGCCTGGGCACCGTGGCCCACGAGCTCGGCCACGTCTACGGTCTCGGCCACGAAGGCCGCGACGAGGACTGCATGCAATACGGGTTCTACAACTACGTCAGCGGTACCGCCCTTTGTGACTTCTCACCCGAGAACCGCCGGATCGTGACCTCCGACCCCCGCAACGCCGGTTGGCTCGACGCCGAGCCGGGCGATCGGATCTGAGTCGTCAGATCGCCCGCATCCGGTTGTTGCGAGCGTTGTGCTCGACCTCGGCGAGACCGAGTTGCTCCATTACCGGAGGTACGTAGTTCGCGAAACGCCCGCGCAGGCCTTTCTTGATGCCGTACCACCCGCCCACCGGGTTTTCGGTCGAGCGGCCCCACGCTTCGACGGTGCCAGGCTTGGCGTCCTTCTGCTCGTCGGCGTTGCCGAGCGGCATCCAGTCGCCATGCTCGGTCAGCATCGCGTGGAGGTCCTCCAGGCAGCGCAAGTGGTAGCGCAGCTGGGTGGAACCGACCTGGATGACGAGCGCAGGGGGATCGGCCGCTTCGTCCTTCCATGCGTCGAACTCCGACTTGCCAGGTGGTGTGGTGAGGATCCACGGGTCTTCCTCGGTACCGGAGCCTTCGATGTGATCGGCCATGACCGATGTCTTTCTCTTGGTGCTGCTCGTTGGGCGGTGGATGGTCAACGGTTCGACTGCGCGGTCTCGGCGGCGCGCCGCAGACCGGCGACGAACGAATCGAACGATGGCTGCAAGTCGGGAATACTACGCCCGATCAGGGGGGCGAGGGGTCCGGTGTACTGCTCGTCCATCTCGAATTGTGTCCCCTCGGCGCTGGTCTGGAGCTCATAGGTCCGGGTGCCGGTGAAGAGGCCGAGCGGCATCCCGCTGCGGAACACGAGCCGATTCGGTCGGTCCCAGGCGACGACCCGGATCTCGAACGGCCGGGACGAGGACGTCATGCGAAGGGTGATCCTCGCCCCCTCGGCAAGCCGACCGTCGATCCGCTCGATGTTGGAGTCCCAGTCGGGCCACCGGTCGGTCTCGACGAGCGTGTCCCACACGACGCTCGCCTCGGCCGCGATCTGCGTGCTTGCGTGAAATGACAGCATGCGAAGACGATGACGCCCGAAACCTGACATCAGTTGTCAGGTACGGGCGCGAGACAGTGGAGAGTGCCCTCCTACCATGGGGCGATGCGTGCCGGCCGATTGGTGAGCCTGCTCCTCATCTTGCAGTCGAGCGGTCGGATCACCGCCCGAGAGCTGGCCGAGCGGCTGGAGGTCTCGGAACGCACCGTGCTGCGCGATCTCGAAGCCCTGAGCGGTGCCGGCGTTCCCGTCTACGCGATCCGGGGACCCCACGGCGGCTTCGAGCTCCTCGACACCTTCGAGCGGGAGCTCCCGACCCTCCTCGGTGAGCTCGGTGGGCGGGGCCGAGGCCGCATCCGCCGGGTGAGGGTTCGGCTGTCGCCCTCCGCTCTACAGGTCGCCGTGCTGATCGGACGGCCGGAGGGGTGGCGGCCGCGGCCGCAGGCCGAGCCACAGCCCGGCCGGGAGGACTGGCTCGAGGGCTCGTTCCGGGTCGACTCCTACGAATCGGCCGTGCGGGAGCTGCTGGCGCTCGGTCCGGGGGTCGAGGTGCTCCTGCCTCTCGAGCTACGGGCGACGATGGCCGACATCGGAATGCGGCTCGTCGAGCTGCACGAGGCCGAGCTGGGGCCCGACCGCCCGAACGGGCTGCGCTCCTGATCCGAGTTCGCGGTTCTCTCCTCGCAGCTGTCACGTCGAACGATACGCCGGCTCAGCGGGCCGCGACCGGTTCGGCGCCTGCCCAGCTGGGTTCGGGCCCCACGTACCGGGCCAGCGGTCGCATGATCTTGTTGTTGGCGGCCTGCTCGAGGAGATGCGCCACCCAGCCGACCACCCGGCTCGTCGTGAACGCCGGTGTGAACATCGGCTGCGGCAGGCCCGCCAGGTGGAGCACGACAGCCGCGTAGTACTCGACGTTGGTCACGATCGTGGACTGCGGCTTGTGTTCGGCCAGGACGGCGAGCATCCGGGCCTCGATATCGATGGCCCGGGCAACCAGGTCACCGCCGAGACCGGACGCCACCTCCTTCAGCAGCGTCGAGCGCGGATCATCGGCCCGGTAGACAGCGTGGCCGAAACCCATGATCGGCCTTCCCGCGGCCAGGGTGGCTCGAGCCCAGCGCTCGGTGTTCACCGGGTCGCCGATCTCCTCGAGCATGTCGAGCACTCGGCTCGGTGCCCCCCCGTGCAGTGGCCCCGATAGCGCGCCAACGGCACCGGCCAGAGCGCTGGCCACGCCGGCCCCGGTGCTGGTGATGACCCGGGTGGTGAACGTCGATGCGTTGAACCCGTGGTCGGCGGTCAGAACGAGGTAGGTCTCGACGGCTCGGGCGAGCCGGGGGGTTGGCGTCGAGCCGGTCGCCATGCGGATGAAGTCGGCGGCGTGACCGAGCCCGGGGTCCGCGTCGAGCGGGTCATCACCGTTGCGGTGGCGGTGCAGCGCGGCCAGGATCGACGGGACCGCGGCGGCCACCGCAAGGCAGCGCGCCCGGCGCTGCCCGTGGTCGAGATCGATCGTCGGGGTGTCGTCGACGACGAGCGGTATGGCAGCGGTCAGGCCGGTCAGCGGTGAGCTGATCCGGTCCGCCAGCTGGCGGACGACGGCCAGCGTGCCCGGCTCGAGCCGCCGCCCGGCGCCGAGCTCGGCTCGGAACAGTGCCTCCTCGGCGCCGATCGGCAACTCGCCGTCGATGAGGAGCCGGGCTGCAGCCTCGAAGGTCTGATGCCGGGCGATCTCGACGGCGTCGTAGCGGCGGTAGTGGTAGAAGCCCTCGGCTCCTCGAACGCTCCCGATCGTGGTATCGGCGACGACGAGGCCCTTGAGCCCCGGCGGAGCGACGAGCTCCTGCGTGGTCTCGCTGGTGTCCATGAGCCAAGCTTGTGCCCACTCTAGAAGCTTGACAATATTGATCAAGTCAATGTTGATCCGGTCAACCTCGGGCATCGTGGCCCGGGCCGGCCAGACGACCCGCCCGATGACAACGAGGTGCCATGGCCGACGACGGCGACGACCGTGACCGACCCCGAGGGCTCTCGGCCGCCGACGCAGCGGCCCGCCTCGGCATCAAGCGTCAAACTCTGTACGCCTATGTGAGCCGGGGGCTGCTGAAACGGGAGGTCGCACCGGATGGTCGCAGCAGCCTGTTCGACCCGGGCGAGATCGAGCAGCTCCGGCTCGGCCGTCGCCCAGACACCGAAGGCGAGCTCCACGCGCTGATCGCCACCGGCCTCACCAGGATCGACGACCACGGCATCTGGCTACGGGGCCGTGACCTCGTCGCCATGGTCGGCGATGGGGCGACCTTCACCGAGGTCGTCGACGAGCTGTGGGGCTCACCCGATGGCGAGAGCTGGGAGCACGAGGTCACCGGCGATCGGCGCTCGCCGAGCGTCGCGCTCGGGGCGCCAGCGGCGCCCTTGCTCGACGAGCTACGAGTCATCGTGGCCGAGTGCTCGGCCCACGACGCCCTCCGCCACGACCTGTCGCCCAAGAGTGTCCGAGCGGTTGGTCGACGGTTGATCGTGGCGCTGGCCACCGGCTTGCCGGCCCGGTCCGGTGCTTCCGATGCCCCAGACCGCACGGTCGCGGCTGCGCTGTGGCGGCGGCTCTCTCCCCTCCCGCCGGACGATCCTCGGCTCCAATCGCTCGACGCAGCGATGAGCCTCCTCGTCGATCATGGACTGGCCTCCTCGACCTTCGCAGCCCGCGTCGCTGCCTCGGTACGGGCCGATCCGTACTCGGTGGTCGGTGCCGGCCTCGGCGTCATGGGAGGGACCCTGCACGGGGCGGCCAGCGCCTCGGTCCACGAGCTGCTGACCGAGACGGAGCGTACCGGCGATGCCACCAGCGCCGCCGGGGAGGCCCGCCGCCGGCTCGGGGGCTTTCCCGGCTTCGGCCACGCGGTGTACACGATCCAGGACCCACGGTACGGGGCGCTGATGGCCAGGATCATCGACGCCTGGGGTGACGATCCTCGGCTGGTGAACGTGTACCGGGTTCGCGACGTGATCGGCGAGCGAACCGACGCCATTCCCAACGTCGATCTCGCCCTCGGCGCGCTCACCTATCTGGCCGACATGCCGGTGGCGGGCGGTGAGGTCATCTTCTCCGTCGCCCGCACGGCGGGTTGGCTGGCCCATGCGATGGAGGAGTACGAGGAGAAGCCGCTTCGCTTCCGTCCCCGGGCCAAGTACGTGGGGCCACGGCCGAGCTGAGCTGGTCTTCTCTCACCTTCTGGGCCACCCAGGCAGCGTCCCCGGGCCGACTGCGTGGGGCCACGGCCGAGCAGGGCTGGCCTTCGCTCAGGTATGGGCCACCCAGGCGGCGTGCATCGAGGCGTAGTGGCCGCCGAGCGCGACCAGCTCGGCGTGGTTGCCGATCTCGGTGAGGCGGCCGTCCTCGATCACGGCGATGCGATCGGCCCGCATGGCGGTCGCCAGCCGGTGGGCGATGATGATCGCGGTGCGGCCTTCGAGGACGACGTCGAGCGCGGCCTCGATCTTGCTCTCCGATACGAGATCGAGGTTCGAGGTCGCCTCGTCGAGCACGAGGACGCGGGGCCGGGCGAGGAATGCTCGGGCTAGGGCGAGCAGCTGACGCTCTCCGGACGAGAGCGACGAGCCGCGTTCGTGCACGAGCGCATCGAGACCGTCGTCGTGGCGGTCGATCAGGTCATCGAGCCCGACGGCCCGGCACGCGGCCAGGACCTCTTCGTCACCGGCGTCTGGGCGGGCGAAGGCGACGTTGTCGCGAATCGAGCGGTTGAACAGGAACGGCTCCTGGGGAACGACACCGAGCTGGCTGCGGAGGGAGTGCAAGGTCACCGTGCGGAGATCGATGCCATCGATGCTGACCGCACCGTTGTCGGGATCGTAGAATCGGGTCACCAGCTTGGCCACCGTCGACTTGCCGGCTCCGGTCGGCCCGACGACCGCGATCGTCTCGCCCGGCTCGACCACCAGTGACAGGTCTCGCAGCACCGGCACTGCGGGGTCGTAGCCGAACCCTACGGAGGCGAGCTCGATCCGGCCGTCGATCGGCGGCAGCTCGGAGGCATCGGGGGCCTCGGCTACGGCGGGGTCCAGGGCCAGGAGGTCGCGGAGCTTGGCGACGGCAGCCTGACCTGACTGATAGGCGTTGTAGAGCTGCACGAGCTGCTGGATGGGGGCGAAGAACGCCGTGAGGTAGAGGAGGAACGCAAAGAGCTCGCCGACGGTGAGGGAGCCGTCGAGGACCATCCGCCCTCCGATCAGCAGCAACACCGCCTGCCCGATGACGCCGACGGCCTCGTTGGCTGGCCCGTAGATCGCGCCGACCGTCGAGGCCGAGACGTTGGCGTCGCGGTGCTCCCCGACCACGTTGGCGTGGTGGATGGCGTTGTGCCGTCGTCGGTTGTTGGCGACGATGATCCGCATGCCGGCGAGGTTCTCCGACAGGTCGGCGAGGACGTTGGCGATCTTCTCCCGAACGTGGCGGTAGGTCCGCTCCGAGGCGCCCCGGAACCACCAGGTCAGCGCGGCCATCGCTGGCACGACCGCCAAGAGGGTGATGGCCGCCAGCACCGGATTGAGTGCGACCAGGATGATCGTGATGACGACCAGGGTGAGAAGCTGGACGGCGAGGTTGACGAGCCCGTCCTGGAACAGCGCGGCAAGGGCGTCGATGTCGCTGGTCATCCTCGTCAGGATCACACCCGACTTCTGATCGGTGTAGAAGTCGAGCGACTGACGCTGCAGGTGGGAGAACACCCGAATGCGGAGCTCGTACATCAGCCGCTCGCCGAGTCGGCCGGTGAAGAGGATCCGGGCCCGGGCCGCTAGGGCGTTGACGGCAATGGCGGCGACGTAGGCGATCGCAACGATGGCGAGCACTTCTGCCTGGCGAGGCACGATCGCTCGGTCGAGTCCGATCTGGATCAGCAGCGGACCGGCCTGGAACGCCACCGTCTCGATGACGACCAAGACAACAGCGACCGCCAGCGCTCCCCGGTGGGGACTGAGGAAGCGGCGCAGCGTGAACGGCCGTCGGTCGTAGTCGGCCGGGGAGAAGGTGATCTCCGGCCGGCGGTGTTCGGGCTCCTCGGCCAGGATCTCCTCGGCCCGAGCGGCCAGCTCGGACGGCATCCCGGCGAACGGCAGCCCGGCCCGGGCACTGCTCTGCGAGGCCGAGGGCCCGCTGAACGGCGATCCGACCGGCGGCCCGAAGCTCATGCGCCGCCACCTCCCGGGATCGGTGTCGGCTCGGCCCAACCATCGCCGGCCTCCGTGACGTCGTCGGCATCCGACTCGTCGGTGAGGTTGGCGAGGATCTCGGCGTACCGGCTCTCGGTCGCCAGCAGCTCGCGATGGGTCCCGGTGGCGACCACCCGGCCCCGTTCGATGAGGGCCACGCGATCGGCGAGGGCGATCGTCGACAGGCGCTGGGCGATGACGATCGTGGTCCGATCGGTGAGCTGCTCCTTGAGGGCCCGGTGGATCAGCTCCTCGACGTGAACGTCGATGGCGCTGGTGGCGTCATCGAGCACGAGGATCCGGGGATCGGCCAACAGGGCCCGGGCCAGCGCCACCCGCTGCCGCTGCCCACCCGAGAGGGTGTAACCACGCTCGCCAACCACTTCGTCGTAGCCGTCGGGCAACGCCGCGATGAACTCATGCGCCTGGGCGGCGGTGGCGGCCGCGATCACGTCGGCCCGGTCGGCGTCGGGCCGAGCGTAGGCGATGTTGGCGGCCAGGGTCGTCGAGAACAGGAACGGATCGTCGGCCACCATGCCGACGGCGTGACGAAGGCTGGCCTGGGTGACGTCGCGAACGTCGTGGCCATCGATCGTGATCGCTCCGCCGGTCACGTCGTAGAAGCGGGCGAGCAAGCGGGCCACCGTGGACTTGCCGCTCCCGGTACGGCCGACGAGGGCGACGGTCTCACCCGGCTCGATCCGTAGCGTGAAGCCGTCGAGCACCAGGCCGGAACGGTCCTCGCCAGTGGTATCGGCGGGATCAGGATCGGTTCCGGCGTACCGGAAGCTCACGTCGTCGAACACGATCCGACCCTCGACCTCGGCCAGGTCGACGGCGTCGGGCCGGTCGACGACCTCCGGTTGCTCGTCGAGGACCTCATAGATGCGAGCAGCCGAAGCCCGCGCTCGCTGCCCGAACATCAGGAACAGGCCGAGCGTTCGGAACGGCGCTTGTAGCAACAGGACGTAGGTGGCGAACGCGAACAGCGTTCCCTCCGTGATCTGACCCTCGATCACGAGCCACCCGCCGTAGACGAGGACGCCGAGGGTCCCCACTCGGGGGAGGTTCTCGATGAACGGGTTGTAGCGGGCCCGGGTCTCCATCGTTCGCACCCCGGCCCACCGGAGGCGGGTGGCGGCCTTGGCCAACGTCTCGATCTGGTGCCGCTCAGTGGCGAACGAGCGCACGACCCGAACGCCGTTGATGTTCTCGTCGACGAGCTCCGCCACCTCCGCGAGGCGGGACTGAACGATCCACGACAGCGGGAACACGTCCTCCCGCAACCGCTTGCCGAGCAGGTACACGCCAGGAAGGGGCAGCACGGCAACGACGGTGAGCCACACGTGGATCGACAGCATGAAGACGAGAGCTGCGACGAACATGACCGTCGTCATCGAGATGAGCGGGGCGAATACCAGGAACATCTGCACCGAGCGGATGTCGGAGTTGGCCCGAGAGATCACTTGCCCCGACTGGGTTCGATCGAAGAAGGAGAACGACAGCCGGCTGAGGTGCTCGTAGAGGATGACTCGGAGATCGGTATCGATCTCGAACGCCATCCGGTAGAGGCCGTAGCGGTAGACGAAGGTCAAGACCGCCCGACCGATGCCGAGGACCAGGACCCAGGCCACGAACCCGCCGAGTGCTGCGGTTCGATCGCTCAGTGCGGTGTCGATCGCGTCCCGGATGACGGCCGGGATGGCCACCTGGAGCAGCATCGAGACCAGGGCCAGCGCCAGGGAGCCGAAGAACAGAAACCTGTGGGCTCCGACGATCGGCAGGATGCGCCGGAGCCAGCCCCTGCTCGAATCGGGGTGAATCGTGGCCTTTGGCCGGGCATACCGCCGTTCCACCGCCACCGGCTCGTACGGCGAGGCGGTGTCGAGGGCCGGTGACGTCACCGAATCGATTGTATGCAGGCCAGAGTTGCGATCGAGAGTCCGGAGCGGGTGTGACCGGTGGCTCAGTGGCTGTGCGGGGGCACCATGTCACCCTCCGAGGGCTGGACGATCACGATGCCTTGTCCCTGGAACGCGAGCTGGGCGGCCTCGCCCGATCCTCGACCGATCAGGGCCTTGGCCTTCACCGTGCGGTTCAACGTGGTCGCCAGCGAGGAGCTCCACGCCACGGCAGCATCGGCATCGGCGAAGGTCGGCGCATCGGTCTTCAACACGACCGGATCGCCGTCGGTCGTGATCGCCACCCAACCGTGGCCCTCGATCCGGGTGTTGAAGAGGCCACCGGCGGCTATGCCGACGCCCTTGACCCGCTCGATGTCCCAGCTCAACGAGGGTTCGAAGGCAAGGATGTTCTTGCCGTTGATCGTCAGCCCTGCACCGTCGAGGTGGATGATGTGGACCTGCCGGCCGGCGTCGGCGAGGAACAGCTCGCCTCGGCCGCTACAGCGCATGAGCGGAAGGCCCTCACCGGTGAGGGCCTTCTTGAGGAACTTGCCGGCACCGCCGGAGCTCTCGTAGTCGAAGTCGATCGAGCCCTGGAACGCGACCATCGAGCCCTGACGGGCGAGCAGCTCGTCGCCGAGCACGACCTTGAGGAGCCGGCTGTTCTGCCGGACTACCCGTTCGCCCGAGCCGGTCTCGGCGTAGCGGTCATCGCTCAGCAGTTCGGTTCGGATCCCGCCGAGCCCGCCGGACGGTCCAGCCGGTCCGGGGGTCGGCACCGCCCCGGGGGCAACCGTGACATCGGATCCGAGTCCAACGGCCGGGGGCATGCCGGGACCCGGGGGTGCCGGGGGAACATCGACGCCGGGGACCGCGCTCACGTCGGCCATCGGCCCGGGAGGCACACCAGGAGCCGGAGGGGCGGGCGGGACATCGCCGAGACCTGGCGGCAACGACGGCCCACCCGGCGGAGCGGGGACCGGCGCGCCGGGGCCAGCCGGCACGCGTGACTGCGGGTCACCGGGACCGCTGCTCGGACTCGGTGCAGGCGGGACCGGATCGCCGCCACGACCGACAACGGGGGAACCGGGAGCGGGCGGCAACGAACCAGGATCGGCGGGGATGCCGGGCCCGGGCCCCGGAGGTACGGGATCGGCGCGATCGGCCAACCCGCCAGGACCGCCGGGACCGGGAGGCAGCGGATCACCGAGCCCGACGGGACCGGGTGCCGGAGGCAACGAACCCGGATCGCCAGGACCGACGGGCCGGGCACCGGGGGGAGGGGGAGCTGGCGGCATCGAACCCGGGTCACCGAGCCCTGGGCGACCGGCAGGCGCTGGAGGCAACGGATCACCGAGCCCCGGAGGACGGCCGGGACCAGGAGGCGGCGGCTCACCGGGATCGTGCAACCCACCAAGATCGCCGGGACCAGGAGGCAACGGACCACCGGGATCGCGCGACCCACCAAGACCGCCGGGACCAGGAGGCAACGGACCACCGGGATCGCGCGACCCACCAAGATCGCCGGGACCAGGAGGCAACGGACCACCGAGCCCTGGGCGGCCACCAGGTGCCGGTGGAGTCGATTCAGGAGTACCGGGAGCCGGCGGCAGGGGATCGTTGTTCCCGGCAGGCGGACCGGGCGCAGGCGGCTGCGGATCGTGCGCTTCGGTCCCGAGTGGAGACACGTCGCCGAGCGGGCCTGGCGGGCCGCCTGGGCTCGGCGCTGGCGGCAAGGGGTCGTCGATCGAGGTCGGAGCCGGTGTCGGGATCGCCGCGGTCACCGCCGGGCTGAACGGCTCGACGATCGGTCCGGGATCGGCCGGAGCGGGAGCCGGGGCCGGAGGTGGCGGCGGAGCAGGCTCGGGTTGCATATCGCGGGTCTGCTGCGTCCACTGATTCCCGTCCCAGAATCGCTCCAGGGCCGGGTTGCCCGCCGGATCGTCGTACCAGCCTGCTGGTGGGTTTGGCATAGGCGGGAGACTACCCACCAAGAGAGGTCGTAGGAACCGCCAGCTCTATCGGACACCGAATTGCCACCCACCCCGAATCCGGCTGCTGGAGCCGTTTTCCCGACCTCAGTACCGGTCAAGGCTCTCCCCGAGACTGCGTGGTCGGCGTGTCCTCAGCAGGCCCACGCACCGAGCCAGACGAGGGCGCCCACCGCGACGATCACGCCCAACCCCCAGGCGAGAGTCCTCGCGACCGCACGCTCGAGCGCCGCCTCCACGGTCGAGAACAGCCCGAAGACCAACGCGATCGCCACCGTGACGTGCACGAGCAGCGCGAGCGCGATCCCCGCGACCAACCCGGCCAGCCATCGTCGCCCCCAGAGGACGCTGAGAATGGCCGGGATCAGAATGGCGAAGATCGCGCCGAGGACGAGCTCGACCCAGACGGTCCGCTCCCCCATCCACGGCAGTATCGACCGGCAATCGAACAAGTCGATCGTGGCCAGCACCCCGAGGATCACGACCGACGCCACGGTGATCGCAACCGGTGCTCGCCGGACCCAGGTGGTGATCGACCGTGACGGCCCGGTCCACATCGTGGCGGCGGCCACGGCTGTCCACACCAGCCAGCGTCGCAGCCAGGAGGTGCCGAGATCGCACATCGCACTGCGGAAGATCCGGTCGGCCGTTGTGCGATCGATCTCCTCCTCGGCGATGTACGACTTTGGCTCGTCGGGGCCGTGGACGAGGCCGTCGTGGACCAGCGCAGCCGGAAGGTGCTCACCGGTGCGGGGCACCAGCCAGGTGAAGAGGCGGGGCACGGAAGTGAGGTCGGTCCGGAAATGGGCGAGGTTGGCCGGCACGATCATGCCCCGCAAGTCTGCGTCCCAGTAGCCGATCGGCTCCACCAGGGAGAAGGTCTCCTCGCCGTCCTCGAGCAAACGGTTGAGGATGATCAGCGGGGGCTCTTCGGGGGCGAAGGGGTTGAAGAACCCGCTCACACCGATGTGCCCTGGCTTCTCCAGCGGTGGGAGCAGCACCGGTGCGGGGGCGACCATCGGATCGTCGATGACGTAGCCCTTCACCTCGTCGAGGGAGGTCGACTCGCTGTGGTCGTTCATGTCGTCGTCCTTCCGGTCAACCGAGTGCCTCGGCTCCCGTCGTCGCCAGATCGATCGCTGCGATCATCCGGTCCTTGAGGCTGTCGACGTCGATTCCCTCGGTGCTCTTCTTGCCGAGCTTGTAGCGGGAGTACACGCCGTGGAGGATGCAGGCGGTCTTGAAGTAGTTGAAGGTCCGGTAGAAATCGAGCGACGTGATGTCGACCCCGGTGATCTCCCCGTACCGCTCCGCCAGGGCCTCGCGGCGGGCGAACCCGGGGGCGGTCGTCGCGCTCTCGTGCGAGATCCGGATCTCGTCGTCGGGGTCACCCCAGCCGTTGAGAGCGTAGGC
>Ga0224508_10002958_pt1 | contig 14217 bp, 13 predicted proteins | sample SF_Jan12_sed_USG_4_FD_170157 | JGI IMG/M metagenome (GOLD analysis project Ga0224508, IMG submission 170157) | Sediment microbial communities from San Francisco Bay, California, United States - SF_Jan12_sed_USGS_21 | ecosystem: Environmental > Aquatic > Marine > Sediment | place: USA... | reverse complement strand
GGACGCGAAGAATGACTCCGCGCCACCGCTGGCCAGCGACGGCAGGGCTGGTGCGATCTCTTCGCACCATCGCTCGACAGACGCCAGAAAATCGGCCGCTCGCCAGACGAAAATGCCGGTGTTCCAGAGATGGCGGCCGGATTCCGCATACACGCCGGCTGTATCCGCATCGGGTTTCTCGACGAATCTGCTCACGGTATGCAGACCGTCCCCGACAGTCTCTCCGAGCTCGATGTACCCGTAGCCGGATTCCGGCCGTGTGGGGGTGATGCCCAGGCAGACCAGTGAACCGCGCGTGGCGGCCGCATCCAGGGCCCGGTTGATCGTCTCAACGAATTCGGAGACAGGGCGAATCAGGTGATCAGCGTGCAGCGAGATCATCATGGCGCCTGGCGCTTCGCTCTCGATGCGGGCGGCGGCCCACGTCAGAGCCGGCCCGGTTCCACGAGCTTCCGGCTCGATCCAGAAACGCTCATCGGGGTAGTCAGGAAGCACAGACTGAAACGGAGCCACGAGGTCTCGCCCGGTGAGCAGGCGAACGTTTTCGGGCGTAACAAGGCGTTCGGCCCGCCGAACGGTCTCGACGATGAGAGGCGTGTCCCCGGCGAGCGGCAGAAGCTGCTTGGGACGCTCCCGCGTCGAGGCCGGCCAGAAGCGCGATCCGATGCCTCCGGCGAGCACGACGGCGAAAGTCGGCGTAGCTGCACGGGGGGTGTCCATGGCGGCCAACCTAATACCGTGTGCTGACCTCGTACACGGGTGGGGGCGCGGCGTCTCGCGCGTCACACCAACGATGCTATTATACGCGACCTGTTACCCTGAACCGACGGAATGCACCTGTGACCCAACTTGGACGCCTGGCCACATTACTCGTTCTTGTGCTCCAGATAACTGCCTGCGGCGATCCGTTCGAGCCGATACTCGCGCCGGTCCCCGAACCCGAGGAAGTGCAGTTGAACGACTTCACGGACGGCAGTCTGCTGGATCCGGCCGCCTTCGACCTGTTTTCAGTCTCGGCCGTCAGGACGGACCTGTCGACTTCCTGGGATTTCGTGTTTGCGGTGGATCCGGTTCTCGGCCCGACGCTACAGGCCCGGGAAGCAGTGCTGGGTCTTGATTCGGACGCCGGCTTCCAGGACCCGGGCGAGGAGTTCGAGGCGGTGACGTCAGTTCCCGAGGGCGGATATGCGGGGTCCGCTCCGCTCCCCGTCACAGTCGGGACCGTGCTCGCGATGCGCAGCCGGCGGAACCCCGGGTTCAGCACTCGGTGCCGCGTATACGGCAAGCTGGAAGTCGTGTCGATCGAAGGCGCTCCGGCCGTGGCCACCATCCGGCATGTGGTCAATCCGAATTGCGAACGCCGCGACGTCGAACCCGGAGACTAGAAGTTGCTCGATATCCGAGTACTTCGGGCCGATCCCACCGGGGTAGCCGACGCACTGGCCCGACGGGGTGACCCCGGCCTGCCTGGAGCTGTCGACGAAGCTGTGCAGTTGGATTCCGAGCGTCGCCGGATCCTCGGCGAGGTCGAGGTCCTGAAGGCGGAGCGCAACGAGGTGTCGCGGAGTGTTGGAGAGCGAAAGCGAACCGGTGAACCGGCCGAAGACCTGATCGCGTCGATGCAGGTGGTCGGCGGGCAGATCCAGGACCTGGATCAGGAATTGGCGGCGGTGGAACACGACCTGCGCGCCGTGTTGCTCGGCATCCCGAACCTCCCGGACCCGAGAGTGCCGGAAGGGGCGGAGGGCGACCACACCGTCGTTCGGGCGTGGGGCGAGCCGGATGTCGCAGCTGCGGGCGACGACGTGAAGGCGGCGCATTGGGATCTGGGCGAAGCCCTCGGCGCCCTGGACCTCGAGCGTGGGGCACGGCTGGCGGGATCCGGCTTTCCGGTTCTCGTCGGGCAGGGTGCCCGACTGTCGCGAGGACTGATTCAGTTCATGCTCGACCTGCACGTCGATGAACACGGATACCTTGAGGTTGCGCCGCCGTTTCTCGCCAACAGAAGTTCGCTCGTTGGTACCGGACAACTCCCCAAGTTCGAGGAAGACCTCTATCGGACAGATCCGGACGACTTGTTTCTCGTGCCGACTGCCGAGGTCCCACTCACGAATCTGCACGCCGGCGAACTTCTCTCTGAGGAGGATCTCCCGGTGGCCTATGTGGCGTATACCCCGTGCTTTCGCCGCGAGGCCGGTGCGGCGGGGAAGGACACCCGCGGTCTGCTTCGCGTGCACCAGTTCGACAAGGTCGAGCTCGTGCGCCTGACGACGCCGGAGACTTCTGCGGACGACCTGGAGTTGCTTACTCGCCATGCAGAGACCGTGCTCGAGAGGCTCGAGTTGCCATACCGGAGGATTCTGTTGGCGGGTGGGGATCTCGGGTTCGCCAATGCGATCACCTACGATCTGGAAGTATGGTCGGCCGGTGTGGGTCGCTGGCTGGAAGTGTCCAGCTGCTCTTCCTACACCGACTACCAGGCCCGACGTGCAGACCTCCGGTACCGGCCGTCGGATGGTGACAAGCCCCGCCATCTGCACACGCTCAACGGCTCGGGGATCGCCCTCGCCCGGACGATCGTCGCGCTGCTCGAGAACAACCAGCAGGCGGACGGAACGGTAGTCGTGCCTGCCGCGCTCCGTCCGTACGTGGGCTTCGATCGGATCGAGGCGAGGTGAGTCGACGGCGCTCAGTTCCGCTCGTCATTCTCAGCGTATTCGCCGGAGTCATTGTCTCGTACGTGCTCTACACTCAGCGCGTGGCAGACGAATTGCGCAGCGACGCGGCGGTATTCAGCTGGATCTACTTTCAGATTCTGCAGGCTGCGGAATCACCGGATGGCTTGACTCCGGAGGGCCAACTGACGCTCCTCCGGGAACTCTCCAGGCTCGGAATCCCCGTAGTGACGACGGACGAATCGGGAGCGCCGACGTCCGTGCAGAACCTTCCTTTCGATGCGGACCCGCTGAACCCCGAGGACGCGGAGCGCATCCGGGTTTATGTCAGCGAACTGGATCAGCGGAATCCGCCGTTGGTGAGTGAGAGAGCGGGATTCGCCGTGCATTACGGGGAGCCCTCGTTTCTCCGCCGGTTGAAGTGGATCCCCTGGCTCCAGGCACTCCTGCTCATCACCGTCGTCGGTATCGGGGCATGGGTCGTGCGGACCGCGTACGCGAGCGAGCGTGAACGCCTGTGGTCTGCGATGGCGAGGGAATCCGCCCATCAGATGGGAACTCCGCTCAGCTCGCTCGTCGGCTGGCTCGAGTTGATGGAGTCCGGTGCCGAGATGGCGGGTGAGAACGTCCATGGAAAGATGCGGGACGACCTGGACAGATTAGGGAAGGTGTCTCGCCGGTTCGAGCTGGTCGGCCGCTCACCGACCCTCGGCCCCGTTCAGACGCACGAAGTCGTGCGCCGGCTGGCCCGATACTTCGAAGATCGTCTCCCCAGCCTTGGTGGCCGCGTGCGCATTGAGCTGGATCTCGAGGGTCCCGACCCCGTCGTGCTGGGGAACGAGACTCTGCTCGAGTGGGCCTTCGAGAACCTCCTGAAGAACGCGGTGGATTCTCTGGCTGGCCACGAGGGAACCATTCGCCTCTCCTACGTAGGGATTGTCCATGACAAGGCGCGATACCTGGTGAGCGATGATGGAGCGGGTGTGCCCAATCACCTCAGAAATACCCTGTTCGACGTCGGCGTCACGACGAAGGAATCGGGGTGGGGGGTCGGATTGTCACTGGTCCGCCGAATATTGGTGGACATGCACAACGGCGACGTCAGGCTGCGCGATACGGAGATCGGGGCGAGTTTCGCGATCGATCTGCCGTTAGCTCCCGACGCGTCGGGATGATACGCCCAACTCTGAACCGCGAGCAGCAGCAGGCCGTCGAGCATGGAACCGGGCCGCTGCTCGTGCTTGCCGGCGCCGGATCGGGCAAGACTCGGGTGCTCACCGCCAGGGTCGCGCGACTTATCGGAGAACAGGGCGTCGCCCCGCAGCGTATCCTCGCCGTAACGTTCACCAACAAGGCAGCCGGCGTCATGCGGGATCGCATCGCTGAGCTGCTGGGGTCTGAGCCGGCCGGGCTCTGGGTCGGCACGTTCCATTCCATTTGTGCCCGCCTGCTGAGGAGAGAGGGCGACCGGCTGGAACGGGGGTCCAGGTTCTCCATCTACGCGGAAGACGACGCCCTGCGGGCGGTTCGCACCGCGATGGACGACGTCGGACTGGATGCGGCCCGCTGGACGCCACAGGTCCTGCGGAGCCGGATTTCTGACGCGAAGAATGCGCTCGTCGGCCCCGACGAATACTCGTCCACCGCATTTGACCTGATGTCGCGGGCGGTAGCCGACGTCTACCCGGCGTACGAACGAATTCTATCCCGTTCCGCCGCCTACGATTTCGACGATCTCCTGGTCCAGTCAGTTCGCCTGCTTGAGACGATCCCGGATGTCGGGGAACGGTACGCCGAGCGGTTTCAGCATGTTCTCGTGGATGAGTATCAGGACACGAACCATGCCCAGTACCGGATCATTCGCGCGCTGGGAGCCGGGCACGGCAATCTCTGCGTGGTGGGTGACGACGATCAGTCGATCTACGGCTGGCGAGGTGCTGACTTGAGGAACATCCTCGACTTTGAACGCGATTTTCCGGGCGCTGAGATCGTGCGGCTGGAGCAGAACTACCGGTCGACGGGATCAATACTGGCCGTCGCCAACGAGGTGATCGCCAACAATTCGGCGCGCAAGGAAAAGCGACTGCGCACCGACCGGGAAGGTGGCGGTCCGGTCGTGGTCGTTCAGGTGGGCGATGAGCGTGCCGAGGCTGCCTGGGTGGTGGATGAGGTCCGGGCGCGCATGGGCGAGCGGGGGCTGGAGGACGTAGCCGTCCTGTACCGCACGAACGCTCAGTCCCGCCCGTTCGAGGACGCCCTCCGGCGAGCGAGGCTGCCATATAGGATTGTCGGCGGCGTTCGGTTCTATGATCGTCGCGAAATTCGCGACGCGCTGGCCTACCTGCAGCTGGCCGTCAATCCGGCCGACGAGGCTGCCTTTGCGCGCAGCGTCAGCTGGCCGCGGCGCGGGGTCGGCTCCGTCACGCTGGAGCGGCTCCGGGCGGCCGCCGCCGAGCTCGGCGTGACCCTCCTGGCGGCTGCCGAGCAGGCCGCCGACCTGAGCGTTCCGACGGGGGGAGCACGAGCGCTCACGGACTTCGCCGCCGGGATCTCTGCGCTTTCGGAGTTGGCTCGCGATGCCACGGCCGAGGAGGCTCTGCGCGAGGCGATTCGCTCCTTCGGATTCGTAGCGGCCCTGGAGGCCGAGGAAGACGGGTCGGATCGGATCGCCAATCTGACCGAGTTGCTTGCCGCGGCTGCGGCGTTCGACCCGATGGACGTCGAAGACGGGGCGGGGGACGCGACGGATCTGGAGCTGTATCTGCAGACGGCCGCACTGCACACCGATCTTGATGAAGTGGACGAATCCGAGGCCGCAGTCACGCTCATGACTCTCCACAATGCGAAGGGCCTGGAGTACCCGGTCGTGTTCGTCGTTGGTCTGGAGGACGGCCTGTTTCCGCTCGCTCGATCGATGGAGACGGATGAGGGTCTCGAGGAAGAACGGCGGCTGTTCTATGTCGGCATCACCCGGGCGGAGGACGAGTTGTTTCTGTCCCACGCGGATCGGCGCTGGCGGTATGGCAACGAATCGCGTTCATCGCCGTCGTCGTTTCTCTCCGAGCTACCTGATTCATCCACCGAGTATCGACGGCTCGGACGGTTGGCCCGCGCGAGCTCGAACCGGCAGCGGCCCGCCAGAAGCGGCGTGTCGTTCGGGTGGCAGCGGGATGCCAGGCCCAGGCAGAGTGCTGTGCCGGACAACGACGAGGCGGGCCTCCGATACGATTTCGCTGATTCGCAGGAAGACCTGAGAATCGAAGCCGGGGTGACCGTCCTGCATCCGCAGTTCGGTCGTGGCCGAATTCTGACGGTGACGGGCCACGGGCGGCAGACGAAAGCCGAAATCGACTTCGGATCGGGGGGCACACGCAAGGTCATGGTCGCTTACGCTGGACTGCGACCGGTTTAGGCCCCCGAGGAAAGTAGCCCAACGAGCGGGCGGAGTGTCGGGTCACCCGCGATGTCCACCGAACTCTCGATCAATCGGGAGGCTTCCGCCGACGTACCCCCGCGGCTGTCCCACAGCTCCGTGCGTCCCGCCGGCAACGGAAAATGGTGATCCGCAGTCGCCAGGATGGCTTCGCCGCTGCGCCAACCGCCGGACATCATGGCGCGACGCCTGACTCGCTTGGCCTCTGCAAGGCTCTGTTCGCCGATCGGGTCATGCGCGGCGGCCCGAGCCTCGTCCTTCCGCATGAGATAGTCGGCTACCAGTTCAAAGGTATGGCGTTGGTAGCGGACGACGGTCGTGGGATCGAGGTCCCACCGGGAATTATCGACCACCGTATCGAAGATCGCCTGCCAGCTCTCGTTGCCGTTGATACGGATCATTCCACGAAAAATCCGCCGGTTGGTGCTGAACGTGAACAGGGTGCTCGAGAGAATCCGCCGGAACAGGGCATCGGTATGCGAGTGGTCGAATTTCGTTACGATCCACCGTGCCAGGTGGGAGTAGGCCGACCCCACGTCGGCGTCCATCCGGTGCTCCCAGTAACTGTGGCCGAGCGCGCGTGTGCTTGACGTCAAAAGCAGCATTCTCGGAACGAAGGAATTGTGGGCCAGGACGTCAGCGGCGAGGTGGCACTGGTATCCGAGCAACGCAGATTGCAGGCGTTCGTCGTCGCCCGCGGCCTCATACATCTCACGCGCCACATGCCAATGGTGACAATGGCGTCCGACCGGCGCGTACTTCTTCGCCATCGAGATGTCTGCGGCCAGGTTGCCGTACAGGAAGTCTATGGGGTACTGGGCCAGCAGGCCGGCAATGTGCTTGGGTAGGAGATCAAGGGATCGCAGAATGTCCACACCGGCTTGAACGTGCGTCGCCGGCCCCCAGGCGAGGGCCACGTCAGGCAGACACAGAAGCAAGCCGGCCGCTATCACACAGCCGGAAACAACGTGGAACCGGCTCAACCGGACCGTCTACGCTCCCGAATCCCGATCCTGCGCTTCCTTCTCCTGCGCCCCAGTCGCAGGGCACGAAGCAGTCCCGCAGTCGAAAGGAACGTCTCTTCGGCCTCTTCGACGGCAACCGATACCAGAGCGTTGACCTCGGTCACGCGTTCCTCAGCCAACTCGACGATTCGCTCAAGCGATTCGGTGGCGCGAATGATGGTGCGGTCCACGACCTCTACATCAGCTACCAGCACCGTCGAGACGCGACTCATCTGCTCGAGGATTTCCTCCGAGTGCTCGATCACCGGCAGCGCCTGCTTGGTAATAACGTCGGTGACGCGATCGATCTCCCGAAGAGTGCGCCGGATTTGCGGAGCCACGAACAGCAGCGCGAGGATCAGCCCGGCACCGATCAACGTCCAAATGACCAGGGCAGTCAGGATCAGGATCTCTTGAAACGGCACGCTACCTCCACTCCGTGAGCCTTTTCAGGCACGAGATGTAAAGATACCGGTGGCGCCCGATCCCCTCAACCTGTAGGCGTCAGCTCGCCACCCGCGACGAGCACTCGCTTGAGCAGTGGCGGTCCGATCAGCTCGTTCGCCATGACTCCGAGTACCACGACGTCGAACATCAGCGCCGCCGGGAGCGCGTCGGGAATCGTCGTGCCGAGCGTCAGCAGGGCTGATACGGCGATCGCTACAGACAGCCCACCCTGCGAGATCAATGCCAGCCCGAACTGACGTACAGTCGGATTGGGCGAGACGAGCCGTCGGGCGGGAAGTCCGCCCAGGAGCTTGCCGCCGATCCTGAGGGACAGGAAAGCGATCAACAGAGGCAAGATGAGCCAACTGGATAGCGAAAGCAGGCTGCCAGCGAGCAACAGAAACAACACGTGCACCGGCTTTTCCCAGGCTACGAGCGCTGCGAAGGTCCGTCGACGGATCGGCGAAACGTTCGCGATGAGCATGCCCGTCAGAGCGGCGGCAAACAGCGCCGAGGTTCCAAGCACCAGATTCGAACCTCCGAGAACGAGGGCCAGGCCAAGCAGGAACAGGACGAATTCCTGCGGACCGATCCGGTCGCGGGTCAGGGAGTAAAACAGCCATCCGAAGATCAAGGCCAACAGGATCGGAGTGACGATCCATCGCAGCAGTCCGATGTCCAGCAGCCCCGGCTCCTGCACCGGGTGAAATACAGCGAACACGACGGCCAATGCGATGAGCCCGACCGCTCCGTCCAGGCTGGCGCATAGACTCGAGAGACGGGCGACCGGCCCACGAACGCGGGCCGATCCGAACACGACGGCCGCTCCGGTGGGGCTCGACACACAACCGGCCGCCGCGGCGGCGAGCACAAAAGGCGCAGCCGTGGTCGACCACAGGCCGGACGCGACCAGCGCGAGGGCTCCGGCCCCGGCCAGCACGAGCCACGCTATCGCAGCCTCGCCAAATGCCAGACCGAGTTCGGCACGCCGAAAGGTCTTGAGGGTCCTGCGGTCGAACTGCAGCCCGAACAGCAGCCCGATCCACCCAAGTCCGAGAGCCACGAACGCCGCGAGTCCCGCTAGAACTTCATCGGTGAGCAGTCCCGTGATTCGGGGTCCCAGAAGGAACCCGAACACGACGAAGTGAGAGCCCGAGGACAGGAAGAGGCGCACGCCGACGGACGATCGGCGCGCCGGAAACGCCAACCGGGCGCCGACCAGACTGAGGACGGTCAGCGCCAGAGCTGCAAGGAGGGTCTTCACCCGCCGGGCTCGATAAGCTCCGAAGCGAGACCCACGACACGATTCACCGGGATCGTGATGGCGATGCCTGTCGCCGGGTCATCGAACTGTCCGCACACCTCCTGGATGATCTGGAGGGCCTGGTCCATCGTCTCTGCGTCTTCGATCACCGAGAACAGCGTTTGGTTCTGCGGTCGCGACCTGGAAATCAGGGTCTGGAGGCCAGCGAAGATCGGGATCTCCTGGCTCAGCACGCGGCCCATTCCCTCGGAGTCGATCACCGTGGCGCCCTTGACGCCTATCTCCAGGAATCCGGCAAGGATTTCGTCGACACGGTCGATATCGTTGATTACGGCGATCAGAAGCTCCACCCCGATTTCACCCTCTCATGGGCCGCGTTACCGGCTCAGATGTGCTCGGCCTCGTACCGCTCTATGTGGCTCACGACAACCTGCGGGTCTGAGCTCGTGCGGAGAGCGTCCACGAATTCGGGATGTCTGGCCAGGCGCGCGATCCGAGCGAGCATACGGATGTGGTGGCCAGCGTGATCCGGTGGTGACAGTAAGACGAAGAACACGTTGACGGGTTGGCCGTCAATGGCCTGGAACTCGACACCGGACGGACTGATTCCGATGATCAGGCAGGGACCGGACAGCCCGGCGCAAATCGCGTGCGGGACGGCGATTCCGGCTCCGATACCAGTACTCAGTACCGATTCCCGGGCTGTCAGGGAGGAGACCACCTGGTCAGCGGTCACGACGAGCCCCGCCGGTACCAGGGGCGCAGCGAGCTGCGCCAGTATGTTCGCAACATCTCCCTGTTCGATATGCGTGACTACCAGACCTGGGTCCGCGTATTCGGACAGCTTCATGCACCTGTTCCTGCATGGGTTCACGGCGGAATCCCGTCCACAGACGGGATTCTCGCGGCAACGCTGCACGGTGGCCCCGGCCGAGAGTGATGTCAAGCAAACTGCATCTCGTTGCCGCGCTTGCAGCACGTGATCTAACTTGCCGGCGTCCAGCCGCCCGACATGGCATGCGAACAGAAGGAGTCGACGGGTGCACTTCCGCATACAGGGGCCAGCCCGCCTGTCCGGTCGTTTTCGGCCGGCCGGGAACAAGAACGCTGCGCTGCCGATACTGGCAGGCTCTCTCCTCGCTTCTGATCCGGTCACGCTCGAAAACGTCCCCGAGATCCGTGACGTGATGACGATGATCCAGCTGATCGAATCCGTCGGAGCCAGTGTGGACAGGCTCGGTCCGGGGCGGTACGTCATCGATCCGTCGGGGCTTGAGACTGGATCCCTGGATGCAGCGTTGTCCAGCCGGATCCGGGCGTCGATCCTGCTGGCTGGGCCCCTGCTGGCTCGATTCGGCGAGGTCGTACTCCCGCCACCCGGCGGAGACGTCATCGGGAGGCGCCGACTGGACACCCACTTCCTGGCCTTGGGACGTCTGGGCGCGGAGGTCGAGGCCAGCGATCGCTACGAGCTCAGGACCGCGGGACTCAAGGGAGCGGATCTCTTCCTCGACGAACCATCGGTGACAGCCACCGAGAACGCCTTGCTGGCCGCGGTCACCGCAACGGGGGATACCCTGCTTCGCAATGCCGCCTGCGAGCCTCACGTCCAGGATTTGTGCCACTTCCTGTGCGGCCTCGGGGCCCGGATCGAAGGCGTTGGTACCAGCCGCCTGTCGATACAGGGTGTCGAAACGTTGTCCGGGGGCACGCACAGGATCCAGCCGGATCACATCGAGATCGGCAGCCTGATCGGCCTGGCGGCCATTACCGGGTCGGACGTGCACATCGAGGAGGTCAATCTCGAACACTTCGATCCGATCCGAATCGGATTTGAACGCCTCGGCATCGAATGCGTGGTGAAGGATGGCGGGGTTCACGTCGGACCGGACCAATCCCTCGAGATCCGTCCCGATATCGGTAGCCAGATCCCGAGCATCGGAGACGGACCATGGCCGGCGTTTCCCGCCGACCTCACCTCCATCGCGCTGGTCGTGGCGACCCAATGCCGCGGTACCGTGCTCATTCACGAGAAGATGTTCGAGTCACGCATGTATTTCGCGGACAAAGTCATCGCCATGGGAGCGAGCGTCGTTGTGTGCGATCCGCACCGGGCCGTGGTCGTCGGTCCCTCGCGGCTCAAGGGCGGAACGGTCGAGAGTCCTGACATCCGCGCCGGAATGGCCCTGCTGATTGCAGCGCTCGCGGCGCATGGCGAAAGCCGGATCTTCAATATCGGCCAAATCGAGCGGGGCTATGAGAGGATCGAAGAGCGCCTCGGTTCGCTGGGGGCGGACATTGAACGCGTCGAGCCCGGCGCGTGAGCCCGGCACGATCGGCCACCTCCTCGCGGCCGGAAGAGCGGACTACTGAGTGTGAAGGTATTCCGGTGCTGCGCGCGAGCGAGCTGGAAGACCAGTTTCCCGGCCTGGTTGCAGGCATCACCATCCGTTCCGGGTCCGGAGCTCAGGCCGATTCGCGGGCGGGTGCCAGCGACTACGGTCTGTCAGGCGGTTCCGATGGGTGGGCTGTTTCGGAACGGGTCGAGCGGTTGGCTGCGGGGCTCGGATTCTCGAGCGTTGCAATCGGCCGGCAAGTGCATGGTGCGGAGGTGTTGGGCGTCGAGGCCGCCCCCCCGGCGGGGACATGGGTCGTCGGCAACGGCGACGGGCTGTGCAGACCACCGCCCGGATGTCTGGTCGTCGTTACCGTCGCCGACTGTGTGCCCGTGTACCTGGTCGAACCAGAAACTGGATCCGTGGCGTTGCTTCACGCGGGTTGGCGTGGTGTAGCGGCCGGGATCCTTCGTCGCGGTGTCGAATGCGTGATTGCAGGGTCGCCCGGGCGTCTAACGTCGCTGCGGATCCACCTCGGTCCCGCGATATGCGGTGGCTGTTACGAGGTGGGTGCTGAAGTGCCGGCTGCGCTCGGCATGGAAGCCAGCCGCTCCTCGCATGTGGATCTACGCCAGGTACTGCGCCGCCAGGCCGTAGAGCTGGGGATTCCGCTGACAGGCCTGACAGCATCCAGCCGGTGTACACGATGTGAAGCGGATAGCTTCCATTCGTATCGAGCCGCCGGGGACGAAGCGGGCAGAATGGCTGCCTTTATGGGGCGGACGTGCTGACCGGGAGGGCCGTACCCGGGACCATCGAAGGGGCCCTGAGGGGTTTGCCAACACCGATTGGAAACTATATGTTGCGCGGCTGAGAAAAGCGTCCGTTGTAGGCCGAACGGGCGCCCGTGGTTGGACTGAAGTGGGGAGATGGACTCGGCCCCACTTTTTTGTTATGGGTCAGTTTCGCGGGTGCGGAGACAGGCATGTCGGACGGACTGGAGTCGGCGATCGAGCGTGTGCTCGAAGAATTGGGCTACGATCTGGTAGTGCTCGAGAGGGGTGGTGGACGGCGGCGCCCTCTGTTGCGCTTGCGTGTCGATCGTCCCGGAGACCTGCCGGGCCGCTCGAGTCTGACGGCCGATGACTGTGCGAAAGTAAGTCGGGCGGTGCTGGAGTTGCTCGAGGGGCGCAAGGACGCCGAGGCTGATTTCGTGCTCGAGGTCTCGTCGCCTGGCATCGAGCGTCCGCTGGTGCGGGTCGCCGACTACCAGCGGTTTGCCGGCGAGCAGGTCCGGGTCAGAGGGTACGTTCCGATCGTCGGAGGTCGGAAGCAGGTCGATGCCGTGTTGTTGGGTCTCGAGGCGGCGGACGAAACGGTGTTACTGGATGTGGATGGTGAGCGAGTGGCGGTGCCGGTGAGTGCGATAGCCCGCGCCAACCTCAGGTACTCGCCGTCGGACGATGAGCAGGTGGGGCACGGAGACTTGAGGGGAGAGAGGGATAAATGAGCGGTCAGGCTTCAATCGTCGAGGCGTTCCGCGTCATGACGGCGAATCGTTCGCTGTCGGACGACGAACTCCACGACCTCATCCGTGACGGGATCACGGCAGCGCTCACGCGGCACTTCAATGGCCCCGTGGAAGCCGAGATTTCCATCCTCCCGGATGGCGACATCAAGATCGTTGCGCTCAAGGAGGTCGTGGAGGAAGTCGAGGAGTCCTCGCGGCAGATATCGTTGACCGAGGCGAGGTACGACGACGAGGACTTCCAGGTGGGAGACCTGCTCGAAATTCCGATTCAGTTCTCGGATTTCGGCCGCAACGCGGTGATCGTCGCCAAGCAGCGAATTGTGCAGAGGCTCCGCGAAGGCGAGCGGGACCGCATTCGCGAGGAGTTCAGCGGCAGCGTAGGCGACCTGGTGTCCGGTGAGGTCCAGCAGATCGAACGCGGGAAGATCGTGGTCATGTTGAATAGGGCCCGGCAGGCCGAAGCCGTGATTCCATGGCGCGAGCAGAATCCTCGGGAGCGCTTCAGGCAGGGGGAAGCGATCCGTGCGGTGCTGAAGAAGTTGGAGGAGACGCCGCGCGGCCCGCGTCTGATCCTGTCCCGGGGAGATCCAGCGTTCGTGGCTTCACTGTTTGCCATCGAGGTTCCGGAGATCTACCAGGGCATAGTGGAGATCAAGGAAATCGTGCGGGAAGCCGGTGGCAGGACGAAGGTCGCGGTTTCGTCGCGCGACGAATCGGTGGATCCGGTAGGGGCGTGCGTCGGTCTGAAGGGCTCACGCGTGCAGGCCGTAGTGTCGGAACTGAGCGGCGAGCGTATCGACATCGTGCCCTGGCATCCGGATCCCGACGTATTTGCCAGACGGGCGCTGGCTCCGGCTCGCGTGGGGAAGGTGCTCTCCGACCAGGAGCGCCACGTCATCACGGCGATCGTCGACGAAGATCAACTTTCGCTGGCCATCGGCCGCAACGGGCAGAACGTTCGGCTGGCCTCCCAGCTCATTGGCTGGCAGATCGACCTGTATTCCAGTCGGGATTGGCTGGCTCGGGGAGCCGAGTCGTCGCTGTTTGCCGCCGGAGACGAGTACGAGGTTTCCGACTTCCCGCTCTCGGAGCTCGACGGGATCATCCCATCGACGCTGGCGGCGCTCGAGGCGGCCGGAGTCAACACGTTCTTCGAAGTGCTGGATATGGAGCGTGATGATTTCGTGAACATCCCGGGAATCGACGAAGGGGCCGCGGATCATCTGGTAGCTCTGATCGACGAACTGACCGTCGTCGAGGAGCCGGCCGTCGAGGAAGCCGGAGTGGAGGAGCCGGAAGTAGATGTTTCGGAGGAAGAGTCCGGGGGGGAGGCGGCTGTGGACGAGGAGTCGGAGGTCGAGGCCGAGGCCGTGGATTCGCCGGACGATGGGGAAGGTGAAGCGGTGGCCGTAGCCGGTGAGTCGGAGGAGGACGACAGTCCCGGAGCCTGACGCGGAGCGCGATACCCTTCGGGCACTCGGGTTGGCGATGCGCGCCGGTCGGCTCGTCCTCGGCACGAAGTCGGTC
>Ga0224508_10002957_pt1 | contig 14218 bp, 14 predicted proteins | sample SF_Jan12_sed_USG_4_FD_170157 | JGI IMG/M metagenome (GOLD analysis project Ga0224508, IMG submission 170157) | Sediment microbial communities from San Francisco Bay, California, United States - SF_Jan12_sed_USGS_21 | ecosystem: Environmental > Aquatic > Marine > Sediment | place: USA... | reverse complement strand
CGATCGACATCGTCATCGGCACGCACGCACTGATCCAGGAGAGTGTCGAACTCCGCTCCCTCGGCGTGGTCGTGGTCGACGAGCAGCATCGCTTCGGTGTCGAACAGCGGGCCGCACTCCGGGACAAGGCCGCGGGTGGCGTCATGCCCGACGTCTTGGTCATGACCGCCACGCCCATCCCGCGCACGGCGGCCATGACGGTCTACGGCGACCTCGACGTGTCGACCCTCGACGAGCTGCCGCCGGGTCGCACGCCGATCACCACGGTGTGGGCCCGAACCGACGAGGACGAATCGCGGGTCTGGGACCACGTGCGAGCCGAGGTCGACGCCGGCCATCAGGCCTATGTCGTCTGCCCGCTCATCGAGGAGTCCGAGAGCCTCGAGGTGCGCTCGGCCGAAGAGACATACGAACGCCTCACCACCGACGAGCTCGCGGGCCTCCGCGTCGGGCTGTTGCACGGCCGGCTGACACCGGCCGAGAAGGATCAGGTCATGGGCCTGTTCCGCCGCGGCTCCCTCGACGTCTTGGTGGCCACCACGGTGATCGAGGTCGGTGTCGATGTCGCGAACGCCACGATCATGGCTGTGGTCGACGCCGATCGTTTCGGCATCGCCCAGCTCCATCAGCTGCGGGGCAGGGTCGGGCGCGGCGCAGCTGTCTCCTCGTGTTATCTGCTCGGTGAGGGCGCGACCGCCGACGCCGAGGCGCGACTGTCGGCACTCGTGCGAACGACCGACGGGTTCGAGCTCGCCGAGGTCGACCTCGACCTACGCGGCGAGGGCACGATCATGGGTGAGCGCCAGAAGGGGAGGAACGACCTCCGCCTCGCCTCGCTGCGGCGCGACAGGGAGTGGGTCGAGCGGGCGCGTGATGTCGCGTTCGAGCTCACCGATGGTGACCCCGAGATGACACGGTTCCCGGCGCTGGCGGCCGAGATCGATCTCTTCCTCGGTGCGGACGAGGCCGAGTTCCTGCTCAAGGGCTGACGACCTCGTGCGGCCCGATCCACGCCAACAAATCCATCGACAGGTCGTGTCGCTCGTGCTGGCGCTGATCCCGTTCGGCCTCGTCTTCGGCGTCACGGCATCCGAGGCGGGCCTCACCCTGCTCCAGTCGATCGGCTACTCGCTCCTCGTGTTCACCGGGAGCGCGCAGTTCGCCGCCGTCGAGGTGCTCGGCGACGGCGGGACGGTCGCAGCCGCAGTCCTGTCCGGGCTGTTGTTGAACCTGCGGTCGTTGGCGTTCGGTGTCGTGATGGCACCGGCGATGGTCGGGTCACGGCTGCGCCGGGCGGCGGAGTCGCAGCTGATGATCGACGAGTCGGTCGCGGTCGCCACGGCTCAGACCGATCTTCGGTGGCGCCACTACGGGTACCTCGCCGGGGGTCTCGCGGTGTTCGCCATGTGGAACGTCACGACGATCGTCGGATTCAGCGTGGTGTCGTCGGCCGGCGACGTCGTCGAGGATTGGGGCCTCGACGTGGCCGGTCCTGCGGCGTTTCTCGCACTGCTGTGGCCGAGGCTCGCGCGACGCGATCAGCAGGCGACCGCGCTCGTCGGCGCCGCGATAGCGCTCACGCTGGTGCCGATCACTCCGGCCGGCGTGCCGATCATCGCGGGCGCACTCGGCGTCGTGGCCGGCCGGGTGCCCCGAGAACGCGTTCGCGGGTCGACACGATGAGCGACGGATCGATCACGTTGTTCGTCCTGTTCGCCGGGACCTACCTGCTCAAGGCGGCCGGGCCGGTCCTGCTCGGCGGACGCACGTTGGCGCCGTCGATCGCACGACTGGCGGATCTCGTCCCCGCCGGCCTGCTCGCGGCGCTCGTCGCCGTCTCGACCTTCGGTGCGGGCGAGTCGCTCACAGTCGATGCCCGCGCCGCCGGTGTCGTCGCCGCGGGCGTGGCCCTCTGGCGTCGGGCGCCGTTCGTCGTCGTCGTGCTACTCGCGATCGCGGTCACTGCAGGCGTGCGGGTATTCGCCTGAACCGCCCGGATCGGCGATGCTTCGGCGATGACAGCGGCGGCCCGACCGACCAGATGGCAGGTGAGCTCGATCGTGCCGACATGGGTCGCGGCCTTCGCCGACGACCCCTTCTTCAGATGGGTGTTCCCCGATGCGCGGGCGCGGGGCGCGCAGCTCGATGCGTGGTTCCGCCGGATCCTGCGGCACCGACCGGCGGGAAGCGAGATATGGCACGTCGCCGAAGTGGCGGCGGCCGCGTTGTGGCATCCGCCCCTGGAGCGGGCCGCTCACGCCGACCCAGCCGACTTCGTCGAGTGGTTCGCCGAGGTGCTCGGCGAAGCGGCGCTGGTCGGGGAACGACTCGCCGTCTTCGGACGCCTCGTCGAACCCCGCCCGGTCGAGCCGCACTGGTACCTGCCGTCGGTGGGGGTGCGGCCCGAACAGCAAGGGCGCGGACTCGGCGAGGCTGTGCTCCGGCCCGTGCTCGACCGCTGTGACGCCGAGGGCCACGTCGCCTATCTGGAGTCGAGCAATCGCCGGAACGTGCCGTTCTACGCCCGGCTCGGGTTCGAGTCGATCGGTGAGATCGTGTTGCCCGACGACACGGATGCCGTGACCCTCATGCGACGACAGCCCCGCTCGGGCTGACGCTCAGCTGTCGAGGTGGGCGAGGCAGCGACGGAGCTCGGCCGCGACGCCGATTGCATCGAGACCGAGGTCGGCCAGGATCTGATCGGGCTTGCCGTGCGGCAGGTAGGCCGTGGGCACGCCGAGCGTTCGAACCAGTGGCCGGTCGCACTCGCCGTCGACGGCCATCTCCTGGAGCCGGTCGGCGATGAGCGAGCCGACGCCGCCGGCCCGCAGGCCGTCCTCGACCGTCAGCACCAGCCGCTGCGCGGCCGCATCGCGCAACATGGTGTCGTCGAGGGGCACGACCCTGACATCCCACACCGTGACGTCGATGCCCTCGGTCGCGAGCTGATCGGCTGCCGCTTCGGCGGCGTCGAGCATCTTTCCGACGGCCAGGATGCATGCCGCCGAGCCGACCCGCGTGCGCCTCGCGTCCAGCCCGCTTCCGACGTCTTCGCTGCCGACCTGACGAGCCGCGGTCTTCGGCCAACGGACAGTGCTCGGCCCGGTGGTGATGTCGAGGGCGTCGTGCAGCATCTGCTGGAGCTCTTGGTACGACGACGGCGCGAAGAGCGTCATTCCCGGCACCTTCGTGAGCAGCACCATGTCGAGCAGGCCGTGGTGCGACGCGCCGTCGTCGCCGGTGACGCCGGCGCGATCGAGGCAGAAGACGACGGGCTGACCGTGCAGGCCGACATCGAGGTTCACCTGGTCGATTGCTCGGGTGAGGAAGGTCGAGTAGACCGCGAAGACGGGTCGGAGCCCGCCCATGGCCATGCCCGCTGCGGCCGTGACGGCGTGTTGTTCGGCCAGACCGACGTCGAAGCAGCGATCGGGGAAGCGTTCGTTGAAGGCGAGCAGGCCGGTGGAGTCGGGCATGGCCGCGGTGATGGCCACGAGCTCGGGCCGGGTCTCGCCTTCTTTGATGAGCGCCTCCGTGAAGGCGGCCGTGTAGCTTCCCGGCTTGATCGACCCGATGTCGTGCATGCGCTTCACCGTGTCGTTGAGGGCAGGCTCGTAGCCGTGCCCCTTCTCGGTGAGGACGTGCACGACGACCGGGCCATCGAGCTCGGTGGCGTTGCGGAGCGCCTTCTCGAGCCCGGCGATGTCGTGGCCGTCGAATGGGCCCATGTAGCGGACGCCGAGGTTCTCGAAGAACGACGTCGGCTCCCACATCTCCCGAATCGCTGCCTTGGCGGCATCGAGGGTGCGGGACGCGTCCTTGCCGACGACGGGTAGCTCGCCGACGAGCCGCTCGACGCGTGAGCGCTGGCGCTGGAACCGTGGGTTGATGCGGAGCCGAGCGAGGCTGTCGCCGAGCTTGGAGACCGTCGGCGCGTAGGACCTGCCGTTGTCGTTCAAGATGATGGTGACGTCGCGTCCGGAGTGGCCGAGGTTGTTGAGCCCTTCGAATGCCATGCCGCCGGTCATCGACCCGTCGCCGAGGATGGCGACGATGCGCCGGCGCTCGCCCAGGTCGCTCTCCTGGGCCGTCGCCAGACCGTGGGCATAGGACAGGACCGTCGAGGCGTGGCTGTTCTCGATCCAGTCGTGGCTGGATTCGGCCCGGCTGGGATACCCCGAGAGCCCGCCGGCAGTGCGCAGGGTGGCGAAGTCGGCTCGCCGTCCGGTGAGGATCTTGTGCACGTACGCCTGGTGACCGGTGTCCCAGAGGATGATGTCTCGCGGCGAGTCGAAGACGCGGTGCAGCGCCAGCGTGAGCTCGACGACACCGAGGTTGGAACCGAGATGGCCGCCGTTGGCGTCGACCGCTTCGACGATGCATTCGCGGATCTCGTCGGCGACCGTGGCGAGATCGTCGGGGTCGAGGCGCAGCAGGTCGGCCGGGCAGTTGACGGCGTCGAGCAACATCACTCGGCCACCGTACTGCGGCTGAGCCCTCGGCGAGACGCACGGGGCCAGATCGGTCCCGAGCCTCGCCGCCGCTCGATTCGATCGGCGACGACCAGGCCGACGGCCAACACCGCGAGTGCACCCACTGCGTCGAGCCAGTAGTGGTTCGCCGTGACCACGATCGCGAACAGCGTGAGCGCCGGATACGCAGCGATCGCGATGCGCGCCGCCGGGTGACGAAGGCGCGGGTAGAGGGCGAGCGCGCACCACATCGACCACCCGAAGTGCAGGCTCGGCATGGCGGCGAACTGGTTCGAGAGCTTCTGGGCGGTGCCGGAGTCGAACGACCAGAGGCCGCCGATCTCGCTGACGGTGTCGATGTAGGGACTGTCGGCGATGCAGGCGCCGAACTCGCCGCAATCGCCGAGCAGGCGCGGGGGCATGAGTGGAAACAGCGAGAATCCGACGAGACCGAGGGCGGTGGTGACCAGGCCCGAGTTGCGCCAGCGGGGGTAGTCGATCGGGAAGCGCCGATAGAGGAAGATCAGGGCGAAGGCGGTGACGACGAAGTGGAACGTGCCGTAGAAGAGGTTCCAGAACTGGATGAACGCGGTCCAGTCGATGAACAGGTCCTGGACGTCGGCCTCGATGTACAGGCCGAGCGCCCGTTCGATGTCGATGACGACGATGGCATTGTCGTGGGCTACCGACTCGTCGACGGCGGCGGAGCCGAACTGGTTCCGCGTGAACGAATAGATCGCGTAGAACAGACCGAGCGCCAGCGCTTCGCGCCACCACCGCAACCTCGGCATGTTGCCGGTCGACTCGGCCGCTTCGGCCGCACGCGTCGAGGTCATGTCGGCAGCGAGGCGATTTCCGACTCGATGTGGGTGTCTTCCCTCCCCTTGCCTCCGAAGACGAGCGCCGGGAGACCGATGAGGCTGGCGACGAGCGTGAGGAAGTAGAGGAGCAGCCCGAGGGCGATCGCTCGCTCCTCGGGAACGCCGAGCGGGTTGAGGAACAAGACGAGTGCACCCTCGCGGAAGCCGAGCCCCCCGATACCGGGGGACAGGAACTGCGCGATGAGGGTGGCGGGGAGGAACGCGAGAATCGCGGTGAATCCGATCTCATCGATGCCCATGGCCTCGGCCGCGCACGCGGCGGCGGCGAGGAGGACGACCTGGTACGAGAATGCGGTGACGAGCACCCGTCCGACCTCACGGGGATGAGCGCGGAACTTGTCGATGCCCAGGTGGAGCGCGTTGAAGTAGCGGAGCCTGCCCTCGCGGGTTCCGAGGAATCCACCGAGGCGATCGTGGCCGACGATCCAGATGATGGTGGCCAGGCCGCCGATCGCGGCGAGCGCCAGCACCATCGCGACCCGGGTCGCCGCTCCGAGATCGCGGAGGCCGGGGTTCAAGGCGAGACCGATGAACGTCAACACCGGGAGCACGATCCAACCGCTCAACCGTTCGAAGACGACCGATGCGAACGAGGCGGGTGCATCGCTCGTGTCACGGCGGAGACGATTCACCCTGACGACATCGCCGCCGACGGTGGTGGGGACGAAATTGGAGACGAACTGGCCGGCCATGTAGTGGCTGAACAGGCGGGGCCTGCTCGACTCGATCTCGAACGCGAACAACACACGGTGCCAGCGTACGGTGGCGACCGCGAACGACGCCGCCGTCAACACCAGCGCCGCGACGAGCCACAGCGGCGTCGACGAGTCCCAGTCGGGGAGCAGCTCGGATCGGTCGAACGACGGCGTGAAGACCAGGAGTGCAGCGAGGAAGGCGATGGAGATCCCGATCCTCGCGATCAGCGTGATGGCTCGCTTGTGGTTCACTGGCTGATCTTCTCCAGGAAACGGTCGATGTCGACCACGACGCGGATCACGCGACCGGCGGCGATCGCACCTCGTTCGTCGGCGGCAGCCACGGTGAACGTGAGCCGGCGGCCCTCGACCTTGTCGACGGTGGCCTCGGCCGTGACCGTGGATCCGACGCCAGTGGGTGCGAGGTGATCGAGCTGGACCCGCATGCCGACCGTCGTCGTGCCGTCCTCGAGATGGCCTGCGATTGCCGCGACGGTGGCTTCCTCGCACAACGCGAGCACCCGTGGGGTCGCCAGCACCGGGACGTCGCCGGAGCGAAACGCCACCGCGAGGTCGGCGTCGGTCACCTGGTGATCGATCGCCGCCGTCATCCCGGGTTCCACAGCCACGCAGCTACGATAAGCGGCCGTCGGCTCGACACCCACCTGCGCGAGACCGGATGACACCTGGAGGATTCGTGATCGACGAAGCAATCGTGGAACGCACGCTCGGGGCGGCTTTGCGAACCGGCGGCGATTTCGCCGAGGTATTCGTCGAGGACAAGCGATCGTCGTCGGCGATGTACGACGATGGCAAGGTGGAGGAGCTCACGTCGGGCCGTGACCGCGGTGCCGGCATCCGCGTGGTCGTCGGTGACACGACGGGTTTCGCGCACACCGCCGATCTCTCCGAGCCGGGACTCGCGGCCGCGGCGGAGGCCGCCGCCGCAGCAGCCCGGGGCGGTGGCGGCGGTGAACGCGTCGTCTCACTCGAACGCCGCTCGACCGAGCCGCCGAACGAGGTCGAGATCCTCCCCGAGACCATCCCCAAGGCGTCCAAGGTCGAATTGCTCGGCCGGGCCGACAGCGCGGCCCGCGCGCAGGGTTCGGCCATCTCCCAGGTGATGGCCCGGTACGCCGACAGCCGTCGCCGCATCCTCGTCGCGAACAGTGACGGCCTGCTCGCCGGCGACGATCAGGTCAAGAGCCTCTTCTCCATCAGCTGTGTGGCAAGCGGCGACACCGGCCTGCAGACGGGTCGCGAGAGCATCGGCGCCACGGTCGGTTTCGAGCTGTTCGACACCTACGACATCGAGGAGCTGGCCCGCCGGGCCGCCCAGCGAGCGCTCACCAAGCTCGATGCCGTTCCGGCGCCGAGCGGCGAGATGCCGGTCGTCATCGGCAAGGGCGGCGGTGGTGTGCTGTTCCACGAAGCCTGTGGCCACGGGCTCGAGGCCGACCTCGTCAACAAGAACGCCTCGGTGTTCGCCGGTCGGGTCGGCCAACAGGTCGCCAATCCGCTCGTCACCCTGGTCGACGACGGCACGATGGCCAAGGAGTGGGGCTGCTACGCCATCGACGACGAAGGTCGGCCCGCACAGCGCAACACGCTCATCGAGAACGGCGTGCTCACCGACTACATGTGGGACCACCTGCGGGCCCGCAAGGAGGGCAGGGAGAGCTCGGGGAACGGCCGTCGGCAGAGCTACCAGCACCTGCCGATGGTGCGGATGACGAACACCTTCATCGGCAACGGTCCCGACGATCCCGACGACATCGTCGCCGGCACCGAACGTGGCGTGTTCGTCGCCCAGCTCGGCGGCGGTCAGGTCAACACGGCGACCGGCGACTTCGTGTTCGGCATGACCGAGGCCTACCTCATCGAGGACGGCAAGATCACGGCACCGCTGCGCGAGGGCAACCTCATCGGCAACGGGCCCGAGGTGCTCACCCGCATCGACGCGCTCGGCAACGATTTCGCGATGGGCTCGCCCGGCACGTGCGGCAAGGACGGCCAGGGCGTGCCCGTCGGCGACGGCACACCGACGCTGCGGGTCGCGAGGCTCACCGTCGGCGGCACCGCGGCCTGACGATCACATGACCGACGAGCTCCTCGCAGTTGCCGACCGCGTCGTCGGTTGGGCCAACGACCACGAGCAGGTCGAGGTCGTGGTCGTCCACGAACACGAGACCGAGGTTCGCGCCTACGACGGCGAGATCGAGTCGCTGTCGTCGGCGGAGAGCCGCGGCGTCGGCATCCGTGTGATCGCCGACCATCGGCAAGGATTCGCCTACGCAGGCACCCTCGACGAAACCGTGCTCGCCGAGACCCTCGCCGAGGCGCGCGACAACGCAGCGTTCGGCACCCCCGACGAATTCCTCGCGCTCGCCGAGCCCGACGGCGTCGCCGTGGCTGACCTGGAGCTGGTCGATCCCGGCCTGGCAACGTTCTCCACCGACCGCAAGGTCGACCTCGCGCTCGACCTCGAACGGGCCGTTCGCTCGGCCGATTCGCGCATCATCGGCGTCGAGACGGCCGAGTACGCCGATTCGATGTCCGCCAGTGCGGTCGTCACCAACACGGGCATCCGGACCGCGGGCAGCGAGACAGCGTGTTTCGTCATGGCGTACTCGCTGGCCGCCGACGGCGACGACACCCAGACCGGTTTCGGCTTCTCGGTCGGCAAGGGTCCCGATGCCGTCGATCTGGATCGCGCCGCACGCGACGCGGCCGAGCGGGCCACCCGACTGCTCGGCGCGACGAAGCCGAGCACCGAGCGGCTCACGGTGGTGCTCGACCCCTTCGTCACGGCCCAGCTGCTGTCGATCGTCGGTGGCACGCTCACCGGCGAGGCCGTGCAGAAGGGTCGTTCGCTGTTCGCCGAACGACTCGGCGAGTCGGTGGCCTCTCGGCTGTTGACCCTGGTCGACGACCCGACCGATCCGGCTGCGTTCTCCGCCACCGAGACCGACGGCGAGGGTCTCGCGAGCCGGCGCAACCCGCTCATCGAGGACGGCGTGCTCGGTGCCTTCCTCCAGAACACCTACACCGGGCGCCGGGCGGGAACGGCATCGACCGGTTCGGCGGTCCGCGGCTACTCGAGCACGCCAGGGGTGGGGTGCATGGCGCTCGCGCTCGTGCCGGGCGACAAGAGCCAAGCCGAGCTGATCTCGGGAATCGACAACGGCCTGCTCGTCCAGGGAGTCGCCGGTCTGCACTCGGGGGTCAACCCGATCAGTGGCGATTTCTCGACCGGCGCCGAGGGTCTGCTGATCCGCGATGGCGAGCTGGCCGAACCGGTCCGTGAGGTGACCATCGCGTCGACCCTCCAACGCATGCTGCTCGACGTCAGCGCGGTCGGATCCGACCTCGAATGGCTCCCGATGAATGCCGCTGGTGTCTCGCTCGTCGTGGGCGACGTCACCATGTCGGGCTCCTGAGCCGACAACCGATGGACGATCTGCTCGAGCTCGGCGACCGACTCGTGACGATGGCAGCGCCGGACGAACAGGTCGAGGTGGTCCTCGGCGCCGGCCGCGGCACCTCGGTCCGGGCCTACGACGGTGAGATCGAGGCGTTCACCTCGGCCACGAGCCGGGCAATCGGCGTCCGAGTCGTCGTCGACGGCCGCCAGGGGTTCGCCAGCGCGGGCACTCTCGACGACGGTGTGGCCGTCGAGACGCTCGCCGAGGCCCGTGACAACGCATTGTTCGCGCAACCCGATGAACACGTCGGGCTGGCCGAGCCCGACGGCGTCGAACCGATCCCGCTCGATCCGTGGTCGCCTGTCGTGGGCGAGATGACCGACGGCGAACGAATCGAGCTGGCCATCGACCTCGAACGCCGGGTGCGCAGCGGCGATCCCCGCATCACCGGTGTGCGCTCCGCGTCGTACGGCGACGCGCAGAGCACCGGCGCGATCGTGTCGAGCACCGGAATCCGGGTGGCCGGGCGCTCCACCCACGCCGGTGTGTCCGTGCTGGCGCTGGCCGCCGACGGCGACGACACCACGACCGGGTACGGCTACGACTCGGGCCGCGACCACACCGATCTCGACATCGAGCGGGTGGCCGACGACGCCGTCGAACGTTCCACGGCCATGCTGGGCGCCACCAAGCCGGCCTCGGCTCGGCTCGCCATCGTGCTCGAACCACGGTTCGCGGCGAGCCTGCTCGGGATCGCGGCCGGCATGTTGTCGGGTGAACGTGTCCTGAAGGGCCGTTCGCCGTTCGCCGAGCGGCTCGGGGAGAAGATCGCGGCACCCATGCTGACGCTCGTCGACGACCCGACCGACGCCCGGTCGATCGCCGCCGACGACCACGACGGCGAGGGGCTGGCGACGAGGCGCAACGTGTTGTTCGCGGCCGGCGAGCTACGCACCTTCTTGTACGACTCGTACTCGGCCCGTCGTGCCGGCACCGCCTCGACGGCGTCGGCGGTTCGCTCGGCCCGGTCGACCCCGTCGGTCGGCATCCAGGCGCTCGCCGTCGAGCCGGGTACCGGTTCGGTCGACGACCTCGTCGGCGGCATCGACCTCGGGATCGCGGTACACAGCATGAGTGGGCTCCACTCGGGCGTCAATGCCGTGAGCGGCGACTTCTCGGTGGGGGTCGAGGGTCACATGATCCGCGCCGGCGCACGGGCCGAACCGGTCCGCGAAGCGACGATCGCATCGACGATTCCTCGCATGCTGCTCGATCTGCGGGCCATTGCCGACGACCTCACATGGCTGCCGAGCGGCGCCGCCATGTGCACGATGGCGATCGACGGCGTCACCCTCGGCGGGACCTGATGCCGATCTTCCACGCCATCGTGTTGGGCGCCGTCCAGGGATTCACCGAGTTCTTCCCCGTGTCGTCGAGCGGTCATCTCGTGATCGTGCCGTGGCTCTTCGGCTGGGACGACTTCGACGACGAGAGCGTGCAGAAGGCGTTCGACGTCGCTGTCCATCTCGGCACGCTCGTCGCGGTCGTGCACTTCTTCCGGCGTGACATCGGCCGGCTCGTGGTCGAGGGAATCGCCGTCGCAACCGGTCGTCGCCGACCGGCGTCGGTCGACGGGAGGCTGGCCTGGTTGTTGGTGCTCGCCACCGTTCCCGCCGCCGTCGTGGGTGTCGTCGCGAACGACCTGATCAACGACCTCGACGACGAGCTGTGGCTCATCGCGCTGATGCTCATCGTCTTCGGCATCGTGTTGTTCATCGCCGACCGCTTGATACCGAGCCGTTCGGCCGACTCGTTCGCGGGCCGCGACGCAACGGCCATGGGTATCGGTCAGTCGCTCGCCCTCCAGCCGGGCGTGTCTCGGTCGGCGGTCACCATCTCGGTGGCCCGCCGGCTCGGATTCGACCGCGAGGCGGCGGCCAGGCTGGCGTTCTTGATGAGCATGCCGCTCATCGTCGGCGCGGCCGTGTTCCAGTTCAACGATGTCGGCGGCCTCGACGGCATACCGTCGGATCTGCGTTGGCCGTTCATCGTCGGCATCGTGACGTCGGCGGTGACGGGCTGGCTGGCCGTCTGGGGCACGTTGCGGCTGGTGCAGACCCGCTCGTTCGCCCCGTTCGTGGTCTACCGGATCGCGCTCGGTGTGCTGGTGCTCGCGCTCTTGGCGACACCCTGGCGCTGAAAATTCGCTCGGCCGCGCCTGCATCGGAGCCGGTGCCTCAACCGGGCCGGCCGACGATCGCCACGGTGACGATTCCGTGGCTGATCGCGCCGGTCGTCGCCGCGATGTCCTCGTCGCGCACAGCGACCAGCGCGATGTCGTCGACCGTCTCGACGATGACGGCCGACCGGGCCACGACCCGCGTCGGTTCCTGATCGGGAACGAGGAACGGCTCGAAGCTGACCCAGATGTCGACCCGGTCGCCGGGCCCGACGAGATCGGCGACGGCCCCGAGCGGGATGGCGACCGCTGACGTGTCGGTGGCCAAGGCATTGCCGGCCGGGCCCTCACCGGGTTCGAGCACGCGCTCGTCGACCAGGACCTCGCCGGGGTAGACGGCCGACGTTGCACTGCTTCCGGGAACGAGGTCGACGATGGCCTCCTCGGGGATCATCCCGGCCGGAAGCTCGCGCCGTTCGGTGTTGTGCGAGCCGATCGGGTCGTGGATCGCGATGGTCGTCGTGGCCACGAGGGCGTCCTGGCGGTCCGTCCACGCGGCGCGCGCCCGCTCGGCGTCGTCGAGCAGGTCGTCGATCACGAACGTGGTCGTCGCGGCGAGGACGAGCGCCGCCAGCCACCAGAGCGCGGGCCGATGGCGCATGCGGGCGAGCGGCGATGGACGCCATCGTCGGTTCGCAATCCGACGGTGCAACGGTGAACGCAGCCACATGCGACTGCCCCCTGTCTCGAAGAGCTCGGGGGAAGCGGTGACCGACCGCCTCGCAGCGGTGCGGCGAATCTAGCTCAGTCGCTGCCGGTGGTCGACGTGGCTGTGGAGCCCGAGTCGGACTTCGACGGGCCCGAGTCCTTCGACGCCGACGACGACCCTGAGTCGGAGCCGGCAGATGAGGTGGCGGTCGACGTGGACTCCTTGGTCGACGAGCCGTTCTCCGAGGAGCCGTTGGTCGACGAACCCCGGCTGTCGTTCTTGTAGAACCCGGTGCCCTTGAACGTGATGCCGGGTGCGCTGAAGACCTTCTCGACCCTGCCCCGCCCCGGGCTCGTGCAGCCGGCCGGGTTCTTGCCCGACTTCTTGGTCGGGCACTTCTTCAGCGTGTCCTCGGAGAACGACTGGTTCAGCTCGAACGCCGTCTCACAGGTGCTGCATCGATAGTCGTACGTTGGCATTGGTCCTCCGCACCGCTCGCCGCACCGGGTATCGAGGCGTCCGGTGTGCCGTTGGCTCGAAAGGATATCGACCGGCGTCCCCGACCCGGCAGGTCCACAGGCCAGATGGCCGTAGGGCCTCGGGTTGGATCTACCATCGGTGTGTGGAGCTCTCCTGGCTAGTCGTGCCGGTCGCCTATGTCATCGGGACGTTCCCGACGGCCCAGATCATCGGCTGGTTCGTCGGTCACGACCCGACCGCCGAAGGCTCGAAGAACCCGGGCGCATCGAACATGTTCCGGGTCGCCGGCCGCTGGGCCGGCGTCGTGGTGTTGCTCGGCGACGTGTGCAAGGCCGCGATTCCCGCGCTCATCGGGCTCTGGCTGGGCGGCCGACCGCTCGCGGCAGCCGCCGGGGCCGCCGCGATGCTCGGCCATGTGTTCCCGATGAAGCGCGGCTTCCGGGGCGGCAGGGGGGTCGCGACGTTCGGAGCGACCTGCCTGGTCCTGTGGCCGATCGTCAGCCTGTCCGCCCTGGCATTGTGGGCGGTGCTGGTGCGGGTGACCGGCCGTGCGTCCGTCGGGTCGCTCATCGGGTCCCTCACCATCGTCGCTGGGGTCGCCGTGACGGGGCGGCCCGGGTGGGAGATCGCCGTGGCCGCGACGATGGCAGCAGTGGTGATCCTTCGCCATCGCGAGAACGTCGCTCGGCTGTTGCGTCGCGAAGAGACCTCGATCCACAAGGGGTCGTAGATGGCCGGGCCCCGATGATCTCTCTCGACGCCGCCCGTGAGCGCGTGCTCGCCGGATGCGCCCAGTTGGCGACCCGATCCGTGCCGGTCGCCGACGCGTTGGGTCTCGTCTTGGCCCAGGACGTCGTCGCGACGGAGGCCATCCCGCCGTTCCCGAACACCGCGATGGACGGATTCGCGGTCCGGGCCGCCGACACCGTCGCCGCGCCGAACACCCTCGAGGTGGTGGGCACGATCGCGGCCGGCGCCGCACCCGACATCGAGGTCGGCGACGGCCAGGCGGTGCGCATCATGACGGGTGCGCCGATGCCACCAGGCGCCGACGCGGTGATCATGGTCGAGCTCACCGAGGCGAGCAGCGACGGCTCCTCGGTCGAGGTGCGGGCCGAGGTGCCGGTCGGCAACCACGTTCGCGGCGCCGGTGAGGACGTCGAGGTCGGGCAACGGGTGTTCGTATCGGGCGAGGTGCTCGGCCCCGGGCATCTGGGCGTGTTGTGCAGTCTCGGCATCTTCGATGTTGCTGTCGTGCCCCGGGCTCGGGTGGGCGTGATGTCGACCGGCGACGAGCTGATCGAGGGGCCGGCGCGGCTCGCGCCGGGTCAGATACGCGACTCGAACCGCCGTACCTTGTTGTCGCTCGTCGAGCAA
>Ga0224508_10002956_pt1 | contig 14219 bp, 10 predicted proteins | sample SF_Jan12_sed_USG_4_FD_170157 | JGI IMG/M metagenome (GOLD analysis project Ga0224508, IMG submission 170157) | Sediment microbial communities from San Francisco Bay, California, United States - SF_Jan12_sed_USGS_21 | ecosystem: Environmental > Aquatic > Marine > Sediment | place: USA... | reverse complement strand
AATTCATCCGGTCATCGCTTGCCTGGCGCTGTTCGCGACCCTGGTCCCTGCGGCTGCGGAGGAAAGCGCGGGCGAGGTGGTCGAGCGACTGCATCAAGCGCTCGTAGATATGGCCTCTGTCGAACCGATGCCCGACTTGGCCGAGAGAATCGCGCTAATCGCACCGGTCGTCCGCGAAACTCACGACTTAGCAGGCATGGGCCAATTCACGGTACGCCGCGGTTGGCGCACGATGAGTGAGGACGAACGCGATGAGTTTGTCGAGGTCTTCGAGCGGCTCAGTTTGACAACCTATGCCAGTCGGTTTGCGTCAATCGGCCCGGATAATTTCGAGATTCTGCGATCGGAGGCGACTGGCGATCAAGGCGCCACAGTCGAAGCCATCATCCGGCGCAATGATGGCGATGATGTGCCGATGGAATATCTGCTGGAACTGCAGGGCGAAAACTGGCGAATCGTCCATGTCCGTGCCGACGGTGTCAGCGAGCTGAGCTTGATGCGGTCTGAATATTCGGGCCTGCTTCAATCGGACGGGTTCAGCAGCCTGATCGCCGCAATCGAGTCCGAGATAGCCCAGTTGTAGCAACGCTCGCTATTGTACGTAGCGGTAGTATTCGATGCCTTCGTCGCTGAGCTTCGGGTTGTCGTTGGCGCCAATCGACTCGATCACAAAGCCGTCGTCAGGATCGAGTAGCCCAAGAGCTGTGCCTGAGTCGTGCAGCGATTCATACTGTTGGCGGGTCAGGTTTTGGGCGCCCTCGAGCGCCTCCTCGAAGCCGATTTTTTCCGCCGCCTTTTCCCAGCCTCCGACTACGATCATCGGAATCGCTTCTGCGGCATCGCCGCTGCCGTATCCGACCGCGAGCACCTTGCCGCCGGCGAGATCGGCGCCTCGTCGCGCGGCATCCTCCATTCCGGCCGCCATCCACGCGGGCAATGCGGCACAGTAGACGTTACCAATCTCTTTCATGATGTCGGAGCCGAGAGACATCTTGGCGGCAACGAGTGCGGCAAACTCGGGACTCTTACGGAAGTCGCGCAGCAGCGATACGCAAAGAGGATAGACATCCTCGTCGATAGTGCCGTTGCGAACGAGGTCGAGCACGTCGGGCGTCGATTTCATTTCTGCCAGCAACTGATCGACGTCCATATCGATTCGATCGCATTGTTCCTTGAGTATCTCTCGGCCTTCCTCGTCTCGGCCGAGGGCGAACATATAGCTCATGGCAAACGAAGTTTCCGGCATCCGGTGATAAGGCCGGTGCATAAACATTGCAGCGAGTTCGCGATAGTAGTCGGTGGGTTCTTTATTCATGCGTTCCAGCATGTCATCCAGCGCGTAGAGTGTTTCGTCCAGGTAACAGGTTGTCGAGTACTTGCCGTTGAATACCGGCAGATCCTGAAAATGACAATTCAGCGTGCCGCGAATAATGTTGCGCAGAACGGGCTTTCTAAAATCTACCGCTCGGTACGAGGATGCGCTGCCGATCGACTGGAGATCGATCTCGAGCATCTTTGGATTCTGCTCGAGCAGCATCGCGACACCGCCTGCACCCTGGGTGGGCTCGCCGGAACTGCCGCGGGCGTACTCTGCAATATCGGCGCTGACGACAATCGCGCAGCGTTTGGCAGGTTCGAGTGCTAAATATCGCAGGCCGTTCTTCAATGCATAAACGCCGCCCAGACAAGCATGCTTAACTTCGGGAACCTCGCAATTGCGCGATAGCGGCGGTTGGCCCTTAGCCCGAAGAGCATCGTCGACCATTCCCTTGATGATGACCGCGCCCGCTGAATTGTCGGTACTCGATTCCGTTCCAAAGCCGAGAAAGCCCACGGACTGCGGGTCAACGTCGTAACGTTCAATCAGGCGCAAAACGGCGGTCGCCGCGATCGTGTAGACGCTCTGCGCCGGGCCACGCATTCGGAAGCTCCGGCCGACGACGGCCTCGGTTTTGTCCCAGGGGGAGTCGGTCCAGTCGCACCAGGACTTCAGATCGACCCGATAGGGCGGGACGTAGACGGCAAATCCACTGATGCCGACGGACTCATTCATTCAATCAGACCCCACACTGGCGTATCGCGCGATTGCGCTTTCGGCGCTTCGTTCAAGCGTATTAGTCAATAAAACGCCGGATTATAGGGCAAAGTTCAGTCCAGGACCTAAAACCAGGCGGGTTGGGTGGCCGCTGGTCTGCGCTGCCGCACCGGGTGCTTTTGGCGCGAAATCAAAGGGCTGCAGTGGTTATAATGCTGCCGCGAGCCGCAAAGAGCTTAGGAATGGATACCAAAACTCTGCAAGAACCGAAAAGGACTGCCAATACTGCGGCGATCGAAGCGATCGTCGAGGCGCATGCCGGTCAACCGGGCGCGCTGTTGCCCGTGTTGCACGCGATTCAGGATCGATTGGCCTACGTGCCGGATGAATCGGTCCCGATTGTTGCTGCCGGCCTAAACCTGTCGCGTGCCGAAGTACACGGCGTCATTACGTTCTATCATTTATTTCGCACGACGGCCCCCGGCAAGCAGACCTTGTATGTCTGCCGTGCCGAGGCTTGCCAGGCAATGGGCTCGCGCGCACTCGAGCAGCACATTAAGGAGAAACTCAACATTGATTTCCATGAGACCACGGCAGACGGGCGATTCAGTCTTGAGCCGGTCTATTGCCTCGGCAACTGCGCCTGCTCGCCGGCCGTCATGATCGACGAAACGGTCCACGGCCGGGTCAGCAATGATCGCATCGACGAACTGTTGAGTTGAGCGGTGAAGATCGATGAGTAGCGCCGACACCGTTCGAGTATTCGTTCCGTCCGACACGACGGCAAGATCCCTGGGTGCCGATAGCGTGGCTGAAGCGATCGAGGCTGAAGCTGCCTCGCGCGAACGGCCGGTCGAAATCATGCGCAATGGATCTCGCGGTCTCTATTGGCTGGAGCCCATGATCGAAGTCGAGGTCGCGGGTGAGCGCTTAGCTTACGGACCGGTCACTCCCGACGACGTCGCAGATTTGTTTGAAGCGGATTTTCTCGGTGGTGGTGCGCATCCGAAGGCACTCGGCGCGACGGAAGCGATTCCTTATCTCGCCGAGCAGTCGCGCTTGACGATGGCACGGGTTGGTATCGTCGATCCTCTGTCGCTCGATGACTACCGTGCGCATGGCGGCTATCGGGGCCTTGAAAACGCAATCGCCATGCCGGGTGAGGCGATCGTCAAGGCAATTACCGATTCAGGCCTTCGCGGCCGCGGTGGCGCTGCTTTTCCAACTGGTATCAAGTGGAACACGGTGCTCGGCGCCAAAGGCGATCAGAAGTACGTCGTTTGCAACGCCGACGAAGGCGATTCCGGCACCTTCGCCGATCGCATGATCATGGAATCCGACCCGTTCGTATTGATCGAAGGCATGACCATTGCAGGGATTGCGGTCGGAGCCACTCGGGGCTACGTCTATATTCGCGCGGAGTATCCGCAGTCTATCCAGACGATGGACGCCGCGATCCAGTCTGCGCAGGAAGCGGGCCTACTCGGTGACTCCGTCATGGGGGGCGAGCACGCGTTTCATCTCGAGGTACGCGAGGCTGCAGGCGCTTATATCTGTGGCGAGGAGACTTCGCTGCTCGAAAGCCTGGAGGGTAAGCGCGGTGTGATTCGATTCCGCCCGCCGTTGCCCGCCATCGAAGGGCTGTTTGGTAAGCCGACTATCGTCAACAATGTCATTTCGCTGTCGAGTGTGCCGATCATTCTCGATAAGGGCGCTGACTACTATAAGGACTACGGTGTCGGACGCTCGCGCGGCACATTGACCGTGCAGCTTGCCGGAAACATCAAGCAGGGCGGCATGGTCGAAATCGCTTTCGGCAAGACGCTGCGGGAGCTGCTGTATGACTTCGGCGGCGGCAGTGCGACCGGCCGGCCGATTCGAGCGGTGCAGGCGGGCGGACCACTCGGCGCCTATGTGCATCCGTCGCTGTTTGATACGCCGCTGGATTATGAGCAATTTGCGCAGGTCGGGGCGATGATCGGCCACGGCGGCCTGGTCGTGTTCGATGACACCGTCGATATGGGCGAGCAGGCTCGATTCGCGATGGAATTCTGTGCGATCGAGTCCTGCGGCAAATGCACGCCGTGCCGAATCGGCGCCGTTCGTGGGGTAGAGGTCATCGACCGCATCCGTTCAGGGGTCGAAGCTGACGCGAATCGCGCGCTTTTGCGTGATTTGTGCGGCACAATGGTCGATGGATCGCTTTGCGCCCTGGGCGGGATGGCGCCATTCCCCGTACTGAGCGTGTTGGATCATTTTCCGGAAGATCTGGAGCCGCAGCATTAGGCGGGTTCCCGAAGGAGAGTCAGGATGAGCGTTAATTACGAAGACTATCGCCGCGAGCGAGACGTCGGTACGCCACTTAGCGAATCGGAGCAGCAAGTCAGTCTCACGATCGATGGCGAGACAGTGACGGTGCCTGAAGGCACTTCAGTGCTGCGTGCCGCGGCCGAAGTCGGCGTCAATATTCCCAAGCTTTGCGCCACCGATAGCCTGAAGGCTTTTGGATCCTGTCGGCTCTGCCTGGTCGAAATCGACGGTGCCAAGGGCCTGCCGGCCTCGTGCACCACCGATGTCCGCGAGGGCATGGTGGTGACCACGCAGACCGAAAGACTTGCCGACATCCGCCGCAATGTCATGGAGCTTTATATCTCCGATCACCCGCTCGATTGCCTGACCTGCCCGACCAATGGCGACTGTGAATTGCAGGACATGGCCGGGGCCGTCGGTTTGCGTGATGTCCGCTACGGGTACGAAGGCGAAAACCATCTCGACGCCGAGAAGGACGAGAGCAACCCCTATTTCACTTTCGATCCGTCGAAGTGCATCGTCTGCTCGCGCTGCGTTCGCGCTTGTGACGAGGTGCAGGGCACATTTGCACTGACAATTGACGGTCGGGGCTTTGAGTCGAAAGTCTCAGCCAGTCAGGATCAACCGTTTATCGACTCTGAATGTGTCTCGTGTGGCGCCTGTGTTCAAGCCTGTCCGACCGCTACGCTGACCGAAAAATCGCTGATCGATATGGGCCAGCCGGAACATTTTGCGATCACAACCTGCGCCTATTGTGGCGTCGGCTGCTCGTTCCGCGCCGAGATGAAGGGCGGCGAAGTCGTCAAGATGATTCCGAATAAGGATGGCGGCGCAAATCACGGTCACTCTTGCGTCAAAGGGCGGTTCGCTTTCGGTTATGCGACCCACCAGGATCGCATCACCACGCCGATGATTCGTGAATCGATTCATGACCCCTGGCAGGAAGTCAGCTGGGACGAAGCCTTCAGTTTCGCCGCGAAGAAAATCAAAGGGATTCAGAAAAAATACGGTAAGGATGCTGTCGGCGGCATTACCTCTTCGCGCTGCACGAACGAAGAAACCTATCTGGTACAGAAGCTGGTGCGTGCCGCTTTCGGCAATAACAACGTCGACACCTGCGCGCGAGTTTGCCATTCGCCGACCGGCTACGGTTTAAAGACCACCATGGGTGAGTCGGCTGGTACGCAGAACTTCGACTCGGTGATGGAAGCCGACGCGATCATGATCATCGGGGCGAATCCAACCGATGCGCACCCCGTCTTTGCCTCGCAAATGAAGCGCCGATTGCAAGAGGGCGCGGATCTGATCATTGTCGATCCGCGCGCAATCGACCTGGTTAGATCGCCGCATGTAGAAGCTGAGTACCATTTGGGCTTACGGCCCGGAACCAATGTCGCCATTGTTAATGCCCTGGCGCACGTCATTTTAGACGAGGGGCTGGAGGCAAAAGAGTTCATCGAGTCTCGCTGCGATCAGGAGGCTTACCAGGACTGGCGCGAGTTTATTCTTGATGCAAAAAACTCGCCCGAAAGCGTTGCCGAGGAAACCGGAGTGCCGGCAGAAAGCGTGCGCGCGGCCGCCAGGTTGTTTGCGGCGGCACCGAATGGCGCAATCTATTACGGCCTGGGCGTCTCTGAGCACAGCCAGGGCTCGACCACGGTCATGGGCATTGCAAACCTCGCCATGGTGACCGGCAACCTCGGCCGCGAGGGCGTTGGTGTGAACCCCTTGCGTGGCCAGAACAATGTCCAGGGTGCCTGCGACATGGGCTCGTTCCCGCACGAGCTGCCGGGTTACCGTCATGTGTCGGACCCGGAAGTTCGCAAGCTGTTTGGCGACGAATGGGGCGTCGAGATTCAGTCCGATCCCGGATTACGAATTCCCAATATGTTCGATGCCGCCGTTGGTGGCCGTTTCAAGGGAATGTACGTTCAAGGCGAGGATGTCGCCCAATCGGATCCGGATACGCACCATGTCGAGGCAGCGCTTTCGTCGCTCGAATGCATGATCGTCCAGGATCTGTTCCTGAATGAAACCGCTAAGTTTGCGCACGTCTTTCTGCCGGGGTCGTCATTCCTCGAGAAGAACGGCACTTTCACGAATGCCGAGCGCCGCATCTCGCCGGTGCGCAAGGTCATGGAGCCAAAGGCCGGTCTCGAAGACTGGGAAGCGACCATTGGGCTCGCGAAAGCGCTCGGATACGAGATGAACTACTCGCATCCCAGCGAAATCATGGACGAAATCGCAAGGCTCACCCCTACGTTTAAAGGCGTCAGCTACAAAAAGCTAGACGAGCTGGGCAGTATCCAGTGGCCATGCAACGACGAGGCCGAAACAGGCACGCCAACGATGCATGTCGACGAGTTCGTCCGCGGCAAGGGGCTGTTCCGAGTGACGCCCTACGTGCCGACTGACGAGCGCACCACCAGAAAGTATCCGTTGCTGTTGACGACGGGTCGAATCTTGAGTCAGTACAACGTCGGCGCACAAACGCGCCGGACCGAAAACCTGAGCTGGCACAACGAGGACGTGCTCGAGATGCATCCGCATGACGCAGAGCAGCGCGGCCTCGAAGAGGGTGACTGGGTCGGTCTGCAGAGCCGTGCCGGCGAGACAGTGCTCAGAGCGGTCATTACCGAACGCGTGCAGCCTGGGGTCGTTTATACGACTTTCCATCATCCAGAGTCGGGCGCAAACGTCGTTACAACCGACAACTCGGATTGGGCGACAAACTGTCCGGAGTACAAGGTCACGGCCGTACAGGCCTTTAAGGTCAGTCAGTTGTCCGATTGGCAACGCAAGTTCGAGGCCTTCACAGACGAGCAGATCGATCTGCTCGAGCGTGCCAAGCGCGCCCAGCCGGTCAGCTGAGGTTCATCGTGGCAGGCAATAAGCTGGTTCGAATGGCGAACCAGATCGCGGACAACTTCGACTACGGGTCTGATCGGAGTAAGGCCGTGGATGGCGTGCTCGATCACCTGATGCGTTTCTGGACCCCGGAAATGAACCAGACGATCATCGAGCAGCAACGAAGCGGCGATATCGGGCTGAACGAAATCGCGGCCAGCGCCATCAAGGCGCTTGCCGAGAAGACCGGTCAAGCCGCCTAGAGCAAAAAATCATGCGCAATCGAGTCCAGCGCGCCTACAACATTGCTGAGTTACGCAAGCTCGCGAAAAAGCGTCTGCCAGCGCCGATGTTTCACTACATCGATGGCGGCTCGGATGAAGAGTGGACGCTGAATCGTAATACGTCGGCGTTCGACGCGTGGGAGTTTCGGCCGCGCTGTCTGGTCGACGTTGCCAGTATCGATATGTCTGCCAGCGTCTTCGGCGAAAGCATCGAGTGGCCGTTCTTTTGTTCGCCGACGGCTTTGTCCCGTCTGTTTCACTATCAGGGCGAAACCGCCGTCGCAAAAGCGGCGCACGCCTCCGGAACGCTCTATTCGCTTTCGAGTTTTTCCTCGATGAGCATCGAGGAGGTCGGAAAACTCACGGATGGTCCAAAGGCGTTTCAAGTTTACGTTCTCAAGGATCGAGGCTTGACGCGTGAATTCCTGCAGCGGGCTAAAGAGGCCGGTTTCAAAGCACTGCAGCTGACGGTCGACGTAGCGGTTTCCGGAAATCGTGAACGCGACATCGTGACCGGTATGACGGTGCCGCCAAAACTGACGCTGATGAGTCTGATCGATATCGCGATGCACCCCGCCTGGGTTTATCGGCATCTCAGTTCGCCGAAGATAGATATGGCGAATGTTGCGCACAGGCCACCAGAAGGAAGTGACCAGCTTGGGGGAATTATCCAATATCTGAATAATCAGCTCGACCGCAGTGTGACCTGGGACGATGCCGAATGGATGATCAACGAGTGGGGCGGACCATTCGCAATCAAGGGCGTGATGACCGGCGAAGATGCTAAACGCGCGCTGGGCGTCGGTGCGACGGCCGTCATGCTGTCGAATCATGGCGGTCGACAGCTGGATTTCTCGCCGGCGCCGTTCGACGTGCTCAAGGAAGTCGTCGACAAGGTCGGTGGCGAGCTTGAGGTCATTGTCGACGGCGGCATACGTCGCGGCGTTCATATCCTCAAGGCGATTGCGCTGGGTGCAACGGTTTGTTCTGCCGGGAGACCGTATCTCTACGGGCTCGGTGCGGCTGGCGAAGCAGGTGCAACCAAAGCGCTGCAGATTCTGCGCAGCGAGCTCGAGCGCGATATGGCGCTGATCGGCGCTGCCAAGCTGAGCGACGTGAACGAACAGATGCTTCGGCGGGTGGGTGACGGGTGGTCGGCCTAACGGATCTTTCCAGGCGCCCAAGCCTGAAACGCGTTGAGATAAGCCGCGTCGACGGAAGTGTCGAGATCAAAGACGACGCCGTTGTCGTAACCGAAGCCTCCGTCGTCGTCACCGACGACGTAGTTGCAACCGAAGAGCCACTCGAGATTCGACTTGAGCTGGACGGCGCTGACGGTAAGCGCATGGAGCGCAGCATTTCGATTACGATGCGGACGCCTGGCAACGACGAGGAGCTCGCGCTCGGATTTCTGTTTTCCGAAGGGATTGTCAGGCGATCTGAGGACGTCCTGATTGCTCGGCCCTGCGGGCCGCCAGCCCCAAATGGGCTGATTAACGTCGTCCGTGTGGAGCTTGCGTCAGGCGTTGAGGTCGAGCTCGACCGCCTGCAACGGAATTTCTATACCTCGTCTAGCTGTGGCGTCTGCGGCAAGGCTTCACTTGACGCCGTTGCCGTTCAGGGGCGCTTTGATATCACCACCAATGATTTTTCAATCAACCAGGACATTCTTGGCGGCCTGCCCGACGCGCTCCGAACAGACCAAGTCGTATTCGACCAGACTGGTGGCCTGCACGCTTCGGGGCTGTTCAACGCGGAAGGTGAACTTCTGGCCGTGCGAGAGGATGTCGGCCGGCATAATGCGCTCGACAAACTGATTGGCAGCCGACTCCAGTCTAACGATTTGCCGTTCGTGAACTTTGGCATAGCGCTCAGTGGGCGGGCGAGCTTTGAGTTGTTGCAAAAGGCGATGATGGCAGGCTGTCCTTTGGTTGCTGCCGTGGGCGCGCCATCGTCGCTGGCCGTCGAGCTCGCTGAGGAATTCGGCATCACACTCATTGGCTTTCTCAAACGAGATCGATTTAATGTCTACTCCAGACCGGATCGAGTCAGAGTCTAGGTGAGGGAATTGCCCGGTCCTGACCGTTGAACCACGGCAATGTTTGCTCCATAGTGGACTGAATTCGTGGCCCCTGTGTAAAGAACGATGCGCGTATTTAAAAACAGCCTTTTCCCCCTTGTTTTCAGCGTGTTGCTCGTCGCGCTGCCAGGGTGTGACGCGTGGGCCCAGGGCGAGAGCGAGGATGATCTGAAAGGAGTCTACGGGCCTCTTGAGCTCAGGCGAAGCGAGCCAAACGACCTGATCGATACGGCTTCGCAATACAACGATATGTTTGCGCGCCGGTCGCTTCTATACGGCGATTCATCCGTGCTCGAATTAGTCCGGCGCATTGGTCATGAATTGGCACCAGAGCCAACGGACGCTTACATCAATTATGAGTTTTACGTAGTTCGTGACCCATCGCCGAATGCGTTCGCGTTTCCCAATGGTCAGATTTACATACACACCGGCATGCTCGCTCGTATGGCCGATGAATCGCAGCTTGCTGCGTTACTTGGTCACGAAATAAACCACGCAGCTGGGCACCACACGATCCTTAGCCACCGAATTACGGCGAAGAGGTTGGCAATACAGGTTCTTGCCGGGGGCTTGGGCGGATTGATGGGCCAGCTTCGCTATAGCAGGCACCTGGAACAGGAAGCTGACGACCGCGCAGCGTTCTTGCTGCAAGACACGCCATATGATCCGCACGCCATTACGGAGTTGCTGGAGATTCTAAATGAGGATTTTGAGGGCCTGGATCCGCGCATCGCGACAATCTGGACAACCCATCCGGATCCAGAGGAGCGAATCGAGGCCAGTCGCATAAATGTCGCAGACTTACCGAGCAAGCCGCGTGATCCGGATTCCTTCGACGCAGTCGTATATCCGCTCCGGAGTCTGACTGTTCGCGACTACATTCAAGACGACTATCCTTACACCGCAATAGCGGTTGCCGAGCGCTTCATTGACCGCTATCCGGAAGACCTCGACTTTCGCATGGCGCTCGGCGATGCACAGCGAGTCTTGGGTCCAAGGCCAGCAGCATTGCCGGAAGAGTTTTCAAAACGCGATGCGCGACGCAACCTCCGTGACCGCATTCGCAGAACACGCGACCAGCGGATGGAACGGCTGCTCGAGACGCCAGAAGGCATTGAGAGTATGGCGATGAATCTTGCCAGCGCGCGTGCAACTTACGAAGGCATACTTGAAATCGACCCAGGTTATGCGCCTGCCTATCGCGGGCTCGGTGATGTATATCAGGCTGAGGGAAATGACCGCGAAGCGGCGCGAGCGTATTTGACTTATGTTCGCGAGGCGCCTGCGGCCGACGACCGCAGCGTAATTATGGGCCGGTTAACTGAGATTCGAAATCGATTAGTGGAAGAGGGCACTGACAATGATTGAGAAAAATGTTCGAAACTATGTTGCGATCGCTGCAGCTGCAGCGGGCTTGATGGTCGGCCAATTGGCGCTCGCGAAAGTTATCGCGACGGATGAATTTGAGGAAGGATCGACTCGTCCAGTCACTCTCGTCGTATTGCCGTCGCAAGTGGAACTCGTCAAGCAGAGATTACTTCGCCAAGAAGCTCAGGTCGAAGAGAGTGGCGAACTGGAAGCGCACCTTACTGCGGCCGTGGCTGAGCAGTTTCGCGTGCATGGTTACGAAGTCACTGTTATCGATGCGAGTGCGATCGCGAACGACCCGACTTTGCAGGAGCTTGTGGTCGACTCAAATCGGCGGTTCAGCGAGTTGCTGACGAATGTGGGCTCAAAGCTGGGCAAGAGCAAGAATGTTCGTAACCGAGAATACAACGCAGGCGATGAAGTTAAGCTGTTGGCGGCGCGGCTCGGAGTTGATGCGCTCGCGTTTGCGCGAATGACGATCATTGCACCGGCAGCAGGGGTTCGCGCACTTAATTTTGGTATGGGCGGCGAAAGTTCCATGCTCACGGTTACGATCGTCGATGGCACGTCGGGCGATGTCGAGGCCTATATCACGCTGCCCGTCGGTCGGCGGGGCAGGATGTTCGGTGGCCATGATGCGATTATCGAAAACCCGGCAGAAGAGATGGCGAATTACGCTGGGGGAACTCTGGAAGAACTGCCCAATGCCGATCCGTCACTTCGCGTTGAGGCTTCGGCTGACGAAGTCATCCTAGATCTGGAATCGCTTCTCGAGTGAGAATTGCCGAGCTCGAATACTGTGCCGATTCGTCAGCGCGTTTCGGCCGATTCGCCGACCGTGAATGGTCTGTATTCCTCGATAGCGGTGGCAAACGGATAGCGGGTGGCCGCTACGATATTTTTGCCGCTGATCCCTATTTGACGCTCACAACGCGTGGGCCGCTAACCGAGATTCAGAGGCGATCGGGGTCTACGACGTCGGCCAGGGATCCACTTGAAATCCTGCGAGAAGAACTTGGCCCCGTCATTGCCTCTGATTCTGATTTGCCATTTTGTGGGGGTGCTATCGGCTATTTTGCCTACGACCTGGGGCGTCGCTACGAGCACTGGCAAGAGATCGCTGAAAGGGATATCGACATGCCAGAAATGGCGATCGGGCTTTACGACTGGGCTGTCGTCGTGGATCACCAGGAGGCGCGTAGTTGGCTGGTAGGCCAGGGAAAAGACGACAGGACGTTTGACCGATGGGACGAACTCCAGAATGAACTAAGTGACGTACGTCGAAAAATTCACGCGCCTCTCGAAGTGCTTGATGCGGTCCAGTCGAATCTAGATCGGAGCAGGTACGATAAGGCGTTCGAAAAGATCAAAACACACATCAAGGAAGGGGACTGCTACCAGGTCAATTTGTCGCAGCGTTTCACCGCGCCAGTCGACGGTAGTGGTTGGAGCGCATACGAAGGTTTGCGTGTCAGTAGTCCGGCTCCTTATTCGGCATACATTAAATTGCCGTTTGGGGAAATCCTCAGCTCGTCCCCCGAGCGATTTATCAGAGTTCGGGACGACCGGGTGCTAACGCAGCCGATCAAAGGAACGAGGCCGCGTGGCTCCAGTCCTGCTGAAGACCGGGCCCTGGCCAGCGAGCTCGAACAAAGTCGAAAGGATCGCGCCGAAAACGTCATGATTGTAGATCTCTTGCGCAATGATCTGGGCAAGAATTGTGCGCCCGGCAGTGTTCGCGTGACGAGTCTTTTCGACGTTGAGACTTTCGCAAACGTTCATCACCTCGTCAGCTCAGTGGAAGGCGTGCTCGCTCCTGACCGGCATGCCATCGACATTCTGCGAGGATCATTTCCTGGGGGCTCCATCACAGGCGCACCGAAAGTTCGCGCAATGCAGATCATCGAGGAATGCGAGCCGCAGCGCAGGAGTATTTATTGCGGTGCAATCGGTTACATCGGTTTCGATGGGTCGATGGATACCAGTATTACGATTCGTACGTTGTTGCGCTCCGGCAATAAAATCCATGCCTGGGCGGGCAGCGGAATCGTCGCCGATTCCGATGCTGATCTCGAATACCAGGAGTGCCTCGATAAGGCATCAGGCCTGCTCGCTGTACTTGCTGATGCCGGCATCAGCGCAGCCAGCTGAAATTAGCGTCGCTAATCGGGGTTGTTCGCGATCAGGGTGCCTGCGTATGCACCCAACCGCGGTAGGCGGTGACATGATCTGCGACATTATGCACGCGCAGGATGTCGACTCCGCGTTCGCACAGTGCCAGTGAGCTGCCGATCGTCACGAGATCCCGTTCGTGCCGGTCGGCGCCAGAAAAACCACCCATGAATGACTTGCGCGAGTGCCCGACCAGCAGGCGCAGCCCCCTCGATTTGAATCTCTCGATATTCCGCAGCAGTTCGAGTGACTGGAGCGGATTCTTGGCGAAGCCGATTCCCGGATCGAAAATAATTCGATCAAGCTCGATTCCCGCTGCCTGCCAGTTCTCCAGTTGATCGTCGAGCCACGCTTCCACTTGATCGACGGCGCCGCAATCTGTCGCTAGCGTTGCGCCCGGATCCGCGGGCAGTCCGAGGTTGTGCATCGCCACGAAGCTTGCATTGCTTTCGGCGGCCAGCTCGATCATCGCTGGCTGAGTCAGACCGCTGACGTCGTTAATGATGTCGACGCCCAGTTCGAGGGATCTGGCCGCGACCTCCACGTGATAAGTATCGACACTTATCAACGGCCTCAACCAGTCATCAGCCAATTTGGTAATGGCGTGTGTGAGTATCGGTTCGAGGCGGGACCATTCGTCTTTTGCGGTTAACAGCGAGGCGCCAGGCCGGGTCGATTCGGCGCCAAAGTCCAAAAGGTGAACACCACCAGCAATCATGGTATCGATCGAGTTCTCGACGTCCGGCCATGTCTCATTATTCCCGCCGTCGGAAAAGGAGTCCGGCGTTAGGTTAACGATTCCCATCCAAAGCGGAATCACGCGGCCGAGCGAGCGACTTGCTGCAAGCGCGGTCGACGGCCGCCCTGGCTTGGCAAGAGGCAGTTCGAGTCGAGGCCGGAGTGCCGCCAATGGCGTCAAAACGAATGCCCGCTCGGCAAGCCCCGCGTGTGGGACGGTTAATTCGTCGGTCGCGATGATCTCGTCGTTAAACAGCAGGATATCGATGTCGATAGGACGCGGCGCCCAGTGGCGTGCATCGTCGCGGCCAAGCGCATGCTCGATACGCTTCAGTCCAGCGAGCAGTTCTGTCGGCGCGAGCGGCGAACTGCATTCGGCTACCAG
>Ga0224508_10002955_pt1 | contig 14219 bp, 11 predicted proteins | sample SF_Jan12_sed_USG_4_FD_170157 | JGI IMG/M metagenome (GOLD analysis project Ga0224508, IMG submission 170157) | Sediment microbial communities from San Francisco Bay, California, United States - SF_Jan12_sed_USGS_21 | ecosystem: Environmental > Aquatic > Marine > Sediment | place: USA... | reverse complement strand
GGGATCTCGATACGCCGCAACCGGTGGACGCTGCTGGAGATATCGATACCGACAAAGGTGATCGGGTATTCGCGAGTCCTGTAGCAATCCGCATTGCGGATCAGTTGGGCATCGATCTTGCCGGTGTCGAAGGCAGTGGCCCCGGTGGTCGCATTGTGCTTGGCGATGTTGAGGTCATCGCTGCAACACAGCATCCGGCATTGCAACGTGCTGGTACGACGTCGGCACCGCAAACGGCTGTCGATCTGCCGCCGCCGGGTAGCTTTGAGAAAGTTCCGGCCGACAAAATCCGAACCGTGATCGCACGCCGGCTGAGTGAAGCCAAACGAAATATTCCACACTTCTATCTGACTGTCGACTACGAGCTCGACAAACTGCTCGGGCTGCGCCGGCAGATAAATGACTCGGCAAAAGGCGCGTCGAAAATTTCCGTAAATGACTTCATCGTCAAGGCCTGCGCTCTGGCCTTGCGGGATGTGCCAGGAGCGAATACGGGTTGGGCTGACGATACCCTGCTCAGGTTTACCAGTGTTGACGTGGCCGTCGCAGTAGCAACGCCAAAAGGCCTGATCACGCCTGTCGTTTTTGAAGCTGATCGCAAGGATCTGGCAACGATCTCGGCCGAATTGAAGGAGCTTACGTCTCGGGCCAAAGAAGGACGTTTGAAGCCTGAAGAATACAGCGGCGGAGGCTTCACATTATCGAATCTCGGTATGTATGGCGTTCGTGAGTTTTCCGCCATTATCAATCCACCTCAGTCGTGTATTTTGGCGGTGGGTGCTGGCGAAAAGCGGGTTATCGTGAAAGATGGCGAGGTTGCTGTCGCAACCGTTATGAGTTGCACCTTATCTGTCGATCATCGAGCTGTAGATGGCGCTCTCGGCGCGGAATTTTTGCAGAGCATCAAAAAAATTATTGAACAACCTGATCTGATGCTCGCCTGATTGGGTAAACGACCGATTCGCGTATCGGCGAATAATTTCGTAGTGAGGCAGTACGAGTACGAATACAAGGGAACATCATGATGACAAGAAAGCCAAGCATGTTTACGGTCAGCAATATTGGGGGCGCGGTAATGATATGCGCGCTGGCACTATTGGCGGCCTGCGAAAAGCAATCCGCCGATACTCCGATCCTGATCAAATTTCCACACGTTACGGCGCCAGCCACGCCCAAGGGTCGGGGTGCAGATCGTTTCAAAGAAGTGGTTGAGGAGAGACTGGCTGGTCGAGTCACGGTTGAAGTGTATCCGTCCGGGCAGCTTATGAGCGACGATGACTCGATGGATGCGCTTGCATTCGGCGAAGTTCAGATGATCGCCATTTCTCTGTCGAAACTTGATCGGTTGACGCAAAAGTTTCAGATTTTTGACTTGCCGTTTCTTTTTCCTGATCTGCAGGCGGTCGAAAAATTTCAATCCAGCGATCAAGGGAAAGAGCTGTTCACTTCAATCGTTGACCGCAAAATGCTCGGCCTGACCTTCTGGCACAACGGCATGAAACAATTTGGCGGCCCGGTGCCTATGCGCACCGCTGAGGCGGCCAGCGGCTTGAAGTTCCGAATCATGGAGTCTGATGTGCTGCAGGCACAAATCTTACAGATCGGTGGTAACCCACAGAAAATGGCGTTCGGAGAGGTGTACCAGGCACTTCAGACCGGTGCGGTCGACGCACAAGAGAACACCTGGTCCAATATTTATTCGTCGAAATTCTATGAAGTCCAGGCGCATGTGACGGAAACGAATCACGGTTACGTTGGCTACTTGATTACCGTAAATCCGGATTTTTGGAATTCGTTGCCGGACGATATTCGCGAGGAGCTTGAGACCATCGCTCACGAAGTGAGCGCTTGGGTTAACGAAGAATCTGTGAACATTAATCTTGCTGCCAGGAATAAGATCGTGGCGTCGGGGCGAACTGTGGTGACTGAATTGACCGACGCGGAGAGGGCTGGTTGGCAGCAAGCCATGCGACCGGTATGGGAGATGTTTTCGGACAGTATCGGCGCCGATCTGATCGAGGCGGCAGAGGCTTACGGAAAGTAAATTGGATGAACCACGCACGGTTTACAAGATGATCGATCGCCTGGAAGAGTGGCTCATGGCGGCGTTGCTGGCGTTCATGACCGTGCTGACTTTTGCGCAGGTCGTTATGCGTTACGTCTTCAACACGGGCTGGGTATGGTCGCTGGAGGCGACTACTTACTCATTTGGCGCGCTGGTACTGATAGGAATGTCCTATGGTGTGCGGACAAAGTCGCATATCGCGGCTGACCTGTTTACCAGGAAGATGCCGAAGCCGCTGCGGCGCTATGTTGCTTTACTCGGGATATCGGCGTGCCTCGTGTATGCAGTGCTGATGTTGTACGGCTCGGTCGTCCTGGTTGATCGTTTGATGACGCTTGGCAATGCGGCCAGAGACATACCAGCGCCGAAGTGGCTATTGACCGTATCGATGCCGCTTGGTTTTGCGTTGCTGACCTTTCGCTTTGTCGAGGGGGCATGGCGCCTGATCAGGGCCGGAGAAGGCAATACCGATGACGGCCGGCCACATGCGATAGATGAAGAGGCTGGCGGCCCCGAGGATAAGACTTGACGGCTCTGTTTCTCGTCGCGGCGCTTTTTGTATTGCTGTTCATCGGCGTCCCGGTAGCGGTGTCGCTCGGCCTTGCCAGCGTACTGACTATGTTGATTTTTGGTGACCAGTCGCTGGTGTCGTTGAGCCAGAAGTTCTTTCACACGATGCAAGTCTATCCGCTTTTGGCGGTGCCATTCTTTATCCTGGCGGGTACGTTCATGACCACCGGCGGCGTTGCGCGGCGAATGGTTGCGTTTGCCAATGCGCTCGTTGGCCACTTTCGTGGCGGACTTGCAATGGCGGCATTACTGGCAAGTGCTTTCTTCGCGGCAGTATCAGGTTCGGCGCCTGCAACCGTGGTGGCCGTTGGCAGCGTGATGATCGTGGGTATGGTGGCGTCTGGGTACACGCGGGCATTTGCCGCGGGTGTCATATGCAACGCCGGTACCCTGGGTATTCTGATTCCGCCATCTCTCGTGATGGTTGTGTATGGCGCGATCACCGAGTCTTCTATCGGCAAGTTATTCATCGCCGGAATATTGCCAGGCATTATTTTGACACTGGTAATGATGATCACGGTTACGGTGATCGCCCGCAAGCAAGACATGCCCCGCCAAGAGCGCGCCAGTTTCAAGACAGTCGTCAACACGTTTCGCGAAGCATTGTGGGGATTGCTGTTGGTCGTGATCATTCTGGGCGGTATCTATGCCGGAATCTTCACTCCGACCGAGGCTGCCGGGGTATCCGCTGTTTACGCATTCTTTATTGCCGTTTTTGTGTATCGCGATATCACCATTCATGACGTTCCGAAAATCTTGGTCGAAGCTTCGAAGATAACCGTTATGCTGATGTTTATCGTTGCCAACGCGTATATGTTCGCGTTCCTGCTTACGACCGAGCAGATCCCGCAGATGGCATCCGAGCTGATTGTCGGTATGGGGCTGCCCGTTTGGGGTTTCTTGCTGGTTCTGAATGTCCTGCTCCTGATCACCGGTAATTTCATGGAGCCAACGTCGGTCGTACTGATTCTCACGCCGATAATTTTTCCAATTGCCATGCAGATGGGCATCGACCCTACGCACCTCGGAGTGTTGATGGTCGTCAACATGCAAATTGGCCTGGTGACGCCGCCGGTCGGCCTGAACCTTTTTGTTACTGCGGGTGTGGCGAAGTTGTCTCTTGAAGATACGATCAAGGCATCGTTTCCGTGGCTGCTGGTCTTGCTTGCGGTGCTCATGCTGATTACCTATGTACCCTGGATTTCATTGGTTATCCCGAATTTGCTGCTCAACTAGATCGACCGATGGGAGAAGCTCGTGTCATTTGTCCTGCATAACGCGCCACAGTCCACGTGTAGTCAGAAAGTGCGAATCTGCCTTTGGGAAAAGGGCTTGGAATTTTCCGAGATCAAACTTGATCTGTTCACGGGTGATCAGTTGACGGAGGAATACAAGAAACTCAATCCCAACGGCGTTGTGCCGACGCTGGTTCACAACGGCGAGGTGATCATCGACTCGTCCGTAATCATCGAGTATCTGGACGAGTCGTTTCCTGAGCATCCGTTGGCTCCGGCAACTCCGGCAGGCCGGGCGCACATGCGTGAGTGGATGCGATTTTTCGAGGAGGTGCCGACGCCGGCCGTACGCGTGCCATCTTACAATCGGGTGTTTCTGAGACTTTTTCAAAATATGTCAGAGGAAGAGTTCATCGCGTTCGGTGAGTCGAAGCCGTTGCGCAAGGATTTCTTCCTCAAAATGGGGCGCCAAGGCTACAGTGATAAGGAAATGCAGCAGGCCGAAGACCGTCTGCGAATGACAGTAGAGCGTATGGAGGCACAGTTGCAACGGACCGGGCCGTGGCTGCTTGGCAACTACAGCCTGGCCGATATCTGCATCATTCCGGTTATCGTGCGCCTCAACGACATTGGGCTCAGCAGATTATGGGCTGGATGCGATAAATTTGCAGAGTGGTTTTCACGGTTTCTTGAGCGTGAGGCGTTGCGAAAATCCTTTTATTTCGGTTCGTTATTATCCGAGCAATATTCGGATGTGAAAATTGTCTGACAAAAACTAAATTGACCCGATGAAGCGCAAGATTAAAAGGAAAGTGACAATACGGGACGTCGCCAATTTGATTAACGTTCATCACTCGACAGTCTCACGGGCCCTTAGTTCGGACAAGCGCGACCAGATCTCGTTCGCAATGGTCGAGAAGGTCGAGAATGCCGCCAAGAAACTTGGTTACTACCCAAACATTGTTGCGTCGTCGCTGAAGCAGAACCGCTCGCTTACAATTGGTGTACTGATCCCGGATTTGATGAATCCCGTGTTTCCGCCAATAATTCGCGGCATTCAGGACACCGCCGAAGCGTTCGGTTATACGGTCATTACTGCGAATACCGATGATGACGAAGTAAAAGAGCACGATGCGCTCAAAATGATGCAGGGGCGCTCAATCGATGGCGTGATAATTGCTACGGCGCGGCGCGAGGACCCAATTGCTGACGAATGCATCGAGAATGATATTCCGTTTATTCTGGTAAACCGCACTGTTGACGGTGGTGGCGTCAATGCCGTTGTTGTTGATGAAGATTGCGGTATCCGGACGGTGCTCGATCACCTGACGAGTCTGAATCATACGCGGATAGCGCATATCGCAGGACCACAACACACATCAACCGGTTATCACCGTGCGCGAGCCGTATCCGATTATCTGCGCACTCATGGCATGCGTTCCAACCTGGTAGAGACGACTGAAAGATTCACGATCGAAGAAGGAGAACGCGCATTCCGAAAGTTACTGGCACGAAACATTGACTTCACCGCGATCGTCACTGGCAATGATCTGCTGGCACTTGGTTGCATGGACGTAATGGAAGAGGTTGGGCTACTTGTCCCCGGGAATATCTCGATATGCGGCTATGATGACATCTTGTTCCTTGAACGAATGAATCCGGCATTGACGACTGTGTCATTGCCAAAATACGAAATGGGCTCGTACGCAGTCAGGGCTCTGCTGGATATAATTGGCGGTGAGAGCGACGGATCTGGCGTAATTAGATTGCAGCCCAGGTTGGTGATTCGAAACTCGACAGCAACGGCATCTCGATAGACTGTTTGCCTTGCGCGAGGGCCTCGAGTTGATTAACTATTACCTGGACTTTGGCGAGGCAGTCGACCCTCGAACAACTAACTCGGGTAACTGGTTGACGGTTTTTACCGGGCTCTCCGGGTCCTGAATTCTTTGCAGTAGAAACTTGGCCGCCTGATCACCAATCTCGCGATGCGGGATGCGCAACGATGTGAGTGGCGGAGAGAGCCGGTTCATAAATGGCATGTCATTGAAACCTGTGACTGAAATATCCGCCGGGCAATTCAGGCCTACTTCTTCCATCGCGTCATAGCAACCCAACGCCAGCAAGTCGTTGGCGGCGACCACAGCAGTGAATTTTCGATTTTTGTCCAGGATCGACAAAAATCCTCTATGTCCTTCAGCTTCCGTAAATGCTTTGCAGTTCAAGATCAGGTCGTCATGCGATTTAAATGTACCCTTACGCTGCAGTTTCTTGAAAGCCAGGAATCGATCATGACCGGTGGAGGTGTCCTGCGGCCCGCCAAGATAAGCGATCGACCTGTGCCCAAGTCCGACGAGATGAGATACCGCCAGTTCAATACCATGGTTGTCGTCATTGATGACAGCCGTGACCAAATGCGAATCAATAGTTCGATTGACCAATATCAGCGGAATATCATCGTCAATACACGCATTCACGACAGAATCCTCGCGATGTGCTGTTGCAAGAATGAGTCCGTCGACATTGCGAGCTTTCAGTGACTGCACTATCTCCATTTCTTTGCTCTGATCATTATCAGAATCCGCAATTACCGCAATATATCCCTGGTACGCCAGAGTGCTCTCGATTTGCCGGATTATCGGTGGGAATAATGGGTTCGTTAGATCTGGAATGACCACGCCTACTGTGTGGGTGCGGCCGGTGCGTAGCCCGTAAGCAAGAGAGCTGCGGGCATACCCCATTTCACTTGCAATTTTTGCAACACGATCAGCAACGGCTTTTGAAACCATCGACCGCGTCTCAGGGTTGAGGACACGAGACACCGTAGATGAGTGGACTTTCGCAATGGCAGCGATGTCTTTGATGTTGACGTTTCTCTTTGCCATAAACCTAAAGAGGCGATCGGGAACGGCCTCGAATCGATAATAATCGAGTGAATTTACAGTTCATGCTGACCGATATCAACGAGTCGATAGGCGTTAAGCTGCTATTGAACGCACAATATCGATTACGAGATTGAGCTCCATGGCAATAAAAAGCGTTATCAGAATGCGGTGAAATGCCTTTTCGCTGACGCTGCGTGACAAACGGATTCCCAATTGAGTGAACAACAGGGTTGGCACAACGACAGCAACACCGATCATCAGTCTCTCCGGAGTTAGCAGATCCAGCCCGGACATGGTGGCAATCTGGGCGCCGCTAAATAACAGGAACGTAAAAGCGGTTGCAAATGCATATGTTTCGCTGACGAGTCCATTGGCATGAAAATAAGGTGCGACAATCGGCGCAGAAACTCCGGTGGCGCCCTGAATGGTTCCGGCCGCGAAACCCAGCAAAGATCGAGGGGCGAGGCCGTGGCCACTGAAATATCGGCCATAGGATCGCCTGGAGTAGTGTTGCAGCAGGTAAAGGCCAAGCCAGGTCGCTAGAACCAGCTTCAGCCAGTGATCGTCCACAATGGACAAAAGCCAGGTTCCCAGCACACCACCGGTCAGTCCCAATAACAAAAAACCGCAGTGGAGTCGCAATATCGACCATTTTCTGTGTGTTGCGACCAGCCAGAGATTTGCCGCGACGCTGGGTAGTACGATCAGGACCACCGCCTCCTCTACACTGGTGATCGAAGCCAGCGCCGGTACAGCCAAAACCGGCAGCCCGATACCGGTTATGCCTTTGGCAAGTGAGCCGATTGCGATGCATAACATGATTGCCAGCAGCAGGCCAACGTTGATCAGGCTTGTATCCATTAGGTAGTTCTCTTGCTTGTTGCCAACACAGGCATCGGACGCGGGCCTGTTGGCATGTGGATTAAGAGTATCTGGTTGGACCCGGATCCTTGCCGACTTGCGAAAATTAGCGGCAACCTATAATGTAGTGCAAACGTTTGCAACTTCTTATATCACATCGACCACAAGGCAAATAACATATGGAAAATGAGCACAGTCTGCGGCTACACAATATAGGGTGGATTGGAGCCGGACGTATGGGCTTTGCTATGGCAAAACGATTGTTGGGTGCCGGGTGTGACGTGACTGTTTACAACCGAACACGCACTAAAGCGGAACCGCTTGAAGCCGACGGTGCCCGGATTGTTGACACTCCAGCCGAACTTGCCGACCGCGATATCGTCTTCACCATGGTGTCCAGCGGGGATGACTTGTACAGCGTTGTCTGCGGGGATCAGGGTTTGTTGAGCGGATCCGCAACGCCGAAATTACTGATCGATTGCTCGAGTGTCTCCCAAGAAGGTTCGACACGTGTCAGAGAGGCACTGAAGGATCGCGGGTGCGAGATGCTGTCGGCACCGGTGAGTGGCAATGCCAAAGTTATCGAGGCCGGCCGGCTAACCATTGTGGCGTCTGGGCCCAAAGCTGCTTTCGAGATATCGGAGCAACTCCTTAATGTGATCGGCGAAGGCGTGACTTACGTGGGTGACGGCGAGCTGGCGCGTATGGTCAAGATCTGCCACAACGTTTTATTGGGCGTCGTAACGCAGAGCCTTGCAGAAATCACGGTATTGGCGGAAAAAGGCGGGGTTCCACGTCACGCGTTACTGGACTTCATCAACAATAGCGTCATGGGGTCGATGTTCACGCGCTATAAATCGCCAGCGTTTGTCAACCTGGACTGGACGCCGACATTTACAGCGCCATTGTTGCGTAAGGATATGGATCTCGGTCTGTCGGCCGGAAAGAAGCTCGGTGTAACCATGCCCGTCGCAGCTGCAGCGCGCGAACAGGTACAGCAGGCAATCGATGCCGATCAAACCGATTGTGATTTCGGCATACTGCTGGAGCTACAAGCAGCCGCTTCCGGCATGCAACTGCAGCCCGAGAATATCAAGATTAATGATGGGCTGAGCTGAGCTGGTCAGCCAAAGACATCAGTTACCTTAGATGTTCCCGATCGGGGATAATCAATCAAATACGTCAAAAATATGGCTGTATTTCAGGATGATTTCGCGCCCTGTCGGTTGTGCGCCCACACTACGTTCGTCGAGTTCGTTGTAGACGAGGTACAAGCCTGAACTTGCAAACTGCAACCATGAAAAGCGGATGTTGGTGCCAATCGAGTCATCGCGTTCGTTGTACTGCACGAGTGCCTGCAGCATCATCTTCGGCGTGAACGAATACGACAGCCGCAGGCGTGCGAGGTTTGCCGTGAATTGGCCGCCTGGCACCGGAAGGTCAAAGTCGTTGTAGTTGATTGACAACTCGGAACTGAATGTTTCGCCGATTCGATATTCGATCGATGGCGCAATCGATACACGGTCGCCGCCAAAACTGCCACCGACGGTGCTACGAAGCCGAAAGCTGAACGGCTTTGACTCGTCCGTAAAGAAGACGAATTGAAATTCCGAGTGATCGTAGGTGCCTGGCTGAATCGTGACGTCGTCGACAATGTCGAATGGCTCGATTACCCCGGATTTCGTGAAGTTGATGCCGGTGTGCAATTCGGTGCCGGTGCGGAACTCCCAGTGATTGTCGATATGCAGGAAACCGGATTCCTGAAAGCCGTCGAACTTCCAGAAGCCGTTGTATGCAATATGCGGCCGAAGTTCCAGCAGCCCCCAAAAGTCGTCTACGCGTATCCGTCGCAACAAAAATGCTGACACGTTGCGATATTCGGTTCTCGACAGGAAGCCGATCTCGGGATTGAAATCTTCGCCGACTTCCGTGTATCTAAGGGTGGACGACCAGGCGGCCGAGCTGTAGCTGCCGGCGATATTGAACGCATCGTCCTTGCCTGTACGTCCGGGCGTATCGGATTTGGCGAACCAGGCTTCCAGTGTGATCTCGTCGCCGATGCCCCAGCGACCGTCGATGGCATAGACGCGGTTGTAGTCATCTTCGTTGGCAACCAGGTAACTGCCGTCGCCATTGCGATTCGTCATCATCGCGCCAATCGCGGACCGATTCGGTAACTCCTGGCTGATCTTCGCGACGGTGAAATTGTTCGCCGGTGCAACACCGTCAACCGCGTCGGTTGACATGTGCAGCAGACCGATGTTCGTCCGTTCGCCGATTCGCCCGGAAAGTCGCGCGCCGCCTTCCACGGGAATGACGTCTCCCTCATCGCCGACGCCGATTCTGCGGCTAAAGAAAAGTTCGACCTGTTGCGACGTGCTGACCGAAAATAGGCCGGCGTTCTCCAGGAAGAAAGGGCGCTTCTCGGGAAAGAAGAGGTTGAACCGGTCCAGGTTGACTTGCTGCTCGTCGACTTCGACCTGTGCGAAGTCGGTGTTGTACGTGAGGTCGAGCGTCAGGCTCGGCGTGACTGAATACTTCAGGTCAAATCCTGCATCCGTGTCAGATTCGTTACCGCTGATGTCGCCGCCACTTCGGGACCGGCCGAGCAGGTAAGGCGTGATCTTGAGATTGCGCTGAGCCGGCGGCCGTACCTGGTGCAGTGTGCCCGCATCCGACACCCTCGTCAGGCCGTGATTTCGTTCCAGCGGCGCCCAGAAAGCAACCTCGTTGTTGCGGCGAATGTTGCGTTGGAAGTTAATCCCCCAGTCCTGTCCCTCTTGTGATCCATACCGCAAAGTCCGGAACGGAATCTCGAACTCGGCGCTCCAACCGTAGTCACCGATGCGTGATTGCACCGACCAGGATCCGTCCCAGTTTCGATTGAAACCGTCGCCGAATCGGAAGTTGGTGGTGGCTTCCGGTACGAGCTGGCCGTCATACTCGATACCGGCCGCATTGGTGCCGAAAATATAGCCATTCTGCCGGTCGAGCTGGCCGTCGATGATGACGAGAAACGCGTCAGTATTGTCCAAGTCGGAGTCGCGGCGGCTGTCAGTGACGATGATCTCGGCCGGACTGTCGTCATGGGCGACGACGCCGATAAGTAGCGCCGACTCCGTGAAACCGACATAGACTTCAGTTCGCTGGGTCGCCGCCGCTCCGTCGTTCGGCTTCGTCTGCCAGAATCCGGTTGCCGGCTCCGCGTCAGCCCAGGCCGCATCGCCCAACACGTCGCCATCAATGATCGGAGCGGTCGTCAGCGGACTTGCCGTCATCGAGGGCGCCGTGTCGGGTCGCTGGGCCGTTTCCCCGGCCGTAACCACTGCCAGCAGCGCGACAAACAGGGCGGCCGACAGCGGCAACCTGGAAACCCGGCGAGCCATCGATGGTGTTCGGGTCATGTCAATTCCTCTTCCGGTCATCCTGGCGTGTTACCCGTTGTGGTCGCCAGTGTGCCAAAAGGTGTCGTGCGCACAGGCTGCTCCACGCAGTCGCTCGACAGTGCACCGCCGCTATGCTGCAAACGTTTGCATAAAGCTTAGTACAGAAGCCTCGCATTAGCAAACACCCGGCCTGCGGTGCCGCACAGCACAATTTTCTGCGCCGACCTACACTTGCGAAACTATTCCAGGCGACCCGGACGAAAAACCGCGGCGATTCGAGGTAACTCAACGTATGAGCGACGAGTTTTTAAACGAAGATCCCGTCACCGGCCAGCCCGTCCACAAAATCATCACCGGTGGCATCGGGATTAAGTCAGGGGCGCTCAAGCGCAGCAGAGTTATCAACAAGAAAAGTCCGGCAGCCACTGCTTGCGGCTGCGCGACCGGCAGGCCACACCGGCACGATTAGCAGGGCCCACGACTACGGAAGCCGATTGTCGCAGGCCGAAGCGTTGATTCGCTCACCTAGTTTTTCTCAACTTTCGCTTTCACAGCAGCTGAATTGCATGTAATATGGGAAATGCAAACGATTGCAGATCATGGTGCGACCGGGGCGTGGTAGCAACGGGCAAGGGATACGAACCCTTCCTGATAGTCCGCCGAATTTCTAGGGCGCCAGCTTGAAATATTCGTTCGGACTATACAAAGTGTCGACAGACCAAAGGGTTAAACCCATGAAAATGACGCGCAAAGAATTCCTACGAGCTTCGGCAGCCGCAGCAGGAACAGCCCTTCTTGCCGGCGGGACAGGGGTTTCGACAGCGAGGGCTGCCAATCGCCCACAAGGACAAACGACCCTCATTAAAGGGGCGACGATACTGAGCATGGACCCCAAGCTGGGGGATATCGAAAATGGCGACGTTCTGATTGACGGTCGCAAGATCCTTGAAGTGGGCCACAATATTGAGGCACCCAACGCCGACTTTATCGATGCAAAAGACATGATCCTGATGCCCGGAATGTGCGATGGGCATCGGCATCTGTGGGAATCCATGCAAGTCACTCGGCCGGACCTGACTATAGTGACCTGGCACCTGATGTGGGCGGTCGCCATGAAGCCCGAGGCCGTATACGATTACTGCTACCTGGGCGGCAAGATGGCCATCGATTCCGGGGTGACCCGCGTCATCGATTTTTGTCACGTCACGCACACGCCGGAAAAGATGGAGGCAGCCGCACATGGGGCGGTCGATTCCGGAGTCGGTGGCATAAACTGTCCCAGCCTCGGCGGCACTACCACTTATGGGCCGGGTGATACTGTGAGCTTCGCAGAAGCGCGCAGAGCACGCTCGGGATCTGATGATTGGCACTTCGAGCTGGCCGAGAAGCTGCGCGACGAATTGTTCTCTGACTCAGAGGCCCCCTTACAATTCGGCCTTGCCCATTCCGGGGCTGAAGGTGGTCAACCACGCGAGTACATACATGCTGAGTGGACCAGGGCGCAGGCGCTGGAGCCAAAAATGATGACCGGCCACGTCTCGGGCCGTTATGGGGGTAAGGCGGCTGACTATCGCGTTGTTCCTGACATGATCAAAGCCGGGCTCCTTCGCGACAATTATATCGTGGGACATGGCAATGGCCTGACCGACGAAGAGCTGCTCATGCTCAAAGATGTCGGCGCGGGGCTCGCATCAACCCCACGCGCAGAAGTCCGAATGAACATTCCATTGCCGGCGGGGCGTTGCCACAAGCTTGGCGTGCCGGTCGTCTGGGGAGTCGACCATTTGATCTACAACACGCTCGACTATTTTGAACACATTCGTGCTGCTGATATTGCGATGTGGGCTGAGCGCGGCGAGAACAAGGAAATTGCCAAGACCATGACGGCACGGGATTACATGCATATTGCAACGCTGGGCGGTGCCAAGGCGCTGGGTATCGATTCCAAGGTCGGCAGCATCACGCCGGGCAAGCTTGCGGATTTGGTGCTGTTACGAACCGATCGACTCGGGTTTCCCGAAATCGATGACCTGGCCGAACGCGTGATGACATACGCCAGTCTTGCGGATATTGACAGCGTGTGGGTGCAAGGAAAGCTCGAGAAAAAAGACGGGGAACTCATCGACTTCGATAAGGGTCTGTACAAGAAGGCCATCAAGAGCTGGGATATCGCTCGTGCCGAGGGCGAGACCATTAAGTTCATTGGCGAAAACGGAAACATCCTTACAGCAGAAGATGTACGTCATCCATCATTTAACCCAGGGCGACCGCAACCCGTTTCGACGCCGAAATAATAATCTGGCCGAACGCACGTAATGCGGCACTAAGGAACCAAGTTATGAATGCAAGCAAACGGATAATCAATAAGTTTATCGCTGTCATTGCCGCAGCAGTCTTTTTTTCAACACCGGCGGCAGCGGTTTTCGAAGGAGACACCGCACCTGCCTGGGAGGGAACGACATTCGAGGGCGAAACCTATTCGTTTCCGGCAATGGCAAGAGGTAAACCCACCGTCGTAATTTTCTGGGCGAGCTGGTGCAGCTATTGCAAGGCCTTCATGCCGTACCTGAAGAAAGTAGAACAAGAGTACGGGACTGACTTCATCGAAATTGTTGCGGTGAACATGAAGGAAGAGCAAGAGGGCGAAAGTGACCCGAAGGCGTATATAGAAAACACCGGTATTGCTTTGACGGCCATACAAGCCGGCGATGAAATAGCGGCTGCCTACAATGTGCGGTTCGTACCTGGCTTGATGGTGCTCGGTGACGACGGGGCCGTCCTTTATCGCAGAGGCATGTCAAAGCTGCCTGCAGGACAAGAAATTGCCGAGCTCTGGTACGAAAATGTGAGGGCGGCACTTGACCAAGAACTTGCGGACATATTGGCAGGTTGCTAGCTAATACTCCGTTGATACCGAATGAGGGAGCTCCAATGAAGAAAGTCCTGATTAGCTTTTTCCTCGTCAACTTCATGTTGGCTGTCGGCCCTGCAATCGCAGACAGCGACGCTGCATCTGAAATTTCTCAGCGAGATCGCATCATGGGTGCCATCATGGGCGTTTTTATTGGTGACGCATTGGGTGTCGGCACTCACTGGTACTACGATCTCGACGCATTGCAAAATGATTTCGGCCCGTGGATTTCTGACTACACGGATCCGAAACTGGAAAGCACCGGGAAGTTCGCCAAGGTACATCAATGGCGATACGACCAGGGAG
>Ga0224508_10002954_pt1 | contig 14224 bp, 12 predicted proteins | sample SF_Jan12_sed_USG_4_FD_170157 | JGI IMG/M metagenome (GOLD analysis project Ga0224508, IMG submission 170157) | Sediment microbial communities from San Francisco Bay, California, United States - SF_Jan12_sed_USGS_21 | ecosystem: Environmental > Aquatic > Marine > Sediment | place: USA... | reverse complement strand
TGGTCGGCGAAGATGAGGTATCGACCCATCGGCTTGAAGCGAAAGCCGCAAAATCTTTGTTTAGGTTCCTCTATCTGTCTCGCATCGAGCGCGTAGGCAGGGCTACTAATCTGGCCTCTATGGATTCGTCGAGGCCAGATCTTGTACTCGACGATCTGATTTCTGGTGTTCAGCGAGCTTTCAACCTCCCCGACAAAAACAGCATCGGCCTCGCAGAAGCGGTCAATAATGGCCGCTTCGGTTAGCCTATAGCCCTCTGGCCATGAACACGCCTTAGCCGCAATTGGGTACAGGATAACGACACCGAGGGCGACAGCGGCGCAGCGTGTACCAGAGATCACCTGTTCGAATTTCATGGCTAACTCTCAAGTTATGTCCCGCAGATTTCCATGCAATATCTGCGATCTGCCGAAGGACCGCTTCGGGTCAGCAGCCGACCTCAGATAGTCTAGCAGCCGAATGTCTGCTTTTCCCGGGAGCAGACGTTCGATGAGGCGAAATCACTGCCGTGCTTTAGGTAGAAAACGGCCACAGGCGGTCATCAAAGGTCTTGAGGCGGCCAGATGACACGGCCCTCCTTTATTTCCTTGAAGAACCAGGCGTCAAACCCCCGAGCTAGTACCCACTCGATGCGTTCACCTCGCCAGAAAATTTTCTTCAGTTCAAACTTGCTGGTCGTAAAGTCTGATAAGAAATCACGTGTCCTTTTTATGTCAGCTCGAAAGACCTTGTTTTTTCGGAGACGCGACATCCACGAAACCAGATTGGGATGTCGATCATTTGAAAACGGTACACCAAGTGTTCTGGCACTGACTAGATGTGGGAACAAGGCGATGTCTGCGATCGAAAGTTCGCCGCAGATGTAGTTGGTCTCCGATAGTTCTAATTCCAGTTGATCGTAGACCGTACCTAAGTCTTTCCGCGCGGCGTCCAACATACCATCAGGCATATTGTCGCTTCGATCTGCCCACTTCCAGTATGAGATGTCTACCATGATCGCATCGACGAGCGTATCTGCGATCCGCTCCCATTTGCGTGCCTTCACTCGCAGCTTCGATCTGCCGGGGAAAACAGGCACCGCTGGGTATTGATGGTCAAGGTAAGAGACGATATCAGATGAGTTCACAACTACGATGTCTTCATCGACCAGCACGGGCACTTCAATTCGATCGTTGACTCGACGAAGCGCCTCGCGATTGTTGCGATCTAGACCATCGACGTACTCAGCACTTAGCCCTTTCATGTCCAACACTAGACGGACTTTTCGAGCGAACGGGCTGAAGGCATTGTCGTATAGCAGCATTCCCAACTCCAGCATGAGTGCCGACGACTGCGACACTAGATTGTCTCGCGATTGTCGGCGAAATGGCAGAGGCACGAACAGCCGCAACGGGTCATCAACAGCCTGCCAGCAGTTTAACATTCGGACGACTGCTTCCGAGCGCTTTCCAGCCGTTCGATACAGCTTGCCTCAAAGGACGGCAGTCGGCCAAGAGCAGCCAGACTCGCGCCTGAATAAACCCGAAACCATCAAAATCTTGCCGTGTTGAAAAACACACGTTGGATACCCTTGTCTGAGAAACACTCGCGCCCGTCAAACCTGTGCTGAACAGTCCTTGAAACACTACAACCAACATGAAATCCGCTGCAACAGCTAACGGCAACGTCTTAAAACCACATCTGCGCAGAAAAATCCTGCAAAATGAGTCGCTCATGAAATATGCAGGCTAGTGGTCTACCCTAGAATCGCGAGAACTGGAGGACCTACCCCCCGTGCCCGACCAACCACCTGGCAGGGGCAGGAGAAGAAGCGGTAGGACCCACACAGGCTCCGAGAAGAATTGACTAATCTACGGGACCCATCCAGGATCAGCACAATCAGGGAATCTGCTTAAATTTGACATTACCTGATTCTTTCCGGCCAATTCCCCCACAAAATACGACGCCTCAGTCCACTGCTCTTTATCATGAGTTGCTTGACAACACCCAGAATCCGATCATAGCAACTGCCACAATCCAAGCGAAAAACAGATAGCCGCGCACCTTTCTAATCTCGTCATATAGCAGTCGATTTGCCGAATGAAGTTGCTGAATTGTATGGCCAAGAGAAGCTTGCGCCTCCGCAGATCCTCTCGTGGCCTCGCTGATCAATCGCGTGAGTGTTTCAAAACTCTCATCACGTCCAGCGGTGCTATCAGAAAGGATTGATGTAGATCGGCGTGCAAAAATGACCCACTAATGGGGGTGATCGGCGTGCAAAATTGACCCACCTTCAACGATGCTGTCTGACGTTATGGCGTTGGGGAGCTTTTGAAGGAGATGTTGACGGTGGAGACGATCAGGAAGATTCGATTAGCGGCGCGAGATGGTAAGAGCATCCGCCAGATCACGAAGGATTTCAAGGTATCGCGCAATACGGTACGCAAGGTTCTTAGAAGCGAGCAGACCCGCTTCGAGTATCACAGAGATACAGTGCATCGGCCGAAGCTCGGTCCATTCGTCGATATATTGACGGCGTTTTTAAAGAACGATCAGGGTCTGCCGCTAAAGCAACGACGCACAGCCCAGAGCTACTACGAAGCGCTGCAGTCCGAGGGTTATCGCGGCGCCTACGATAGTGTTCGTCGTTTCGTAAAGGGCTGGCGAGCCGAGCACCAGAGCATACCGACCGACGCCTACGTTCCGCTGGTGTTCGAGCCCGGCGAGGCATTCCAGTTTGACTGGAGCCACGAGAAGATCGTCATTGCCGGTTCCATGACTGAGGTGAAGATCGCTCATATCCGCCTTTGCCACAGCCGGCTGTTTTTGACGGTCGCCTATCTTCGTGAGTCCCAGGAGATGGTGTTCGATGCCCATCGCAAGGCGTTCGAGTTTTTCGGTGGCGTCGCCCGCCGCGGCATCTACGACAACATGAAGACAGCCGTTTGCCGCATCCTGCGCGGCAAGGAACGCGACTTCAACCGCCGCTTCCAGGAACTGGCCAGTCATTACCTTTTTGAGCCGGTTGCCTGTACGCCGGCTGCCGGCTGGGAGAAAGGCCAGGTCGAGAACCAGGTACGCACCGTCCGGCGGCGACTGTTCACGCCCACCCGCAAGGCCAGGAGTCTCGATGAGCTCAACCACGCGCTGAGGGCTGAGTGCCTGCAGTGGGCAAAGAACCAGCGCCACCCGGCGTTCAAAGATCAGACGGTATGGTCCGTCTTTGAGACGGAACGGGCCGCGTTACTGTCATTGCCGCGAGCCTTTGACGGTTATGCTGAACGCACGGTTCGCGTTAGCTCAACCTCTCTGGTGAGCTTCGACCGCAACCGCTACAGCGTTGATTGCAAAGCCGCCGGCCGCACCGCAGAGCTCAGAAGCTACGCCGATAAGATTATCGTCATGCACGATGGCGAGCGCATAGCCCAGCATCCACGCCGCTTCCAGCGCGACCAGATGATCTTCGACCCCTGGCATTACCTGCCGGTGCTGCAGAAGAAGCCCGGTGCGCTGCGCAACGGTGCGCCGTTCAAGAACTGGGATCTGCCACGATCGATCCACCGTACCTGGCAGCGCTTGAAGCATTATCCTGACTGGGATCGGCAGCTGGTCGACATCCTTGCCTGCGTGCCATCCTACGGTCTGGATGCGGTGGCCGATGCCTGCAACGAGGCTCTCGGTAGCGGTTCGGTGAGCCGAGATGTCATCATCAACCTGTTGGCTCGGCAACACGAAGAACCCAGTCCTGAGATCGTCACGATCCCGGCCCACCTGGAACTCAGCGAGCCACCGGTCGCAGACTGCACCCGGTATGACCGCTTCCGCAAGGAGGTGGCCCATGTCTCGTGATCACGTGATGGGCCTGATGAAGTCGCTGAAGTTTGTGGCCATCCCCAAGGCCTATGACGAGGTCCTCGCTGCCGCCCGCAAGCGCCGCCAGACTACCGAGACGGTCGTCGAGCAGCTCTTCGAGGTCGAGGTCAGCGAACGGCAGGCTCGCTCAATCCGCTATCGCATGACCCAGGCACGCTTCCCGGTGCCCAAAGACCTCGATAGCTTTGAGTTCGATAAGCTCGCCGTCGATGAGAAGCAGATCAAGGTCCTCTATGCCGGTGACTTCATTGAGGAGTGTCGTAACATCATTTTTGTCGGCGGCACTGGTACCGGCAAAACTCACCTGGCAACCGCCATCGCTTCACAAGCGGTGCGTTCCGGCTACCGTGCAAAGTTCTTCAACCTCGTCGATCTCGCCAATCAGCTCGAGCTGGAAAACCTTAACGGCAAAGGCGGTCGCCTTGCCGATCGATTGGCTCGCTACACCGAACTCGTGGTGCTCGATGAACTCGGCTATCTGCCGGTCTCAAAGAATGGCGGACAGCTCGTTTTCCATCTGCTCTCTCATCTCTATCAACGAACCTCGGTCATCATCACCACCAACCTGGCATTCGGGGAATGGCCAACCGTGTTCGGCGACAAGAAGATGACGACAGCGCTGCTCGATCGGGTCACGCATCACTGCGACATCATCGAAACAGGCAACGACAGTTGGAGAATCAAGCACAGAGACTAGTGCAAATAACCCTTTCTGGGTGGGTCAATATTCGGCGCCGGTAGTGGGTCAATTTTCGATGCCTATTTACAGCATAGTGTGACAAATTTGTGACAAACACAAATTTCGTTCGTTCAATTTGGGTCGGGAATTAGCCTAAGTTTTTGTTTTTATTGGTGGTGATGGGCGGACTTGAACCGCCGACCTACGGATTATGAATCCGTCGCTCTAACCGGCTGAGCTACATCACCATTTCTTTATTTCGGCTCCGTGCGAGGGCCGCAAATTGTCCTTTGGGCGTGCACCAGAGTCAAGACAATCAGCCGCCAATAGTCTTTCATGCCAATCGCTGAGTGGGTATCCTGAATTCCCCCTTATTCGCTCTGACGGCAAGTATCTCTTTGGAAGTGGTCAGTGCAGAGCAGCGGATTTCCAGGGCACCGACAAACGCCATCATTTGCCGAAATGTACGCCTTTCGGTGTCTTGCCGCTGCTAACAACATCACCAATAACCTGGCAGATACGGGACATGTTCCTGATTCTGTAGTGAAAAGCTTGACGAACGGGTTACCAATAAATACCATTTTTTGGTAACACAATTCGGGGCTCTCCATGGCAAGAAACACGAGTATCGCGATCGGCGATCATTTTCAGCGTTTTATTGAACAGCAGTTGAAACAGGGGCGATTCGGCTCCACCAGTGAAGCCATCCGTGCCGGGCTTCGGCTCCTGGAAGAACGTGAGCTCAAGGTCGAAACCTTGCGAAGGGCCATTCCGGAGGGAATCGATAGTGGACCGACCGAAGCCTTCGATTTCGACGACTTCATCAGTCTCAAAAAGGATCAAGCGAAGAAAGCGTAAATACAGGCTGCGTCCCAAAGCACGAAACGATAAGAGTGATTATTAGGGGTCGAATCGCCAAGCTTCTCGGTGGTTCGACCCCTAATAATCAAACATTGAATCGAAAATACATGACATCGCCTTCCTGGACGATGTAGTCCTTGCCTTCGAGCCTCAGGCGGCCGGCCTCCTTGGCGCCCTGTTCTCCGTTGCCGGCGACGAAGTCGTCGTAGGATATGACCTCGGCACGAATAAAGCCTGTCTCAAAATCGGTATGGATTTCTGCCGCGGCCTTTGGCGCAATGGCGCCGATGCGCGTGGTCCATGCACGAACTTCCTTCGGGCCTGTCGTGAAAAAGGTTTCCAGACCTAATAGTGAATAGGCATGACGAATGACGCGATTCAGGCCCGGCTCTTTCAGCCCCAGCTCAGCCAGGAATTCAGTTTTGTCGGTATCATCGAGTTGTGCGATCTCCGCTTCGATCTCGGCGCAGATGACGACGACCTCGGCGCCCTCCTTTTTGGCGAGGCCGCGGACGGCATCCACGTGCGGATTGTTCTCGAGCCCGTCTTCATCGACGTTGGCGACATACAGCACGGGCTTTGCCGTAATCATGTGCAATTCGCGGAGCAGGGGGCGCTCGTTGTCTGATAATTCCAGCGAGCGAACAGGTAGTCCCTCGTCGAGATGCACTTTTACTTTTTTCAGAAAGTCGCGCCAGGTAATCGCCTTTTTTTCGTTTGCCTTTGCGTTGCGCTCGGCCTTGTAGAGTTGTTTTTCTACTGACTCGAGATCAGCCAGGGCGAGTTCGGTGTTGATTATCTCAATATCGTGGACGGGGTTTATCGATCCGGAAACGTGGGTGATATCGTCGTTTTCGAAACAACGCACGACATGGGCGATCGCACTCATATCGCGGATGTTTGCCAGAAACTGGTTGCCGAGCCCCTCACCCCTGGACGCACCGGCGACGAGACCCGCGATATCGACAAACTCCATTGCGGTCGGAATGGTTTTCTGAGGTTTAACGATATCTGAAATAACCTGCAGACGAGGGTCGGGCACAGGGACAACACCGACGTTGGGTTCGATTGTGCAGAAAGGGTAGTTCTCGGCCGGAATTTCCGCCGCGGTTAACGCGTTGAACAGCGTCGATTTGCCGACGTTTGGTAGGCCGACGATGCCGCAGGTGATAGCCATGGGTCAGGAATCGTCTTTTGTGTGAAGACGGGTCATCGCTGCCTCGATGCCATCTTCGACCAGCACAGGCATCACATCCGCCGCGTCGTCAACATTACGCAACATAGCTTGCTCGACTTCGGCAGAAGCACGCTTGAGAACGTAATCGGTGACCAGGTCCTTGTGGCCGGGATGACCGACGCCTATACGCAACCGCATGAAGTCAGATCCGGTGTGCTTGATGAGGTCGCGCAATCCATTGTGGCCACCGTGACCGCCACCTTTTTTCAGGCGAACCGTGCCTGGCGGCAGATCGATTTCGTCGTGCGCGACGAGAAGATCGCTCACTGCCAAACGGTAGTAGTCGAGCACACTGCGAACAGGCCCGCCGCTCAGGTTCATGTAGCTTTGCGGTTTCACGAGCCAGATGCCCTTACCGGACAGGCTGATGCGGCAGACGTCCGCATCAAAACGCTTTTCATAGCGAAATTCCTCGCCCGCGCGGCGCGCAAGCTCGTCGACGAACCAGAAGCCGGCGTTATGCAGCGTCCGCTCGTGACGCTCCTCGGGATTGCCAAGGCCCGCTATTGCTGTCAGATACGTGGTCAAAATACTGACCTGCAAGACGCAGACTACTCGTCTTTGGGCTCGGCCTCGGAATCGTCTTCAGCAGCGGCTTCACCTTCAGGCACTTCACCCTCTTCGCCTTCAACTGCCTCTGCCAATTCTTCTTCTTCCGCAACCTCTTCTTCGATGATCTCTTCGTGGATAAAGTGAATCGAGACGATTGGTTGGGCCTGTTCTTCCTCAGCTTGCGCAAGCCCTACAATCTCCACACCTTCGGGAACCTTGATGTCGGACAGGTAGAGCATCTCGTCCAATCCAAGCCCGGAAATATCGACATCCAGATACTCGGGAAGGTCTTTCGGCAGACAGGTTACTTCGACATCGTTGGTCATCTTGGTGACGGTTCCGCCATCTTCCTTGACACCGACTGCCACATCCTCGCCGATGTAGTGGATCGGCACCTTCATCTTGATCTTCTCGTCCGCAACAATGCGCTGCAAATCGAGATGCATGATCTGCGGCTTGGACGGATGCCGCTGAATGGCTTTGAGAATCGCCGCCTGGCTATTCTCGCCGACTTTGATGTTCAGAATGCTCGAATAGAACGACTCGTTCGCAAGCTGATGAACGACCTTGTTGTGATCGAATGTGAGGGAACGCGGCGGACGGCCGGCACCATAAATGATTGCAGGAATTTTACCTTCACGACGCAGGCGGCGGCTCGCACCTTTGCCCTGGTCTTCTCGATAATCCGCAATCAGATCGAAATCCTGACTCATGAGAGTTCTCCGATAACTGATTGTTTATAAAGCTGTTTGCAGCTTTAATTTAAATTCCCGATCGCGACCAACCGGGACAAGGGGGCGCATCATAGCTGATAGGCTGCTTCCCAGCAAACGCAAATGGGGACATTCTTAATTTAGTCGACGTACATAGAGGAGACCGATTCCTCGTCGCTGATACGGCGCATGGTCTCGGCAAGGAGTTCGGCCGTCGAGAGCTGACGAATCTTGTCGCAGGCTTCAGCGGCTTCGCTCAAGGGAATTGTGTCGGTAACAACTATCTCATCGAGTTCCGAATCGCCAATGCGTGAAACGGCCGGCCCGGATAGGACAGCATGCGTGATATAAGCGACGACAACTTTCGCGCCGTCGGCTTTGAGTGCGCTTGCGGCGTGGCATAGCGTACCAGCCGTATCGACCATATCATCGATCAGGACGCAGGTTTTGCCTTCGACCTCGCCGATGATGTTCATGACTTCCGACTTATTGGCTTTGGAGCGACGTTTGTCGATTATGACGAGGTCAGCATCGCCGAGCCGTTTTGCCAGGGCCCGTGCGCGGACTACGCCGCCAACATCGGGCGATACAACGACCATGTCGTCGTATTTCTGCTTCCAGGCGTCACCGAGCAGTACCGGTGAGGCGTAGACATTATCGACGGCAATATCGAAGAATCCCTGAATCTGGTCGGCGTGCAAATCGACGGTCAGTACCCGATCGACGCCGGCGGTGCCGATAAGCTTGGCGACCAGTTTGGCTGTAATCGGTACGCGGGACGCTCTCGGCCTTCGATCCTGGCGGGCAAAACCGAAGTATGGAATCACGGCGGTGATCCTCGCCGCTGAGGCACGCTTGACGGCATCAACCATGACCAATAGTTCCATGAGATTCTCTGGCCCCGGCGGGCAGGTCGACTGCACGATGAAGGTCTCCCGTCCCCTGATGTTCTCGAGGATCTCGACGTTGATTTCGCCGTCACTGAACCGGCCGACGTGGGCTTTTGCCAGCGGCGTGTGCAAGACCCGGGCTATGTCATGGGCCAGTTTCGGGTGTGCGTTCCCGGAAAAAATTGCCATCGTTGCCGGATCCATGGCCCTACCTCACTTCGCGTCTTGATTTTTTCGCGCCAAATGCGCCGTTGAGAATGGCTGGGGTGGCAGGATTCGAACCTGCGCATGACGGGATCAAAACCCGTTGCCTTACCACTTGGCTACACCCCATCTACTTTGCCGTCTGATCATTATGGTGGTATGCCATTAACCGTCGCGCGCAATTGTGAGGCGCGGCACAAGAGGTGTCAACGACGATACTATCGCCATCAGTTCGGCTATCGAAATGTCCAGTTGTCGATGACCAGCCGCAACTTGTTGTCTCCGGAAACTGCGGATAGTCGCCGCGGCATTGACTGCCCCCCGCCATCACGATACTGATCAATTTTGATGAGCCAATTGCCCTGTTCAAGGGCGGCTAACTGCCCATCCTCGTTGAATTCGGTATCGGCAGGCAGTGAGGGGTCCGGAATGCCGAGCGCCCAGAAACGCAGGCTGGCCACCGGGATCGTCCAGCCGTATATGGCGCGAAGATCAAACTCCGGATCCTGAAGTATCGTCTCCTCGCCGTCCTTGTCGGTAACCGTTACTCCTCGACCGCCTCCGTGAATACGGACCGTGCCGAATCCGAGCGGGCCACTGACCGTCGCACGAAAGTTGCTAGCGTTTTGTGAATAGCGAAGCTTGCCATTGAACCCTTCGCTGCCGGCGCTGACGCCGATACGGCCCTTGAACTCCCAGTCGGCGATGCCGGCGAGCGTCCGGGTCCGGGTGTCCCAGTCGGAAAGCTCAGGTAAATCGACGCCGCGTTGAGTTGCACAGCCCGCAATAGCCAGTAATGACAGGGCAATCGCTAGGTAACGGGCGTTAGAGTCAGACCGCATGAAGGGGGTTTACCCGGGCTACTCAGGGAACACTCGCTCACGGATATTTCTTAGGATCTCGCTATCGGGGTTCACAAGCTCTGCTTCTTCGAGGACCTTCAATGCCTCCTCAAGCCGTTCGAGGCTTCCGAGGACCTCGACGATGTGAGACGCGACTTCGGCATCATTGAGTATGGTGTACGCCCGTTGCAATTCCTCGAGGGCCCGTTCGTTTTCGCCAAGCCGATAGAGTACCCAGCCATAACTGTCGATGATGGCAGCACTGTCCGGATCGAGTTTCAGTGCTTTTTTGATCAGTTTTTCGGCTTCCGCATATTCTTCGGTACGATCTGCCAGGGTGTAGCCAAGCGCATTGAGTGACATGGCGCTATCAGGCCATCGCTTTACAGATTGCCGGTACTCGCTGAGGGCATCGTCGAGACGGCCCATGCGGAGCAGTAGTTCCGCCTTACCGAGTACTGCCGGCTCGCTGTCTGGCCGAAATTCGATGACGCGCTCATAGGCTTCGAGAGCCTCGGGGTAGAGGTCCAGTGAAGTAAGAAGCTGGGCCTCTGCCTCGACCATATCGACGGCATAAATCGGGTTGTCGGCACCAAATTGTCTCAGGAGCTCCAGCGCTTCGTCGTCCTTGCCCTGCTGGGCCAGTATGGCGCTTGCGCGTCGCTGCGAGATTACGGCGTTGTTACCCCTTTGGACCTGCGAGTACAGGCGAACCGCCTGTTCGTGCTCCGATCGTCGATCTGAAATCCGGCCAAGATAATAAAGCGCGTCCATCGTGTACTGGCCGCTTGAGAGCAGGTCCTGGAAATCCGCCCATGCGGCATCGAGGTTTTCGAGGCGAAAATTGATGATCGCCATCAGGCGCAAAGCGTCCGCCCGGTTAGGCTGTTCGAGCAGAATCTGGTTCACCTGGCTGAGCGCATCGTCATCGCGGCCCGCCGAAAGCAGCATGATGGCAAGCTCCATTCGCGCCTCGGGATCGGGGTCCGGATCGTCGCCAACAATCCTCGAAGTGTAGTCGATCGCACCTTCCTGATCGCCACCAAGCAACATCGCCCGCGCTTTTAGTAATTGTGCTTTCAACCAGTCGGGCTTCAACTCGAGTGCACGGGTTGCACGGTCGGTGGCCTCGTCGGAATCGCCTGCCTGCAGCGCCATCACACCGGCCGCATATTGCGCCGATGCCGAGTTTTTGTATGGCCTGGCAAGTTGCTGCATGAGCTCATTGGCGTCTTCGGGGTCTTCCTGCGACAAAAACGGAATCAGCGATACCAGTCTCTCGTCCGGCGGCTGCTCGCCATCCTTGAGCAGACGATTCAGGCTGCGTCGCGAGGCCTTGATGTCACCGAGTCGCAACTGAAGCTGGGCGATATAGAGGAGCGCCTCATCACCGTCCTCATCAAGCTTCGCCCACCGTTTTGCCGAGCGAAGTGCGTCCTCATTGAAGCCGTAACTGAATGCAATGCGCGTCGCCTGCTTCGCGATATCGACGTTTCCGCTGAGTTCGGCGGCTTTTCGGTATTCCGATGCGGCCGTTTTGTATTCCTGCCGCTGCAGCGCAATCTCGGCCTGCAGCACATGTGCGCTGACTTCCTCGCTTTCCGTATCGGCAACGGCGTGATTTGCCGCCAGGCTGGTAAATATGATGGCCATAAGCGGCCAAACCCGCGACGTTCTGTGCACGCAGAGTTCCTTGTTTCCAGATTTAGTCATCAAACCGCAGCCGATCTGCCATCTTGAGGTAACAGAGACAAGAAACTGCACTGTCAGTTCGCTTATCATATGCGATGATTCCGCAAGCAAATCTCAAAAAGCGCCCCATGCCGCTGAAAATATTCGGGTTAAACCATAACACGGCGCCTGTCGAAATACGTGAACAGGTGATATTTTCTGGTGACGATGTCACCCGGGCATTGTTGCAGCTACTTGATCTGGACGGTATCGACGAGGCTGTCCTGCTGTCCACCTGTAATCGCACCGAGTTCTATGTCGTATCGAACGAGAACGGCACCGACGTACTCGAAAACTGGCTGCAAAACGACCAGAGTCTCGATGCCGAAGCACTTACGGCCTTGTTCACACTACAGACGGACGACGCAATTAGGCACATCTTTCGGGTCGCCTGCGGGCTGGACTCGATGGTGCTCGGCGAGCCGCAGATCCTCGGCCAACTCAAAAACGCATTTAGACAGGCGCAGCAAGCCGGATCAGTCGGCAGCCAGCTAAACCGTCTGTTCCAGCATACCTTTTCAGTCGCGAAAAAAGTGCGTACCGACACCGAGATTGGCAGCAGCCCCGTCTCCGTTGCCTCTGCTGCAGTGACTCTCGCCAACCAGTTTTTTGCAGGCTTCAGTCGGCACACGGCCCTTTTGATCGGTGCCGGCGTAACGATGGAGCTTGTTGCCAAACATCTTACGAGCAAAGGCATAGGACGCATGTTTGTCGCTAATCGTGACGTTGACCGAGCCCAGGCGCTCGCCGGTCAGTTCGGCGGATTTGCATTGCCTCTTTCGGAGATTGAAGGGACCTTGCCCGACGCGGATATCCTGATCAGCTCAACCGCAAGTCCCGATCCAATAATTTCGTTCGAGCAAATGAGCAAAGCCGTCCAGGCGCGCAAACGCAAACCCGTATTCGTGGTCGACATTGCCGTACCGAGAGACATCGACCCGGAAGTGAGTACGCTCGATGACGTCTACCTTTATACGATTGACGATCTCGACAAGGTAATCATCGAAGGGCAAAGCAATCGAGAGGCTGCAGCGGTCGATGCCATTCAAATCCTCGAAGACGAGATCCAGCGGTACCTCACTATGGAAAGGAGCAAGGAAGTCGCACCGATCATTACGGAACTGCGTGATCATGGAGATGCGATCAGAAAGGAAGTGCTGAATCAGGCACGGGTTCGATTGAAAAGAGGCGCGAGCAGCGATGAGGTCCTTGAATACGCAACAGCGTCCTTATTGAAGAAAATGTTGCACCAGCCCAGTGTGCGGCTGCGTGAAGCGGGTGAGCGTGCAGACAAGGGAATGATCAGGGCGGTGCGTGAGCTCTTCGGTATTGCGAAAAAGGACGATTGAGCGCCCGGATTAAGCAGGTATGAAGGAGACTATCAGAAACAGGCTGGAAACGGTTCGCGATCGATTCGAAGAATTGTCGGGATTGCTGTCCGATCCCGACATCATCGGTGACCAGAATCAGTTTCGTGATCTGTCACGGGAATACTCGAAGCTGGAGCCCGTTGTCGCCTTGTTCCGGAAATACCAATCGCTCGACGAGGACGTCGCTGCCGCCGAGGAGATGGCAAACGATGACGACGACGAAATTCGGAAAATGGGACGCGATGAGCTGACTTCCCTGAACGAAGGCCGGGACGAACTGTTGCTGGACCTGCAGAAGGCACTGATCCCACCGGACCCTCGCGATGACAGCAACGTCTATCTTGAAATACGAGCCGGTACTGGCGGCGATGAAGCGGCGATTTTTGCGGGCGACCTTTTTCGTATGTACTCGAAATACGCCGAAGCAATGCGTTGGTCGCTCGAGATCGTCAGCGCGCGAGTAGGCGAGCACGGTGGTTACAAGGAGATCATCAGCCGCATTTCCGGAAACGGCATTTACGCCCGCCTAAAGTTCGAGTCCGGCGCGCACCGGGTGCAGCGCGTGCCGGCCACCGAGTCACAGGGACGCATTCACACCTCCGCCTGCACCGTGGCGGTGCTGCCCGAAGCGGACGAAGTCGAAGAAGTCGAAGTCAACACCAGCGACCTGCGCGTCGACACGTATCGGGCCTCCGGCGCAGGCGGACAGCACGTCAACAAGACCGACTCCGCTGTGCGCTTAACGCACTTGCCGACCGGTATCGTGGTCGAGTGCCAGGACGAACGGTCGCAGCATAAGAATCGCGCGAGGGCCATGTCGTTGTTGAAAGCAAAACTACTGGACGCGGAGTTGTCGCAGCGCGAGACCGAGCGAGCAGAGAACCGAAGATTGCAGGTCGGTTCCGGCGATCGTTCGGAACGCATCCGGACTTACAACTACCCGCAAGGCCGCGTGACCGATCACCGCATCAACCTGACTATCTATAAACTTCCCGAGGTCCTGGAAGGCGACCTGGGCCAGGTCATTCAACCCCTCGTGAGCGAATATCAGGCGGATCAGCTTGCCGCGATAGGAGAATAACAGTGAGCAACGTCCGGCGACTGGTGCAATGCGTGGGTAACACACCATTGATTCGTCTGAATCATCTTTCTGATGCAACCGGCTGTGAGATTCTCGGCAAAGCCGAGTTCATGAACCCGGGCGGCTCAGTCAAGGACCGCGCGGCGCTCGGCATGATACTCGAGGCCAAAAAATCCGGTGCCTTGAAACCCGGCGGCGTCATCGTCGAGGGC
>Ga0224508_10002953_pt1 | contig 14226 bp, 12 predicted proteins | sample SF_Jan12_sed_USG_4_FD_170157 | JGI IMG/M metagenome (GOLD analysis project Ga0224508, IMG submission 170157) | Sediment microbial communities from San Francisco Bay, California, United States - SF_Jan12_sed_USGS_21 | ecosystem: Environmental > Aquatic > Marine > Sediment | place: USA... | reverse complement strand
CGACAGCACCATGATGCGCATGGCGATGTCGAGTAAAAACGGGTTGCCGATCCATTCGGCAATCGGGGGCAGCAGTGCAAACACCGCAAGACCGATGAGCGTCACCCACGCGCGACGGTCAGGCATGGCGGGCGGCTTCATTCAGCGGTGGCCGCGCGGCGGAAATAGTCCCTGCGGCCGGAAATACAGAATGCCGGCCATCAGGATGTAGATCAGCATGGCGGACAGCGCCGGCGCCGAGGTTTCCGCGACCTGGTTGGAGAGGAACAGCTTCATGAAGTCGTCGAGAAACGAACGGCCCAGGGTGTCGATCAATCCGACGATCATGGCGGCCAGGAAGGCACCGCGAATCGAGCCGATGCCGCCGATGATGATCACGACGAAAGCGACGATCAGAATGTCGTTGCCCATGCCGATGCTGGCTTCCGTAATCGGTGCGATCATCAGCCCGGCCAGGCCCGCCAGCACGGCGCCCGCCGCGAACACCAGTGTGTACAGGCTTTTGATGTCCACGCCCAGGGCGCCGACCATGGTGCGGTTCGATGCACCGGCGCGGATCAACATGCCGATGCGGGTGCGGGTGATGACCAGATACAGGCCGCCGGCCACCAGCAGGCCGGTGGCGATGATCAGCAGGCGGTAGATCGGAAACTCGATGCCGGGCAGCACCGTGACCTGACCGTTGAGAACTTCCGGTAACGGGAAAGTCAGGCCTTCAGGACCCCAGATAAGGTGCACGCCGGTATCGAACACCAGGATGAGTCCGAAGGTGGCCAGCACCTGATCCAGATGTTCGCGCTGGTAGAGATGGCGTACCACCAGGACTTCCACCACGATACCGACCAGCAGCGTCGCCGGCAGAGTCAGCAGCACCGCCAGCGGAAAGGAACCCCACCACAGCGTCATGGTCGCGCAGAAAAACGCCCCGATCATGTACAGCGAACCGTGCGCCAGATTGACGAAGTCCATGATGCCGAACACCAGGGTCAGGCCGGCGGCGAGCAGGAACAGCAGCACGCCCAGTTGCACGCCGTTGAGGAATTGGGTGACGGTTAGCGGCCAGTCCATCGGTAACTGGGTGGCGCGTTAACGTGCCTGGTGCCGAATCAAAAGCGGCGGAAGCATTTCGCTTCCGCCGCCCGCAACACCTTACCGGAGCAGCTCAAAGCTTACATTCGCCGACGTAGGTGTCCTGGTGGTTCTTGTACACCGTATCGACGACTTTCGTGGTCCAGTTACCCTCGTCGTCGACCACGACTTTGCGCAGGTAAAAGTTCTGAATGGGAAAATGGTTCTTACCGTAGCTGTAAGGGCCGCGTACTGAAGGATAGTCGGCCTTCATCATTGCCGCGCGCATCCCGTCCATATTGTCGAGGTTGCCGTTGACCGCTTCCACCGCACTCTTGATCAAATAGATCGTATCGTAGGACTGGGCGGCGTAAAAAGACGGATAACGGCCGTATTTCGCTTTGAACCCGGATACGAACTTTTTGTTTTGCGCGTTATCCAGGTCCGGCGCCCAGAACTGGGTCATTTCCGAACCAAGCACGCCTTCGAGCTTGGCGGCCTGCAGTTTCGGCAGACTGATCGAATCGACCGTGAATACGGAATAAAGTGGGATCTTGCCGCGCAGGCCGGCCTGTTCGTATTGCTTGATGAAAGCGCCGCCCGCCTTGCCGGGGTAGAAGACGAAAATGCCGTCCGCGCCGGAGGATTTTGCCTTGCTCAGTTCGGCGGAGAAATCGAGCTGGGCATCCTTACCCCATTTGGTCATGTCTTTGCCAACGACTTCGCCCTTGAAGGTTCGCTCCACGCCCGTCACCATGTTTTTGCCGGCGGCATAGTTCGGCGCCATCACGTAAAGCTTCTTCACCCCCTTGCTGTTCAGCACCTCACCCATCGCCATTGGCGTCTGGTCATTCTGCCAGGAAGTGGAGAAGAAGTTCTCGTGACACAGCTTGCCGGCCAGCGGCGAGGGGCCGGCGTTGGAGCTGATCAGAAACTTGCCCGCGTCCAGCGCCGACTTACGCGACGCCAGCAGCACGTGGGACCAGATGAACCCGGCGACGAAATCGACATCGTCGGATTTAACCAGTTTGTCGGTTTTCTGCTTGCCGATCTCCGGCTTGAAGCCGTCGTCTTCGAGGATCAACTCGACGTCCAGGCCGCCCATCTTGTTGCCGATGTGGTCCAGCGCGAGCTGCACGGCATCGGCCATATCCCGGCCAATGACGCCGGCGCCGGTCGTCAGTGTGGTGACGAAGCCGATCTTGACTTTGTCGGCAGCCACGGCCGGCATCGACATTGCGAGTGCAATGGCGGGGATTAACAGGTGTTTTATCTTCATCAATAGCTCCTCCAACGCGGTGGTTCGGCACACCCGAACCTGAACGCGCTTGTGTTATCAACTATCCGCTGGATGCTCCCCGCACGCGGGAATGCGGTTTGTGGCCCTTTCATACCGGAAAAGCCGCCGCCGCGCAACGGCGTCCCGGCTGGCCGAGCGGGCACTGGAACGCGACCTGGACTACACGCCGGCAGTGCCTAGGTAATTCCATGAGCGAACAACACGGAGGACTGTCGATGGCTAAGTACATGTTTCAGGCGACCTACACGGCTGGGGGCGCCAAAGGCGTGCTCAAAGATGGCGGGTCCGCCCGCAGAGCAGCGATAGAGGCGTTGGTGTCCGGTATGGGGGGGACCGTCGAGTGTTTTTACTTCGCCTTTGGCGGCGATGATGTGTACGTAATCCTCGATCTGCCGGATCACGAAAGCGCGGCTGCAGCCAGTATGACAGCCAGCGCTGCCGGTGCGACGCAGGTCCGCACCATCGTGCTGCTGACACCCGAGCAGATTGACGCGGCGGCCGCAAAGAGCGTTGACTACACGCCGCCGGGAGGTTGAACCGCACCGCTGCCACGGCAAATTCCGGTTGCTGTAAACTGGTTCGCGCGGCCCAGCCCATCGTTGAAGCGCGGGGCGGCCTCGGACCGTTGGTGTTCGAGGCCGCCGTCCTGTGCACCACCGATTGATTCAGGGGATCGCGGCCTGTGCCGCGAACGCGTTGTTTTTGTGGATTCCGTCTCGTCGCACGATTCTTGCGTGCTGATACCATCCTGGACGCAGATTGCTCGCGGGTGCGACCGGCCCGACGAAAACGGCATGAGACGCCCGATACATCAGGCGCGTAGCTCAGTGGCAGAGCACCGTTACACCGTGACGGCGGTTCAACAAACGTCGTCACGACGCAACTAAGGTCGCAGGTTCGACTCCTGCCGCGCCTACCATCTCATGGCCAATCCGGCTGCATGTGATCAGCCGAGCTGATCGCGAAACAGGCCGAGCGTACGCTCGCGTGCGGTTTTCGCAGCCGCCTCGTCGTAACTGCCGCGGTGATCGCAATTGAAACCGTGCCCGGCATCGTACAGGTGAATCTGTGCCTCGGGATGCGCCGCGCGGATCTGCTCGACGTCGTCGAGCGAAATGCCGGCGTCGTGCTCACCGAAATGCATGAGTAGCGGACACCCCGCCGTCTCGTTCACGTAGGGAATGATCTGCCCACCGTAGTAGACCACGGCCGCCTGAACCGGCAGGCGGGTACCGGCGAGATACGATATCGTGCCGCCCCAGCAATAGCCGACGGTGCCGACCTTGAGCCCTTCGCCGCTGAGCACGGTGACCGCCGCTGCGACGTCTTGTACGGAGTCGTCCCATGAGAACTCGTCTCGCAGTTCACGCCCGATGGCAATGTCGTCAGCCTCGTAGCCGAGCTGACAGTTCTTGTGTGACGAGCGATCGTACAAAGCCGGTGCGATGCATGCGTAGCCGTCTGCTGCGTAGCCGTCGCAAACCGCACGGATGTGTGAGTTCACGCCGAAGATTTCCTGGATGACGACGACGCCGCCGCGCGGCTTGCCATCGGGGTCGGCGCGATAGGCGCCCAGTTCATGGCCGTCTTCGGCCTGCAACTTCAGTTCGCTGCCCATTCACTGCACTCCTCTGGTTGTTGGTTATGGCGCATGGAGAATCACGCTGACTACCTCGGCGCCACCCGCTGCCTCCACGTGCGCTGTTTCTCCGCCCGGTGTTAAAGGCTACCATCCCCGCTGTCGTGCCACTGCACAAATTCAATCGATCATGAATTCACGCGAGATAACCTCGGGGCTGCGCTTCCCGGAAGGCCCCGTTGCACTGCCGGACGGCAGTATTCTGCTGGTCGAGATCGAGCGCGGAACGCTTACCCGGGTCGAGGCGGACGGGCACCGGGAGGTAGTTGCGGCTCCGGGAGGCGGACCGAACGGGGCTGCGATCGGCCCGGACGGCAAGTGCTACCTGTGCAACAACGGCGGCTTCGAATGGCAGGAGGACGCACAGGGTCTGCGGCCGGTTCTGCAGGCGAAAAACTACAGCGGCGGTCGCATCGAGCGGGTGGACCTGGGGAGCGGCGAGGTGGAAGTCCTCTATACCCACGCGGGCGACATAGCGCTCAAGGGCCCGAATGACATCGTGTTCGATGCGCACGGCGGTTTCTGGTTCACCGATCTCGGCAAGCTGCGGGTCAATGAACAGGACCGTGGCCGGGTCTTCTACGCCCGGGCGGATGGCAGCGATTGCCGCCAAGCCATCTACCCGATGGTGATGCCGAACGGCATCGGCCTGTCGGCAGACGGCAGCCGCGTGTACGTGGCGGAAACCGAACCCGGACGGCTCTGGGAGTTCGAAATCGTGGCGCCCGGCGAGATCCGCCAACTGCCGTGGCCCTCACCGCACGGCGGGCGTCTGCTGGCGGGACCCGGTGGCTATCAACGTTTCGACAGCCTGGCGTTGGATGCCGGTGGCAACGTGTGCGTCGCGACGCTCATCAACGGTGGCATCACGGTGGTGTCCGGCGACGGGGCGCAGATTGAGCACGTTCCGTTTCCGGACCTGTACACGACAAACATCTGTTTTGGCGGCCCGGAGCTGCGCACCGCCTACATCACGCTGTCCCTGAGCGGCCGGCTGGTGGCAGTCGACTGGCCGCGGCCGGGTCTGGCGTTACACCACCTGAACCGTTAGCGGCGGAAACAAACGAACAGCCCTCACCCCAACGCCTCTCACAGGGGGAGAGGGGGGCAACAGAGGGCTTGACTACTACCTGCGTGAAGGTCTCCCTGCGGGGAACCGGGCCGCGAGGCGCGGGACAGGCAGAAGCAGCGTCTAACGCAATGCACTGAGATTGGCGATAAGCGCGGTTTCCGTGCGTTTGATTTCGTCACGGATCTGTTTGGTCATCGTGGAGTCTGTCGCGCAACACGTGGTCGCGGCGTCTCGGCATTCCTGCACCGTCTCGCGAACCGAGGCGACGATCGCCTGTTCGACAATCTTGCGCACTTCCTGCTGCTGTGTCTCGGAAAGCGATGCCAGCGTGTCGGCGATGTCGTGCGCAGCTTTATCCGCATGTTCATTGATCATGGCGATCCCCCGTATTCTTGCCCGTCGGCAAAGGATACAGGGTTTCTCGCCTTTGTGGGTCAACGGGGCAGCATCAGCGACGCCAGAAAGTACAGCGCCGCCCCCGCTGCCATCAGCACCGTGAATCCGAACTCGATCGCCAGCAGCGTCGCCAGCGCGGCACTCAGCACCGATGCAAAGCCGTTGACTCCCCAGGCCCAGGGCACGAAATCCCGCGCCCATGCCTGCACCCGGGCCAGGCCGAGCGGAAACGGCATGCCCATACAGAATGCCAGCGGCGCGATCAGAATCAGCGCCAGCGCCACCTTGACCGGCTCCGGCCAGCCGATCATCAGCGGCAGGATCCCGGGCAGTGTCAGAAGATAGGCCACGCAGAGAAAGAGGATGGCGCTAACCGCCGGTTTTACCGTGAGCGCCCGCGCGTCCGGCGGTCGTTTTGCCAGGCGCGCGGACACCAGACCGCTGCCCAGGCCGGCAAATACCAGAAAGCCGCTCAGCACCACTGTCACCGCATACAAAGGATGGCCCAGAAACAGCACCAGTTTCTGGATGAATGCTATCTCGAGAAACAGGAAGGCCAGCCCGAGCGCAAAGAAGTAACCGCTCATGCGCAGGCCGGTGCGCCCGAAAACAGTTCGTCCGGTAATTGTCAGCGGCAGCAGGATCAGCAGGCCGCCGGCAACCAGCGCCTGCAACAGCGTTGCCAGCACGATCAGGTACCCCCACTCGATGAGCGCTGCCCCGCCTTGCTCGCGCATTGCAAGCAGTTCCGGTAACGCCCGCCACTTGAAGAAATGGAAGAAATAGGGGCTGTCGTCGCTGGCCGGGGCGATGTGGAACTTGTAGCGTTCGATGAATTCGTCACGTCGCTGCAGCAACTGCATCGCGCCGTGCGAAAAATAGGCGCGATCGAGCAGGTTATACCGGTTCGCCTCGTCGTTGCGCATGCCGGGCACGTAGACGACGTCGAATGAACGTGCCCGGCAGAATTCGCGCAACCTGTCCAACTCGGCCGCTGTGAAGTCACGATTGCCGACCAGCAAGGTCGTCGTGTTCCAGCCGCGCAGCAGGATCAGGCGGCGTCCCGGCTCATGCACAGCCGATCGCCGCAGCGCCTCGATGGCGGTCGCGAACAACTTGAGGCTGTCGCGCGGCGGCAGTTTCAGCCAGCGTGTGATGGCGAGAATACCGCCCGGCGCAAGCCGTTCGAGATACGCGTCGATGGCTTCGATCGTGTAGATATAGGATTCGCTCAACGCCTGCACCCCTGCGCTTGCGGCAGCCGCGGAATCGAGCAGCGCCATGTGGATCAGATCGTAGTGCTCGGTGCTGTTGGCGATGAAAGCACGCGCCTCGCCGACGTGAACGCGCGTGTCCTTTGCATCGTAGAGTCGCCCGGCGAATTCGGCGTACGGGCCGGTCAGCAGGTCTATCATCAGGGGATTGAGTTCGACGGCGTCGATATGACTCGCGCCGTGGTAGCGTGCCTGCAGCACGTCCTGGCCGCCGCCCGCGCCGAGGATCAACACGCGCGGTGAATGCAGCAGGTGATACGGCGCGGCGGCAGTCGTCGCGCCGAGATAGTTGAGCGGCTCGAGCGCACCGTCATAGCGCGTAACCACGCTCAGCCCGTCGCCGTCGGTGAATACGGCGAGCTGCTCAGGCGGTCCGTGCGTGGCATTGAGGCTCAGGCCGGGCGCGTAGCGGAACGGTATCGTCGGACTCGCAACTACGCTCAGCTGACCCAGGGGATTGGAGTACTCGCCGAGCAGTTGTGTGTCGACCACTGCCAGCGTCTGGCTGAGACCTTTGAATGGCGAGAGCCGCAAGCTGAGCCAGTGCCCGGGAAGCGTCAGCAGCAGAGCGGACAGAGCCGCCGCCGCTGCACCCGTGAACACGAGTTGCGAACGGGTGCGCGTTACCTCGGTAACCATCATCAAAGCTGCCAGCAGTGCGCACGCTGCGAGCAGCCGCAACCCGTTCTGCGGCGCCATGACAAACAACGCCGCGATCACCAGCAGCGCTCCGCAACCCGCGCCTACCAGGTCGAAGGCGTAGATACGCCCGGCAATCTCGCTGAAGCGCGTCAACGCAAGACCAATGCAGGTCGCCGCAAAAAAGAACGGTACGAAGAACAACAGGTACAGCGCCGACAGGAACAACAGCTGGCCAGGTTCCCACACCAGTTGCAGCGCGTTGAAGGGGATGCGCTGCGCCACCAGAAAACACACTGGCATGGCGATGCAGAACGCCAGCGCGCTGACCATGTAGCTGCCTGCAAACCGCTTCTGCAGGCGGCGTCTGGCGAGCGCGACGAACGTGCCGCTCACGCCGTAACCCAGGAGCGCGAGGCTGATGACCATGTAGGCGAAATGATGCCAGTGGATAATCGACAGCAGCCGCATCAGCAGTACTTCGTAGCCGATGGCGGCCGCCGAGACCAGCGCCACCGAAGGCAGCAGAAGGCGAGGCGCGGAATTCACCGGCGCGGCAATGACGCGTCAGCCCCCTGTCCGACGAATTCGCGCCATTTCAGCGTGACCACACAGATATTTGCTCCCGGACACCGGTGTTCACGGCTCAATGCTCGCCGGTCAAAGGCACGAAACGAACCGGAAGCACCTGCCGGGTGACGAGTGAGCCGTCGGCGTTCTTCTCGATCAGCAGCAGTTGCTGCACCGTGAACCGCCCGCCCACGGGGATCACCATGCGTCCGCCGGGGCGCAACTGCGCGATCAACGGCGGTGGCACATGGCTGGCGGCAGCGGTCACCGCGATAGCGTCGAAGGGCGCGTGCTCGGCCCAGCCGTAGTAACCGTCGGCAAGGCGTGTAGTGACGTTGTGGTAACCAAGATCGGCCAGCCGCAGTCCCGCCTGGCGCTGCAGCGGTTCGATGATCTCGATGCTGTAAACGCGGCTCACCAGCGCCGCCAGCACCGCTGCCTGATAACCCGAGCCGGTGCCGATCTCCAGCACCACGTCGCCCTCAGTAACGCCCAGCAGCTCGGTCATCAGGGCGACGATATAGGGTTGTGAAATCGTCTGCCCGTAACCGATCGGCAACGGCCGGTTCTCGTAAGCGGCGTCCGCCCGGTCCACCGGCACAAACCGGTGTCGGGGCACATCAGCCATGACATCCATCACGCGCTTATCGAAGCGGCCCAGGCCGGTATACTGCGCCGTGCGGCGAACATCGTCCTCGATAAGGGCGACCATCTCCGCGCGGCGTTGCGCAAACTGGGCGTCGTCCGCGCTGGCGAGCGCGGTCACCAACAACGCCGGCACACACAGACAAAATGAGACGAAGTAGTTCATGTTCGAGTAAACAGCTGGTGGAACAGCGTTGTGCAGAATATATCAACGGCACGGGTTTTACATTGACGCCGCGATCGCGTGCGCGGTTTAGTGGATGATGGGGCATTGCGCTGGCAGGTTGCTTGCGCGCATGTGACAATCCGGCAAACCGATTGCAAAACAACACCAACCAGAGAACAACAATTTACCGGGCGCACTACCGGTCTCAGGGCACGCAAACCAAAGGTGCAGTTGGCCCGACTGAACGTCGGTGACACTTGGCGAATAACCGGGAATCTACTGATGTCTACTGCACTCGATACCGACATGGCCGATGAAGGTGTTTACGCGCGTACTGCGAAGCGGTTCCGCGACGCAGGGATTCACTTGCCGAAAATTGCGGAACTCTCCAATCCATCGCCCGACAGCTCAATTGCGATCGAGCTCGGGACTGTCGATCCCGATGCTCCCGATCCGCGAAATCTCTACCGCGTGCACTGGCACAATGGCGCAGATCGCCGCAGCTTCACACCGGTTCCGGAACACATCGTCCTGCCGTCCGAACTGACGGGTGTCGACGCCAGGATCGTCGTTGCGCTGGGTAACCGGTTTCCGATGATCAGGGCGCACAAAGTGCTGGCCGCTTATGGCTGCCTGGTGCCGCGCCTGGTGACTGGCCGCTTCGATCCGGCGCGGCACCGGGCCGTGTGGCCTTCGACGGGAAATTATTGCCGGGGAGGCGTAGCGATTTCGCGCATCCTGGGCTGCCGGGGTGTCGCGGTGCTTCCCGAAGGCATGAGCCGGGAGCGCTTCCAATGGCTGGAGAACTGGGTTGCCGACGAGTCCGACATCGTGCGCACCCCTGGCACCGAAAGCAACGTGAAGGAAATCTACGACGCTTGCCACGTGCTGGCCAAGGAGCCGGACAACGTGATCCTCAACCAGTTCAGCGAATTCGGTAACTATGTCATCCATCGCGCGGTGACCGGCCCGGCGCTGGAAAGTGTGTTTGCAGCGGTCAAGGGACAGGGCGAGCTGCGGGCGCGCGTTTTCGTGTGCGCGTCCGGCTCGGCGGGGACGCTCGCGGCGGGGGACTATCTCAAGGCCAAACAGGGCACTGCCGTGTGTGCGGTCGAGGCGCTGGAATGTCCGACGCTTCTGTACAACGGCTACGGTGACCACAATATTCAGGGCATCGGCGACAAGCACGTTCCGTTTATTCACAATGTCATGAATACGGATTTCGTCGTCGGCGTGTCGGACGCGGCCAGCGATGGGCTCAACCTGCTATTCAACACCCGGGTCGGTCGTGACTACCTGGTGACCCGGCAGGGTCTCGACCCGGCCGCGGCGGAGGCGCTCGCCGGGCTTGGTCTGTCTTCTATCGCCAATGTCGTTGCGGCCATCAAAGTCGCCAAATATCTGCGCCTCGGTTCCAGCGATGCCGTGCTCACGGTCGCAACCGACGGTGCGGAAATGTACTCGACGGAACTGGCCAAGGCCCGTGACCGGTATTTCGCCGGTGAGTTCGACGAGCTGGCCGCGGCGCAAGTCTTCGGCCGCTATCTGCTCGGTGCTGCCACCGACCACCTGCTGGAGACCGATCGCCGCGATCGCGAGCGGATTTTCAATCTGGGTTACTACACCTGGGTCGAGCAGCAGGGCGTCGCGCTGGCGGACTTCGACGCGCGCCGCGACCCTGCTTTCTGGGACGATCTCATGGACGTGGCCCCCGTATGGGACACGATGATCGACGCTTTCAACGCGGCATAAAAAAACACCGCCGGGTAGCCTGGTCCTCGACGTGATAGAGACCCAGGACAAGTAACGGCGCCAGCGGACGGAAGGGGCGTACGGTGTCGTCGCGTAACTTGAAAGACAGCGTCGAGTGCCTGGCGAGCGGGCTCAGTTCGCGATCGCGTGCTGCCCGCGAGACGCTGCTGTTCTTCGCCTCACCCGCTTCCGACTTCGTCGCCGGTCAGAACCTGCTGGTGGACGGGGGTATCACCGCCAGCCGGTGAATTAAGTACACTGTCCCAATGCAAGCCGTAGCACTCGACTCGGTGGATTTTGTCGGCAGCGATCTACGTCGACCGGAGTGTGTATTGAGCACGTCTGACGGGCGCCTGTACGTGTCGGACTGGCGCGGCGGCATCTCGGTGATCGAACCGGATGGCGAACAGTGGCAGTTGCTTGCGAGCAACAGTGACTTCGAGGTTCTCCCCAACGGCATCTGTCTGCTGCCCGATGGCGGTGTGCTGCTCGCGCACCTGGGTGCAGAGGACGGCGGTGTATTCCATCTGGATGAAAGCGCACTGCTGCGGCCCTGGTTGACCGAGGTCGAAGGGATCGAGCTGCCGCCGACCAACTTCGTGCATCTCGATGCAGCCGCGCGAATATGGATCACGGTCAGCACGCGGCTGCAGCCACGGGCACTCGGCTATCGAGCGGATTGTGACGACGGTTTCATTGTTCTGCAGGATCAGCGTGGTGCGCGCATCGTGGCGGACGGCCTGGGCTACACGAACGAATGCCTCGTGCATCCGGACGGCCGGCGATTGTTCGTGAACGAAACTTTTGCGCGGCGCCTGTCATGCTTCGATATTACCGAGGACGGCGCGCTCGCCGACAAGCGCGTGATCACCGAGTTCGGGGCCGGCACGTTTCCAGACGGTCTTACCTTCGACGAGAACGGCGACGTCTGGATAACCAGCGTCGTGAGCAACCGCGTCGTTCATATCGACGGCGCGGGGCGGCAGACGGTGGTGCTGGAAGATAGCGAACCCGAACACCTCGACTGGGTGGAAACAGCGTATCAGGCCGGAGAGATGGGCCGCCCGCATCTCGACGGCGCGCACAGCAACCGGTTGCGTAACATTTCCAGCATGGCGTTCGGCGGTGCGGACCTGAGTATCGGGTACCTGGGTTGTCTGCTCGGCGATGCTGTGGCCCGCTTCAACGCGCCGGTCCGTGGTCATCCGCCCCCGCACTGGCATTTCGCGGGACCTCAGCGGGGGCGAGCCGCTACGAACGGATGAGTGCCATGGTCGAGGCGCCGGAAGCAGACGCGCGTTACGTTGTGCGAGAATCTGTAAACAGTCGACGCGGCTGAAAAAGACGCTTTTGCCCACCGTGCGGACCGCGCAGCATCGTCAATCGGCAGCAACGCGCCGCGTCGCGCGAATACCTGGGCCTGGAGATGGTTGACGTGAATCAATCAAAGGCACCATCCGCGAAATTCGTCTCTCTTGCTCGTCTTAATGCCGACCCATTTGTACGGCGATGTTCTATCACACCTGGTCGGGCCGCAGCCTGGATAAACCCGATCCGCCAATACCGCCCTGTGCGTTGGTTGATCGCACAACATTCAAGTGTTTTGTCGAATTCACAGTGTGTTTAGCGACTGCTGAAATCGGTTCCTGAAGTGTGAAAGCCGACCACGTCCGGAGCCGACTGTACGGATTATGGCGACTCGGTCTGTGCCGGAATGGATTGCCTGTTTCGGTCCAGTGGATTGACCGCGGGATCGCTCATCGTGGCCAGACCGACGTCAACATCGGTCGAGTGGTGCATGCAGTATTGGCGCGCGATGGCAAAAACGGCCAATCCGAAGATGACTTGGAACCTGGTCGTCGGAATCCAGAATTGGCATTGCCTCTCATAACAGGCGGCTATTTTCGCTATTTTTTCCAGCCGAGAACGTAAAAGGGTTCAAATTTTTGGAAATACAGGCCCGGTTCAGCACCGGCGCCTGCATCGCAAGGGCGGGCACTTGGCCGTCGACATACTCGGAGAGTCCGCCGGTGATTTCGGATAATGCACCGAGGATTGCACTGTCCGTCCCGGGGGGGGAATTCCGCCTGTGCACGCTACGGACCGTCGGCGGCTATGAACTCGTCACCTGGCGATAGACCATTCAAGTAAAAGCCCGGAGACTTGTTCAGTTCAACATTATTCCCGATTTAACCCGTCGCTGACGAAAAGTCGTAACGGCATGAGATCGTCGGCTAACGAGATGAGCTGATCTCCTCGAATTCGATACAATGTTCCATGTCGTTACTCGGATCAATGCCGAGAGAAATGATGCCATTCCCTTTGAGCTGAACAAGCTCGCGCTGCACAATGACAGCGTCAGCGCTCCCATTGTCCCTGACGTAAGTACCGTTGGTACTTTGATCCTGCAGAAAAAATTTCCCGCGCTTGCACTCGATGATCGCGTGATGGCGGGAGACTAGACTATGATCAATGACGAGATCACAATCGCCGACCCTTCCGATGACAAATTCAGGTTTGTCGTCGTCGACCAGCTGGGTTTGGTTGTGGTAGCGCAATTGTAGTTGCAAGTGTATGAAACTGGTCGTTGCAGGTGGCAGATATTCAGTGGCGGGGCCGCGCTCGGCAATCAGATATAGATTCATCGGCTCACTATTCTTAATCGGCACTTTCTTCAACAAGCGTCCTTGTTCTTGAAGTTCGGTCGAGAGTGACTGCATCGTTTCCTGCGTCACAATAATCTCGTCGCTTTTCGCAATTTCAGCGACACGTGCAGCGATATTCACCACGTCTCCATACAGCTGCTCACCCTCCAGCATGAAGGAGCCAACGTGTAAACCGGCGTGCATAGATAGTGGCGTGCTGAGCTGACTATCTCGTATGCTGCTCGCGGCACGTACCGCGAACTCCGGACTGCGAAAAGTACACAGTAAACCGTCGCCGCGTAGCTGAACGACTTGTCCGTTATTGACCTCTATGATTGCTACCCATTTATCAAGACAATCCGCGACCAGCTGTCGTGCGGCAACATCGCCGATTTCAGTATACAGGCGTGTACTCCCGGAAATGTCAGCGAACAGTACCGCGCGGTGCGAGGAATTCGGGTCTGCCATGTAATCTGATCGATCGCGATTTGAATCGAGGTATTGTAACAAAGCCCGCTCGGGTACTGGTCGGGGCTCGACGATGCCGGACGTTTGTGCAGAACTCACTGGGTACGAGCCCAGGTCGTTCACGGGAGTTTCGCGTCGCAGTATTCTTTGCGTACGTGAATGTCCGTCGATAATGTATCGTTCGTCCCGGTGCGGGACAGGGCAGGGCATGGCAGCAAAGGCGAAAGGGTACGAAGGGCAGTGAAACTCTCAGGAAAAGTAGCACTGATTACCGGTGCAGGGTCGGGCATCGGGGCGGCGGCGGCGCGCATGATGGCCGCCGAGGGGGCCTCCATCTCGGTGGTCGGCATTCCCGAGGACGGCGTAGTGGCTGTGGCGCGGGAAATCGAGGCGTCCGGCGGCAAAGCGCTGGGCATTCCGACGGACGTCTCGGCGGGCGATCAGGTCGAGGCAGCCGTCACTCAAACCGTGGAGACGTACGGTAAGCTGGATATCCTGGTCCCCAACGCCGGAATTCAGATGCATCGTGAGGACGTCGACCTCGATACCCTTGCCGAGGAAGTCTGGGACCGTACGCACGATGTGAACTATC
>Ga0224508_10002951_pt1 | contig 14231 bp, 15 predicted proteins | sample SF_Jan12_sed_USG_4_FD_170157 | JGI IMG/M metagenome (GOLD analysis project Ga0224508, IMG submission 170157) | Sediment microbial communities from San Francisco Bay, California, United States - SF_Jan12_sed_USGS_21 | ecosystem: Environmental > Aquatic > Marine > Sediment | place: USA... | reverse complement strand
CTCTTATTAAATATAGGGATTTTTTTGGGTTATTTGACTCAATAAGTGAAGACAAGATGAGGCGGGTAGCGAGCAATTCTTTTAAAGTAACTTCCCCCAGCTCGGGATGCATCCCCGTTTTTTCCAGTTCCGTTTCAGAAAGGTCCAATGCTGCAAGTTTTATCAAATTTGCCTCTCGCAATTCCCGGAATTCTTTCAACAGTATTTTAAGGGATTTTTCCTGTCCTACCCTCATCTGCGCATAACGATCAAAGGGAATAAAGGATTTGTCTGCCCGATCAGAAAGAATGATCTCTGCCCGCGGGATCCAGTCTGTTTTCTCGCCGTGAATAAGATGACCAAGTACATCATACGGACTCCATGTATCCGCTCCTTCATTGTGAATGTACCAGTCTTGGGAAACACCTGCTAACATGGATTTCAGGATAGCAGGAGTCCGACTTAATATTTCAAAGGATTTATGGTAGTCGAATTGCATCAGATAATAAAATTCTACCTATTAATTCGTCACCTCTTCAAGGAAATTGAAAACCACCTTCCAAGTATCACTCACATCAGCTCCTACACGCTCTTTTACTAACATGGAAGAACCGTGCACACCATTTCTTGGAGCATAGACCTGATGTCCTTTTTCCTGAGCCAATTGAAATTGATTTTGAACAGCTTCACTTTCCATTTCAGAAGGAGGCCTTAAGAGCAGTAAAGGAACTTCCAAGTCTTCAAAATAAGGACTTGAGGGGCAATCTTTCATGGGTGTACCACCTGCCGGAGAAAAAGCCAGAACACCATCTACAACACCCTGGTTTTTATGGGCTAATTGAATGGCAAGAGTGGCACTGTAACTGCTGCCCCAGAGTATAATCTTATCTGTGTACCCCTTATTAAGAACATATTCGAGGGCACTTTCAAGATTATTATAGGCATCACAAAATCCATATGGATTGGAATATAGATGGTCCGATATATGTACAAGTGTACGGTTATAACTGCCATAATACTGCCCTCCCATACGTTGGTCCGTAGCGAGTACATTGAAGCCTTTTTCCAACAAGCGAGGAATAATACTGCCGTATTCTGCACGGGCATTCGAACCGCCCTGGTGGAAGAGTAAGATAATGGGTGCCTTCTTATTCGAATCATATAGATCCCCGTAGATATGAAGGCTATCCGGGGTATAAAAACTAATTTCTTTACCCAAGCCTTCTTTCATTTTTGAACCTTCATGTCTGGAGTTATGACATGATATCAGGATAAGAAGAAATATAGAAGCAAGCGAATATTTAGTGAACATATTAATATGAATAGGATCAATAATTTACAAAACTTGTCCGAGAATGATCTATTCAAGTATAAATCTTGCTACTGCTATTGCGGAATTTCTCTTGAACTATCAGCAGCTTTTTGGAATAACACACCGGATACCATGAATAAGATCGCAAAAAATCCACTCATCAGAAATACGCCAAATACGTTGGGTGACCAGGAGGTTACTGGTGGTGGCCAAATAAAATAAGCAGTTGCTGGCACCAGCATCTGTATAGCTGCAGCAGTAAATAGGGTATAGGCCATCCCTCTAGCCTTAAAGCGTGAGATCAGGGCACCTACAAGGCCTACAACAAAGACGGCAACGTAGAGCAGATTGGCGGTTTGACCTTCATTCCCTATAATGCCTACAGCGGCATTGACCCAAAAAAGGAGGAAAGCACCCAGGAGGCCCACACCGAATGCAGTGCGGTATACCGTATTTGCAGACCTGCTTGCTATGAGTTCATAAGCAAATCCGAGTCCGAACAGAATAGCGCCCATGATGGCAAAATCAGTAAAATCCCAATTCACTTCAGAGGTGAATTGCATGGCGATCAGTGGGATCAGCAATAATAGGGCAACGATCCCGGCCCAGATAAACAGTCTTTTTGAGTTGATTTGCATGATTCCAGTATTTAATTCGTATTTAGATTTCTATGATTGCGATTCAAAATATTCCATAAGATCTCCCACACCAAGGGTAAACCAGAGCACCAAAAAAGCGAGGAGAATTAAGATTATCGGGGAGATCGCAAATCCTGCTTTTTGTTTCATAAACCGTGCAATAGGAGGCAAGTACAGCAGGGAGATCAGGATATAGATCCCTGCAGGAACGGGATGGATATAAATTAGATTTAGAATGCCGATCACAAGGAATAGGCTGCCCAGGAAGTATGCGATTATATTCCAGGATGTAGTATCTGTTTTCATGTTGATTTTAGTAATTTTTCTATGGCCTCGAGATGCCTGACAAAGGCTGACTTCCCTTGTACTGTGGCATAATACTTTGTATTTGGCTTTCGGTTTAAAAATTCCTTTTTATAGGTGATATATGCACTTTTTTCCAGGGATTTGAGATGACTCGCCAGATTGCCGTCTGTGACGCCCAATAAATTTTTAAGGGTCTTGAAATCCAGGTGTGCATTCACGACCAAAGCAGACATGATCCCCAATCGGATCTTGTTCTCAAAGGCTTTGTCGAATTGTTCTAAAAACTCTTTCACAGACTATTGTTTCCATTTCATGATAACTCCATACCCAATGTGGGCTAATCCAAATCCGATTCCCCAAAAAATCAATCCCAGATGTAGAAAGCACATAGCCAGTAATCCTAAAATGATTAGGACCAGGCCCAGAATTCGAATCTGTTTTATGGTGTACTGACTTGCATTTACGAGTGCCAATCCGTGAAATATGAGTGTCAGGGGAGCCAGGAAGGCGATAAACCCCTTAAAAAGTAGGATCAAGCATAATAGTCCCCCTGTCAGTAGCGGTATGCCCAGGTTGAGTACAAGGCGTTTGCTCTGTGCATCCCAAATCGCTTCTTGCTTAGTCCTGGAGCCTCGGATCGTAAAAAAAATGGCCGCCGCAATTGCGAGAAAAAGCGTTCCGGCTGCCAGGAATAGCAATTGTCCTAATTGCCCATCAACATGGGGCATTGGGTAGTAATCAAGTTCGGGGAGTCTAGAGAATATGTTTCTATAAGCCAGGTATCCTCCGATTAAGGCGATGATCCCAACGGAGATCCCGGACCAGCCATCCAGGGAGATAAAGCGGGAAGACCGATGCATCATATCGCGTATTTCGGCCAGGTCGGATTTATATTTTTCTTCCATATTAAAAGTACTTTGAAATACAAAGTAAAGAAATAATATGGAATCCTGCAATCCTATTCGATAAACGGTAAGAACTAAGGTTTAGATAAGATCGCCAAGTTGAGCAGAATTAATCTGATTTGATAAGACTAATGGCAAAACCGCCACCAGAAGCAAGATTTATATCCAGATCTGCATCTATGATCAGGACTTCACAAAATTGCCATGTTCAGGGAATTCAATGCAGGCAAAAAATAATCTATTTATACTGAGTTAAATCGAAGTTACGGAAAAAGTCAAAACTGATTTTAGTCATAGAAAAGGATACGAATAGGCTGTAACTTAACTTTTTATTTCAGACGATCATTAAACATTTGAGATATGAAAACCAAGACTTTATTAGAGTTAGTCATGCTGTCCTCCAGCATCTATCACCTGGCCAAGGATGCAGAAGTATTAGAAAGAATCAATCAAATGTCAGAAAAGGGAAAAGACAACATTAATAAAGTAGCTTCAGAAACCATATTAGATGACGATGGGCAACCCCTGGAACTTATGGATAAGATCATTTATAAAACCAGTCAGTTAAAGGAAGAGTTTGAAGAAAAAATAGAAGAATTAGTGGTCAAATTCTATAAAAAGATCAACGTTGCCCATTCTGATGATATTCAAGCATTAAATGAAAAGTTAGAGAAAGCCGATATGGCCATAGCGTTGTTGGAGGCTCGGTTAAATAAGCTCGATATTAAGTAATACGATGGCATTTACCTTAAACATAGAGCGTAAATATAAGTCGGTCACCCGCTACAATCAAATCTTAAAAGTGCTGATAAAGTACGGGTTTGAGGACCTTGTGCGGTATATTGAAAAAAATAAGCACCTTACTTTCTATCAGCGTTTTATTCCCAAGGCTTCACGAAATCACGCATTGGAATATTCTAAATGGGAACGGATGCGCATGGTATGTGAAGACCTGGGTCCCACCTTTATCAAATTCGGACAAATATTAAGTAATCGTCCTGATCTGGTTCCCTTGGAGCTTACATTGGAACTTGAAAAACTACAAGACCATGTTCCCCCACTGCCGGAAGAAGTAGCAACTCAAGTAGTAGAGGAAGAATTAAAGGACACAGTTGACAATTTATTTGCCTGGTTTGATCCTGTACCTTTTGCCTCTGCTTCTATGGCACAAGTGCACAAAGTAACTTTACATAGTGGCAAACGTGTGGCCTTAAAGGTACAGCGACCAGAAATAGAGGATGTAATTGTGGAGGACATTAAGGTCATGTACAAACTCGCCTATACATTTGAGAAGCGTATGCCTTCTTTAAAAAGTTTTGACCTAATAGGCTTGGTACGGAACTTTGAAGAGTCGATCATGCAAGAACTGGATTTTATCAATGAATCCATCAATGTTCAGCGCTTTTACAACAATATCATGGCGGATGACGGCCACGATCAATTTGCCCTGGCGCCTAAAGTATACCAGGAGTATACCACGACCAGAATTCTTGCACTGGAATTCATGAAGGGTATTAAAATTGACAGAATAGAAAAACTGGAGACAAAGGGATTTGACACAAAGGTGCTTGCCCGAAGGCTGCTAATAAGTTACTTTAAACAGATATTCGACTACGGATTTTTCCACGCCGATCCACATCCGGGAAATTTATTAGTAGTACCTAATCGTCATATTTGTTATCTGGATTTCGGAATGATGGGAAGTATTTTACCCAGGGATATTGAAATTTTTGGAAAATTGTTTCTCGCCATCACTAAAAGGGATGTCCATAAGATCATAAAAGCCCTTCAGGCACTTTCGAATGATTCCCCCGTTGAAAATATACGCCAGCTGGAATTTGACATTAATGAATTTGTAGAAAAGCACTATATAAGGTCGTTCCATAAGAATGAAATGAGCACCATCTTACTTGAACTTAAGGATATCATTATTGACCATGGGTTAAAAGTACCTACCCATTTCTTCCTTTTCGCCAGATCGTTGGTTACTCTTGAAGGTGTCATTAAAAAATTGGATGGCGACCTCGATCAGTTTGCTATCGCACGCCCTTATTTGATAAGTGCTGTTACCAAAAGTTTTAATCCGATTAAAATGGGTGAGAAAGCGATCAATTCTATTTACGAATTGGGGAATTATATGGAAGAATTTCCGAGAGATCTGAAGAATGCCATTCGTAAGATTAATTCGGGAGAGGTTAAGGTGGATTTAACCCATAAAGGAATAGATCCTATGGTTCACACCATACAACGGGTTACCAAACAGCTGGTTACAGCTTTTATTATGGTTGCTTTGATCATAGGGGGTTCCCTATTTGTCATCTCTGATGTAAAACCCATATGGAATGGCATCTCGGTGTTTGGCTTACTGTGTTTGATTGTCACTGTAATCCTGGGCTATGGTATGCTGAGGAATATTCGTAAAGGGGATTATGATAACATGTAAGGAAGACAATTTAAGATTGCCTCTTCCAAATACTTCAAAAAAAAACACAGTCGAACCAACTGTGTTTTTCTATCATTTGGTTAGTGCATTAAGGTTTGCTAAAAGCATGTTTAAAATGAGAAAAGGCTTCAGCGATCTCCCCCTGGAAATGCTCCCAGCGAGTAGCTTCCGGTTGATCAGAATACCTGATTTTCATTTTTTCGATGAATTCATTGAAATTCTGTTTTCCTTTCTCAAAAGAAGCTGTAGCTCCTTCCTTGCCTTTATCAAATCTTTGTTCTAAAAGTTCCAGCTGTGCTTTGAACTTTTCAAATTCAAGGAGCATGAAGGAATAAAGACGATTCAGTCTTTCATTGCTCTTGATCTTAACTTCGATCTCGTGAATTGTGCTTAATAATTGCTTTTTCTGTTCTTTAAAAGCATCAATAGATTCAGCCTTTCCCAGGGCGAGTTGTACACGGAGTTCTTCAAACTTGGTTTGTAGTTCTTCCATCTTTTCCTTCCCCATGTCATATTTGGCCTTGCTTTCATGCATGAACATATTGAATTTCTTCTTGATCTCTTCATATTTGTCCGATGCCTCAGCTTTACCCAAAGCGGCTTGAACCTGAAGTTCCTCCAATTCAGCAGCCGCAGTTCTCAGTGACTTTACAACTTTGTCAACAAAGTGAACATTCTCTATGGTTTCCATATTTATCAGGTTTAAAGTTCCAACCCTGCAAAGGTCGAAACAGATATTCTTTCATCCTATGATGAATATCAGCTTATGGACTAAAAAAGTAAATTAGGGCCAGAAAGATTAAATTATTTGGACCTATTATGAAAAGAGGGGAGAATGCGAGAATTTAAAATACTTTATTCCAATATGCGCGCCGATATAATTCTCACATCATCAACGGGTCGGTCCCTATTGTTGGTTTTAACTTTGACAATAGCATCTACTATCTCCATGCCGTTGATCACTTCCCCAAAAATGGTATAATTCTGATCGAGATGCGGAATGCCTCCTTCAGATTTGTATGCTGCTCTATGTGCGTCGGGGATTGTATACTTTTCAAATTTGGAATAAGTTTTTGCGATGGTATCCAGCTGATCACTAAACTTGCGGATCTTCTTCATATCCTCGGCATCCTGTGCCTTTTCCAGGGATGCGGTAAGATCGTCATAAGCAGGATCCTTATAGGCAAAATGCCGTGCCAGCATGGTATTTATTCGCTTTTCGGCTATTGCCAACAGGCTATCGTTTTGTACACCCCTTTGCACTACATAGAACTGGATACCGCTTGATGCACGCTCCGGATTGCCATCACGGGCAGCACCAATAGCACCTCTTTTATGAAATATATCAGGTCGGAATTCAGCCTTTATAGTATAACCTACATCGCCATTGCCAAGAGCAGCATCTGACTTGGCTTCTTTGCTGTCTGGATCACCAGCCTGGATGACGAAATTGTCTATCACCCGATGAAAAAGTAATCCGTCATACGCACCCTCCCTGACCAGTTTGAGAAAATTGTCCCTATGCAATGGTGTTTCATTATACAACTCCATAACGAAGGTGCCATGATTGGTCACCATCTCGACGGCTTTGCGTTTTTCAGCAGCTGATGTTGATTCTCCAGATTGAGCCTTGCAACTAAATAGGGTCGTCAGTAAAATTATTGTCAGTTTAATTGTAGGTATCGATTTCATTTTCAATTTGTTATTTGCAGTTGAGATAATAGCAGTCTAATGTATCTAAAATTCGTTCATCTGTCATGCCAGATCGGTTATACATGACTACACTTCCAATACCCAAATCCGGATAGATCCTGATCTCGTCATAATAACCGCCTCCGCCACCTGTATGTGCATAATAATCTCGGTCATTTAATGTTCCCTTAAACCAGGATAAGCACATACCGGTTGCTTTCCCGGAGCCGGTAAAATTTTCCGTAAATAAATGCTTTTTAAATTGAGCCGTAATCAGTGGGTTATCAGGATCCAGCAATGCCTGAATATATTTTCTAAATCCATCCGCGCTCCCGATCAGGCCTCCATAGGAAGTACCATTTACATAATAATTTTTGAAGGGTTTCCATCTGCCTTCGGGGCCAGACATATATTTCTTTTTGTCGAGAAAAAGACCCAGGACTGCATTCATCAGGGAATACCTTTTTTGATATCCTTTGGCCTGCATTTCTTTATCATATATCTCAAAATTCAACTCCTGAGGTCCTATGTTTAAAGGTTTCAGAATGTGTTGTCGTATATAATCTTCATAAGTCTGTCCGGAAGTATTTTCAATGATCTGTCCAAGCAGGAAATATCCAAGATTAGAGTATGCAAATTTTTGATTAGGGGGAGATTTTGTCTTGCTGTACTTCTTAATGATAGGAGAAAAAAATGCATCCCGGTCGAAGGATTCATGCTCAGCATCAAGATGGATCCAGGCTAAAGGATTTGGATTTGGAATACCGGCTGAATGTGTTAATAGTTGGCGGATGGTAATTTCTTCAGGGTATGGAAATTCGGCTATATGGTTTTTAGCGCTATTATCAAGATCTAAAACGCCCTTCTCAACAAGTTGCAAAATTGCCAACGCGGTAAAAGTCTTTGTCACTGAAAAGGCATTAAAAGTGCTCTTCCAGCTAACTTTTTTCTGATTCTTTATGTCAGCAAATCCGGACTGAAATTTATGAATGACATCATATTCATCAAAGATCATGTACTGTACAGAGGGGGCCTTGTTTCCAGTTAATTGTTTTGTTAAGGTGATGTCTGGTTCAAACATGGCATAGGCCTTTTTGATCATATTTCGTTCAGCGCCCAGATCTTTTTCAGATTACTAATCCGCCTTCGTTACTTCTTCCAGGAAATCAAACCAGGTCTGATAGAAGGTAATCGTATTGTCCAGTCCTTTGATACCATGTCCCTGGCCTTCAAATTTTATCAACTCTACATTCTTATTGTACTTGTTCAGACTATCGGCCATGCGTTCGCTTCCGGCAATGGGCACCCTATTATCATTGGTGCCATGGGTAAGAAGCAAATGTCCTTTCATTTTGTCTGCATGGTACAGAGGCGAGCGGTCATTTAATTTATCGGCTTCGGTTTTGGGGTCCCCAGCCTCTAATGTCACCCAATCCGGGATATTGCAATTCTCATAAAAATGAATGATATCACTGAATCCGGCATGACTGATGCCAAATCCCCAGTCAAATTCAGCAGCATTATCGTTCACTACTCCCGGGAATGTAAGCGCGCGCATGGTAGCATAGCCGCCATGACTTCCACCGAAAACACCGATACGCTCAGGAGGAATATTTAATTCTTCAGAAATAAATTTGGCGGCATAAATGATATCGATGATCTCGTTACCCCCAAGGTCCTTATTGTTTAGCGCGGCAAACTCCTTACCAAAGCCACTACTGCCCCGGGGTGAAGGACTCAATACTGTTATTCCGGCATTGGCCAGGATCTGATAGCGGGTACTAAAATTGTTCCCACCCCCATAAAAGGATTGAATCATAACAACCCTGTCTTCTTCCGCGACTGGTTCTTTTGGCTCATACAAATAAGCATGCAACTCTCTCATTTTTCCTGTAGCCTTGTCCTCGTCAAAAGTGGGATAGGTGATGCGGCGTACGCTGCTGTTATATATTTTCTCTTTTAATTCTTCAGGAACATCTACTACTGTTGTAAATTCTATGCCTTGCGGGCTCACTTTTGCTTCATCGATCCGGAACATAGAGGTATTGGAAGTAGCAGAAACCAGCATTTTGTCTTCATCGGAGTCATACACCCTTAGTCCCACATCGCTTTTTTCCTGCAAAACGATCTCTCCATCAGGAAGGGAAATAAGATACATCTGGGTTTCTATAGGCGAAGAGGTAGTTGCGAATAAATATTTCTTGCCATCCAGTGTTAAGATCTCTGAAGTACCCAGATCTGTAGTGAAGTTGGTGAGCTGACTGCTCTGTCCCTTTGAAATATCATGCAGGTAGACATTGGAAAACCCGTCTTCATTAGATGTATATAATAAAGTATTTGGGTCAAGCCAATCACTATATGCAGCAGGGAAGGAACGTTCCTTTTCAGGATCAGTGATAAGGATTTTTGCCCCGTTTTGAAAATCTATATACATCAAATTTCCAAACGTCCGGTCCGCGTTTTTAACGGCTGATACTACTACGCCTTTCCCCTCGGGTTGCCAACTAGGCGATCCCCAGGTAAATCGCATTTCAGGCGAGTCTTGACCAATAACACCCTCATTCAGGGTTTTCAGGTCCATGACGCGCAATTCACCAAGTCGATCCTCTTTATCTCCCAGTCGGGCGACATAGGCTACCTGATCCTTGGCCTCGTTCCAGCGATATCCAAAAATATAAGGTACATCTGTCAATTTTTCAACAGCACCATTTTCCGGGTTAAGTCGCGTCAGGTTGATGATCTCATCATTGATCTCATCGCCTGTCCAATACAGCTGTTTGTCATTTTCGTTATAGCGTATATTCCAGACATTTCTGGTGGCGTAGTCTATATCTGAGATCTTTCTGCCTTGCCCCAGATCTGGATGTCCCTCAAGGTCGATTTCCAGCAAGTCTGTGGTTTCACCCCGTTCCATATAGTATAATTTTTCCGCAGCATATACGGGCATGAACTGGCTGTACGGAAAGCCTTCTACAAAGGGTGTCAGATCGATCTCACGCCCTTTAAAATGTACTACTTTTGCGTCGCTGTCTGTGTTCGTTTCAGCCTTAGCGTCCTTGTTTTCTCCTTTACAATGCCATAATAACGGGATGGCCAGAAATATCCATAGCTTCTTTGTGATCATAGTGTTGAAACTAAATATTGATTTTGTCGTCCGATGCTTCTGCAGGATCGGCTGCCCCAAGATACTAAACTAAAAGCTAGTTTTGGATTTATATTTAGCCACAAAGCGTCTAAGGATCTCATGGGAATACGGGGTTTTAACACCCCGGATCTCCCTAAGCAGGGTGTCGGCTTCTTCAGGTGGAAAATAACCATAATGTTTATATGCTCGAATTCGCACCACATACTCGCCTTCATCGGCTTCCGGGTGAAATTGAGTAGCATAAATGTTGTTCTTGATCCGAAACATTTGTACAGGACAGGTAGCTGAGGTGGCTAAGAGTACTGCATTTGGCGGGAGGGTATCACAAGCTTCCTTGTGACCTACAAAAGCACGAAAAGGGCTTGGTAATCCTGCCAGCAAGTCATCTTTTTCGCCGGCCTGGGTAATTTGAATCATGACGGTTCCGATAGGTTCCCCGTAAGTACCTGATATTTTTGAACCCAGGTAATTACCGAGCAGCCCGTTGCCAGAACAAGCACCAAGAAACGGAAAATCGTTTTGGACCACCTTATTGAACAGCTGATTGAAAAAGGATTCTACCTTTTTCTGGGCGTCACTCTTTTTTTCAGGCGGAGAGCTCACATCAAACGGACTCCCACCGGCGATGATAGCAAAATAGTTATCGAGATCAACATCAGGCTCTTCACCCTTTTCCACACGAATGCGATGCACCAGGTCCTTATCTATTTCACCAAGACGTACAATAGTATCGAACTCACTTTCAGTAGGTTCATCCTCAGGGCGCATCTGTAAGATCAGGAGCTTTTTCATTTTAAGAACCTTGATTTATACAGAAAATTCCAGGTGTAAAATTCCAATATCGAAAGTTGATGCATAGAAATTATATTAATTTTTAGGAGAGATCATAATATGTGCCCTGTGGGTTCCCGGGTTCATGATCCAGGGATGGTTAGGAGCAATAGGTTTTTCTGGCAAACCTGTAGATTCAGAAGTAGCCCAGGGCATATAGACGACATAGCGGTATTTAGCGCCATCTACCACCGAAGTTTCCGGATCATAATGATTGCTTTTTCCATAATAAATATGCAAGGTAGAACCCGCCTTTCCCATAGGGAGTTTTCCGGATTTGGCTTCTTCTTCCCGGATATTGAAAATTTCACCAGCCGTCTTTCCCTCAGCTCTAAGTTCCCTGCCCCTGGCCATAAAAGGCTCCATGTCTTTATGATAACAGGCAGCATTAAACCCATCCCGTTTTGGGTCATCTGCCAGGCAAATGAGGTCATTGCTACCTTCTTTTAAGGTGACAAATTCCCCGGCCATATTAAAGCCGATCACAGTACAGCCATCCCGACTCTCCTTAGGAGCTGCCATCAAGGCCGTAGCAATCAGGGCCTCATCTGTATTGATCTCTTCTAAGTCCGGTGATTCTTCATTTGAGGTAATTGCAGGAGTTCCAGAATCTCCTTCTGCCGAACTCTGGTCCTTGTTTTCAGATTTACCAGAGGTATTACATGAAACCAGTAGTATGGCTAAAAAGAGTGTTGTGAGTAGACTTTTCATTTTTCTGTTTTTTGGAATTATCTAATGAATGTTTTGGATTTACGGAACATCAATTTACGAATAAGTACGTTGAGCGGGAGAAACTCCTTCAATTAAATTACGCGGATTTTTCGCGATGATTGAGCAAATTTTTACATTCGTTTGTGCAGGGAAAAGCTAATCGCTTATTAATTCTTATTAAAGGACTGTCTCCATTGTTCGAGTAATTCTTCTTCTGTAGTATGAAGCAGTTTCAACACTTCATCTGCTGTTGTTAATCCCATTAACTGTATTAGGACGTCCCTGCCATAGGTATCATCAATATACTTTACCAGTGAACCGGAATAGCCATATCTGTGTTCACCTTTCCAGATATTTGCCAGTGTGACCGGACCCTCGCCCTTTTGAATGGAATTTTTTGCACGATCGTAGCGCTCTGCATCTAATTGGCCGGATGCGTACACGGCAAGGCCTTCAACAAGCCAATCAATATTGTCGATATGCTCAAAAGTGGGTGACGGATTGTACTGTCCGTGAAATACATGAATTAATTCATGCAGAATAAGTTTTCTTGTTGCTTCTTCATCGTTGCTATCATGTTCACACCCCTGAGTTGGCCATACCCTGGGAGACAGGATATCCAATCTATGGGCGATCCCGCTCGCTACCATCCAGCATTGTGATTTGAATTCAGGCATATTCCAATCTTTTTGCCATTGTGCATCCAGGCTATCTCTCTCGGGAAATATGTAGACGTCAAATTCTTTTTTGAAATCGGTTTTGAAAAAGTCTTTTACGTTGGATTTCCCTTGATCCAGCCATTGTATAATTTTTTCGCCTTGCGCTTTATCAATGGGTTGATAGTGCAGACGATAGAAATCGCCCTCGTGCGTGAGCTTTTGTACTTGCGTTGTAGTATCCGTTTCTGATTGAGAAGTTTTCTTCTTGGAAAGGTTACAGCCAAGGAGAAAGATTAGTGAGAACAGCGCTAATGATATTATTCCCGTTTTCATAAATATGCTTTTTTCATAGGACGCAAAAACCGGGGATTTGCTACAAAAATCTATTGCTATTTTTTGATAAAATGGGAGACCCAATACAGAAGTAATACGCCTATTGTCACGATGGGTATACCATAACTATATCGCCAAAACCATTTCATGGCCGTCTGGCCACCCTGGAACCCTTCTACTTCTGAGAAATTAAATGCAATATTACCGGCCAGGAGGTAACATATGGGCGCCCAGAGAAGGGCAAGGATTATGATGATTTTTAAGATGTTGGATAAGAGTTTCCGCAATCGTGTGTCAGGTTCCCTTAGTCCCTTAGAACTCCAATAAATCGAAAATGGTAAGGCGATCATCCCAAGCCATGTGATCCAGGTTCCCCAGGGGACATTAGAAGTAGTGCTCAATGATCTGTCCAGAATTGGTGATCCCGTGAAAAGTAGTGTCAGAGCTACTATGAAAATAACAAGAGAGCCGAGTAAGAACAGTTTTCTATTTTCCATACTAGTTTTGAATGGTCGGTAACTTAAATGTTTGAATCTATAAATATCCGCCATTGCCCATCTTCTTCCTTCTTCCAGATCAGGATGTACTTCCCCCCATAAGAACCCTTGCACTGACCAATCTCAAACACCGTAGAGTCATTCACAGTATGCAACATCTCAGGATGTAATGAAAGCGTATACTTTTCATTATTCATGTAGCCATATTCTTTGATCAGGTCTTCTCTACCTGTTACAAGGGGCCGGTGATTGTAATACATCGTATTCTCGCTGTAAAGGTCTTGGACAAGCTCGTTGACCTTATGATCATTGCATAACTTCATCCATTCTTTCCTTCTTTCAATGAGCTGCTTTTCAATACTGTTTGCGATGTCCATTTTAAGAGACTTATTTTGGAACATTTCAAATTCGAAAGATCTGAGTTTTTCTCCTCCGTGCATTTCATAAATAACAAGTTGAGAGATACGTTGGGAGTCAGAAATCATAAATGAGATTATCTCATACGAAATCCCTCTTCCTTTATGGGCCTCTGTTGTATATAATTGCTCAACATCAGAAATTTCTATTTTATTGGCCTTGTAGTTGGAAGCGATTTGATCCGGACCGGTATAAAGAGAATCTCCAGAAATTCTTATGGACTGGTCCGTATAAAAGTCTTTTAGTTTTATTAGGTCCGTTTCTATGGCTTTTTTCCATTTTTGCAATACATCCGTACTGTCTTGAGGATAAACAACTGCTATGCCATTTAATTTACTAATTGGCGTTTCAGTACGTTGCATA
>Ga0224508_10002950_pt1 | contig 14235 bp, 9 predicted proteins | sample SF_Jan12_sed_USG_4_FD_170157 | JGI IMG/M metagenome (GOLD analysis project Ga0224508, IMG submission 170157) | Sediment microbial communities from San Francisco Bay, California, United States - SF_Jan12_sed_USGS_21 | ecosystem: Environmental > Aquatic > Marine > Sediment | place: USA: California... | reverse complement strand
CGGATGGGACAAAGTCCGCGAGCAGCGGTTCCGGCGCCAGATCGAGCTCGGAATCGTGCCGGCCGAGACGCCGCTGTCACCGCGGAACTCCGAGATCGATCACGATGTCCGGCCGTGGGACGAGCTCACCGCGGACGAGCGCCGACTGTTCGCGCGGTACATGGAAGTCTACGCGGGGATGGTCGACAGCATCGATCAGAGCCTCGGTCGGCTGCGGAGCGAGCTCGAGCGCCTCGGCGAATGGGACAACACGCTCGTGATGTTCACCAGCGACAACGGTGGATCGCGCGAGGGCGAGGAGATCGGCACGTCCTCGTACTTCCGCACGCTCTCCTACAACATGCCCGACGCCGTCGAAGAGGACCTCGCTCGTATCGACCTGGTCGGAGGACCGCAGTCGTTGGCCCACTACCCGCGCGGTTGGGCGATGACGTCGAACACGCCATACCGGCTCTACAAGATCAACACCCATGCCGGTGGTCACTCGGTGCCGTTCGTGGTGTCCTGGCCCGCCGCCATCCCGGCCGAGCTCCGTGGCGGCCTCCGGACCCAGTATCAGCACATCACCGATGTCTTCCCGACCGTGCTCGACCTCGTCGGCGCCGAGGCTCCGACCCATCGTCGGGGCCGGCCGACGTTCGAGGTCCAGGGGTCGAGCCTCACGTCGACGATCGGCGACGCGTCGGCTCCGTCGACCCACCGTGAGCAGCACTACGAGATGTGGGGCCACCGCGGCTTCTACCGTGATGGGTGGGAAGCCGTCACGTGCCATCAGGATGCCACGGCGTTCTCGGACGACCGATGGGAGCTCTACGACCTCGTCAACGACATGACCGAGACGGTCGACCTCGCCGCATCGCAGCCCGACAAGCTGGCCGAGCTGATCGAGGCATGGGAACGAGGAGCCCGCGACAATCAGGTGCTGCCCCTCGATGAACGCACCGGGCTGAAGTTCATCCAACGGCCGCCGTGGGTCGACGAGATGGCCGAGCCCGTCACGCTCGGGCCGGCGGCGCCGCAGCTCGAGCGGTTCCGTTCACTCCAGCTCATCGACAGCCGCAGCTTCCGCGTGATCATCGAGCTCACGCAGCCGCCGGGCGGTGCCGGAACCCTCGTGGCCCATGGCGACCAGGGCGGGGGCTACGGGCTGTACGTGATCGATGGCGCGCTGCACTTCATCCACAACGGCTACGGCGTGATGACCGAGGTCGACGGCGGTCCGATCGACGTCGGTGATCACTCGGTCGTGCTGGCGGTCGACGCACCGGGTGACGGTGTGTGGAACGCGGCGCTCGAGATCGACGGGCTCCTCCGCGCCGAAGCGGGCGGGCTCCGCATGCTCAATGCCATGGCACCCTTTCAGGGCATCGACGTCGGCATCGACCGGCGATCGCCCGTGTCGTGGTCGCTGTACGAACGCCACGGTACTTTTCCCTTCTCCGGGTCGGTCCACGCGGTGCGGTACGAGCCCGGCGAGCGAGCACCCGATGCGGGTGCCCGCTGGCTCGACCTGTTGCGAGAGATGGGTTCCAGATACGAGTGAGGAGCCGCGCGGGTAGGCGAGCGAAGCGAGCCTGACCCGCCGGCACCGGGGCCCGAGCGGCCCGTCGCAGCCGGCGACGAGAGCGGGGACCGAAAACGGCCGTCGACCCATCCGCTGAAGTCCGGAGACCACCCGACCCATTCTTGCGTGTGGGTCCCGCGCCGATGGATCAGGAGCCGAGCAGCCGTTCCAGCTCGCGATTGGTGAACCGCCTGTCGGGGTCGATGACCTCGCGGGTGTCGTTGAACGCTGCCCATTCGGGGTATTTCGGAGCCAGCGTGGTGGCAGTCTGGCCGTGCAGCTTCCCCCAGTGCGGGCGCCCGGCATGGGCGTCCATGATCGCCTCGACACCGTCGAAGTAGCGCCGGTACGGGACAGCGGCGGGCACGTGGACGGCGATGTACCCGCTGTCTCGCCCGCCGGCAGGGCTGAGGGGGATGTCGTCGGCACCGAGCACTCTGACCTCGACCGGGAACCCGATCGGCTCGGGTAGATCGTCGATGAGGTCGCGTACCTGTTCGAAGGCATCGACCAGGTGATGGCGGGGAACGGCATACTCCATCTCCACGAAACGAACCCGGCGCGGACTCGCGAAGACCGCCGCGCTCGGCGCGGTGTACTCGGTGCGCTCGAGCGCCGCCGTCGTGAGCCTCGCCAGCGACGGGATGAGGCGGGGCGCCACCCGACCGATGCCGGTGAGGGCGCCGAACAGGCCGTTCTGCACGACCTCTTCGTCGACGACGCGCCGCCACCGCGGTCGCGTGTCCTCGGTGAGGGCCACCCGCCGATTCGTCTTCGTCATCGCGATCTCGGTGTGGGGGAACCAGAAGAACTCCGCGTGGTCGGCGCCTGCCACCCACTCGTCGAATCCGCTCAGAACATCGTCGATCGGTCGTGGCTCCTCGATTGCGTGCAGGGCGAACGCGTCCACGCACTGAAGCGTCATCTCCGACAGGACACCGATCGCCCCGAGCCCGAGTCGTCCGACGCGGAGCAGCTCGCGGTTCTCACCGTCGCTCGCGATGACAACCGTGCCGTCACCCGCGATCACACGCATTCCGACGACTGCGGCGGCGATGGTCTGGAACCGGGCGCCGGTGCCGTGGGTTCCGGTGCTGACCGCTCCGGAGATCGACTGGGCGACGATGTCGCCGAGGTTCGGGAGCGCCAGGCCCACTTGGTCGAGCCGGTCATTGAGCTCGTGGAGCCGGATGCCCGACTGCACCGTGACCCGCTTGGCCTCGCGGTCCACGGCGAGCACACGCCGATAGTCGCTGAGATCGATCAACATGTCCTGGGCGACGGCAAGGCCGGTGAAAGAGTGGCCGGCGCCAACGGCCTTGACGCGCCGCCCGGCCCGGGCCGCGTCGCGGACCGCCACGCTGAGGTCGAGCTCGGTGGTCGGTCGCCGGATCTCGCGGGGGAGCGCCCGCTGGTTCCGGGCCCAGTTCACCCAGCGGCCGGAGCGGGACACCCCGCCTGGCATCAGTCGCCCCAGTCGCGCAGGTCGACGGCCCACTCGTCGACGATCTGATCGCCGGCGGCGACGAACATGCGGGGGTGCTTTGCGATCGTCGGATCGATGTGGGCCGGGGCCAGCATCACACGATCTCCGACCGCGAACACGACACCATCGTCAGGCGCGATGACGGTGTGCTCGTCGGAGCAGAAGAGCACGGTCGCATCCGTCGTCGTGGGGTTCCCCTGATCCATCGCGAGTGCCTTCAGTCCACCGTCGAGGACCACCCATCCCGACGGATTGACCGAGATCACCGTGGTGAGCACGTGCAGCGCCGGCCGGAACGGGAGGTCGAGCTCGCCGTACTGCCCGTCCATGAGTGTGTACGAACCGGCTTGGACCTCGTTGACCACGTCGTTGCAGTCGTAGGTTCCCGTGCCTCCGCCCGACACGATGTCGCCGCCGACAACGGCGTGGGCGCGCGCCAGATCGGCCATGGCCGCTGCGACTCGTTCCGTCCGGGTCCCACGGTCCTTCTCGTGGACGAGGTGGCCCTCGTACCCCATGACGCCGCGGACGTGCAGTCCACTCGCTCGGGCGACCTCGGCGAGCTGCTCGGCGTCGTCAGGGTCACAACCACAACGAGGGAGCCCGACGAACACGTCGATCAGGACATCGGTTATGCCCGATCGGGCTGCGGCCTCGATCGTGGCGACCGAATCGACGGCGACCGTCACCCGAGCGGCGCCGGCCTCGGCGAGGGTACCCAGGCGCCGCAGTCTACGCGGGTCGACGACCTCGTTCGCGAGCAGGAGATCGTGTCCGAGTCCGGCGGCAGCCATTCCCTCCATCTCCCGCACGGTGGCGCAGCAGAAGTTGGTGTGGCCGGCGTCGGCCAGCCGGCGAGCGAGGTCGGTGGACTTGAACGCCTTCACGTGCGGTCGCAGCGACGCGCCCGGACGAACCGCCGACATGGTCGCCACATTGTGCTCGAACGCAGCCTGGTCGATCACCAGCGCGGGCGTGGAGATCTGGTCGATGCGCACAGCCCGAGGGTATCCGCCCACCTGCGGGCCACCAGCGCCTCGGCCGGGCCCGATAGCGTCATGGTGTGAGTCAACGCGAGACGATTCTCGTCTGGGTCTCCGGGCGGGACCACCCCGGCATCACGGCCGGAATTCTCGACATCATCGCGGCCGCCGGCGCCGTCGTCCAAGATGTCGAGCAGATCTCGATCCGCAATCGGCTCACGCTGGGCTTCGCGATCGATGTGCCGGCGGGTCGCGATCTGCTGAAGGATCTGCTGCTGTTCGGTTGGGATCACGATCTTCAGGTCGACTTCGAGGTCGCCGAGGACTCACCGTCGCCGGCCGAGCTCGGCCATGTGGTCACGGTGCTCGGTCCGGTGCTGAGCGCCGACCTGTTGCGCCAGGCCGCGGTTGCCGTCGCCGATGCCGGCGGCAACATCCATCGCATCCTGCGGCTGTCCCGGTACCCCGTGTTCAGCTACGAGCTCGTCGTCCGGGGCGCCGACGATCACAAGCTGAGGGCCAACCTGTTGTCGACGGCCACGAGGAACGCAGGGCTCGACGTGGCTGTGCAGAACGAAGGGCTCGGCCGCCGCGCGAAACGACTCGTCGTCCTCGACGTCGACTCCACGCTCATCCAGGACGAAGTCATCGATCTGCTCGGCGAGGAAGCCGGTGTCGGGGTGGCCTGCCACGCGCTCACCGTACGAGCCATGCGGGGCGAGCTGGACTTCGAGCAGGCGCTCCGGCAGCGGGTCGCGTTACTCGAGGGCGCCGACGAGGCCATCGTCGACCGGGCTCGCGCCAAGCTCAGGCTCACACCGGGGGCCCGTACCTTCGTGCGCACGCTGAAACGACTCGGATATCGAACCGCGATCGTGAGCGGCGGCTTCACGGCGTTCACCGACGACCTGCGCGAGAAGCTGGGTCTCGATCACGCCTACGCGAACGAGCTCGAGATCGTCGATGGCGTGCTCACGGGGCGTGTCGTCGGTCCGGTCGTCGATCGAGCTCGCAAGGAGCAGCTGCTCCGGGCGGTCGCGGAGCTCGAGGACATCCCCCTCGAGCAGACGGTTGCAGTCGGCGACGGGGCCAATGATCTCGACATGTTGTCGATCGCCGGTCTCGGCATCGCGTTCAATGCGAAACCTGTTGTCGAGGACGCGGCCGATACTGCCGTCACCGTCCCGTATCTGGACGCGATCTTGTTCGTGCTCGGTGTGCGCCGCCTCGACATCGAGGCCGTCGATGCCGAGGAGAACGGAGGCGAACCGATGGAATACCCGTCCGTGGATCCGTCAGGCTGAACCACCGTCGAACGTCTCCGGCGGCAGGAGTGGCGTCGTGCCGTTCTCACGGGTGCTCGACGGCGGCAGGGGCCACATCGACGGCGGCGCGAGCGGCTTCGATTCGCTTCGTGTTGAGCCGAGGTCGGGCGTAGACGTACAACAACAGGTGGGCGACGGCGGACACGGCGAGCGGGATCCGCAGCGCTGTCTCCCTGCTCGCGACGGTCGCGGTGAGGGCCACGAGGATGCCACCCAGGAGGGTTGCGACGGGGATGACACCCCAGCTGAAGAACCGGTAGACGCTGTTGACCCGGCCGAGGAGGTGATCGGGGATCAGGACCTGTCGGAGTGACACCGTTATCACGTTCCACAGCACTGCGACGTAGGAGATCAGCACGAACATCGCGAAAACGACGGGCACCGACGGCAGGCCGGCCATGAGCCCGGCCGCGACCGCGGATGCGATGATGGTGAAGAACAATGATGCGCCCGGTCCGATACGCACGCTGACCCGGGCCGCCGTGATGCTGCCGATCACACCGCCGACCGCTCCCGAGATGGTGAGGGCGCCGAACCCGGCAGGGGAGAGACCCAGGACTTCCTGGGCGAAGAGAACCTCGGTGGCGAGCATCATCGACGCGAGCCCGTTGAGCGCAGCCAACGTGATGGCCATCGGCCGCAGGAGCTCGTGGCGCCAGAGCCACGCCACGCCTTCGCCGATCTCGGTTCGCCAGGAGACCTTGCCGGTCTTCACGTCACCCTTCGGTCGGAACTCGCCGGCGATCAGCGCGACCAGACCCGCAGACACGGCGAAGGTGGTGGCGTCGACGAGGAAGGGCAGCGCAAGACTGACCCCGATCAACAGACCGGCGAGTGGTGGACCGACGAAGGAGTTCATGACCATCTCGACGCCCCAGAGCCGGCCATTGGCGCGCTCGAGCTGTTCGGATGCGACGATGGCCGGCATGAAGGTCTGGGCCGCGTTGTCGCGGAGGACCTCGGCGCCGCCCAGCAACAATGCGGCGAGGTACAACAACGCCAGGCCGACGCCGGCATCGTCCGGCGCGGTCCCGATGCCGTCGGCCAGATCGGTCGCGTCGGGGAGCCCACTCTCGCCGGCCAGGACAACCAGCGCGACGCCTGCGGTGAGCAGGAATCGGAGCGCGTCCATTCCCGCGATCAGCTTCCTGCGATCGACTCGGTCGGTGATGACGCCGGCAGGAAGGCTGAACACGAGCCATGGCAGGCGGGTCGCGACCATCACGCCGGCGATGGCGATCGGGTTGCGGGTGAGCGTGCTGGCCAACCACGGGTAGGCGATGATCGCGACCCCGTCACCAAGGTTGGAGATGGCGCTGGCGACCCACAGCCGCCAGTAGTCGGGCCCGAGCGCGGTCGGGCTCATGAACCGAGGCTCTTCCGGGTCGTCGGGAACACGCTGAGGAAGACGCCGTATGTCGTCGTGCCGTCGCGTGCCTGCCCCGCGAACTCGTCGCCGAGCGCGGCGAGCCGATCGATCCACTCCTGCGCCCGATCGGCGGGGATGCGGGCGTACCGCGCGGTCGTCATGCCGGGACGGGCGGCGAGGTCGGGGTCGTGCATCACGGCGTTGATCTCATCGATGGGTCGCGAGAGCGACGGGTCGTTGTCGACGCCCGCCTTCTTGGTGTCGCCGAGGAGGAACAGTCGAGCAGTGCGCCCGTAGTACTTCGCCTCCAGAGCGCGGACGCGACGGGTGCGCACCACCTGGATGAGGCCGGCCGCGACGAGGCGTTTGCAGTGATGGCCGATCGTGCCCTTCGGCTTCTCGAGCGTGTCGGCCAGCTGGCTGGTGGTGGCCGCCCGTTCGGTGAGCAGATCGATGATCTCGAGCCGCGTCGGCTGCATCAGCTCCCGGAGCTGCGCGGGTGTGAGATCGAGCCGGTCGGCGAGCGCGTAGTCGGGTGACTCGTGGGTCGAGGTCTCATGGTCGGCCATTCCCGAATAGTCGGCGAAAGCCGACCATTAGTCAAGAGAGAGCCAGTGAGGTGGGAGATCCAGTCAAGAGGAATCCAGAACATTTTCGAACTCCTTCGCCGATCTTTGCGATTCCTTGTGTTTCGGGGCCGACGATGGTCATCGGTGGCTCGACACACTCCCCGATCCGTACGAAGGAACTGACATGAAGAAGTCCATTGCATCCATCGGCCTCGCCGCATCACTGCTCGGCGGCGGCGTCGTCGGCGCGACGCTCATGACCCCGACCCTTGCCGGCGCCCAGGACGACGCCGTCGAGGAGGCACCCACGTCCGACTGGGTCCGCGATGCGCTCGACCCGCTCGCCACCGAGAGCGTCATCACTGCCGATCAGGCCGACGCCGTGGCCGAGACGCTCGCCGAGGCCCGACCCGACCACGCCTTCGGACGAGGCTTCCGGTTCGGCGGCCGGATCGGCCTCGATTCCGCTGCCGACGTGATCGGCATCGACACCGACACGCTTCTCGACTCGTTGATGGACGGTCAGTCGCTGGCAGAGATTGCCGAGGCCAACGGTTCGAGCGCCCAGGCTGTCATCGACGCACTCGTCGCCGATGCTCAGGCTCGCCTCGACGACGCAGTCGCCGACGGTCTGATCGACCCCGAGACGGCCGAGGAACACTCGGCCGATATCGCCGAGCGGATCGAAGCGCTCGTGAACGGCGATGTCCAGTCGTTCGGTGGTCGCTTCGGCCGCCCGGGACCCGGCCGCTTCGGTGGCGGGTTCGGCGGCCCGTTGGGGCCTGACGCCGACGCCGGTACCGATGAAGAACCAGCGGGCGCCTGAGCCCCGCAGCCTCCCCCCGCAGAGCCTCGGTGTCGGTTGCGGCACCGAGGCTCTGGCGCGCCGAGACCGGCCGGTCCTCAGTCGCCGCCGACCGGCTTCGAGGCGGCGAGCCCCGATGATCGTCGGGTCGTCACTCGACCGGCATGCCTCGGCGCCGCCATTCCGGATAGCCGTCCTGGAGTCGGCGGGCGGAGCGGCCCGCTTCTCGCAACAGCCTGACTGCGTCGTCCGCGTACACGCAGTAGGGACCGCGGCAGTAGGCGACGACGTCGACATCGTCGGGGAGCAGATCGACCTGTTCGGCCAGTTCGTCGATCGGCATGGATCGGGCACCAGCGATGTGACCGGCGGTGAACTCGGCCGCATTCCGGACGTCGACGACGATTACGTTGCCGGCGTCGATGCGGCGGGCCAGTTCGGCTCGGCTGATCTCCTCGAGGCTCGATCGATCGCCGAGGTAGGCAGCTGCCAGGTCGTCGAGGTGAGCGTGATGGGCACCGGCGACGTCACGCAGGGCTGCCCACAGGTCACCAACGCGGTCCGACGCCAGGCGGTAGTAGATGCGGGTTCCGTCTCGCCGGGTGGACACGAGTCCCGCACCGGCGAGCGTCCGAAGATGAAACGAGGTGTTGGCCACGCTCTGGTCGATCTCGGTGGCCAGGTCGTCGACGCGGCGTTCACCCTGGTCGAGGACGTCGATGAGCTCGGCGCGACGTCCGTTGCCGAGCGCCTTGGCGACATCGGCGAAGCCGTCGAAGAGAGCGTTCTTCGCATCTCGCGGTCCCATGAGCCGTACCGTAGTCACATGTTCAAGGCACTTCTTGACAACAGCACCCGCAGCCGACCCAGGGCATGCCGGTCGATGTCGCGCGACAGCTGCGGGAGGCAGGATGATGGGTGAGATGATGTCGATCATGGCCGACCGGAACGCCAGGGCCACGAGACCGACAGTGCTGGTGGCCGAGGACGACCGGGCGCTGCGCGATTCGCTCGAGGCCGCGATGCAGGTGGCCGGGTACGACGCCGTGTTCGCGCACGACGGCGCCCAGGCGCTTTCGGCGATTGCCGACCACGCGCCCGACCTGGTGCTGCTCGACGTGATGATGCCGCACGTCGACGGGCTGTCGGTCGCCCGCACGATGCGTCAGCGGGGCGACCGCACTCCCATCCTCATGCTCACCGCACGCGACACGGTCGGCGACCGGGTCGCAGGACTCGACGCCGGCGCCGACGACTATCTCGTGAAACCCTTCGCGCTCGACGAGCTCCTGGCGAGGTTGCGCGCACTCCTGCGACGCACCAGCGTCGTCGATGCCGACGCTCCCGCCTCGGTCGGCGACCTGTGGCTCGATGCCCGCAGCAGAACCGCAACCCGCGACGGTCGCGAGCTCACGCTCACCCGAACCGAGTTCGACCTCCTCGAGCTCTTCTTGCACAACGTCGGCATCGTGTTGACCCGAGACGTGATCTACGAACGCATCTGGGGCTATGACTTCGACACGACATCGAAGTCGCTCGACGTGCACGTGAGCTACCTCCGGCGCAAGCTCGAAGCAGACGGTGCCTCACGGGTCATCGAGACGGTCCGTGGCGTCGGCTACACGCTGCGGCGGTCATGACGGTCCCATGAGCCTCCGCCTCCGCGTCGCCCTCGGCGTGGCGCTCATCGTCGCGGTCACCATTGCCGGTGCGGGATTTGCCGCGCAGCTCTCCGTCGAGAACGAGCTCGACGACGAGGTCGACGACTTCCTCGAGCAGCGTGTCGATCTGATCGAGGGCCTGTCGAGCCAACCCACCGGCCGGTTCCGGGGCCCCGACCCGAACTTCTCACCACTCCAGGTCCGAGGCGTCTTCGCCGACTTCGACTCGATCACCCAGCTGCTGGGGCCAGATGGGCAGATCATCGTGTTCGAGGGCAACGTCCAGCTCCCGGTTGGTGCTGCCGATCTCGACATCGCCAGGGAAGGGGTCGGGCGGTTGCTCCGCGATGTCGACGTCGACGACGAGACGTACCGCATGATCACTGCGGGCCAGCGCGGCGGCGGGGCACTCCAGATCGCTCGTGACCTGTCCGAGAACGACAGCGTGCTGGCCGGGGTCCGTAGTCGTCTGGTGTGGGCCGGGCTGATCGGGACCATCGCCGCCGCGGTGATCGGGTGGCTGTTCGCCCGGCGGGCAATACGGCCGGTCGAGCGGGTCACGGCGGCAACCGAGGAGGTCGCACGTACCCAGGACCTGATGACACCGCTTCCCGTGGAAGGCACCGACGAGATCGCCAGGCTGTCGGCGAGCTTCAACACGATGATCGAGGCGTTGGCCACGTCTCGCGAACAACAGCGCCGACTCGTGATGGACGCGAGCCACGAGCTGCGAACCCCGCTCGCGACCCTGCGGACGAGCATCGAAGTCCTCGAACGGGGCGACGAGATCACCCCTGAGCTCCGGGAACGGCTGATGACGAATGCATCGGCCGAGCTCGTTGAGCTCTCGTTGCTGGTGGGCGAGCTCGTCGAGCTGGCAACCGACACGTCGACCGGCGATGTGGTCCGAACCGAGGTGGCGCTCGGCCAGGTTGTCGGGGACGCGGTCGAGCGAGGTCGCCAGCGCCACCATCGCATCATCGAGCTCGAGCAGCGCGGTGAGGACTCGACGATCGCCGCCGTGCCCCTGATCGAACGAGCCGTGAACAACCTCATCGACAATGCCGCGAAGTTCAGCCCCGCCGGCGAGCCGATCGAGGTGGTCGTCGATGCAACCACCGTGACCGTTCGCGACCACGGGCCGGGTATCGACGACGACGATCTCGGTCTCGTGTTCGACCGGTTCTATCGAGCCACGACCGCCCGCACGATGACGGGTTCCGGGCTCGGCCTGTCGATCGTCGAGCAGATCGTCGCCGACCACGATGGATTCGTCTTCGCTCGGAACGCGCCCGGCGGTGGCGCCGAAGTGGGCTTCACGCTCCCACCATCGGACTGACCGGTCGGTGTCAGGCGCTGTTGTTCTGGCCGACCCTGCGGATGAGGGTACGGACCTCGCGTGATGCCACCAACAGCGCAGTGAGGTCGGTGAGCGACGTCGCCTTGATGTTCGTGACGGCCTCGCGGTAGCGCGCGACCGGTTCTTGGTGGTTGCCGACCCAGACCTCGACCCGTTCGACCGCGGTGAGATCGTCACCGTCGACCCAGCCGTCGCCGCTGTTCGTGACCAGCTCGGTGAGCGACTTGTGATCGAGGTACAGGTCGCCTCTCAACCCGAGCCGTGCGAGCGTCTCCATCTCGGTGTCGCGTGGCAACGCGAGGATCTGATCGCGGATCCATGTGAGGTCCATCAGCTCCGCGACTGCGAAGTGCACGGAGGCAACGGTGCTGATCGGCGCGTTGGTGACGTCCGACGCCGAGACGATGTCGAGCGCGGCGATCGAATGTCCGAGAAGTGCCGTCCGTTCGGCCAGCTCGATCGGCACCGACGCCCGGGTGAGCTCGTCGACGGTTCGGAAGAACGCCCGGCGGTCGGCGCCGAGCAGCCAGTCGGAGAGGTTGATCATCGTGTCGCGCACCTTGGCGGCGAGATCGGCGACCGCGCTGGTGGCGTCGAGCGGCAGGTTGCGGTTTCGCACCAGCCAGCGAGTCGCTCGTTCGGCGAGCTGGCGGCCGGCGAGGAAGATCGAGAGCTGGGTTCCGGCTGCGACCTGGCCGTCGAGGTCGATGACATCGCTCCAGAGCTGTTCGAGGTCGAAGATCTCCCATGCGGCGAGATGTGCGGCTGCGATGTCGACCGAGCGAACCGATGACTCCTTGCTCAAGCGGTAGACCATCGTGATCCCGCCCCGGTCGACCACGCGGTTCGTGATCCGGTTGGCGATGATCTCACGGCGGAGGGGGTGGGACGTGACATACGGGGCGAATCGTTCCCGCACCGGTTCGGGGAAGTAGTCGGCGAGCAGGCGTTCGAAGGCCCGGTCGTCGGGGACGGCCGATGCGAGCAGCTCGTCGCCGAGGATGTTCTTCGTGTAGGCCAACAAGATGGCGAGCTCCGGCGTGGTGAGGCCCTCGCCGGCCGAACGGCGCTCGGCGACCTCTTCGGCATCGGGGAGCCCTTCGAGCCGACGGTCGAGCAGTCCCCGCGCCTCGAGCGAGGCGATGTGGCGCCGGTGCACGTCGATCAGGCTGGCCGACTCGACGCGATCGGTGCTCAACGCCTGGGTCTGCGCGTAGTTCCCGGCCAGGACCTGCTGCGCGACCTCGGCGGTCATCTCGTCGAGGAGCTGATTCCGCTGCTTGACCGTCAGCTCGCCGTCCGCAACGACCCGATCGAGCAGGATCTTGAGATTGACCTCGTGGTCGGAGCAGTCGACACCACCGGCGTTGTCGATGGCGTCGGTGTAGATTCGGCCTCCGGCTCGTGCGAACTCGATCCGGCCCTGCTGGGTGATGCCCAGGTTCCCGCCCTCGCCGATGACCCGACACCGCAGCGAGGCAGCGTCGACGCGGATGGCATCGTTGCTCTTGTCGCCGACCTCGGCATGTGACTCGTCGCTTGCCTTGACGTAGGTGCCTATCCCACCGTTCCAGAGCAGGTCCACCGGGGCCCGGAGGACCGCGCTTATCAACCGATCGGGGGTCATGTTGGCCGCATCGACATCGAGTGCGGCCTGGATCTCGGGTGAGAGCTCGACCGATTTCGCCCTGCGATCGAAGACCGCGCCGCCCGGCGACAGCAGCTCGGTGTCGTAGTCGGCCCAGCTGGAGCGGCCGAGCGCGAACAAGCGAGATCGTTCCTGGAAGGAGCTGGCTGCGTCCGGATTCGGATCGACGAACACATGGCGGTGGTCGAATGCGGCGACGAGCCTCGTGTGGGGTGAGCGCAGCATGCCGTTGCCGAACACGTCGCCCGACATGTCGCCGATGCCGACGGCGGTGAAGTCGGTGGTCTCCACGTCGATGCCGAGCTCGCGGAAGTGCCGGTTCACCGACTCCCACGCCCCGCGTGCCGTGATGGCCATCTGCTTGTGGTCGTAGCCGTTCGAGCCGCCCGACGCGAACGCGTCGCCGAGCCAGAAACCCCGGCTGGTCGCGATCTCGTTGGCGACGTCGGACAGCGTCGCGGTGCCCTTGTCGGCTGCGACGACGAGATACGGATCGTCGCCGTCGTATCGGATGGTGCGGTCGGGGGGGACCACCTCACCGTCGACGAGGTTGTCGGTGAGATCGAGCAGGGCGCCGACGAAGAGCCGGTAACCGGCGACCGCCTCCTCGCGTGCGAGTGCCGGGTCGGTGGGTGGCTGCTTGAGGATGAAGCCGCCCTTGGCGCCGACCGGGACGATCACGGCGTTCTTCACCATCTGGGCCTTGGCGAGCCCCAGCACCTCGGTTCGGTAGTCCTCGAGCCGGTCCGACCAGCGAAGCCCGCCGCGAGCAACCGCTCCGGCCCGCAGGTGCACCCCCTCGAGACGAGGGGAGTACACGAATATCTCGTAGCGCGGGCGCGGCATCGGCATCTCGTCGATGGCGGTCGGCTCCAGCTTGAATGCGAGATACGGGTTCGGTCGACCGTCGCGGAGCTGATATCGGGTCGTGCGCAGGGTGGCATCGATGAGATTCGCGAAGCGGCGGAGGATGCGGTCCTCGTCGAGAACATCGACGAGGTCGATCGCCTCGCTCAGCGAGCCCCGCCGTTCCTCGATCATGTCGTCGGTTGCGCCCTGATCGGGATCGAACCGGGCCCGGAAGAGCTCGAGAAGGAGGCACGTGATCCCGGCTCGGGTCGTGAGCGTCTGTTGCAGGTAGAGCTGGCTGTACGGCGCGCCGATCTGGCGCAGGTAGCGCGCATAGGCCCGGAAGATCGCGACGTCGCGGCAGTCGATGCCGGCGGCGAGCACCAGCTGGTTGAAACCGTCGTCGACCACGTCGCCGGCCCACACCGTCGTGAAGGTCGCCTCGATGAGATCCGCCATCCTGTCGAAGGGGAGCGGGTTGCCGTGCTCGAGCGCGAAATCGTAGATCCAGATGGGTTCGCCGTCGTCGACCTCGATCTCGTATGGCCGTTCGTCGAGAACGTTGATGCCGAGATTGCCCAGCGTCGGCATGATCGACGTGAGCGAGATGCGTTCG
>Ga0224508_10002949_pt1 | contig 14238 bp, 12 predicted proteins | sample SF_Jan12_sed_USG_4_FD_170157 | JGI IMG/M metagenome (GOLD analysis project Ga0224508, IMG submission 170157) | Sediment microbial communities from San Francisco Bay, California, United States - SF_Jan12_sed_USGS_21 | ecosystem: Environmental > Aquatic > Marine > Sediment | place: USA... | reverse complement strand
ACTCGACGCCGGTCGTTTTGCGAAAAAAAGTTGAAAAGTAGTTTCGCGTCAGTCCGACGACCGCGGCCGCCTTGTCGCTGCTGACGTCCGATGCGAGATTCCGTTCGACGTACCTACGAACCGCGTCCAAACGTTGGTAGTAGGTGAACACCGAGTCTCGAATCAAAGCCTTATCGTTATGTTCCTCACTCATACCCCCAATTTCGATGCCGGTGGGGCGGCGATGCGCGGCAGGGTTCATTCAGTTTCCGACATCAAAACCCCGCCACGCGACGCTGATCCACAAGATCGATTCGGCTCAAGGGTCGAGCACGAGATCCTGAATCGCGAGGTACCCCGCGGCCTTGTTCGCCGGATCGTAGGTCATCGTCCCCGGGATGCTCCATAACCCCGAAACTTCCTTTTCCGACCAGGCGAGTTGGGTTGCGCTGTCGTCCCAGACGATCCAGACCGCTCCCTCTCCCTGGAACACATGCAGGTCGAGGTCCTGCGAGCCGCTCACGGTAGCGACGGGTGACTTGGCCCACGGTTCAGCGCTATCGATGATTTCCACGGAACTGACCACGCGGTCCCCGTTGTCCTCCTCCTCGTACGCGACCCACGAGTTGAGGTCGCCCGCGACCAACCCCGGCGCCGTGCCGACCACCGCGCCGTCGGCATCCGATTCCACTCCGGTCCAGGTTCGGGTCATGAGGTCGTGCTTCCGGTACAGGACAAGTCCCGCGGAGTTGGTCCAAACCACGGACGTGTTTCCCGACCCCGAGATGGACAATCGAGGATTCAAACCGACACCGGTTGAAATCGTGACCGACGTGGTTTTACCCAACGGTCCGGGGTCCGTGGTGTGAACCACATAACCCTGCTGGTTCAGACCGACCGATTCCAGGAAGCCGGTTTGCGGGTTCGCCTCCATATCGGTCGTGTTAGCTTCCAGAAAACCCGGAAAAGCGACTATAGTTACCGTCAAAGCCCAAAACAAAGCGATTGCGTCCAGCCTTCTTGCTCGATACACTTTCCTACCTCCTCTTCGGACGGGGATCGTTGTTTTTTGTGCCATTAGAATAATAACAAGTATCTATTTGGACACAAAAAGTAAAATCTAAATTTTTGCGGTTTTTGGGGAGATTTGTAGAATGGCGAAGCAACAGCTCCCGGTTTCGAAGTCTCTCGCCGCTTTACTCCGCGATCGACGCGAACAATTGAACCTGACCCTCCGGGAGGTCGAGGACCGGTCCCGCCAGTTCGGGGACCCGATTCCGTTTACGACACTGGGGAAAGTCGAACGTGGAGTCGTCGATCTCGGGTTTCCTCGCCTCAACTCGCTTTGCAAGGTTTACGGCATCTCCCTCCAGACCGCGGGGGACGTTCTCGATCTGGAGCATCGCGAACCGATCGAGCAACGGCCCGTCGCGGTTCTCGAGGAGGAGGCAGCCGAGTCCTGGAAGCGGGGGGATATCCGCAACGCCATGGCCGTGCTCGCGTCGATCCGGACCCGGACGGACCTCCCGGCTGTCGAGCGTCAACAGAGCTTGTTGCACTTCGCGATCGTCGCGGGTTCGCTCGGGAGGTATCAGGTTTCCCAATCGGTGATCGACGATCTTCTACTCGAGCCGCCGCTGCCGGAGTTGCTCGTCCGTGTCCTGGTCCAGGCTGCGGTTTGCTGGCATCGCCGTGGTTGCGGGGAAGCCGCACTCGGTTTCCTGTCCCGTGCCGAGCACCACTTACAGCCGGGCGATTCCGCCGAGTTGGCCTACGTGATGCACGAACGGGCGAGCACGCTCACTTCGATGGGTCAATTGGACGAGGCTGAGATCGCAATCGAGAAAGCGTTGGCCGCTTATCGGCAAGCCGGAAAAGTCCACGGCGAGAGTGGCGCACTGGGGGTCGGTATTCGTATCGCCGCATGCCGGCAAGATCATGCGTTGGCGGTAGAACGCGCGCAATTCGCGCTAGATCACGCACGAAGCCACCACCTCCAGCGCCTGTGTTGTCTGCGACTGATCGACAAAGCAAAAGCGCTGATCCAGTTACAGCGTTTTGCCGATACCTGGGAATGCCTGCATGAAGCACTCGTGGTCGCGATCTCCGAGCACGACCACGCCGCCCAGTTTTACGTGTATCACGCCCGATGGCGCGCGAGGCTTGCCGAGGGCGACGAAGAGAAGGCTCTATTGGAATTGAGCGCGGCGCAGTATGCGATGCGGTACGTCGATGCGGCCGGCCCGGAGGCCTGGGAGATTCGCAGCACGTTGCCCGGGTCAACCGATCTATCGACTATGGAGCCACAGCCTTCTTGAAAGCACGAGGGGTCATCCCCGTGACCTTCTTGAACGCTCGCTGAAACGTACGGACATCCTTGAAGCCGACCGCTAGCGCGACCCGTGTGACCGCCCTGTTCTTTTCCGCCAGCAGGGACTTTGCCCGCTCGATCCTCACGTGGGCGATCCAATCACGGAAACGAATCCCGGTACGCAGTTTGAAGTAGGCCGAAAAATATTTTGGCGAGAGTCTTGCGACTCTTGATGCCTGGGTCAATGAGAGATCCTCGTCGAGGTTTGCATCGACGAACTCCCTGACGCGGGCCAACGGTGCATAGTAGTCGAACGCCTCTTCGACCGAGGGTGTCGTGGCCCCTGATGCAGCCAACTCCTCCTCGGGCCGGATTGGAGTTGGCTTTTGGGGCCTCTTGATCGGCCGAATCTCTGTAAGCTCTTTAATTTTTAAACGATTGCGAATCGGCCCGGTCGTCTCTTTCATCGGGAGTCCTTCTGTAAGCTCTTTAAGCCTCAGCAAGTAACGTATCGATGCAGCAAGCTCAGTCATCTTACTTTCCTGTAAGCTCTTTAATCCCATCTGTTTCTACTTACGCACAGTGAATTCAACCATGGCCAAAGTCCCCATTTCAAACAAAAAACGATAAAACTAATACTTTAAGGGAAAATTGTCGCAAATTTAGGGATTAAGCGCCGTTTCGCGAACCGGGTAGGGCAACCGGTTCGCCAGACACTCGTCAAAGACCTCGATCAGACGATCGCGAGAGGCATCGTCGACCTCGACCGTCCGGGCCGGATCCTTGATCGCGATGACCCCGAAGTCGATCTTGCGCACGACGTTGAACAGATGTCGACGCGCCCACTCGAGATGTTCCGGCGGCTCGTCGGCGAAGTCTTCGGTGTAGTCGAAACGGTGGAACGCTTTGGACAGCAGAATGTCGTTCGGCTCGATTGCCGAGCCTTTGAGCCGTGACGGGTCGAAGAAATCGAATGAGAACTCGTTGAAATGCTGGCGGTGATACGGGTTGACGAGGTTGTACTCGGTCAGCGTCACGTACGGTACGCCGACCAGCAGCGGCGCACCGTGTTTCAACACCCGATGGATTTCGCCCAGCGCGAACAGGTAGCGGTCGAGGTGTTCCAGCGTGTGGTATGTAAAAACAAGATCCACGCTGTCGTTGTCGAAGGGAAGCGGGTCGTGATTGAGATCGAGACGGATATCCGCCTGCTCGCACAGATCGACGTTGTGAAACCCCGGTAGGTAGGTGGCGCCGGCGCCTATATTCAGCTGCACGGTTTCGTTCTTTTCACCCATGTCGCGCTTCCCCGTCCCCCTGCCTGGCTATCGGCAGTGGGGCGGTCCGCTTGAGCCCACCCGCGCGACGGCCAAACTTCGCCGTGAGACGGCAAGACTCGGCCGTCCGACGCCGACCACGTCATCGGAACTCGGACAAAATCGAGACCCTCCGATGGCATCGCGATTGCTCAGGTGAATCCCGGGACTTGACGAGGGATCATGAAGCGCTTGCTGGCGATCATCGGAGACGGTTCGAACGGCGTGGAGTACGTGCGATTCAGACAGCCGTTCGAGCATCTGAAGCCGCTGGGATTCGAGCTGTGCAGGCTGGGAGCGCGGCTCGCGCTGGAGTCCGGCCCCCGCGGCTACCGGCCCAACGAATCCCTGCTCGACGGGATCGACGCCGTGATCTTCCCACAAATCGTCCTGTCCCCACCGCTCCCCGACGGGTCGAGGCTGGATCTGGTCGGAAGCGTCTTCGAACACGCCGCCAGCCGGGGAATCCCGACGATCTATTCCGTGGACGACTACCTAGGCGACATCGCAGCGGATAACCCGGCGTTCGAACGTATCGGCGATTCCCTCGACAATGTGCAAAAAATCATCGACGGCGTGGACACCGCGTTCGTCACGACACCCGTGCTGCGCGACACGCTCGCGGCGAAAGGTGTCGCCGCCCACATCTTGCCCAACGCCGTCGATCCACAGCGCTGGAAACCGCGCGCCCGATCGTCCCGCAAACATCGCATCGGTTGGGCCGGTTCGGCATCGCACCTTGCGGACCTGCTGATGGTACTTCCGGCGATCCGCGATCTTCAGCGCCGCCTGGAGTGTACTTTCGTACTGTCGGGGCTCGTGCACCGCCCGATTCAGGAGGAGGCGGTCGACACCCGTGCGTTGCTCCCCAGTCTGGACGGGACGCGCCGCGAGCGAGCCGAGATGTTTCTCGAACTGGTCGACATGCTGCGCGATATCGAGTACGCACACGTTCCGTTCGTCGACGTCGACACCTACTTCGAGTTACTCCCCGCGCTCGACCTCGACGTCGGAATCTGCCCGCTGATCGACAACGAGTTCAACCGGCACAAATCCGCGTTGAAATTCTACGAATACGCGATGAGCGACACGGTCACGGTCGCCAGCGCCGTGCCTCCTTATAAGGATGAAGTGTCGATTACGGTCCCCAACGACGCGGCGGACTGGACGGCCACGCTGGAAGCGCTGTTGCGGTTCCCCCTGGACGGCGACCGCGAACTTACGGAACAACGCCGGTTCGTTCTTCAGGAACGAACCATTCAGCAGTGCAAGCATCGCTGGGCTGAAGCCCTCGACGCGACGCTCGCCCCAACAGTAGAGGTAAACACATGATGCACTCCCCGATTCAGCAGGCGGAAGATTGCCTGGCCCGCGGCGACAGGGCCGGGGCCACCGAACAACTCGCCGAGGCATCGCGCATCGATCCGTTCGATCCGGAGCCGCCGCTTCTCGCCGCGATGATCCACTTCGAGGACGGACAGATGGGTCGAGCGGCGTCCTGCGCCGTGCAGTCGATACGAGTCCGGCCGTTCAACCCCGCCGCACTGAACCTCCTGGCCGTCGCCTGCGGCGATGCCGGGTATCGCACCGAGGCTCTACGGATCCTGAATCGCCTCGAGAAAGAGGTCCCGGGGTTCAAACCCGCGAAACGCAATTTGAAACATCTTCGACGTGCCAAGGATAGGGTCGAGAAACAACCCGGCTTTCCGGCGGAGGACGTTCGCGCTCTCCTCGATCGACCGGCGGCTGGTCTCAGCGTCTGTATCGCGCTCGACGATACGGATCCGGGGGTCGAGGAAACACTCGAATCGATCCGTGGAATCGCGAACCAGATCGTCCTTCTCGACGCGACCTCGGATCCGAAACGCCGGCCGCATTCTGAGGATGAGACCGTCGAGATCGTTCGCACGGTCCCTTGCGCGAACCGATCCGTGTTGCTCAACGCCGCGGTGAGTCGCGCCGACCAGGCATGGGTTCTGGTCATGAAGCCCGGCGAAACGCTGGATCGAGCGTCGCGTGGGAAACTGACCCAGGCACTGGATCGCCACCGTACATTGGTCCACTTCGTTCGTGTGACTTTCTCGGACGACACCGCGGTTCTCGCGGCCAGGCTGTTTCGAAACGCTCCGGGTCTCGTTTATGCCGGTTCCGTGTTTCCGTCGATTCGACCGGCCCTCCACGTCCTGCAGACGGATTGGCGCTTGGACTCCTTCCGACCCGGAGTCACGCTCCGTGGCGCTGCCGCGGCGACGAACCTCGAGCTCACCAAAGAGGACCGGCAACGTTTCCTCGCCGCGAGCTGCGAGGAACTGAAGAGCGATCCCACAAACCCGGCGCTTGTGCGGCAGTTCGCTCAAGTGTCGACCGAAATGGGAGACGCGGAACAGGCACTCGACGCGCTTACCCACCTCGAGGGTTCCGCCTGGCTCAGCGCCGAGGAGTTCGCGGTCTCGAGCGCGCGCTGTTTGATCCGACTCCATCGCTGGAACGACGCTCGCGAACGTATCGAGTCCCATCACGCCAAGCACCGACCGACACGGAACACGTCTTACCTCCTCGGTGTCGCGGCCGGCGGCGCCGGTGACCCGGCAGCGGCCACACGTGCGTTGAAGAAGTCCTCCACGTTGCCCGAGGAAGACTCCACGTTGCCACCGTTACCCGAGATTCGAACCGCGGCGCTCCCGAACCTGCTCGGCGCGGCCTGGATGGACCTCGGAAAATACGACGAAGCGGCCGAGGCGTTCGGCACCGCTCTCCGGAGAGAACCTCACAGCGTTGAGGCGCGGATGGGTCTGCTGAGCCTGCACATGGTTCGTGGCGAGATCGAGACGTTGCTCCAGCAACTCGACGCATGGATCGACGGGCAAGGGGAAAATCCGAGAGTCTGGCACTACGGATCCGTCTTGCTGAGCAGGATCCCGGATCTGGCCGAGGTGAACGCGCAATGGGTTACCGAGGCACGCCGGCGATTCCCGCGGGATCCCGATCTTCGCAGGCAGGAGGTCGAGGCCCACTTGCGCGGCGGGCGAATCGATGTCGCTCTCGAATCGCTTCGCGGTTCGGAAAGCGTGGCGGACCTGGCCGCTCGTTTCGTCGCCTCGCTCGCGGCCGGTGTCGAACTGCCCGATGTTCCGGCCGACGTAAGGATGCAAATCGAAACCGGCGTCCTGGTTTGGCTCAAGGCGTGGATGTCTCACCAAGAGTTCGAACCGCTCGATCGTGCGCTTACGCGGATCGCCTCAGCCCAGCCGGCGTTACCCGGGCTACCGGATCGGACCGCAGCGTGGTTGGAGGAGATTGGCCAGGCCGATGCCGCGGCGCGAATACGTCAGCAGCGTCCGGGAGTGGCAACCGCCGGCTCGTAACCGAAGGCGACGAGCGAATCTTCGAGCAGCCGGTTGACCGTCGTGGCGACTTCGGGGGTCAACTCGTGGCGCCATCGTCCGATCGACTCCTCGGGACTCCGCGTGGTGCGATGGAACGCAAGTTCGGACGTCTCGCAATCGGCTGCCGCAATCAACGAGTTCACCGTACGTTCGCGGTCGTCGAGACCGGCGTGTCGCAACAAAGCTCCCATCGTCGCAGTGGGGTCGAGCACGAGCTCCTCGTAGCGCACGAGAAGCGCTGACTCCTCACGCTGCCTCCAGGCCGCAGACAACTGCGCGCAGCGTATCGCGAACAACTCGATCATTTCGAGGTCCGTATCCACTTTCTGGCGGTCGAACGCGGCGAAACCACGTTTGTTGTTGAACGCCAGCATCGAACAGACCACGTCACGGAAGTCGCGCACGAGAAAGATCTCCCGGGCGCCGTGGTACAGGTCATGAATCATCCAGGGCACGTGACTGCTGGGGAGATGTTTTTCCGCAAAGAACCTGGGGGAGCCCTCGTTCTGGGCAGCTGCAACCGTGCGGTAAAAATCCTGAGTGGCACGTTGGCAGAACTCCGCCACTCGCTCTATCGAACCGTGTCCCATCCATTTCGCGACCGCGGCATGTTCCGTCACGGGCTTTCGGTGGAACGGGTTGTGACCGATCCACCGCCGCCGCTCGACGAAATCGTCGGGGTGGCTGGATTCATGGAGGTTCGCGGGTTCGGTCAGGATCTTGAATGCCTGCAACCAGTAGCTCGCCGCGTACGTTTCGTAAGGGTAGCTTCTCTCGACGAGGATCTCCGGGTGTTCGGAGAGCAACCGTAGCAACCGTGTCGTGCCCATGCGAAACAGCGACGTGATCATCAACGGTTGGAACTCCGGCGAGAAACCACTATTCAACGGTGCACGGCGATAACCGATCTCGATCATCGGCTGTTGTGTGCCGTCGTCCAGCAAAGCGTCGATGCGGAGACGGCCCGCACGTGGCAACGAGGCCAGTCCGACGGCCGTATCGAAACCCGACTGGGCTCCCGCGGGGCCATGGACGCTAGAGACGTCGGAGCGCGGGAGCTCGACGGGGCAACAACGCAGGACCTGATCGTCGCAGGCCACCGCGACTTCTTTGACCGGCCTGTCGCATCCGATGACCCAGCCTGCGAGTTGCAGCGTGTAGGTATCGGTGAACGAAGAGACCGACGGAATGTCCAGGGAGAATCCCAGCAAAGCGTCGCTCTCGGGGGCGTAGGAGATCTCGACGATCTCCGCGACCTTCTCACCTTCCAACGTGCGCGAAGTGCTCATACGGACACGACTGTCGGGCGAGCGCGAGCCTCCGTCTCCGTGGCGCGGACCCTGAGATCCGGTACGTGCCAAACCTGTTTCCCGTCGCGACGAAGTCGCGCACCCAGCTCCTGGTGCCACGCAACGCCCGCTTGCATGTCTCCAGCGCCCTCGAGCAACTTTGCCAACACCGATCCGCGCATGCAGCACAGCTCTCGGATCGGGGCATCGACGGCGATCATGCGATCCAGATGCGAAGGTTCGGCTATCAGAGGCGCCCCATCGGCAGCGTGCCCACAGAGTTGTTTTCCATCGTTCGTTTCCAGACCACCGCTCAGAACGCACAGCTCGGGGATCCGCTGGAACAGTTTGTCGACCAAAGCGTCGTTCTCGGGGTCGATGTGTTCAACGTCGGACGAGGCGACCATCACCACTTCGGCGCGGCACAGCTCCAGCGCCGCCAAGACCCCTCGATCGCGATCGCGATCGACGACCACTTCCGCGACCTGCTCGAGCCGTTCGCTCTCGGCTTCCGTGAACCGATCGTCGTCCAGGACCAGGACGAGTTGGTGGTTGCACTTGGCCGCCGGAGGGTTCTGGTACGGTTCGAGAAAACGTGTCGCCGCCTCGAAATTCGCCAGATCCGTGACGACCGTGGAAATCCGGTAATCACGTGCGCTACATCCGTCCCAGTCAATGCCATGTTCGTGAAGACGGCGTTGCATCGTCCTTTGCACTTGGATCGACGCTTGCCCTTTGCTCGCCCGGCATCGAACCCAGCGCCCGACACGCTGAACTCCGTCGACCTTCAACGCCTCCTCGAGGTAACCGCGCGACAAGTGAAAACCGAGGATCAGATGAAACGCCCCGAAAAGCTCCTGGACGATCTTGAATGTTGCGCTCTCGTCCGGGGTCAGTGTTTTTCTGGATCCGTCGTCGCGGCAGAACGTTCGGTTCCACAACTCCTGGTACCCGGCATGTTCGTCCTGGCTCAATAGCGGCTGAAGCCGCCCGATCTGTTGACGGGCATGATCCAGCCGCGTATCGGAACACATCAGATACTGGGCGATAACCAGATCCTGTATTCCGGTCCCACCTTCGTAGTCGGGGTGCTTGCGTTCCAGATGCAGGATCGCCTTGCCGATCGTCCGTTGGCGGCCGCAATACTGCTCGATCGTGATCGGGTGGTTGTGGTAGCCGACCGCCTCCGGCTCGAAGACGATCCGCGCGCCCGCCTCGACAAGGCGAATACCGAGATCCGAGTCCTGGCACCCGTAGGGGAACCTCTCGTCGAACGCGCCGACTCTTTCGAGCACGTCGCGACGAACGGAGAAATTAGGAGCGTACAGAAAATTGGGAGGAACTCTTTGCCGGTCTCGGATCATGAAGTAAGCGAACTGGAACCCGCCGTTGATCAGATAAAACATGAACGGGGTGATCTCGAGCTGCGGTGGGTAGGGTAGGTAACCCAGGACAACGGTATCCTCACTACCGGATTGTTCGTGCCGGTCGAGATGTTTCCGGAGTAGCGTGGGTTCAAACAGAATGTCCTGTGCCGAGGAAAGCACATACGTCCCGCGTGCCAGCCCGATCGCTTCGTTGGTGGTTCGCGACTGGCTCGCGTATTCGACGCGCTCGATACGAAAATCGAACGGATACGAGCGCTCGCGGAACATCTCGTACGTCCCATCGGTCGATCCGTCGTCCACGACGACAACTTCGAGCGCCTGCATGTCGAAATCGGCCGCGGCGATCGAATCGAGTGTCGCGGCGAGACGCTCTTTCTCGTTATGTGCGGGGATGACCACACTAAACAACGGTACGGGTCGCATCCGATCCTCCTCGATGAGTTCAATCTTCCGGCGAGTTGTTTTGCAACGCACGTGCCAGTCAATGGGGCTGGTTTCTCGGGACCGCTGTCGAGATTCCGACGGCGGGCGGGTTCGTACTGCCGGTCGATCGTCGATCCTCCGACACTTCAGCCCGGGAAAGCCGGGATTCTCGATTGGCATCGCACTTGCTCTCAGGATGCTCGAGAGAGGTGATCATGGGAACGACCGAAGTCAACGAACGGCAATACGCTCGCTTCGCCGTTTGCTTGAACGCCCGCTTCCGCTGCTTCGATTCGGCGGAGGAAGCGGAGGGAATCGAAGAGACTTTGCTTGCCGCACCCTCGGTCTGGGCCCCGCCCGGAGAGTCGGAGTTATGGAAGCTGGCGGACAGCCAACAGTCCGGCGCGAGCGGTTTGCTGGCAAAGGCGGTGCTCGACATTTCCGCTCAGATCGAGCGCCTCAACAGGAGCGTGCTCGATCCCGACGGGCCGATGCAAGTCGGGGAGATTCACGAAATCTCTTGTGGTGGTGCTCGTTTTTCATCGCAGCAGCTACTCAAACCCGGATCTCTGATGCTGCTCTCGCCGATGGATGACGAAAACGAAGCGCCTCCGGTTCGAATCCTGGCCGAGGTGATCCATCTCGAGGGTGGCCCCGCCGGCCAACACGGCATCGTCTTTAAGGCAATGCATCCTACTGATAAAAAAAGACTTACGCGGTATATCTACGGGCTGCAGCGACGCCAGCTCCGGAGGGCCTCCGAACTTCGTCCATAGCGCTTTTTAAAGCTCGCCCTCCTCCCGCCGATAAGGATCTGCGAGCGCGGATCCATGGTGGGTCTTGCGCTCACGGACGGCCGCCACGTCGGCGGCCACCGCGGTAAGGAAACCGCGGATTGGCTTCCAAGGAGGAAGAAACCATGGCGAGCGGATTTTCTGTCGTCAACAACATCGCTTCTCTCAACGCCCTGAACCGGCTCTCACGCACCAGCACCGGTTTGAACAAGACCCTCGAGCGGTTGTCCTCGGGACTGCGCATCAACTCGGCGGCCGATGACGCTTCGGGTCTGGCGATTGCCGACGGCCTGCGCGCGGACGTCGCGGCCCTCAACCAGGCCGTGCGGAACGCCAACGACGGCATCAGCGTCGTGCAGGTCGCCGATGGGGCCCTGTCCGAGATCTCGAGTTTGCTGCAGCGCGCGGTTGCGTTGGCCGAGTCCGCGGCTTCGGATACGTCCGGTCAAGACGCCGGCGCCGCGAAGACTGCGATCAACGCGGAGTATCAAGAGATCCTTCGCGAAGTCAACCGCATCAGCTTGACAGTCGACTTCAACGACCGCGTGCTGTTCGGCACGTCCGGCGTAACGTTCGACGTCCAGGTCGGCGCGTCCGCAACGCAGGCCAACAACGTGATCACGTTAACGACCTCGGCGCTCGAGGCGACCGTTTCCGGCGCCGCCGGGCTGAGTCTGACCGGCAGCGGCACCGGCATCGGCGTGACCACGTCGGCGCTGACCACCAAGGCCGACGCGCAGGCCGAACTGACACTGGTACGAGCGGCGATCGACAACGTCTCGGCTCGTCGCGGAGATCTGGGCGCGGCCCTGAACCGTTTGGAAGCCACCGTGACCGTCGTTTCGGTCCAGGCTCAGAACCTGCAGTCGGCGGAGAGTCAAATCCGCGATGCCGACGTGGCCGCCGAAATCGTTCAGCTGACCAAGTTCCAGGTACTGAACCAGACCGGTCTTTCGGCGCTGGCGCAAGCCAACGCGACGTCTCAGAGCGTGTTGTCGCTCCTGAGTTAGTTCTCTGACGGGTGGGGGCGGCCTCGAGCTGCCCCCACTTATGCGTTGAGGTTTTCAAAATGGGCGAATTACTTGGAATCTTAGGGAGCACGGCCGAGGCAGTTTCACGCCCAGTGTCGGAAACGCGTTCCTCGACCGAGCCCAAAAAGGAAAGCCCCGCCAAGACCGGCGGGGCCAACCCGGAAGACGTTCGTGCCTCGCTACGTGACAACGGAGACAAGGTCTCCATTGGCAACCGGACGGTGGAGTTTTCTTACGACGAGGATCTGCATCGCGTCATCGTGAAGGTCTTTTCTTCGGAGTCCGAGCCGCCCAAGGTTGTGAGGCAAATTCCTGCGGAAGAGTACCTGACGTTCGCGGCGCGTTACCGCGAGTTGCACGGCATCCTGTTCGACGAACAAGCATAACGGGGACGACAACATGGATATTGGTTCGCTGAACTTCAGTGGTTTAGCCAGTGGTATCGATACGAGAAAACTGATCGACGCGATCCTCAGCGTCGAGCGGCGGCCAATCGATCGTCTGGAGGTTCGACAAACCGAACTGAACCAGCAAAAATCCGCGCTGGATGAACTTCGTTCGAAACTCAGCGGATTTCTCAACGCGGTCAAGAGCATTTCCTCGGATCAGACGTTTCGCGGACGCGCCACCAGCGTTTCCGACGATCGTTTCTTTACCGCGACGGCGGGAACCGCTGCGGAGACCGGCCAGTTTGCGGTTGAGGTGCTCGAACTCGCGGAGGCCCACAAGGTCGGGAGCGACGGTCTGGCGGCTTCGGATCAACCGCTCGTCAACGACGGCACCATCACGATTCAGTCGGGAACCGGCGACGTGATCACCGTCGATGTGAGTGCCGCATCGGGCAACAACTCGCTGGCCGCGGTCCGCGACGCCATCAATGACGCCGACAAGGGCGTCGCGGCGTCGGTCCTGTTCGACGGGGCCGATTACCGGTTGGTCGTGCGCGCAGAGGAAACCGGTGTCGACAAAGCGTTGACGATCACCGACGGTACGAATCTCGATCTGGACAACGGGGCCAACGAGTTGATCGCGGCAGCGGACTCGCGCATCACGGTGGACACGGTCGAGATCACGAGTTCAAGCAACACGGTGTCCGGCGTGATCGAGGGCGTCACGTTGAATCTGTTACAGGTCAGCACGGGAGCACCGGCGGTCAACCTTCAAGTCGCACCCGATGTCGAGACGACCGTCGAGGCCGTCGGTACGATGATCGAAGCCTACAACGATGCGATCAAGTACGTTAACGAACAACTCGATCACGACAACCCCGGTCCGCTGTCCGGAAACAGTCTCGTGCGGCGGCTCCAATCGACCCTCCAGACTTTGGTCACCAACGGGGTCGAGGGAATTCCCTTTGGAGGGATCCGTTCGCTGTCGTCGATCGGCGTGTCGTTCGACGGCAAGACCAGCGAACTGAGCCTGGACACGGCCAAGCTTACGGAGTTGCTCGAGACGCGGTTCGACGACGTCGGGAACCTGTTCTTGACGGCAGCCAGCACGTCCAGCGCGTTCGTGAGTTTCCTGGGCGCCGGAACCGGCGCGGTCTCCGGGGATCATTCCGTCGAGATTACCCAGGCCGCCGCCCTCGCCTCGGTCGTCGGCATCGCTCCGATTCGGTCGCAGGGCTTGGCCAAGGATGAGACCCTGACGATCACGTTCAACGGAACCGATGTCGTCGTGGATCTGCTCAAGAACGACAAGATTGACGATGTCGTGGACAAGATCAACACGGCGTTCACCGCAGCGGGTGTCGCGGCCGCGGCGTCCGATGATGCCGGGGCCCTACGCCTTTCGAGCGACGATTACGGGGACGACCAGAACATCTCCGTGCTCTCGACGGTCACGGGCCAAACCAACGGAAAACAAACCGGTTTCCACAAGACCAACCCGACAGCATCCACCGGGGCGCATGTTGAGGGAAAGATTGGCGGAATCGACGCGACGGGCGTCGGACGCACCCTGACTGCACCCGAAGGCGGCGACACCTCGGGAATCTCTTTGCTGATCAGCGCGACGGCGGCCGACGTGGCGGCAGCGGGCGGCGATTTCGGCACGCTCACTTTTGCCGAAGGACTGACCCGGGGCATCATCGCCGAACTCTCCGAAATGACCCGTGTCGGCGATGGACGGATCGATTCGTCCCAGGACATCATTGATACCCAGGTGCGCACGCTGTCCGACGAAGTCCAGCGACTCGAGGAACGCCTGCTCGGCCGCGAGGCCCGCCTGGTTCGCCAGTTCGCGGCTGCGGAACGTGCCATCTCGATCTTGCAGTCTCAACAAAATTCTCTGGTCGGATTCATTCCACCATCGTAGGCGGA
>Ga0224508_10002948_pt1 | contig 14248 bp, 13 predicted proteins | sample SF_Jan12_sed_USG_4_FD_170157 | JGI IMG/M metagenome (GOLD analysis project Ga0224508, IMG submission 170157) | Sediment microbial communities from San Francisco Bay, California, United States - SF_Jan12_sed_USGS_21 | ecosystem: Environmental > Aquatic > Marine > Sediment | place: USA... | reverse complement strand
GACCAGCCCGCGCGCGATTTCGGCGCCATCTGGCGCCAGGCAGGCAACCACTTCGCCGCGATTGAACACGCCCTTGACGGCCTTGACCCCGATCGGCAACAGCGACGCGTTGCGGTTGACCAGCACGTCGACCGCGCCATCATCCAGGGTTAGCTCGCCGGCACAGCGCATGTGCCCTGCCAGCCATTGCTTGCGCGCCGCCATGTGGCCTTCGCTCGCCTCCAGGAAGCTGCCCAGCGACTCGCCCTGCACCACGCGCGTTATCACATTGTTCAGCTTGCCGGACACGATCACCGTATGCGTGCCGGAGCGCGCCGCCAGCTGGGCCGCGCTGACCTTGGTCTGCATTCCGCCGCGGCCCAGATCACCGCTGCTCGGGCCGGCGTATTCGACCAGTTTCGGATCGCGCGCATCGGCGCGCTCGATCAGCCGCGCGTCGGGATTATTGGCCGGGTTGGCGTCGAACAGGCCCTGCTGGTCGGTCAGAATGATCAACAGGTCGGCCTCGATCAGGTTAGCCACCAGCGCGCCGAGGGTATCGTTATCGCCGAAGCGAATTTCCTCGTTGGAGACGCTGTCGTTTTCATTGATCACCGGCACCGTGCCAAATCGCAGCAGCGCGCGCAGCGTGGCGCGCGCATTCAGGTAGCGCTTGCGATTGGACAGGTCCGCATGGGTTAACAGGATTTGCGCGCTATGAATGCCGTGCTCCTGGAAACAGGCTTCATAGGCCTGCACCAGCCCCATCTGCCCCACCGCCGCGGTCGCCTGCAGCTCGGACAGGTTGCGCGGGCGCGATTTCAGGCCTAGCCGGGTGATACCCTCGGCGATCGAACCGGAAGACACCAACACCACGTCGACACCATCGGCGCGCAGTTGCGCCATCTGTTCCGCCCAGGCGGTAATAACACCGCGGTCGAGACCCCTGCCTCCCGCGGTTAGCAGCGCGGAGCCAATCTTGACCACCACTTTTTTATAGCGATTCATTGTCTTCCAGGAAACTCATAATATCGTGGCAAAGCCGATCGACGCCCTGCTTGTTGAGCGCGCTGATCGCATGCACCGGACCGGTCCAGCCGAGCCCGGCGGTAATTTCGTCGATGACGTCCTGTCGCTCGTCCTCGGCCACCAGGTCGAGCTTGTTCAGCACCAGCCAGCGCGGCTTCTGGGATAGCGATTCGTCATAAGACTCGAGCTCGTGCAGAATCTTGCGCGCCGAGTCGACCGCCGAATCGGCGCTGGCATCGGGCATGACGTCGATTATATGCAGCAACAGTCGCGTGCGCTGCAAATGTTTGAGGAACTGGATACCGAGGCCGACGCCCTCGGCGGCGCCCTCGATCAGCCCGGGGATATCGGCGACCACGAAACTGCGGTGTTTGGCGACGCTGACCACGCCGAGGTTGGGATGCAGCGTGGTGAACGGGTAGTCCGCCACCTTCGGGCGGGCCGCGGATACCGAGCGAATGAAGGTCGATTTGCCGGCATTGGGCATGCCCAGCAGGCCGACATCGGCGATCACCTTGAGCTCGAGTTTGAGGTCGAACTGCTCGCCCTTGCTGCCGGGGCTGCACTGCCGCGGCGCGCGGTTGGTGGAACTCTTGTAGCGCGTATTGCCGAGACCGTGAAAGCCGCCGCGCGCGATCAGTAGCGGCTCCGATTCGCAAGACACGTCGGCGATCAGTTCATTTTGATCCAGCGTGGTTATCATCGTGCCCAGCGGCACTTCGATGACGATATCCTCGCCCTTGTGCCCGGTTTTGTTCTTGCCCTGCCCGTTGGCGCCGCGTTTGGCGACGAATCGACGGGTATGGCGAAAATCGGACAGCGTATTCAAATCCTTGGAGCCGACCACGTAAACCGAGCCGCCGTCGCCGCCGTCGCCGCCGTCGGGGCCGCCCATCGGAATATATTTCTCGCGCCGGAAACTGACGATGCCGTTGCCGCCATCACCGGCCTTTACGAAAATATTGGCTTCATCGATAAATTTCATCGCGCGATCATACCATCCAGAAACAAGAAAGCCCCGCTAGGGCGAGGCTTTCGAAGTCTTATCTAACGAGGTTTACGCTTAGTTAACCACGTTGACGAAGGTGCGGTTGTAGCGCCCCTTGACCTTGAACTCGACCTTGCCTTCAGCCTTGGCGTAGAGGGTGTGGTCCTTGCCGCAACCGACATTGTCTCCGGGGTGGAATTTGGTGCCGCGCTGACGCACGAGGATGTTACCCGGAATAACCACTTCGCCGCCGAACTTTTTCACGCCCAGGCGTTTGGATTCCGAATCGCGACCGTTGCGGGTACTGCCCGCCGCTTTTTTATGTGCCATTGTCTAAACCCTATGCCTTGATATCGGTTACTTCGATTTCAGTATAGCTCTGGCGGTGACCCATCTGCCGACGCGAGTGCTTGCGACGGCGGAATTTTACGATTTCTATCTTGTCGCCACGGCCATGCGCGGTGATCTTTGCGGTTACGCTGGCCTTGTCGAGCGTCGGCGTTCCCACGGAAACCTTGTCGCCGTCTGCAACCATCAATACATTGTCGAGCTTGACGGTCGAACCTTCGTCGCCGGCGAGCTTTTCAACGCGCAGGGTTTCACCCTTGGTTACCTTGTACTGTTTTCCGCCGGTGGCGATGACAGCGTACATGTGTGTCTCCGAAGCAATACTGAAAAAGGTGGCGAATTCTAGCGGCTGGCGGGGCCTCCGTCAATGCCTTTAAGCGATTGATTCACAAATTAATATGCATCCCTGGCACGGGCCGCCGAATGGGTTGCTTGCGGCTTAAGGGGTGATCTTCAAATCAGTAGTAAATACTGAATTTGGAGATCCGGATCGCAGGCAACCGAAGGGCCACCTGGCGACTGTCTGGGCGGCATTCAGATTCCTGACAGTTTCTGAATATTCGATGGCTTCAGAGAGGTTGGGATCGTGCTTCGCCCAGCCTTTATGTCGCCAGGTGGTCCTCCGGTCGCCCGCTATTGTCAGTTCCAGGGGCTGTTTCATTGTCTTCAAAGTCAAGTCAGGAGTTCCCGAGTGCCCTTGCGGATATATATTAAACGAAGCGATAGACCGTGGAGCAGGCTTCCGGTATGGTCGCTGGCGACATAAAGGCTGGGCGCCTAACAGCGTGACACCAGGTGTAGCCGCTCAAGAGTCAGGATACAGCCGGGATTCGAAGATCGCCCAGACAGTCGCCAGCGGCTATGCCGGCAGCCTGCTACCTGAGCTCCCGCAACGAGCGGGCGTTTCAGCAACGCCGGAAACAGATCCTAGAAACGGAAGAAGCCGTTGAGGAAGGCGCCGTCGTACTCGAGATCGGAGTCCAGGTTGTCGACGTCGTCCAGTTCGAGCGAAAACTGCCGCACACCGCCTTCCAGACCAAAGCCGCTATCCGACTCGTAACCCAGCCTGATGGTGGTATCGTCCACGCTGCTGTCGCCAGCGCTGATATTACTGATATCCACGCCCACGTAATAACCAGTGAACGGCAAGTCGAATTTGGCCGACACGTAAAGCAGCGGAACGGTCTCGTCTATATCGATACTGCTGGTCACGGTATTGGCGCTACCTACCATCGACACTTCGCCGTCAAAGCGCTTGACGTCAATACCGATATCGAGGTTTACCCAGTTATCCAGTACTTCGTAGTACAACACGATGTCATCATGCGACAGGTCCAGTGTAGTGCGCAGGGTTTCGCCGGCATTATAGGTTTGTCCCTCGAAGGTGACATTGCCGCTTAACACTTCGCTGCCGTCGCTGTCGAGGCCAACGCCCTGATACTTGATGTTCGGCAAAAACGGTATCGGATGTTCCAGTCGCATCACTATCGACGTATCGTCGGTATCGTCGATGCCGAGGTCGTCGGATATGTCGACCTCGGTATCCCCGGTACTGCTAAAATTACCCGACACTTCCGGGGCCCAGTAGACAGCCTCCAGGCTGAAACCTATGACGTCGGCCTGCACCGGCGCAGCCAGCATAAAAGCCAGCGCTGCAATAGCTATTTCCTTTAAACCTGATTTCATTTGACTTCTCGTCTGATATAAAAAAGCGGTTAGTGAAACCGAATATGTATTTAATAGACCCGTCTGCCATATTTTTCAAGGCTGTCCTGGCGCAGTTCCAGCCCGAGGCCGGGCGAATCTTTCAATTGCAGCATGCCATCCGCGATAATCGGTGGATCCTGGAACAACTCGGCCTGCAGCGGGTCGCGCTCGGGATCGGTAAAGGCCTCGACGATTAGTCCGGCGGGGCTGCCGGCGACGATGTGCGCATGAATGAAGCAGTCATGATGGGGGGCGACGTCAACGTGATTCAACTCCGCCAGTGCCGACAGCTTCCGGCCCATGGTAAATCCGCCCATGCGGGTGCAGTCGAACTGCAGAATCTTGATTGCCTTTTCCTCGAGCAGCGCACGGCAGCCCTGCGCGGTAGTCTCGCTCTCGCCGGCAGATAACGGAATATCGGTTTTTTGCGCCAGCAGCGTGAGCAGGCGCCTGTCGTCATACCAGTGCACGGGCTCTTCCAGCCAGCGGGGATTCACTTCCGGCAGCCGTTTCACGGCTTCGAGCGCGGTACTCAAATCCCAGCCGCAATTGACGTCGATCATCAATTCCGCTTCACTACCGATGACTTCCCGGATAACCTGCAGGCGCTGCATGTCCTGCTCCAGGCCGAGCGCCCCAATCTTGGCCTTGAACGCGCGATGCCCCTGGGATTTGAGCATTTGCATTTCGTCGCGCAATTCCTCCAGGTCCTTGCCTTCGCGGTAGTAGGCGCAGGTGACATAACAGGGCACGGCGTCCCTGTGCCCGCCAAATATGCGGTAAAGCGGCATCTCGCCGTGCTTCCCGAGAATGTCCCACATGGCGATATCCACCGCCGCCGATGCCAGCACGATGTCGGCTTTACCCCAGCCCTTTTGCGCACAAATCCGGTGCCAGGTAAGTGCGAGCAGCTTTTCATAGAGTCGTTCCGGCGCCAGGGCGTCTGCGCCGACGATGACCTCGTGCAATCCGTCGTTGAACATCTGCGCCGTCCTCTCGAGTGAAGCGTTGCTGCTGGCGAGCCCAAAACCCGAGATCCCGGCATCGGTGTGTAACAACACCAGTAGTTCGTTGGCGGCGGGAACCGGGAAATGACTGACCCAGTGCGGGCGCTGCTCTTCGGGCCCGCCGAGTATGTAGACTTCGATTTCGGTTATTTTCATCCCTTATTCCTCTATCGCATCAGGCGGCGCCGGACTTGAGCAAGCGCGTTAAGCCAAGCGTAATCAATAAAAGTGCGGTCGCGTTGACGACAATGGCGGGGCCGGTCTGCCAGTCGAAGTGGAAGGAGCTGGCGATACCGCCGGCCAGCGCGCCGACGCCGTAGAGCGCGCTGATCGCAACCATTTGCTCCGGGCTGCGGCTGAACAGGCGCGCGCTTGTGGTCGGAATCACCAGCATCGCCGCGATCAGCAGCACGCCCATGACTTTCATCATCACCGCCACCAGCAGGGCGATCATGGCATACATCAGGAACTGCAGTTTGCGCACCTCGATACCCTCGGCCTGGGCAATTTCGCGACTCACCGACAACGCGACGAAGTCACGCCAGTGATACGCCAGCAAAATCAACAGCAGCACCGTGGTAAGCAGCAGGCTTAACAGATCGGCGGGGGTGGTCGCGAGCAGATCGCCAAACAGGATAGCCTCGAGGTTGACGCGCCCTGCCGGCAGCAGTCCGACCAGGATAATGCCGCCGGCCAGGCCGGTATGCGAAATGATCGCCAGCGTGGTCTCCGATAGCGCGCTATTGAAGCTGCTGACCCGGCTCAGCGAGAACACGATCAGCAGCGCCACCGCCAGCACACCGACGATCGGCAACAGCTGCAGCATCAAGCCGACGCCGACGCCGAGTATCGCGGCGTGGCCGAGGGTATCGCTGAGGAAGGCCAAACGCTGCCAGACCATCAGGCAGCCCATCGGCGCGGCGATGGTGACCATGATCAGGCCGGCGAAAATACTGCGTAGCAGGAAATCGTCGAGCCACTCAGTCATGATGATGATCCGCAGGCTCGCCGGAGACGTCATGCACGTGGTCGTGATGATGCGTGTAGATAGCGATCGAGTCCGCCGCGGACTTGCCGAACAGGGCCAGGTATTCCGGATCCCGGCTGACCGACTCCGGCAGGCCCGAACAGCACAGGTGCTGGTTCAGGCACAGCACCTGGTCGGTTTGCGACATGACCAGGTGCAGATCGTGCGAAACCATTAAAACCGCGCACTGCAGTTGCGTTCGCAGCTCGCCTATCAGTTCGTACATTCTGATCTCACCGGTAACATCGACGCCGGAGGTGGGTTCGTCGAGCACGATCAGGTCGGGATCGCCGAGCGTTGTGCGCGCCAGCAAAACCCGCTTCAGCTCGCCCTCGGACAACGAGCGCACCTGGCGTCGTTTCAGATAGGTGACTTCGGTTTGCGCCAGGGCATGATCGATATCGATCTCGCTGGCGCGACGTGTAAGCTGCAGCAGGCGCTCTACCGTGAGCGGCATCAGCGTATTGACGTAGACTTTTTGCGGCAGGTAACCGATACGAAGTTGCGGCCGGCGCTCGATTTCGCCTTCGAAGTTTGTCAGCAGACCGGTGACGATATTCGCCAGGGTGGATTTGCCGGCGCCGTTGGGGCCGATAATCGTCGTGATCTGCTGCGTCCCTAGCTCGAAGCTGACCTTATCGAGAATCTTACGCCCGCCCGCAGAATAGCTGACATCGCTCGCCCGTAGCAATACTTCAGCCCGCATGCTTTTGACACTCCGCGCAAACCCCGGTTATTTCGACTACCGAATAATCGACCGCAAAACCAAGATTGTCGGCTTCGGCAAGCAAGGCGTTGTCACTGCCCTCGAGTTCGGCAACCCGATGGCAGTCGCGGCAAATCAGAAACTGCGCGCCGCGGCGATGCCCGGGATGGACACAGGAAATGAACGCGTTTCGGCTTTCGATACGGTGAATCAAACCTTCCGCCATCAGGAAATCGAGCGCACGGTAAACAATGGCAGGCGCGATACGTTCCTCGCCATCGGCCTGGTTTAATTCGGCCAGAATATCGTAAGCCCCCATCGGCTGATGGCTGACGAGCAAGATTTCGAGCACCTGCCGACGCCGCGAAGTCAGGCGCAGCTTGCGCTCATCGCAGAGCTGACTGGCCTCAGACAGCAGCTGACGCTGACAGCGGCGATGGTCGTGCTTGCGAAAAGCGATTTCCGGAGGACGGGATTTGTCAGACATAATGTTATATTATAACGTATCAGTTTTCTGGATGCACCCCGGCCCGTTATCAGCGATGCGATTCCTCGTCTTATTGTTATGTCTGCAACCGGCACTGCTGTCGGCGGCGCCACGGGTAGTAACATCGATTGCACCTCTACACGAAATAACCAGCGCGATCATGACGGGCATCGCCACGCCGCAACTCGTCATCGAAAGTCATCACTCAGCCCATCACTTCGCTTTCAAACCCTCGCACCTTCGCCGCCTGCAGCAGGCCGATCTGGTGATCTGGGTCGATCGTTACTTCGAAGCGGGCTTCAACCGGGTGCCCGAGATGCTGGCGGATTCGACACGGAGGCTGGAACTACTGCCGGCACTCGGCATCGACAATGGCGATGGGCATTTCTGGTACTCTCCCAGGCTGCTGCAAATGAGCATAACAATGATTGGCAGCGCGTTGACGGATGTCGATCCGAGCAATCGGGCAGACTACCTGGAAAACGCAAAACGGTTAAATCAGGCGATAGCCGGTTGGCGTCAACGGTTCCAGCATCGCTGGCAGGATGCTTCGCTCAGGCTGTTAACCGATCATGGATTTCTGTCGCTGTTCGCGGCTGACTTAAAGCTGTTCGAGATCGCCGCGATTCAGGATCATCACGACGCCCAGGGCGGACTCAGGGATCTCGATCGGGTCGAAAAATGGTTAGGCGACCAGCCCTCTGCCTGCCTGTTGACCCTCGAACCGACAGCCTCACCGCTGGCCACAAGCCTGGCGACCAAATATCGCCTCCGCATCGTCAACGCCATCGACACAAGCCATCCACCAAACACGATCCTGCGCCGCCTCGAACAACTGGAATCCGCCCTCGAAATCTGCCAGCAACAAACAACAACAGCCGCTGAATAATTCTGGCGCAGAAATAACCTGTCTTAATAAATCGCTTCGCCGCCGCGGCCAAAGCCCCATGCAGACACAGGGATAAAGGCTCTCTATGTACGCAAAACGAGATTCGATTGCGAATATCGATGCCAGCGGATACATTGGCTTCAACTTAAAGAATTGGATTCGACATGACCAACCCCGTCGGTTCGGAGACACTTACTCCGCTGTATGTATATGACGAAAGCGAACGCAACCGCCTGATCGAAGAAGCCGCGCAGTTGCCGGCGGTGGAAATCAGTTCCGCCGCGGCCGCCAATGCGGTGATGCTGGGCGGTGGTTATTTCACCCCGCTGCAGGGTTACATGAACCTGACCGACGCACTCGGTTGCGCCGCCAGCATGCATATGAGCGACGGCCGCTTCTTCCCGGTTCCGATACTGAACCTGGTGGAGTCGATTGCCGAGATCGAGGGCGCCGATCGAATCGCGCTGCGCGATCCCAACGTCGAAGGCAGCCCGGTGATCGCGATCCAGCAGGTCGAAGGCATCGAAAAAGTCAGCGACGAACAAATGTCGATGATGACCGAGAAGGTCTACCGCACGCTCGACAACGAGCATCCCGGTGTCGCCGCGTTCAACGGCCACGGCCGCTACGCCATCAGCGGCCCGATCCAGGTTTTGAACTTCAGCTACTTCGATACCGATTTTCCCGACACTTTCCGCACCGCGGTGCAGATTCGCGAGGAAATCGAACAGCGCGGCTGGAAGCGCGTGGTTGCATTCCAGACCCGCAACCCGATGCATCTCGCGCACGAAGAGCTGTGTCACATGGCAATGGATCGTCTGAACTGCGACGGTCTCGTCATTCACATGCTGCTGGGCAAGCTCAAGCCGGGCGATATTCCGGCCGACGTGCGCGACAACGCGATTCGCACCATGGTCAAACTCTATTTCCCGGAAAACAGCGCGATCGTCACCGGCTACGGATTCGACATGCTCTACGCCGGCCCGCGCGAAGCGGTGCTGCACGCCTATTTCCGCCAGAATATGGGCGCCAGCCACTTCATCATCGGCCGAGATCACGCCGGGGTGGGTGACTATTACGGCGCCTTCGACGCGCAAACCATCTTCGACGACGAAGTTCCCGACGATGCGCTGGAAATCGAAATATTCCGCGCCGACCATACTGCCTGGTCGAACAAGCTCAATCGCGTGGTGATGATGAACGAGGCGCCTAACCATACCAAGGAAGACTTCGTGCTGCTGTCGGGCACTAAAGTGCGTGAAATGCTGGGCGAGGGCATCGCGCCACCGAAAGAATTTTCACGCCCTGAAGTCGCGGAGATTCTGATCAACTACTATCAATCGCTTTAGCCTGCTGCCGCGCTAGTCTCGACCCGAATGCAGCGCGCAGGCACATTCGGGCTAGATCAAGGGCAGTGTCTTTGCGATACTCCGCACTATGTCCGATGCAGCAGCAAAATCGAGGCAATCCTTCAGCCTGGATGACCTCAAAACCCTGACCGACGGCGATATGCTGCGCGTGAACCAGGTGATTACCGACAACCTCGCTTCCGAGGTGGTGCTGATCAACCAGCTCAGCCAGCATATTATCCTCAGCGGCGGCAAGCGCCTGCGGCCGATGCTGGTCATTCTCGCGGCCAGGGCCTGCCGATACCAGGGCGAGGACGACGCCCTGCTCGCCGCGGTGGTCGAATTCATTCATACCGCGACCCTGCTACATGACGACGTGGTCGACGATTCCGATATGCGCCGCGGCCAGCAAACCGCCAGCACCATCTGGGGCAACGAAGCCGCTGTGCTGGTCGGCGATTACCTTTATTCGCGCGCGTTCCAGATGATGGTGCGCGCGCAATCGATGTCAATCATGGACCTGCTGGCCAACACTACCAACACCATCGCCCAGGGCGAGGTTCTGCAACTGCTCAATATCAGGGATCCCGACACCAGCGTGGACAGGTACCAGCAAGTCATTTATGCCAAGACCGCCTGCCTGTTCGAAGCCGCTGCGCGCATCGGCGCGATGCTGGGCGGGGCCGGGTCAGAGCGCGAATCCGCGCTGCAGGCTTACGGCAGGCATCTCGGTATCGCGTTTCAACTGATCGACGACGCGCTCGACTATGCCGCTGACAGCGACGACCTCGGCAAGAACGTCGGCGACGACCTCGCCGAAGGCAAGCCGACGCTGCCGCTGATCCGCGCGATGGAAACCGGTGACGACGCGCAGCGCGAGATGATCCGCGAAGCGATCGAGTCCGGCCAAGCCGAACGCTTCGACGAAATCAACCAGGCGATCGTCAGTACCGGCGCCCTGCAATACACCATCGACCAGGCGCAATCGCAGGCCGTTATGGCCAAACAGGCGATTGCCGGATTGAGCGACAACGCGCACAAGCAGGCGCTGCTGTTTCTCGCCGACTACGCGGTGGAAAGAAGCTACTAAACCGCGGTCGTCAGCAGCTGCTAGGCTGCGGGGTTCACAAACCGCGCCTGCAGGCTCGCGCCCATGGCCAGGCTGATGTCGAGGCACATATCGGTTTGATTCAGCGTATAGAGATGAAAGCTGTCCACGCCTTCACGGTTGAGGCGCTGGCAAAGATCCACCGCCAGATCCAGCGCCAGCCGATAGCGCGCCTCGGGCCGTGGACCCGCGCTGGCGAACAAGTCATCGAATCCCTGCGGCACCGTCGTGCCGCAACGCTCACTGAATACCCTGACCTGCTGCAGATCGTGTATCGGCAGGATGCCGGGAATAATCGGCTTATCGATGCCGATGCGCTGCGCGCGATCGCGAAACCGTAAAAAGCAGTCGGCGTCGAAAAAGTACTGTGTAATCGCGCGCTCGGCGCCGGCATCGAGTTTGTCGCGCAAATGCTGCAAATCGGCTAAATCACTGGTCGCCAGCGGATGCGTTTCCGGGTAGGCGGCGACGCTGATATCGACGTCGCCAGGCGTGCCCAGGTCCTCGATCAGCTCGATCACCGAGGCATAACCCGGGCCGCCGGCCCTGTCCTCGTCGACCGGATCGCCGCGCAGCGCGACAAAGCGCCGGATACCGGCATCGTACAATCGAGACGCCACTGCTTTCACCTGCTGCTTGCTGGCATTACTGCAGGTCAGGTGTGCGGCCACCGGCACCGGCGAATCCCGATGCATCGAAATTGCGCTATCGACACTCACATCCTGGGTACTGCCCAGCGCACCGTAGGTCATCGAGAAAAACGCCGGCCGCAATCGCTCAAGCTGGCCGATCGCGCGCCACAGGCGGCACTGCATCTGTTCGCTGCGGGGCGGGAAAAATTCGTAGGAAAAATTGATGTTATCTGTGCCAGTCATGATTACTCCACCAGGTCTTCAGGCCTGGGCCTTTGATTTCAGGGCGTGCAGTTTTTGGCGCTGATGCGCCTGCCAGAATTTGACCGTGAGCGGATCGCCAACCAGTTGGCTAATTTTCTGGCTGGCGGCCAGCCCCGCGGTATTGAAACACTTGCGGATCTCGCTGTCGGAAAACCCGAGCCTGTAATGCTGGAACTCGTTACGCAGTTTTTCCTCGTTGTGAGCGGCGAAATCGACCACTAGCAGTCGCCCGTGCGGGCGTAACACCCGCGCCGCTTCGCGGATAACCTCGAGTGGATCGTCGCTGTAGTGCAACACCATATGCAGCACGGCAAGATCGACGCTTGAGTCTTCCAGCGGCAATTGATACATATCGCCCTTACGCACGTGTATATTCGTCAACCCCTTGCCTTCGATGTTACTGCGCGCCACCGCGAGCATGCCCTTGCTGAGATCGATACCGACGCCACGCTGCACGCGCGGCGACAGGATTTCCAGCATACGACCCGTACCGGTGCCGATGTCGAGCAATTCCTGCACCGGCTGGTCACCGATAATATCGAGTAGCTTCTTCTCGACCTGAGCCTGCGGCACATATAGCGAACGGATCGAGTCCCAGGAACCGGCGGCGCTGTGGAAGTAATCCTGGGCCTGCCTGGCGCGCGCGTCGCGCACCTGCTGCAGGCGGGAAAAATCGCGATTGAGACCGGCGTCGGAATCCGGTATCAGGCCGACCAGCGCCTGCCCGAGCCCTGAATCGGCTGCATTGTCGGAAACCCTGAAAAACACCCTGGCGCCCTCGGGCAGGCGTTCCAGCAGGCCGGCCTCGACCATGACTTTCAGATGGCGCGATACGCGAGGCTGGCTTTGCCCGAGAATTTTCACCAGCTCCGAAACGCTGAGCTCGCTGCGCGCGCACAGCGCCAGTATGCGCAGGCGGGTATGTTCACCAGCAGCGCGCAACCCAACCAGTAATGTATCCAGTGTTTGCATTTATTTTAAATAATGATATAAAGATATCTTTATATTTTAGTTAAAACTCGGAATAAATCAAATGCAAAATACCAGCATCGCCGAAGCCCTGAAAAATCGTATCCTGTTACTCGATGGCGCCATGGGCACGATGATTCAGGCGCATGGGTTAACCGAGGCGGACTATCGCGGTCAGCGCTTCGCCGATTGGCCGATGGAACTGCGCGGTAATAACGACCTGTTATCGCTGACCCGTCCGCATATTATCCAGGACATCCACGAGGCTTATCTCGAGTCCGGCGCCGATATCATCGAAACCAACAGTTTCAACTCGACGGCTATCGCGCTGACGGACTATAAAATGGAATCGCTGGCGGCGGAGCTTAATACCGCATCGGCGCGGCTGGCGCGCGCCGCCGCCGACAAGTTCAATCGGCGCAATCCGCAACAACCGCGCTGGGTGGCCGGCGTGCTCGGGCCGACCAATCGCACCGCGAGCCTGTCGCCCGAAGTCACCGACCCGGCCTACCGCAATGTCGATTTCCAACAGCTGGCCGATGCTTACATGGAGTCGGCGGCCGCCCTGATAGACGGCGGTGTCGACCTGCTGCTGCTCGAAACGGTGTTCGATACGCTCAACGCGCGCGCCGCGATTTACGCCATCGAAACCCTGTTCGAGCAAATCGGCAGACGTCTGCCGCTGATAATTTCCGGCACCATAACCGACGCCTCAGGCCGCACCCTGTCGGGGCAGACCTGCGAGGCTTTCTGGCATTCGATTCGCCACGCCAGGCCGCTCGCGGTCGGGCTCAACTGCGCGCTCGGCGCGGCGGAACTGCGGCAGTACATCGACCAGCTTGGCGCGGTCGCCGACTGCTTTGTCAGCGCGCATCCGAACGCCGGCTTGCCCAACGAGTTCGGCGGCTACGACGAAAGCGCCGACGCCATGGCCGCACACATCGGCGAATGGGCGCAATCGGGACTGGTCAACATCGTCGGCGGCTGCTGCGGCACCACGCCCGAACATGTCCGCGCCATGAGCGACGCGATAAATGGCGTCGAGGCGCGGCGGCCGCCAGCAGCCCGGCCAGGCTGTCACCTGTCCGGGCTGGAGGCGTTCAGCATCGACTCGGACTCGCTCTTCGTCAACGTCGGAGAACGCTGCAACGTCACCGGGTCGGCGCTGTTCAAACGCCTGATCGTCGAGCAGGATTACGAAGCGGCGCTCGGCGTTGCTCGTCTACAGGTCGAAAACGGCGCCCAGATCATAGATATCAACATGGACGAGGGGCTGCTGGCATCGGTCGACGAAATGCGGCATTTTCTCAACCTGATCGCGGCCGAGCCCGACATTTCCAGGGTGCCGATCATGATCGACTCGTCGCGCTGGGAAGTGATAGAGGCCGGGCTGCAGTGCGTGCAGGGAAAATCGGTGGTCAACTCGATCAGCCTCAAGGCGGGCGAGGACGAATTCCTGCGCCAGGCAAAACTGTGCCAGCGTTACGGCGCCGCGGTCGTGGTCATGGCCTTCGACGAACAGGGACAGGCCGCCAGCGTCGAGCGCCGCGTCGATATTTGCAGCCGCGCCTTCGAGCTGCTGGTCAATCGGCTCGGTTTCGATGCAGAAGACATTATTTTCGACCCCAACATATTCGCCATCGCCACCGGCATGCCCGAGCACAACGATTTCGGGCTCGCCTTCATCGAGGCTGCGCGCGCGCTCAAGCAAAAGCTGCCGGGCGCACTGGTTTCGGGCGGCCTGTCCAATGTTTCGTTT